>Ga0335078_10017546_pt1 | contig 10637 bp, 8 predicted proteins | sample Lox_Sample_32_FD_206711 | JGI IMG/M metagenome (GOLD analysis project Ga0335078, IMG submission 206711) | Soil microbial communities from Loxahatchee National Wildlife Refuge, Florida, United States - Lox_Sample_3.2 | ecosystem: Environmental > Terrestrial > Soil > Wetlands | place: USA: Florida...
AGCGCCCGGCGGTCCCTCGCCCTCCGTGACACACGATCCCGTATCGTCTATCGGCTGGTTTCGCGGGCAGGATGAGTCGGAAGGGACGAACACCTTCCCCTCCGTGACACACGATCCCGTATCGTCCATCGGTTGGTTTCGCGGACAGGATGAGTCGGAAGGGACGAACACCTTCCCCGACGTGACACACTACCGCACCGCGTCTATCGGCGGTTGGGACTGAGAGGATGAAGCTGCTTTTGATGAGCCTGCCGGGCGCGGCGATCGCCGCGTCATTTCCGCCGCACCGCCAGAAGTGGCGGTGCCTCCTTGGCGCGGCGTGACACACTCCCCCATATCGTCTATCGACGGGATCGGCGAACAAGATGAACCGGATTGGACGAGCAGTATTCCGCCGCGTGACACACTATCCCTTATCGGGTATCGACAGTCTATTGCGGAAAGATGAAGCGATCTTTCGACGAGGAGGTCAGCGGCTGGCGGCGGACTGGTCCGATGTCTCAGCGGCGGGAGGAGCGGCCCCGGCTAAGATCGTCCAGGGCCTCCTCCACCAGGGCATCCAGCCGACCCGACGCAGTGCCCTCCTCAATTTGCCGGCCCCAGGCGTCGACGCCCAACTCGGCAAACCACGCCCGGAAGGCGGCGAAGTCCATCGGCGATAGCCGGCAGACAGCATTTTCGATCTGTTCCAGCGCGCTCACCTGCTGAACCCTCTTCATTCCGTGAACCCGTGCAACCTTGCCCGCGTTCTACCCCTGCCAGGGGGAAAAAGGGTCACTCGTCTTTTCGTCCGCGGGAAGCCGGGATATAAGGGTAACCAGGACTGGAACTCTGGGACGAATCGTTGACTGGGTATTCGAACCTGGAGTCGCTTCCGGACAGACGGGACCGGCAAGCCGCCCTTTACGGCGGCGGCGCTATACTGCCGAGCCGGAGGGAAGGGGGCGGCGGCGCAGTCTTTTCCCCCCGGCGGCGGACGAGCACACCTCCCGGGCGGGCGGCGGCTCCTCAGCAGATCGGAACCCCCGCCTAACCTGCGGGAAAGGCACACAGAGCCTATAGAGTACCGGCGCCAAACCCTGGGTCATCCCGCAGACTCGTTCGAATGGACATTTTCCTTTATCGAGACTGCCCGGCCGGCAAAGCATTCGTGGTGCTTTGCGAAGAAGACGGCATTGCCGCCTGATTCGCCCCGCCCAAGTCCGGCGCCACAATGCAAACCTCCACACGCCGGTTCTGTTTGCGCCCGTCGCTGGTCTTATTGTCGGCGGCCGGATCGGCTTCGCCCAAGCCGAGGACGTGGATCTTGATCAGAGGCACGTGATCGTTCTCGGTCAGGTAACGCACCACCGTGTCGGCCCGGCGCTGGCTCAATTCCAGGTTGTATTCCTTGGAACCCCTCGAATCCGTGAAGCCCTTCACCTCGACCGCGTAATGTTTCATCGAATCGAGTGACTGGGCGAAGCTGTCGAGCTGTTGCTGGTTGTCGGGATTCAGATTGTAACGATTGAAATCGAATAACACATTTTCGGTCTTCACGGGCTTATAGGTATCGATGTTGTCGATATCGCGCTTATTCAGGGTTGCCATCGTGACGCCCTGGTTGGCTGTCTGCTGGGCGCCTTGCGCGGCATCATTCGCTTTTTGGGCGCTTTGACCAGCCGCCTCCGCCTTCGAACTAGCTTCCGAGTAACCCTGTTCCGCGCGATGATCAACGTCGCTTATGCGTTGATCGAGTTCCTGAGTTTTTGTGTCAACTTTCTGGTCCACCGTCTTGATATTGGCTTGCATCGGTGCGACCGCCTGCGTCTGAACGTACTTTCGCGTGGCAAGACATCCTGTGCTGGCGAGCGTCAGAAACACGATACCGCCGAGTGCGATGCCATTGAACTTGCCCACAGCGTTCATCTCTGTCCTCCAAATAATCTTGAATACTGCCCCCCACGGGCAGAGCCCTGAACGGTTACAACGCAATCCATCTGCCACGGTCCGCAGCTTGTTAGTCATTTAAAAAAAAGGGGATAGTGCTGGAAGGCGGCAAATAGAGGGGGATTTTCTTGCCAAGGGAAGTAGAAATTTCCAGGTAGCAGAAGGGGGCAGAAGGTGAAAAGTGAGCCCTGGACCTGCCGCCCGGAGAGGCTCGGCGCGCTCCCGGAGGTCACCGTCCGAGGGAGTCCGCGAAAGTCCTGGAGCGCTCAGGTGGCAGGGTGGGGCCCTCCCGGGAGCGACAAATTGTCGATGTCGGGGATGTCCAGCTTGACCGAGCGTGGCCTGCGAGCATCGTCGAGAGCCTCAAGGTACCGGCCGAGCCCGGGTTTTTGTCCAAAGTTGCCCAAGTCGCGGCAAAGGCTACCGATCCCAATACTCCGGAATCCACAGAGGTGTAACGAGGGTTGGTCCCGAGGCGAAGCTCAAGACGCCGCTGCGAGCACCTCGAACTCCTCGGGCTTATGCTCGCGGGAATAGCGCACCATGGCGCGCAAGTTCTCGGGCGGCGTAGTGGGAGGAACCTCGCAACCCGTTCCCACCACATGGAACTTCCCGCAGGTCCGGTGGCAGCGACGGCTGGCCTCGTACACCTGCTCAGGAGTTCCTTCATGCATGTCGGCGATGGTGGAGACATTGCCCAGGATCACACGGTCTGGCCCGAGGGAGGCTCGCGCCGCCGCCAGGTTGGTGGGGGAATCTAGCTCGAAAATCTGCACGGGCAGTTGCTTCATCTGCGGGATCAGGGGGTCGGTGTTTCCGCACATGTGGAGGCGCACGATGACTTCCGGGTGGGCCTTGCGAATGGACTCGACCACGCGCAGTTGGCGGAGGAAAAGGAACTCGCGGTAGTGCTGTGGTCCCATCATGCTGGCAGCGGCGTCGCTCATGCCGATGGTATCGGCGCCGGCCTGAATCTCCGCCTCCGCATAGACCACCGCCACTTCGGCGGTGAAGTCGAGCAGGTCTTTGATAAACGCGGGGTCGTCCAGGAAATCCGTCATGCTGCGGGTCAAACCGCGCAGTTCGGCAGCCAATGCCAGCGGCCCCTCCACCCAGCCGACAATTGAAACTTCGCCGCCGAACTCTTTGTGCATGGCCTCAATCCCGATGATCCGGTCGTGCATGCGGCCGCCGCCGAGGGGATCGGGAATCCGAAAAGTCTTGAAGCGCGACTTGTCGGCCAGGGCGGCGCGTTCTTCGCAAATGGCCGGACCCTGGTCCTCGTACCAGTTGATGCTTCCCTCCCCCGCGATGTCGATCACTTCGCGCGCCGGGTCGGAGCAGGTCAGCAAGCAGTCGATGCCGAAGTCGTGCACCAGCTTGCTTTGCGCCGCGGCCATCTTGCGGCCGTCGCGGGTGTATTCGATGAAGGGAATGCCGTAGTGCTTGGCGGCAAACATCATGATGACGGGTTGGACGGGAAGGTGATCAACGGGCTGGCCCGCCACCAGCGCGCGGACCCTCTCAAGCGAGCGCATGCCAAACCTCCGGGTATGTTACTGTGGACATCGGCGAAACCCAAGGAGTGTAGCATCTAAATGGCCAATGCCCAAGAATCATGGGGTCCCCGGTCACCCACAGATCGACCAAATCTTGGGGGGCTCCATGATCGACCCTCGCGTTCTGTCGAATTGATTGCCGACCCGAGGCGGCATCCTGATAATGCTGGGTTTGCGAAGTGGGATGGCTTCTTGCACGCGATTCAAAGTATAATAAGTAATTTGCGCGCCGTGACACTGCGCCCTCAAAGCCACTGATGCACTATTTTAGGCCACGCTCAAAGCGTGTCGGCATGGCCCTCGCACTACTCCTGTGCTCTCCTTTCGCACTTCACGGGGCCCTTCCTGACACCCAAACGCTCCGCGGTGAGGTTCTCGACCCCAACAATGCGCCCATCGCGGGCGCGGTCTGCACATTGCGGGGGCGGAACACGCCCGAAGAAGGACGCCCGGTCACTACGGGTGATAAAGGGGCTTTCGAGTTCACGGGCCTGATTGCGGGAAGTTATCGCATAACCTGTGGCGCGGTGGGCTACGAACCGATTGACAAAGCCGGCATCGAGATCAGCCAGAATGAAGAACCTTCGAATCTCCAGTTCGTGCTTCCCTATGAAGTGGTTGTCCACCAACAGGTGGAGGTGACGGCGGAGGCGCCCAAAGCCACCCAGGAAGCGGCAGCCGCTCCCGCCACGCTGACTAACCAGCAGATCAAAGCCTTGCCCCTGGTGGTACAGAAGTTCAGGGCAGCCTTGCCGATGATTCCGGGAGTGGTTCGGGCCCCCGACGGACGAATTGCCATCAAGGGGGTGGTGGAAAACCAGGGAGTGTTGCTGGTGGATGGCGCCGAAACGGTCGACCCGGTGACTGGCAGTTTTTCCATCGACGTTCCCATTGACGCGATCGAGTCATTGGACGTATTCAAGAGCGCCTACCAAGCCGAGTATGGGCGCTTCTCGGGCGGACTTACAACGATCACCACCAAAGCGCCGGCAAGCAAGTGGGAATGGGAGTTGAATGATTTTGTCCCGACTCCGCGTATCCGCTCCGGCCACATTGTGGGTATTGAGGACGATTCGCCCCGCCTCTACCTGACGGGCCCACTCTTGGGAGATAAGTTCACCTTTTCCGAAGCCTTCACCTACGATTTTTCGCGCGAGCCGGTAAGGGGTTTGGCGTGGCCGGACAATGAAACCAAGAAAGAGGGATGGACCTCGTTCACCAGTTTCTATTACACCATCTCCCCCCAGAATCTGGTCAGCCTCAATGTCAACATCTTCCCCATGAAGCGGCAGTATGCCAATATCGACAGCCTTATTCCCCAGACCGCTTCTGCCGACTACGGGCAGAGCGGTTTCTCGATCGGGGGACAGGATCATTACGTATTCAAAGGCGGCGGAATCCTGACCACCCTGGCGCAATTCACCGATTTCGACAGCTATTCCCATGGCCAGGGACCTCTGGACTTACTGGTCACGCCCACCGGTTGGGAGGGGAATTTCTTCAACGTCTGGACGCGCAGCAGCACCCAGGATCAGGTGCAGGAGAGCTACCTCTTCCCCCGCAAGACCTGGCACGGCCGCCACGACCTCAAAGTGGGGGGGGACATCGTGCACCGCGGATACAGCGGGACCAGTGACTCCCACCCCGTGCAAGTGCTGCGGGCTGACGACTCCCTGGCAAAAGAAATTACCTATGGCCCCGCCGGCAATCTCAGCACTTCCGATACCGAATTCGCCGGCTTTTTCGGGGACCATTGGACTTTCAACGACTACATCTCCGCCGACATGGGGTTACGTTATTCGGGGCAGACCCTGGGTGAACCCGCGGCCTTTGCGCCCCGCGGCGGTTTCGTGTTCTCACCTAGCAAGAAAGGCACCACCATCTTTCGCGGCGGCGCCGGGATCTTCTATGACCGTCTTCCCCTGCTGGCCGGCGATTACACCCAAAACCCCACCCGGAATGTCACCCTTTTTGACACCAATGAAGTGCCGCTGGGGCCGACCACCGTCTACCAACCCTATTACGAGCGATTCAACGAGAACGGCCAGATCGTTCCCACCCGCGCAGGCCTGGGAAGCACGCCCTACAACTTTACCTGGAATGCGGAACTGGACCAGGAAATCCGCCCGGACATCATCGCCCGGGTCAGTTTCCTCGCCAGCCGCACCTATGACGAGTTCATCGTCAATCCCATTCAACTCTCCCCCACCAATGGCCTGCTCCTCCTTTCGAACCAGGGAGGGTCGCGCTATCGCGAATTCGAAGCAACGCTGCGCCTGCGGCCATCCAGGAAAGCCGACATCAACATGTCCTATGTCAACAGCCAGGCAAGGGGAGATTTGAACACCATGGGCTACGTGTACGTTCCCTTTGAACAGCCGATCGTTCAACCGAATTTTTTCGGGACGCTTCCCACCAATATCCCCGACCGTGTCGTGGCCTGGGGCCATTTCGACCTTCCACGCAAGATCAGCGTCAGCCCGCTCCTCGATTGGCACTCGGGCTTTCCATATTCCATTTACAGCGATTTGCAGGATTACGTCGGCCAGCCTAACAGTAAGCGTTTTCCCACGTTTCTCTCCCTCGACGTGCAAGTCTCGAAGGATTTCACCATCCCGTTTCTCCCCTGGGTGCGCAAACACATGTTACGGGGGTCGGTTCGCATCTTCAACGTCACCAACCATGGCAACTACCGTGATGTGTATAGCACCCTCACGTCACCTTACTTTGGCGATTACTCCGGCTTCCTGCATCGCTTCTATGACCTTTCCCTGGATATCTTGTACTAGTTTTGGAGTGTGGCCGCGCACGCCGTGAATGCGGGGGTTAATGGAGGGTAGGAGTGATGGCCTTTCCAGAGGGGTGAATCGTCGCACGGCAAGGCGGCGAGAAGTTCGGGAAATCGCGCCACGACCTCTTCGAGCGCTGCTTCGGCAGCGGGGGAACAGGCCGATCCCGTTGTGGCTCGCTCCAATTCCACGCCCAGCAGCATTAATCGCGGGGGTTGCCAACCGAGTGAATGCGCCAGCCGCAAGGTCTTGTCCAATCCCCAACCATGACCTGAGATTTTTCCGATGGATCGTGGCTCCAATCGACCGGATGGCAGCGGAAGGAGGTGGACGGTTCCTGGCGCGGCACCACTTTGCACCGCGTCGACAATCAAGATGATCTCCGCCTTTTCAAATGCATAGAGCAGGTCAAAGCCTCCCCCCGCGAGTTCCAGGAATTCGCACCCGCAGTCGCCACGCCCTCTTAATCGTCGGACAATTTCCACCCCCACGCCATCGTCGGCAGCCAACTGATTCCCGCATCCCGCCACCAGCACGCGAGCGGATGAGCGCGTGATCGGGTAATGGGACGAACTGACACTTGTTTTCGTCGAAGCTGGGGGCGAAGGCAGGGCGGTGGGGGGCTTGCCTGGCGGGTTCACGTCCATCAGGGTGGGATCCTTACGCCCGATCCAAACGCAACTTCAGGAAGTGAGTCGAGCAGGAGATGCACGGATCGTAGCAGCGCACCAGGTTTTCCGACACGCGGGCAATCTCGGCTTCGGGTTGCGCCAGGAATCCCGGCAGGAACTGCTTCAGGTCGTCTTCAATGCGCCGCATGTTTTGCGACGTGGGTGGAACAATCTTGGCGGCTTCCACCAAGCCCTGGTCGTTAATGCGGTAGCGGTGGTACAGAAGCCCGCGCGGAGCTTCGGTGGCCGCACACCCTTCCCCGCCCTGGACCCGAAATTCCACACGGCTGCTGGCCGGCTCCTGGTAGGCATCGATCAGAGCCAGCGCTTCCTCGCAGGCATGCACCAACTCGATCGCGCGGGCCACGATTCCCATAAAGGGATTGTGGCACGGCCAGGCGATCCCGCAGGAACGTGCCGCGGCCTGCGCGCACGGAAGCAACTTGTCGAAATTAAGGTTGAGCCGTGCCAGGGGTCCAACCATGTAGCTGGACCCACGGTCGGCCCGCACCGAGTGCAAGGCAGTGGAGTGGGCCACGTGCTCTTCCAGAAAGACGTGCTCGAACTCCGCAGGATCGATGTTCAGGCCGGAGGAAGAGATGATGCGCCGCTCGTTCATGGGATACTCAGCGGGATGGGCCACGGAAACAAATTCATAGTCGGGCGCGAATTCGGGAAAAGTCAAACCCGCCACAAACGATACGGTTTCCTGGGCTGCTTCCAACGCCCATCGCAGGTCCTCGCGCAGCTTTTCCAGTTCTTTGCGGCGGGGGGCCTTGTAGAAGCCGCCCACGCAGACGGAAACCGGGTGCGTGGCGCGCCCGCCCAGAAGATCCAGCAGATCGTTGCCGATCTTCTTCAGGCGCAGGCCGCGCTCCACTTCTTTGGGGTGGTCGGCCGCCAGCGTCACCGCGCTTTCGTATCCCAGGTAATCCGGCGCGTTGAGCAGGTAGATATGCAGGGCGTGGCTTTCAATCCACTCGCCGCAATAGAGCAGGCGGCGCAGCATGCGAATCTCCGGGCCGGGCCTGACTCCCAGCGCCGCTTCCAGCGCGTGGACCGAGCTCATCTGGTAAGCCACCGGGCAGATGCCACAGATACGGGCCACGATGTCGGGCACTTCCTGGAAGTGGCGCCCTCGCAGGAATGCCTCAAAGAAGCGGGGAGGCTCGAAGATGTTCAGCTTGACGTCCCGCAGTTCGCCGCCTTCTGCGCGCACGTAGATACCGCCTTCGCCCTCGACTCGCGTCAGGTATTCGATCTTCACCGTCTTATCGAGGTTCAATGCATCGTTAGCCATGGCCGTGACCACCTTTTCTGGATCTCAGGCAAACATCAGACATCGACAAACGAGGGGTTGCCCCGGGGTGAGGTTGACTCCACCCGGGACGAATTCGGCCCCTTCAGCCTCACCCATTGGCAGACTTGATCCACCACCTCCGGGAGGGCCGCCGAAACGGCGGGTGACAGTGTATCTCCAAATTCAAAGGACTGCGCAGAAACTGTTATGGCCATTGAGACCGGGTGGTGACCGTAGAGATGCTGGGCGCTCGCCAGCAACCCGGAGGGGGTGCAAGTATGAGTGAACGCCGAGGAAGGAGGAACTTCCGGGACGATCGAGCGGCGGTGGATTGCGCCCGGCTCGCCCTCCACGTCGGCGTCGATAAACACCGCGCGGCCGCACTGGCTGAGGGATTCTGCCAGCTCGGGGGTTAATTGATGGCAGGTCATTACTTCGGCATCCTGGCCGGCGAGCGCCTGGGCCAGCATACGGCCGGCATGCCAGCCAAACCCGTCGTCACTGCGCAAGGGGTTGCCGTATCCGACGATAAGAGTCCGGACTTCAGTGGACATTGAAGAGTGAACAGTGAGCAGCGGGCCACCGTTCTGCTCGCATCCTCCTCTGTTCCTTGTGCACCGTTCACTGTCCACTTTTTTCATTGGCTTCGCAGTTCATCCAGCACCGCTCCCTCTGGCGCCAGCAACTGAATGCGTAAGGGCACCTGGCCGGAGGCATGCGTGGAACAACTAAAGCAGGGGTCATAGGCGCGCACGATGGCGGAGCAGCGGTTCAGCATCCCCTCTTTCAAGTGCTTGCCGTCCACATAATGCCGGGCCACCTGGTCGATGGAGCGATTGATGGCCAGGTTGTTGTGTCCCGTCGCCACAATGAGGTTGGCCCAGGTGATGGCGCCTTCTTCGTTGACCTTGTAATGGTGGATCAGGATGCCGCGCGGCGCCTCAATCATTCCGACGCCTTCCAGGTTGTTCACGCCGGCGTGGGCTCGAATCTGTTTGCCCAGCGCCATCGGATCGTTCAGCAGCACTTCCATGCGCTCGGCGCCGTACAGAGCTTCGATCAAACGAGCGTAATGATAGTGGAAGGAACTCGGTACGATCTTGCCCAGGCGCTGATGGAACTCATTAAACTCCGCGTCGGCCTGGGGCGTTCCGCAACTCCGGGCAACGTTCAGCCGCGCCAGTGGCCCCACGCGGTAGACACCGTCGGGGAATCCCACCGGCTTGTAATAAGGCGCCTTCAGGTAAGAGGTGGGAAGGGTCGCCTCTCCGATGAAGTTGCGGTAATCGCGTGCGGCGATGTGGTCCGCCACGATCTTGCCGTCCGCATCCTTGAAGCGGATTCCCCCTTCATAGTGCTGGAGCTTCCCGGCCCCATCCACCAGGCCCGCGTACATGCTGGGCGCATTCCCGAAGAACTCGACTTCTTCCTTGAACTGGTCCAGTACCCCTTTGAAGAACTTTAGCGTGCGGCGCAGGGTGGCCTTGGCGTCGGGTATACCGGCAAGAATCCGGTCGCGCACGGCCGGGTCGAGAGGAGCGTTTACGCCGCCGGGAACGGTCCAGGAAGGGTGAATGCGCTCCTTGGCAAGGCCCTCGATCACCTGCTGTCCGAACTTGCGCAAGGCAATGCCGTCGCGGGCGATGTCAGGGAACTTCTCCAGTACGCCCAGCACATTGCGGCGGGCCGGGTCTGAGTCCATTCCCAGCAGTAAGTCAGGAGAAGAGAGGTGGAAAAAGCTCAGGGCGTGCGATTGCACAAACTGGCCGCAGTGCAACACCTCGCGCAGCACCGCCGCGGTGTCAGGAATGCGGACGCTCATGATGGCGTCGCAGGCCTTCGACGAAGCCAGCAGGTGGCTGACCGGGCAGATGCCGCAGATGCGCGCCGTGATAGACGGCATCTCGTAATAGGGGCGGCCTTCGGTAAACTTCTCGAACCCCCGCACCTGCGTGATGTGCAACTGCGTGCCCGCCACTTTCCCGCTGTCATCCAACTGGATCGTGATCTTGGCATGGCCCTCGATACGGGTCACCGCGTCAATCGTAATCTTTTTCATCGCGACTCCTGTCTCTTAAAATCGGGAGATCGGGTGATCCGGTGATCGGGTGAGCACGAAACGGAACTCAGCGAGTCTGTCCTTCGTTCACCCGATCTCCCGATCATCCGATCACCCGATCCCTGTTCACCCAAACTTCACCTTGGAGCTGAGGTCCGGCATCCGCCCCTCCAACAGTTCACCCAGCACGTAACCGATGGCCGAGGCCGGGGGCGGGCATCCGGGCACAAACAAGTCCACCTTGACGACCTCTTGCAAAGGGATGGCGCGCTTCATGAGGGACGGGACTCCTTCGGTGGGGATGCGGGGTTTCTCATCAACGCCTTGAAC
>Ga0335078_10017547_pt1 | contig 10637 bp, 7 predicted proteins | sample Lox_Sample_32_FD_206711 | JGI IMG/M metagenome (GOLD analysis project Ga0335078, IMG submission 206711) | Soil microbial communities from Loxahatchee National Wildlife Refuge, Florida, United States - Lox_Sample_3.2 | ecosystem: Environmental > Terrestrial > Soil > Wetlands | place: USA: Florida...
GGTGACCGCGCGGGGGACCAGCCCGGCCGTGCTCCGGTTCGACCCGGCCACGTCCCGGGTGAGCGCCGCGGGCGAGCTGCCGGTGCCGGTCGGCTACGCGGCCGCGGCGGTGACCGGCGGGGTGGGTTACCTGGTCGGCGGCGAGGACGGCGGCCGCCCGGTGCCCGCCGTGACGACGTTCCGGCTGGGGCCGCCCGGCCCGGCCGGCCCGGCCGCCGCGGCCGCCGCGGCTCCGTGGCTGGCGGCGCCCTCGGGACCTGGCCGGCTGGCGCCGGGGTCGGATCCTTCGGTGCTGCCCGCCGACGTCCTCATCGCCGACCATCACAACAACCGGCTGCTGATCGTCGACCCGCAGGGCCGGATCAGGTGGGAGTTCCCGCGGCCCGGCGACCTCGCGGCCGGCCAGACGTTCCTGCAGCCCGACGACGCGTTCTTCTCCCCCGACGGCAAGTACATCATCGCAACGCAGGAAGACGACCAGGTCATCAGCGTGATATCGGTGGCGGCCGGCAAGATCGTCTACCGGTACGGGGTGCCGGGCGCGCCGGGCTCGGGGCCCGACCATCTGTTCAACCCGGACGACGCGATGCTCACCCCGGACCGGATCATCGTCTCGGCCGACATCAAGAACTGCCGTCTGGTGATGATCACCCCGCCCGCGCACACGCTGACCCGGGTCATCGGGCAGGCGACGAACGCGTGCGAGCACGATCCGCCGCATCGGTTCGGCAGCCCGAACGGCGCGTTCCCGATGACCGACGGACATTACCTGGTCACCGAGATCAACGGCGACTGGGCCGATGAGATGTCGCTGTCCGGCCGGGTCTGGTGGTCGGCGAACCCGCCCGGCGTGCTGTACCCGTCGGACAGCAACGAGGTGTACCCGGGGCGGTACCTGACCGCCGACTACTCCGATCCGGGGCAGGTCGTCGAGTTCACCTCGTCCGGCCGCGTGCTGTGGCGGATGGGCGGGTTCAACCAGCCGTCGCTGGCGCTGCCGCTGCCCAACGGGGACATCCTGCTCAACGACGACTTCAACCACCGGGTCTGCGTGGTGGATCCGGCGACCAAGCGCGTCGTCTGGCAGTACGGCCACACCGGGAAGGCCGGGTCGGGACCTGGGTACCTGAACGACCCGGACGGGGTGGACCTGGTGCCGCCGGACTCGCTGCTCATCACGCACGCCGCGACGATGGGCGAGCCGTAGCGCCGGGGACGGGGGCGGGCGGTCTCGGTGGTCAGCCGGCGATCTCGGCGGCCAGCCGGCGATCTCGGCGGTCAGCCGGCGATCTCGGCGGTCAGCAGCGCGCCTAGTTCCCAGCAGGCTTCCAGGTCCTGCTTTCCGGGTGGGCCGGTGACGGTGACCGGCGGGCGGACCGGACGCCACTGCAGGCCGGTCGTGATCGACTCCACCGCGCGCACCGCGCCGCCGGTGTCGCTGGCGCCGTGCACGTACAGGCCGTAGGGGCGCCGCCGGGTCGCCTCCAGGCACGGGTAGTAGATGCCGTCGAAGAAGTGCTTGAGCGCGCCCGACATGTACCCGATGTTGGCCGGGGTGCCGAGCAGGTACCCGTCGGCCTCGAGCACGTCGGCGGCACCCGCGGTCAGGGCCGGCCTGACGACTACCTCGACGCCCTCGATCTCATCGGTCCGCGCTCCGCTCACCGCCGCCTCGAACATCTCCTGCAGCGCCGGTGACGGGGTGTGGTGCACGACCAACAGCCTCGGCATGAGCGCTGAGCCTAGGGGATGGGATGGTCGCGTCGAACAGGAGGGTCGAGCCGGCCGGGCGGGTGACCGCGTCGATGGTCCGCTCGCGCAGGCGCTGGAGAATCTCGACGTCGCCGAGCGGGACGGTGGCCTCCAGGCGCGCGCTGGCCTGGACTTCGGGCAGGTCCATCACGGCATCGACCAGGTTCGCCCGCCAGCCCGGGCGGATGTGCCCGGCCACCGCGTGCATCCAGGTCCGGACCGTTCCGGCGGCGGACGTGGTCACCTCGGCCGCGCCGATGGTCCGGTTGCCGTCTCTGACTTCCACGTGACGTGGCGTTTCAGGATGGTTCACTGGCGCTCCTGGGGATCGGCGTACACCGCAGCCGCGTCGCTGACGCTGGTCCGGATAGGGCCTTGCCCGGAGGCCGCCGGGATGAAACGGGCCTTCGGTCCCTAATCGGCCTCAGCCGCCGAGGTCTCGGACGCTAGGGTGAGCGCATGGCGGATGCGGGCGGCCCGGAAGCGCGGCGGGTGGCGTGGGTGACCGGGGCCAGCCGCGGCGTCGGCCGCGGCGTGGCGGTCGCGCTCGGCCAGGCCGGCTGGGTGGTCTACGTGACCGCCCGGTCCTCCGGGACGGGGCGCACCGGGCACCTGCCGGGCACGGTGGAGCAGACCGCCGAGGCGGTCACCGCGGCCGGCGGCCAGGGCATCGCGGTGCCGTGCGACCACCGGGACGACGCGGCGGTCAGGGCCGTCGCCGCCCGGATCGAGGCGGCGCACGGCGGCCTGGACCTGCTGGTCAACAACGCGTGGGCGGGTTACGAGCGGCTCAACGCCGGCGGTTGGGATGAGTGGAACGCGCCGCTGTGGCAGCAGCCGCTCGAGCTGTTCGACGCGATGTTCGCCGGCGGGGTGCGGACGCACTACGTCGCGCTCGCGGTGGCCGCTCCGCTGCTCATCGCGACCCCGCGCAGCGTGGTGGCGACCGTATCGGTGGCGGTCCCCGAGACCGAGCAGCACGCGTACGGCGCGGCCTACGCGATGGCCAAGACCGCGGACGACCGGCTGGCGCTGGCCGCCGCGATCCAGCTGGGCGAGCACGGCGTGGCCTCGGTGGCCATCCACCCGGACTGGGTGCGCACCGAGGGCGTCCTGCAGTTCGCGGACCAGGTGGACCTGTCCTCGTCGCAGTCGCCGGAAGGGGTCGGCCGGGCCATCGCCGCGCTGGCCGGCGACCCGGAGGTGATGAGCCTGACCGGCCAGGTGCTGGCCGTCAAGGTCCTCGCGGAGCGCTACGGCATCGACGTGTCGAGCTGAGCGGCCCGGCGCAGGCGCCTCAGCCGACGCGCCTTAGCTGACGGGGGGCGGGGTTCCGTCGGCGCTGCGCGCGAGCCAGTCGTCCCAGCCGCAGACGAGGCAGGCGTGCCGGAAGGCCGAACGGAGGAACTCCAGCGCGGTCGCGTGCGGGTCGGCGGCGGCGCCGACGTCGTCCCAGTCCAGGATGTACTCGCCCAGCGCGGTGTCCCAGCGCGCGGCCGGCGGCGACAGCGGGGTATGGGCGAAGCCGGCCGGGGCCGGGTGCGCGTACGCGTAGAACGCCGCCTGGCCGTGGCGGCCGTCACCGGGCCACCAGCCCACGGCGACCTCCTGGGCGTCCATGGCGTTGCGCATGATGAAGTCCCTCGACGGCGGGTCGGCGGGCAGCCCGGAGAACAGGCTGACGGCCAGGTCGAAGGAGCCCCACCACGCGTTGACCGGCGTGGCGCGGCCGCGGTAGGGCGCCCGGTACGCGGCCAGCACCAGCGCGACCTGGGTCGCCGCGGCGAAATAGGCGGCGACCTGATCGGGGTCGTAACGCGCGTGCTCGTCGTCTTGATCCAGCGGCACCTGCCACGAGACCTCCTGCGGGGTCGGGTCGATCTCGACCGGCCCGCCGAGGCCGCGCACCGCGGCTAGCAGCTCCCGGGTGACCTCGCCGACCGGCCGGTCCGGGGTGAGCGGGATGCGGGCGGCCCGGCCGCCGCTGTGCTCGGCCACCGCCTCGTGGACCCGCAGGTCAAGTGCGACAACCAATGATCCCGAACCATCGGGTGCGGGCATCGGCAACGTCTCCCAGCCCCGCGCGGTCAGGCGCAGCGCCGCGTGCTGCAGCTGCGGCTCCGGAGGGGCCAGCCGCACCGCGAGCTTGCCCAGGACCTGGGTATGGGCGTGCAGCGTGTCGCAGGTCGCACGCCACTGCTCGTAGGGCGGCAGCTCAGGCCAAGTGGACGACATGATCGCCAGGCTATCGCTGCGGACCGCCGGGCCCCGACAGGGCCCCGCGACACGCCACCATGCGGGAATGGGCTAGCTCCCGATGATCGTGACGGTGAAACGACCCTTGAGCGCGCAGGACTGGACCGGATAAGACGTTCCGGCGGAGTTCGCGGCCGCCCGGCACGGGGGCCGGACCGACGTCACCACCGAACGTCCGGGCCTGGCGGCCTGGTACCAGGCGGCGGTAGCCCCCATGACCAGGGTGCCGATCCCGTTCGGCACTCCCTCAAGCACGTTGCCGCTGGCCAGCGGGGCAAGCCAGCAGCAGGCGGACCGGTTCCGTCGTTACCAGAAACCGCTTAGCGCCATCGGGACGCCGACGTGATGAGCTGCCGCTCCACTCCCGGCGGGCCAGTTCAACGCGCCGTCTCGTGATCGAGGCCGGGTACCCGTTCTGACACCGGCCCGCGCGTCCAGCGCGCGAAATAACGCGGAGGATTCGGCCTCAGCGGAGTGTTTGGTACCCCAGGCGGTACCAAACACTCCGCATAACCCTGATCCTCCACACTATTTCCCAGGCGGGCGCACCACGGCGCTCACGGGCACCACCACGCTCACGGGCATCAACGCGCGCGCTGCCTTCAGGCAGGTGCAGCTGATCCCGGGGTCACGCTCAAGGCAAGGCGCGAACGCGCAGGTTAATCGGCAAGCTAGGGGGACCGGATCCTCGCGGAGGCCGAATCCTCCGCGCTGATTCCGCTGGTCCTGGGACCGCTGCGCCCGGTGAGGTTACTGAGACCCGTGAGGTATGCCGAGCCGGGTCCTGTCAGGCGGTGAACGGGAAACTCGAGACCGGGGCGTTAGTCGAGGAAGTCGCGGAGGGCGGCTATGACCAGGTCGGGGGCTTCTTCCGGGAGGAAGTGGCCGGTCGGCAGGGAGTGGCCGCGGACGTCGGAGGCGTACTGGCGCCAGACGGCGAGCGGCTCGTAGCCGCGGCCGACGAAGGCCTGCGCCCCCCACAGGACCAGGACCGGGCAGCCGAGCCTGCGGCCGGCGGCGAAGGTCTCGTCGTCGTGGACCAGGTCGGTGCTCGCCGCGGAGCGGTAGTCGGCACAGGAGCCGGCGATGGTCGCCGGGTCGCGGAAGCAGCGGATGTAGTCGTCCATCACGGCGGGATCGATGCTCGCGCCCGGGCCGAGGAGGGGGCCGATGAGGGACCGGATCCAGAACTCGGGATCCGCGCCGATCATGTGCTCGGGGATGCCGTTCGGAGTGGGCAGGAAGAACCAGTGGTAGTACGCCGTGGCCATCGCCCGGGTGACGTTGCGCAGGACGTGCCGGGTCGGCACGATGTCCAGCACCGCCAGCCTGGTGACGGCCCCGGGATTGTCCAGCGTCAGCCGGTGTGCCACGCGGGCGCCGCGGTCGTGGCCGACTAGCTGGAAGGACTCGAAACCGAGCCGGCGCATCAGCCCGGCCTGGTCGCGGGCCATGGCGCGCTTGGAGTAGACCTCCCCGGCGGCATCGGGGGCGGGCTTGCCGGAGTCGCCGTAGCCGCGCAGGTCGGCCGCCACGACCGTATGGTCCTCGGCCAGGGCGGGGGCGACCTCGCGCCACATGAGATGGTTCTGGGGGTAGCCGTGCAGCAGGAGCACGGGCGGGCCTGACCCGGCGATGGCGCAGTTGACGGCGACGCCCGCCACGTCCGCGCGCTGATACTCGAAGCCAGGAATCTGCATACCGAGTAGGGAGTCTAGGCTGCACCGGGGCACGCGCCAGTTCGTTCGGGACAAAAAAGGTCTTTTTAGGGGTGGCCGAGGCTGAGGGCGGCGGGGGCGGGCGTCCCGCCCGCGGGCTCCGGCACCCGCGGCAGTTCCTGACCGCCCGCGGCGGGGCGGGCCCGGCGCCATCCCGGCCACCGGGAACGGAACCGGTGGCGCGCCCCGGACGGCCGGCCGCCGCCGGCGGCGATGGCGGCCACCTCGGCCACCGCCTGGTCGACCTCGTCGAGGGTGTTGTAGAGGTAGAAGCTGAGACGGCAGCTCGCCGGGGGGGTCAGCTTCAGCGCATGGTGGGCCAGCGTCGCGCAGTGACAGCCGGCCCGCGACTCCACCCCGGCCTGGTTCAGGGCTTCGGCCACGCTGACCGGATCACGGCCCGCGAGGTTGAAGGCCACCAGCGAGGTGCGCCGCGTAGCGTCGCGGGGCCCGTAGATCGTAATCCCCGGGATGGCCCCGAGCCCGTCCAGGGCCCGGCTGGTCAGCTGCTGGTTCCAGGCGGATACGCGGTTCATGGCGGCGTGCACGGCGGCCCGTTCAATGGGCCTGGACGTCCCGAAATACGCCAGCCGCTTCGGCGTCAGGGCCAAGTCAAGCAGCATGCGCAGGGCCTGCGCGGAGACGATCGCGCCGAGGATGTTGGGCGTCCCTGCGGCGTACTTCCAGGGCAGCGCGTTGTACTCGACCAGTTCCGGGAACACCCGGCCTTCCGCGATCATGTCACCGCCGTACAGGAACGGCCGCGAGATCCGGAGCAGGTGCTCCCTGGCGTACAGCGCCCCCACCCCGAACGGCGCCAGCATCTTGTGGAAGGAAAACGCCAGGTAGTCCACGCCGAGGGCCTGCACGTCGACGAACGACCCCGGAACTAGCTGGGCCCCGTCCACCAGCAGGTACGAACGCCGGTCGCCGTCAGGCTGGAGGTAGCCGCTCGCGTCGGCCATGGCCCGGATGGCTCCCAGCGGGTTCCGGGTGCCGAGGAAATTCGAGGCGCCGGTACAGCAGACCAGCTTGGTGCGCGAGTCGATCAGCGAGGCCATGTGCTCCAGGTCGAGCTCGCCGGTGCGCGGATCGAACCGCGCCAGGCGGTATTCCGCCCGGCGCCCGAACCAGGGCAGGATCTCCCGGCCCAGCGCGTACCACGGGACGTAGTTGGAGTTGTGCTCCATCATCGTGGTCACGACGTTGTCGCCGTCGCGGAACTCGGTGAGCAGGGAGTACATGACCGCGTTGAGGGCCTCGGTGGTGTTGCGGTACAGCGCGATGCTGGCCCGGCCCGGCGCGCCGATGAACTGCGCGATCGTATCGTAGGACGCCTCGAAGAGCGCGGTCATGGCCAGCGAGGCGCTGGACTGCCCGCGGTGGACGTTCTCGTAGCCGGCCCCCAGCTTCTGGTAGAGCGCGAGCAGCTCGCGTGTCGGCTGGGTGCTGGCCGCGTTGTTGGTCACGATCCGGCCGAGCGCCGGGAACGCGAAATGCCTGCGGATGGCCCGGACGTCCACCGGATCTGGTGTCATGGCGATCTTCCCCCGTCAGCTGCCTTCACCCGTCAGCTGCCTTCCCCCGTTAGCTGCCGCAGCCGACCCTACGGTGCGCCAGCACCTGGCGCACCGGGTGAATTACCGGGTTTTAGCCGGCCCGCCGGAGTCCGTGAGCACTGCGACCAGCTGAGTCCTGGAGTGGACGTCGAGCTTGCGGTAGATCTGGCGCAGGTGGAACTCGACCGTCTTGGGCGACAGGAACAGGTCGGTCGCGATGTCGCGGTTGGAGGCACCGCGCCGGACGGCCTCGGCCACGCGCTGTTCCTGGGCCGTCAGCGCCCGCTCGTCCGCCGCCTGCCGGCGGCGCGCCCCGGCCGCGCGCAGCTCGGCCTCGGCCTGGCGGGCCCAGGCGTCGGCGTGCAGCTGCTCGAAGCCGTCCAGCGCGGTCCGGAGGCGCTCACGCGCCTCGGCGCGGCGGCAGGACCGGTGCAGGCGGCGGCCGTACGCGAGCAGGGTCCGGGCCCGCTCGAACGGCATCGGCCGCTGGTCGTCACAGGCGAGCGCGCGGGCGAAGGCCGGTTCGAAGTCGTCGTCGAGCAGGCCGCGGCAGCGGGCCGCTGCGGCCGCCGCGACCGGGCTCGCGGTCGAGGCCGCCTGACGCTCGAGGCGGGCGAGCACCCGCCGGGCGTCGCCGTCCCGGCCCTGGCGGGCGTAGGCCTCGACGAGATCCGGCGCCCACGGCGCGATCACCGGCTCCTCGTGCCCGGAGCCTTCGGTCAGCCGCCCGGCCGTCTCCAGCGCGCTGATCGCCGCGTCGACCCGGTCCAGGCCGAGCTCGAGGAACCCGAGGGCGCCGTGCACGAACCGCAGGCCGGAGCTGATCCGGTCGGACTCGGCGATGGCCAGCGCCGCCGCCGCGGCCGCGCGGCTCTCGTCCGTACGTCCCCGGGCCGCGAGGATACGCGTCCGGATCGTCAGAGCCCAGCCCGCTATCGCGCGCTGGCCGACGTCACCGGCGAGCTGGATGGTCTGCCGGGCCGCCGCGTCGGCCGCCTCCCAGTCGCCCAGGCGGAACGCGGCATCGGCCACGACCAGCCGGGCCGAGCACGACGTGGCCACGGCGCCGGCGTCCTGCGCGCGCCGGCACAGCTCGCCGTTCTCGGCCCGGGCCTGCTCGAACTCCCCGAGCGGAATGCGCGTCCGCAGCAGAATGTGCAGCCACGGCCAATCCGGCCCGAGCCCGTCCAGGCCGTCCGCGAGACGGAACGCTTCGGCCAGCACCGGACGGGCCTGCGGCGCCTTGCCGCGCAGGACCAGGGTCCAGCCGCGCATCGTCAGCACTGCCCCGCGCACCGCGGGATCGCCTCCGTCGCCGAGCAGGGCGACGGCGCGCCGGGCCAGCCGTTCCGCCTCAAGGTAGGAGTTGGTCGTGGTGGCGCCGTTGGCGGCGTCGGCGAGCATCACGGCCGCGAGCACCGGCCACCGGGGCGCGGCGCCGCTGGCCTGCTCGACCAGTAGCGGCGTCGCCTCGGCGCCGCGGCCCCGCCAGACCAGCATCCGCCCGCGGAGTTGCTGCGCCCGCGCCCGCTGCTCGGCGTCGCCGGTCAGCTCGGCCGCCTCGGCGAGCAGCGCGAGCGTACGGTCCGCCAGGCCCGCACCCGCGGCGGCCTGGCCCGCCGCGATCAGGCGGCGGCTGGCGGCCTCGGGGTCCGGTGAGAGGCGCGCCGCTCGCTCGAGCGCGCCCGCCCCCGCGGCGTAGGCGCGACGCGCCACCGCCCGGCCGCCGACCCGTTCCAGGGCGGCCGCCACCTGGTCATCGGGCCTGATCGTGGCCGCGGCCAGGTGCCAGGCCCGGCGGTCGTCGTCTTCGCGCAGCACGGCGGCCAGGGCGGCGTGAGCGGCCCGGCGTTCGGCCGCCCGCGCCTCCGCGTACACCAGGCCGCGGATCAGGGGATGCCCGAAGCTCACCCGGCCCGCGCCGAGTCGCACCAGGCCGGACACCTCCGCGTCAGCCAGGTGCGCGGCATCGGTCCCGGCACGATGGCACGCCGCGGCGATCACCGGCAGCTCGGGCCCGGCGTGCGCCGCGGCGATCAGCAGGGCCTGGCGGGCCGGCTCGCCCAGCGCTTCGACCCGGCCCGCGAACGCGCGCTGCAGCCGGCCCCCCGGCGCAAGCGGGAGGGACAGCGCCGCGACGCCGGCCCGCTGGCCGGCGCTCAGCGTGGCGGGCAGCTCGACCAGCGCCAGCGGATTGCCCGCCGCGGCCTGCGCGATGGCTGCCGCGACCGGCGGGGCGAGCCCCGGGGCCCGATACTGCAGGAGCTCGGCCGCCGCGGCGGCATCGACCGGGCCGACGGCCAGCTCCGGCAGGCGGACCCGCTCCGGCGGATACCACGGGTCCCGGGCGGCCAGGACGACCGCGAGCGGGCCGCCCGCCCGCCGGGCGGCGTACTCGATGCACTCGCGGGAGGACGTGTCGACCCACTGGACATCGTCCACCACGGCCAGGACCGGACGGCACCGGGCCGCGGCCTGCAGCACGCCGAGCGTGGCGACGCATACCGCCAGGCGGTCACCGGGTGCCGAGGGTCCCAGCGACAGCGCGCCCACGAGCGCCGCCGCCTGCTGTACCGGCAGCGCGTCCAGCTGGCCGAGCACCGGGCCCAGGAGATCGGCCAGCGCGGAGAAGGCCAGCTCCGCCTCGGTCTCGGCCCCGCAGGCCCGGACCACCGTGACCGCTTCGCCTGACCGCTCGACCAGCGCATCGAGCAGCGTCGTCTTGCCGATCCCGGCCTCCCCGTGCACGACCAGGGCGCTGCCCTCCCCGCGGGTCAGGGCGGCGAGGAGATCGTCGAGCCGGCGGAGTTCGGCGGCCCGGCTCACGATCATCCGGTGCTCCTGGGGACCCTTGGGACCGCGGAGCGGCCTGGAGGGCGGGAGAGAGCTGGAGGGCGGGAGAGAAGAACAGGCAATGCGGGCTCCTCATCACCGCGACGGGACCGGGTCGAGGAGGGCATAGACGCGGCCGGCCGGCAACGCGCAACCAGCCAAGGTTCGGGTTGTGGAGCGGAAATGCAGATGGTGTGGAGTTCGTATGGAGACGGGCCGGCATGGTCCAGAGAGCCAACCGGGCCGGGGGCTGGAAGACGATCACGCCAGCGGGTAAATAGTTGGTACGACGACCGCGCCTGAGACAGGAGAAGACCGTGAAGGTCCGCGTCGATCCGGAGCGCTGCCAGGGCCACACGCTGTGCGCCATGATCGCCCCGGGGATGTTCGAGCTCGACGACTTCGACGGCCACTCCTCGCCGGTCGACGAGAACGTGCCCGCCGAGCACGAAGCACAGGTCATCCAGGCCGTTCGCTCATGTCCTGAGCAGGCGATTTCCGCCACGGAGGGGCTGGCGTG
>Ga0335078_10017548_pt1 | contig 10637 bp, 10 predicted proteins | sample Lox_Sample_32_FD_206711 | JGI IMG/M metagenome (GOLD analysis project Ga0335078, IMG submission 206711) | Soil microbial communities from Loxahatchee National Wildlife Refuge, Florida, United States - Lox_Sample_3.2 | ecosystem: Environmental > Terrestrial > Soil > Wetlands | place: USA...
GCTGGTTCGCTACCGCTTCGACGTCGTGGCGAAAGCCCCCGCGGGGGCGCCGCAGGATAACCTCCGGCGCATGACGCAGAAATTGCTGGCCGATCGATTCCACCTCGCCGTTCATCGCGAGGAGAAGACGCTGTCGGTGTACGTGAGGTCGGTGGCCAAGAGCGGCTCGAATCTATTTCACCGGAAATCCCGTGCTGAACCAAACCGGTCTCGAAGGGGCTTATGACTTCCGGCTGGATTGGACGCCGGTGCGCGGTGGTCTCGCGGGATTAGCCGCCTGAGCCGGGACAAGCCCCACGAAGCTTCGATGAGGGGGGCACCACGATGTTCGGCGCGATCGAGAAGAATCTCGGACTCAAATTAGACGCGCGAAAACAGACGATGACGGTCATCGCCATCGATCATATCGATCGGGTTCCGGCCGAGAATTAACGAGACAGAACAAGCAGACCTGCCGCTGCAAAATTCAGCCGCCGCAACAGGAACTCGCCGCCCAGCGCGAGCACCGCGAACGCCGCGCACAACAGCGGGAACCAATCGCCGTGCCTGGTATAAAAGGTCTGGTCGGCGATATACGTGAATCCGGTGTACGAAGTCGCTTCCGTAAAAAGCGGCAGCGTACCGCGCACGCGTCCGGCGGGATCGATGGTGCCGGTGATGCCGTCATTGGCCGAGCGCAGGATCCAGCGGCGGTTCTCGGCGGCGCGCATGCGCACGATGGTCAAATGCTGCTCGCGGGCCGCCGTTTTTCCAAACCAGCCGTCATTGGAAATGTTGTAGAGTACTTCGGCGCCGCTGGCAGCGAACTGGCGCACGAAGTTGGGAAACACTGATTCATAGCAGATGAAGCCGCCGATCTTGTGGCCGTCCACGGGAGAAACCACCACGCGCCGGCCAGCGGCGAAATCGCCCACTTCGGTAGAAATCTTGTTGGCGAAGCCGAACGGCCAGGGCACGAACTCGCCAAAGGGCACCAGGTTGACCTTGTCATAGCGGCTGATAGGAACACCGGCCCGCGAAATGAGCACTGCGGAGTTGAGCGGACGGCCCGAGTCGGTGTGCGCCACCACGCCAATTACCAGGTTGGCGTCGATGGTACGCGCCAGGTTGTCGATGATCTGGCGGAAGCCGTTGTCGTCGTAGTAGTAGAACGGCGCCGGGACTTCCGGCCACAACACCAGGGACGGCGGTTTGGACGACTCGATGCGGACGCTGCGCTCGGTAAGATCGGCCAGGCGGTTGGCCGTGCGGTAGAGCGACTCCTCGGTAAATTGTTCCGATTCGGAGATGTTTGGCTGCACCAGCAGCGCCTGATCGCGGCCACGCAAGGCCGCCGGCAGCGGAGGCAGATATGCCAGAAACGGAAGCAGCAACAGCCAGAGCAACTCCAGGCGGGAGCGCCGCAAGAGCGCCAGGGCCAGCGCCGTGGCCATCATGGCGAACACGAACGAAATGCCCCACACGCCGGTGATGGGCGCCAAACGGAGCGGGATCCCCATGTCGATTCCGGCGTTGCCGAGCGTGAGCCATTGAAACCCCAGGAATCCGTGTGTCGCTTCCACGGCAACCCATAGTGCGGCGACGGCCGGCACGGCCCACCAGTGCCGCATCAGGATTCCCGCGAGCAGGGTGAAGAAAGCCAGGTGCAGGCCTTTGGTCACCGCGAAGAGGCAAAAGACGGCCCAGCCCGCAAGGCTGCCCAATCCGCCATAGATGGCTAGCGTGTATTCGATCCAGTAACACACGCCAAACCAGTAAGCCGTACCCGCCGCCCAACCTAGCAGAAACCGCCGCCGCGGGCGCATCTCGCGCGCGGCCGCCAGCAGCAGCGGCGCCAGGGCAATGGGAGCCAGGTAGGTGATGTGGAAACCGGGGAAGGCGAGGACGAGTAACGCGGCGGAGAGGAGCGCCAGCAACCAGTTCAGCACGGCGTTCGCTGCGCCTGTTCGTTAACGGCTTCGGCCATGTACGAGCTGCGGATCAGCGGGCCGCTAAACACCATCTGGAAACCCAGGGAGAGGCCGAACTCGCGATAACGCTCGAATTGCGCCGGCTCGATGTAGGCAGTCACGGGAAGGTTGCGGCGCGTAGGCTGCAAGTATTGGCCGATGGTGGCGACCTGGGTCCCCGCGTCGTGGAGATCGCGCAGCAGAGTGCACACCTCGTCAACGGTCTCGCCCAGGCCAACCATGAAGCCCGATTTTGTCAGGGCACTGCCTTGCTCGCGCGCAAAGGCCAGCACGCGCAACGATTGGCGATAGTCCGCTTGCGGGCGAACGCGCCGATAGAGGCGCGCGACCGTCTCCATATTGTGGTTGAAGACGTGCGGCCCGGCCTCGAGAACACGGGAGACGGCTTGGAGATCGCCGCAGAAATCCGGTGTGAGCACTTCGACCCGTGCCTGCGGAAGCGCGCGCCGGACCTCGCGGACGGTTTCCGCGAAATGCGCCGAGCCACCGTCGGCAAGATCGTCTCGATTCACGCTGGTAATGACGACGTACCGGAGATTCATGGCTTGCGCCATGCGCGCCACGTTGCGCGGCTCCGCCGCATCGAGGCGCATCTCGTGCCGGGCGGGATTGCCCTTGGGAACCGAACAGAAGCCGCATCCCCGCGTGCATCGGTTGCCGAGAATCATGAACGTGGCGGCCGCCCGGGAGAAGCACTCATGCATGTTCGGGCAGCGGGCCGATTCGCAAACCGTGTGCAGATCGAGGCGCCGCAATTCGCTCTTGAGCTGGTGCACCGATTCGAAATGCGTGCGCGGCTTGCGCGCCCACTCCGGCAGGCGCGGACGGGGAGCCAGTTGGACGAGCGAGTCGTTCCTAACGTCCGCTTGCTCCCGCGCGCGGTTCCATGACGGAACAAAACCGCGACCGTAAGGGAGCGTTTTCACGGCAAAGTCTTAGTGTTTCAGGATCGGATGGAAGCCCGCGTTTTCCAGCTTCGATTTGGCCTCGCCCAACGATTGCGTATCCGGATACGGACCCACCAGCACGCGCACCAGATTATTCGGGCCTTGCCCCAGCGTGGTCGGGAAGCCTTTCTCCTGGAGAGCTTTGGCTACCATTTCGGCCTGTGTTTGCGCGGTTGCGATGACTTGCCAGTACGTTCCCGGCGCGGACTCCGCTGGGGCCGGCGGAGCGACGGCGGGAGCAGGAGCAGGTGGAGGCGCTTCGCGCGCCGGCTGCGTAGTGGGTTGTGGAACGTCCGCGGGTATCTCCTGGGCTGCGGAATCGTCAGGTGGCGCGGCTTCGGACTCGGCTCGACTCGAAGCCGGCGCGGGTTCGGCCGGAGAAGCCGGCTGCGGACGCGCGTCTCGTGGTGTTGGGTTGGGCGTGGCCGAGGCCGCCTCGACTGGCTTACCGGTAGGCGCCGAATTTCGCCCGACAATGTAGCCCATCGCGAACGCCACCCCGAACAGCAGCGCCACCACGAAAAAGCCACTCAACAAGTGCCGGTTGCCCAGCACCAGCTCAAATTCGCCCGTCTCGCTGTTCTTCATGTCCTGGGGCCCTGGCCTACCCGCTCTAACGCACGCTCCAATGATGTGATTATATCGAGCGGCAGGGGAAAAACGATGGTCGTATTTTTTTCCGTGCCGATCTCCACCAGAGTCTGGAGATAGCGCAATTGAATGGCCGCGGGCTGCTGCTGAATCACTGCGGCCGCCATGGAGAGCTTTTCCGCCGCCGTATACTCGCCCTCGGCGTGGATGATCTTGGCGCGGCGCTCGCGTTCCGCTTCCGCCTGCCGGGCAATGGCGCGGATCATCTGCTCGGCCAGATCCACCTGCTTCACTTCGACCAGCGTCACCTTCACGCCCCAGGCGGATGTCTGCTGATCGAGAACCGTTTGCAGACGCATGTTGAGCTTTTCGCGCTGGCTCAACAACTCGTCGAGTTCCACTTCACCCAGCACGCTGCGCAGCGTGGTTTGGGCGAGCTGCGAGGTGGCATACAGGAAATTGGAGACCTCGACGACCGCCAGGCGCGGCTCGATGACGCGGAAGTAGAGAACCGCGTTGACCTTGACCGTGACGTTGTCGCGCGTGATGACATCCTGCGATGGCACTTCGAGCGTATCGACTCGCAGCGAGACGCGAACCATGCGGTCGACCGGCGCGAACACCAGAATTACGCCGGGGCCTTTCGGATGGGGCAGCAGGCGCCCCAGACGGAAAATCACACCACGCTCATATTCCCGCAGAATCTTGATGGAACTCAGCAGGTAAATTACCACGATCACTACGAAAATCACTGTGGGGTCGGTCATCGCGGACCTCCATTCGGTTCCGTAACAGGCTCTACCTTCAGTTTGAGATTATCCACGGCGGTGACGCGGACGCGCGCGCCCACGCTGACCGGTTGCGCGGCCACCGCGTCCCAGTATTCGCCATGGACAAAGATTTTGCCAGCGGGTGACAATTCCGTGACGGCGGCGCCGATGGTGCCGATCATGCCCTCGACGCCCGTCTCGACTTTACTCCGCCGTGCGCGCATCGCCAGAGTCAACAGCAATAGCGTAATGGCTGAAAAGGGCAGCGCCAGCCCGATAGCCGTTCCCCAATGTACGCGCATCTCGGGAATCGGTCCGTTCACCAGCATGACCGCGCCCAATACCATGGCGACCGCGCCGCCCAAACCGAGAATGCCATGCGAGGTGAACTTGGCTTCGAGAACAAACAGCGTGAGCGCGACAATCAATAACGCCACGCCGAGCCAGTTGATGGGGAGCACCGAAAGCGCCGAAAGACCGAGCAGCACCAGGATCACACCCACGACGCCTGGCGCGATCAATCCGGGCGAGGAGAATTCGGCATAAATCCCCAACGCGCCAATCACCAGTAGGATGAGTGCGATGTTGGGGTCGGCGATGGCCGCGATGATTCTCTGCCGCAAGCTGCGCTGGTAGACCTCGATGGTCGCGCCGGTGGTGTGGAGGGTCTCGCGTGAGCCGTTGAAGCGCGTGATCTCGCGCCCGTCGAGCGCCGCCAGCAGAGCCTCTTCGTTAGGCGCGATCAGATCGATGAGGTGTTGATCGAGAGCTTCCTTTTCGGTGAAGGACTTGCTTTCGCGCACCGCGCTTTCCGCCAGCGCGCTGTTGCGTCCGCGCTTGGTACAGATGCTGCGCATGTAGGCCGCCGCATCGTTCTCGACTTTCTGCTTTTCCACCGCGTCCATCTCGCCGCCGAGAGCCACGGGGTGCGCCGCGCCGGTGTTGGTGCCGGGGGCCATGGCGGCGACGTCGCCGCTCTCCAGCAGGAAGAAGCCGGCCGAAGCGGAGCGCCCGCCGCTGGGGGCGACATACATCACCACGGGCACGGGCGACGCGACGACCTTTTCTATGGTCTCGCGCATGGCATCCATCAATCCGCCCGGTGTGTTGAGGCGCACGATCACTAAAGACGCGCCCTCGCTACGAGCCTGTGCCAATGCGCTGGCGACAATTTCCGTGGTCACGGGATGAATCATGCCGTCTACGTCGACGGCGATCACTTTCGAAGACGCCAAAGCGCTCTGCGCCAGAAAGATGGCGAGCGCCGCGAGCATCGCTCGTTGTCGCACGATACTTTCATCTTAGCGTACTCGGATGCGGTGGTCTGAAAACACACGAATCCCCAAAACAAAATCGCAGGTTCTCGTTAGCAATGAGGGGTATGCAAAGTTTTGATAGGCACGCGCGGCGCGATTGGCTAAAATGGGGGGAGATTTACTCGCAAGGGAATCGATTATCTTATGGCTAGAAAGCGTAATCCCGAGAATGACTTGGTAGTAACTCCCAGCGCGGCTGCCCCGCGGCCTCGCCGAACGACGACTGCCACCCGGCCCAAGCACTCCCCGACTACCGCTGATATGCCGGAGGCATCCGCACATAAGCCGATACCGGAGGCGCCGTCTGCCGCCTCCACGATTAGACCGGAGCCGTCACAGGAGGAAATCCGCGCTCTTGCTCACTCGTATTGGTTAGCCCGTGGATGCCAGGGTGGCTCTCCGGAAGAGGACTGGCACCGCGCCGAAGAGGAATTGCGGGTCCAGGCTGAAATGGCAACCATCTAGTTACCGGTATTTTCGCAGCACGGCCAAAAGCCGTCCTTGAATCTGCACATCCCGCGCCGGAATCACGATCGGCTTGAGCATGGAATTGGCCGGTTGTAGGCGCACTCGATCGCCAGGTTCCCTGTAGAACCGCTTCAAGGTTGTTTCGCTCCCGCCTACCAGGGCGACGACAATATCGCCGTCGTGTGCCTGCGCGGCTTTTTCCAGCAGAATCAGGTCACCATCACAAATGTGATCGTCGATCATGGAGTCGCCGCGGACTTGGAGCGCAAACGTATTTCCGTTTCCCGCGAAATCCGATAGATTCAGGGTTTCGCGTTGTTCGACGCCTTCCACCGGCGCTCCCGCGGCGATGCGTCCGAGCAGAGGAATTTCCACCGTCGGCTTCACCCTCCGGCGCTCCTGCAGATACTTGGGCGTCAATTCCAGCGAGCGGCTCTGATTGAAGCCGCGCCGCAGATATCCTTTGGACTCCAGAGCCGAAATATGTTTGTGAACCGTCGCCAGAGAAGCCAGATCGAGCCCGTGCGCAATTTCCTCATAGCTGGGGCAGTAGCCATTGCCCTCTTCAAAGCCATAGATGAAGTCGAGCACCTGCTTTTGCCGTTTGGTGAGAGCCATATCGCCTCGTTGTCTCTTTCATTTTGGGCGAAGAAAAGGAGAAATGCAAGGGATAAAGTTCTGCTCCGGTTCAACCGATGATGGTTTTGAGCGACGATGATCTCCATTCGGAATTCGATCAACACTCTGGAAAAAAGCGAGGAGCTGCGCTTACTGATATTGGATTGCTATCTCGCCGCGATCCAAAACGTGGCGCACTACACCATCGAGTTAGATCCGGGACTGACCGGCCGCCACAAAGCCTCGGTTACGGCCGTGGCCGACGACGTCCGTCAAGGCACCCCAGACGCATTGGTGGAGAGCCGCGCCACCCTCCGCGCGTTGCTGCGAAACTATCGCGACAAAGCATCCGAGTATCTGAACCAACTCCGCGGCGAGTTGGCCAATACAGCGAGCGCCCTCCAACGGATTCTCGACACGCTGTCGCAGCCCGAGGGCGATCACGAGATCAAACTGCGGAAGGCCGTCAGCGCGATGCGGGAAATTGCGGGCTCGCCTGCCGCGGCCGGGGTCGCGAGCGCCTTGCGCACGGCGATCGACTCCCTCGAACAAAGCCTCAACGAAATACGCGCACAGCAGCAGGTAACCGTTTCGCAATTCCTGCTCGAAATCAATTTGCTGCACAAACGGATCGACGCCTTGGAATCGGCAGTATCCGTAGACAATCTGACGAAACTGTTCACGCGGGTGGAAATGGAGCATCGCATTCGCTCCGCGGAATCGTGCGGGTCGCTGTTGCTGATCCGTGTGCAGGGGTTCCGGCTGGCGCAGGCCAGGTACCAGCCAGAGGTAGCTTTGGAGCTCGCCGGCGCCTTCACCAAGCGCCTGCGCAATTGCCTGCCACCCAATGCGCTCATCGGACGCTGGAGCGAGGAAGAGTTCCTGGTCATTTTGTCAATGCCGAGAGAAGAGATGATGGCCAGCGCGAAGTTGGCTGCGGCTCAGCTGGCGGGGTCGTACGTCTGCCTGCAGGGCGGCAAAACCGTCCGCCCCACCATCCAGGTCGATGTTGCGGTCTTAGATCTGGTTCCCGGCGAGACGGACAGCACACTGCATAAGATTGGCCAGTTCCTAAAGGGCTGAATCATCTCCCACAAAGAAAAAGGGCGGCCGATTCCGAACCGGCCGCCCTTCGATCTGCCTTGGAGGAAGTTACTGCGGATTGTTGGACAATGTGCCCGCCACGAACTCGGAACTCCATTCGTGGGTGGAACGATCCTGGCGCAGGATACGGAACGCCACGGCATCACCTTGCTTGAGCGTGTTTTGAATGCGGCGGACGTCGTCTACATTGTTGACCGGCTGCCGGTTGATCGACAGCAGGATATCCCGAGGAGCAAGCCCGATCTCTTCCGCGAATGAATCCGTTTCCACGGCGGCGATCTGAACTCCGCCCTTCTCCTTGATTCCCAAATTCTGCCGCTGCTGATCAGTCAGGTTCTGAATGGTCATGCCAAACTTCGCCTGGGTCCCTTCGCTCTTATTCGGCTCTTCCGATTTCGCGCCGCCAAAATTCTCCGGGAACACCTGGGTGAGATCGCCGACCACCACCTTAAACGTTTCCGGCTTGCCGTCGCGCATGGCTGCGATGTTCACGGGCTGGCCGATCGGCGTAGCCGTCACGGTGTTGACCAAGTCGTTTCCGTCGCGCACCTTCTTGCCGTTGATTCCCGTGATGATGTCGCCATCCTTCAAGCCCGCTTTCTCGGCGGGCCCCCCGGGGGCGACCTGTTGCACGAAAACACCTTCCGCGACGCCGTTGGCCTTCAGAAGCGAACGTGCCCGATCCGTATCGGAGGGCGTAAACCGAACCCCGATCGAACCGCGGACTACCTTGCCATTCTTAATGATGCTGTTGTAGACCTCGGCTGCCGTGTTGATGGGCAACGCGAACCCAATTCCCTGGTAGCCGCCGGAACGCGAAGCAATCGCCGTGTTGATGCCGATTACTTCACCGCGGATATTCAGCAGCGGGCCGCCGCTATTGCCGGGGTTGATGGCGGCATCGGTCTGCAGAAAGTGCTGGAACTGTGTGGTGTCCCCGGGAATATCGCGCTCCTTGGCGCTGATGATGCCGGCGGTAACGGTCGCCTGGAATCCGAACGGAGAACCGATCGCTACGGCCCAATCGCCCACTTCCACTGCTTCCGAGTTGCCGATTTTGGCCGGCATCAGGTTGCGCTTACCTTCCACGCGAATCACGGCCAAGTCGGTCTGCACGTCGGTTCCCACCACCTTGGCGTCGTATTCGGTGGGATCGCCCATGAATTTCACCTGAATTCGATCAGCGCCGTCGACCACGTGATTATTGGTAAGAATGTAGCCGGCGGGATCTACGACCACGCCCGAACCCAATGCCTGGCCGCGCCGCTGCGACAGGTCGGGTCCATTCTCGTCGCCGCCGCCGAAGGGGTTGCCGCCGAAGAAACGGAAGAAGAAATTCTCGTCGCCTTGGCCTTGATCATCATCTTGCGGGCTCGCCTGCCGCCGGCCGTTCCGCGTCTGGAGCGGAGCCTTGGGACGATAGGTCGTCGAAATATTAACAACCGAGGGCTCTACCGCCTTCGCGATCTGCGAGAAAGTGGTGGATAACTCCACCGGACTGGGAATGGTCAACGGCGTCGCGCCGGGCGCCACCGTGGTATCCTTCGCCGCCTTCACACCGGAGCTGATCACCGTGCCGATGACGATGCCGATCGAGAGCGTGAACAGAACCAGCGTGAAGGAAAGTAACTTTTGCGCGCGCAATTTGTCAAAGAAACTCATGGATTGTGCCTAACTCCGTGGAATTGCAGTCGGAATCATTATAGCTCCCTATCCCCTCCTGCAACCCTGCTATCTAGGTGGATGTAACCGCGTACCCAAGGGTTTCAACTCCACCAGAACGACTCCGCCCAGGATGAGGGCCGCGCCCGCGGCTGCGCGTCTGGAAAGTCCCTCTCCCACTAATAGATACGATGTAACCAAGGCAAACACGGGTTCGAGTGTGTAAATCAGGGCCGTACGAGTCGAAGTGGTATACTGCTGCGCCCACGCTTGCACGGTGAACGCCAAAGCAGTCGCCAAAACTCCGGTAACGAGTAAAGCTATGATGATCGCGGGCCGCCACACCAGGTGTCGCGGTTCCGCCCACCAGAACAGTGATGCGGCCCACACTGCCGCCGTGCCTACCTGCGTTACGGACAACATTTCGAAGCTCACTCTCTCGGAATAGTGCCCTAAGGTAACGATCTGCCCGGCAAACGCGACGGCACACAAAATTGTCAGCACGTCGCCCCGGCCCATCGATCCAATCGGGCCTTCCAGAGTCATGAGACCCAAACCTGCGGTGGCCGTCAGAATCCCGAGCAACTCGGAAACCAACGGCCTGTTCTTATAGACGAGAGCCGCCAATAAAGGTACCATCACCGACGCTAAGCCCGTCAGAAAGGCCGATTTGGCCGCCGAAGTCAGACGCAAACCCAGTGTTTGCAAAAGATAGCCGGCAAAGAGGCAGGTTCCCGTGAGCGCGCCGCCAAACCATTCGGTGAAGCTGGCCTTCCAGTTCGGCCGCCAGACCGCCAGCAAACACACCGTGGCCACCGAGAATCGCAAGGTAAGGAAGAGCAACGGCGAGATGTCCGCCAGGGCGGATTTCACCATGACGAAGGTGGCGCCCCACAAGATGGTATTGCCGACCAAGGCCGCCTCAGCCCTCAGGCGAGGCGTCAACGACTCCCGCCCGGGTCGCGCTGGAGCAGAACCAGCAGTAGCAGAATGCGTTTCAGCCCCAGGTCGCGCCCTTCCGGCCGGAACCATTCCTGGGTGGTATGGGCTCCGCCACCTACCCCGCCGGCTCCGATGGCAATGGCGGGGACGCCCATGGAAATGGGAATATTGGCATCGGTGGAGGAACAGTCGACGTGCGAGCGGATTCCCAGATAGGCATCCACCGCGCGAATGTATTGCAGGATAGGT
>Ga0335078_10017549_pt1 | contig 10637 bp, 9 predicted proteins | sample Lox_Sample_32_FD_206711 | JGI IMG/M metagenome (GOLD analysis project Ga0335078, IMG submission 206711) | Soil microbial communities from Loxahatchee National Wildlife Refuge, Florida, United States - Lox_Sample_3.2 | ecosystem: Environmental > Terrestrial > Soil > Wetlands | place: USA: Florida...
CGATCCTGCTGATCCCGGGCAAGACCGATTTCCTCGGCAACCTCTACTCCTACGGCGCGATGCTGTCGTTCACGACCGCGCACGCCGCCGTGATCGCGCTGCGGATCAAGGACCCCGGCCGCGAGCGGCCCTACCGGGTCGGGGTGAACATCCACTTCCGGGGCGCGGCGATCCCGGTCAGCGCGGTGATCGGCGGAATCGGCACGTTCGCCGCCTGGATCTCGGTGCTCGCGCTGCATGTCGACGCGCGCTACGTGGGAACGGGATGGATGGTGTTCGGGCTGATCGGCTACGCGATCTACCGGCGCAGCCAGGGCCTCGACCTGACCAGCCACCACAAGATCGCGCGGCGCGGCCGCCCGGCGTTCTTCGTCGAGCTCGAGTACCACTCGGCGATCGTCCCGATCTTCGGCACCGATGTCGACGCGTCGGCGCTGCGGGCCGCCGCCAAGCTGGTCGGCGAGGGCGCGACGGTCGACGCGGTCTACGTCCTGCGCGTTCCCAATCAGCTGTCGCTCGACGCCGGCCTCGAGGAGGAGGAGAGGCTCGGGTACAGCGTGCTCGAGTCGGCCAAGCTGGCCGGGCGGAAGTCCGGACTCAAGGTGCACACGCGCCTGATCCGCACGCGCAGTCCGGGCGCGGCGATCGTCGAGGAGGCGCAGCACCGGAATGCCGAGATCATCTACCTCGGGACCGCGCACGCGCCGCCGTCCGAGCGGGCGCTCGGCCCGACCGCGACCTACCTGCTCGCCCACCGGCCGTGCCGGGTGGTGATCGAGACATCGCCGGGAAGCGAGCGCAGCGCGGCGGTGAGCGGCGTCACGGAGCGCCAGGCGCCCGGGCCCGCGGCGGTCCACCGTGCGCCGCGGCGGTTGGGTCAGGCCGCGAAACGGTAGCCGACTCCCGGATCGGTGCGGATGTAGCGCCGGCCCTCGGGCGGCTCGATCTTGCGCCGCAGGTTCGCGATGTGCGCGCGGAGCACCTGGGTGTCGTCGCCGTACCCCGGGCCCCACACCGACATCAGCAGGTCGCGGTGGGTCATCAGCCGCCCGCGGTTGCGCACGAGCAAGCGGAGGAGGTCGAACTCGGTGGGCGTCAGGTGGACCTCGTCGCCGTTGACGGTCACGGTGCGGCGCGCGAGGTCGACCTCGAGTCCGTCGACCCGGATCTGAGCCTCCTCGGGGTCGGGGGCGATCCGGCGGAGGTTCGCCTCGAGCCGGGCCACGAGCTCCCGCGGCCCGAACGGCTTGGTCACGTAGTCGTCGGCGCCCGCGGCCAGCGCCCGCACCTTGGCGTCCTCCTCGCCCACGGCCGAGAGCACGATCAGTGGCATGTCGCTCCACTCGCGCAGCCGCCGGCACAGCTCGATCCCGTCGAAGTCTGGCAACAGCAGATCGACGATCGCGGCGTCGGGGTTCTGCAGCGCGGCGGCGTCGAGCGCCTCCTCGCCGGTGGTTGCCGGGAGCGACTCGAAGCCGGCTTCGCGCAGGATCACCCGCAGCGCCCGCAGGATCTGCGCCTCATCATCAACCACCAGGACGCGTGGGCGAGCGTCCGGGCTCACGTCGGCAACGCCGGCGCCGGCTTGGATTGGTGCTCGTGCTCGTGCTCGGGCTCGATCGGCAGCGAGACGATGAAGCTCGAGCCCTGGCCGGGCAGAGAATCGACCGAGATCGCGCCGCCGTTGGCCTCGACGAAGCCCTTGGCGATCGCCAGGCCGAGGCCCGATCCCGTCCACGAGTCGCCGCTCGTCGCGCGGCCGCGGTAGAACGGCTCGAAGATCCGCGCCCGCTCGGCCGGCTGCACCCCCGGGCCGTGGTCGACCACGTACACGACGACGCGCGGGCCGCTGCGCCGGACCTGTACCGACACCGGTTGGCCACCCGAGTAGCGCGAGGCGTTCTCGAGCAAGTTCGCGAACGCGCGCTCGAGCTGGGCGGCGTCGGCGCGGACCGCGGGCACGTCCGGGTCGATCGTCAGCCGGACAGCGCCGGCCGGCTGCGCCAGCCCGTCCCGCGCCATCAGCAGCACGTCCTCGAGCGAGACCCAGTCCTCGCGCGGCTGCGCGCCTCCGGCCTGGAGCCGCGACAGGTCGAGCAGGTTGTCGACCAGCGATGCGAGCCGCTCGCCGCCGTCGACGACCGCGCCGCTGAGATCGGCTCGCTCCTCGGCGGTCAGCGAGCCGCTCCCGAGCGCGTGACCGGCGGCGACGATCGCGGTCACCGGCGTCCGCAGGTCGTGGGAGACCGCGCGCAGCAGCGCGGTCTTGACGTCGTCGCTCCGCCGCAGCGCCGCGGTCTCGACGGCCTCGGCCTGCATCGCGTCGCGGCGCAGGGCGATCGCGACGAGCGCGCCGAGCGCGGGCACGACGCGCTCGGAGAGCCGATCCTCGGTCTCGACCGGAAGGCCGCGGGGGACGAGCAGCGTGGCCACCTGGGTGCCATCGGCGTCGCTGAGCGCGAACGCGCGGCGGCGCTCGTCGGCGTGCGCGACGCCGAGCTCGATCGCCGCGGAGGGCATCCCGAGCGCCTCGGCGATCCGGTGGGCGGCGATTGCGAGCGCCTCGGCGGTCTCCGAGCCGCCGAGCAGCTCCCGCGCAAGCGCCGCCGCGAGGTCGGCCTCGGCGCGACCGCGCTCGGCCTCGAGCGCTCGGCTCCGCGCGAGCTCGGCCATCGTGCTGACGGCGGCCGCGACGATCATGAACGCCCCGAGCGCCACCCAGTTGCGGCTGTCGGAGATCGTGAACCGCCCGACCGGAGGGAGGTGGAAGAAGTTGAACGCGGCGGCGCTGAGCAGGGAGGTGGCCAGCCCGAGCGTCAGTCCCCAGTACGCGGACACGAGCACCACGGCGGGCAGGTACACGACGCTCAGCGAGACGACCGGCGCAATTGCCTTCAGGCCGTAGATCGCGGCGGTGGCCGCGGCCACCAGCAGTACCGAGGCGGCGATGCCGAGCCCGAGCGATGGTCTGGACGCGCGCAGGGTATCCGGGCGCTCGCCGGGGAACATGCGGGGCCCGGCGGTCACTGCGTGCTCACGCGGTGCCGGCACCGCCGTAGGAGGCCGGGGGCGCGCCGCTCGACTGCGCCGATGCGATCTGGTCGAGCAGCGCGGCGGGGCTGGTGCCGCCGAGGACGCGCAGGCGCGGCAGCCGGTATGGATCCTCGCTCGGGCTCGCCCACCCCGGGATCACCGTCGTAGAGCCGACGAACCCGGCCGCCTTTACCGCGGCGACCACGGCGGCGTCGTAGTGGCCGGACGGATAGCAGAACCAGTTGACCGGCGCGCCGTAGCGCTTTCGCAGCATCTGGCGCGCGGTCGCGACCTGGTATTTGAGCTGCGAGGGATCGAGCGTGATCAGGTCGGCGTGGCTGATGCCCTGGGTGTCGAGCTCCCAGCCGGCGGCGATCATCGCGCGGACCTGCGCGGTGGTGAGGCCGCCCTCGGACGGCGGCAAGCCGGTCAGCTGGATGTTCTCGTTCCCGACCCAGCCCAGACGCTTGAGGATCGGCAGCGCGTTCTCGTACTGTGAGGCGTAGCCATTGTCGAACGTCAGCACGACCGGCTTGCCCGGTCCGAGCGGGACGCCGCGGGTCCAGTAGGCCTCGAGCTGGTCCATCGTGACCGCGTGCCAGCCGGCGGCCTTGAGCGCCCGCATCTGCGCCGCGAACTCGTCCGCGGGCACGTACAGCCCGGGGAACGGCGCGCCGGCCGGGGGCGGGTTGATCACGTGGTACATCAGGACGGGCACGGTCGCGGTCCCCGGCTTGCCGGTGCCGACCCCGGTGACGGTCGACCTGGGCAGCCGATTGGCCTGGTGGTGGGCCGGTGGCTTCGGCGAGGCGCTGTGGTGAGCGGTGTGGGCGGCGTTCGTGGCCGGCGGCGATGACTTGCCGCCACCTCCACCGGCGGCCACGCCGATCCCGACCGCGACGGCCGCGACGAACACCAGCGCCCCGGCCGCAACCAGGCGCCTCCGGCGGGTCCGGGCGCGCCGCTCGCGCTCGCGGGCGAGCCGCCGGGCGCGAATCTGCTGCTCGTTCATGAGCCCACGAGCGTACCCGCCACGAAGGCACATACAGGACGACCAGCGCGACGGCATCGGAGCGGCGCATCCCGCTTCGCCGCGCGAGCGCGGCCAGCGCCACGAGCGTCGCCCCGACCAGCCACGCGAGCTGGAGCTTCCCGAGCGTCGTGACCGCCGTGAACGTGACGAACAGCGAAGGGACGATCACGCCGAACCCGAGGTTGATCGTATTGCTGTTGAACGTCTCGCCGACGAGTGCGGCGCCCCGGCCGGCGCGGCCGAGGCGGGCCGCGGTGAGCGCGTTCGGGATGCTGGTGAGCGGAGCCAGGATCAGCACGCCGAGCACCGCGTTCGAGATGTGCCAGTGGTCGCCGAGGCTGAGCGCCGCCTCCACCATGCCCGCGCTGCCCGCGACGATCAGCGCGACGTCGAGGACGATCAGCGCCAGCAGGTGGTGGGTGGGGTCGGTCCTCGTGTCGGGCTCGCGCTCGATCTCCGCGTGCTCGTGCAACGCGCGTGACAGGCGACTGAGACGGCGACCGCGCAGGCGCGGTCCGGCGACCACGATCGCCAGGTACGGAACCACGATCACTGCGCTCAGCAGGGTGGCGCTGCCGGCCGTGAGCCAGTGCAGCAGCAGCGCGGCCGCGAGCAGCGTGACGATGAGGCCGACCGTGCCCTCGAGCGCCAGCGTCTCGCGCGCCAGCCGCACCCGTCCGGTGATCAGCGCGCTCAGCCCGATCATCGCGGCGAGGTTGAAGCCGTTCGAGCCGACGAGCACGCCGACCCCTACGTCATGGGCGCCCTTGATCAGCGCGACCAGGGCCGAGGAGATCTCCGGCCCGTCTGCGGCCACCGCCGTCAGCAGCCCGATCAGCGCCTCGGGGAAGCCGAACCGCACGCCGAGCCGGTCGAGCCGGCCGGCGAACAGCCGCGCCGCACCGAGCGTGACCGCCAGCGAGACACAGAAGACTGGGACTGCGAGGGCGGTGGACATGCGACTCCGCGGTCGGCGAGGGACATGCCGACCAGTCTTCCCGGCTCACCTCGAGCGGACGTTACCTGAAGGACTCCGCGCCCGGGCGGCGAAACGCAGGGTCATGCTCCGCAAACGACGTCAACCGCAAATCGACCTGCGACCCGCCGACCCGTCCCAGGGCTTCGAGCACCTGTCCCGCGAGTCGATCGCCGTGCTCACGTGGCTCCAGGCCAACCAGGTCGAGTTCGTCCTCGTCGGCCCCGTAGCCGAGGCAGTGCGCGGAGGCGCGACCGCCACCGGTCCGGTCGCGATCGTCCTGGCGCCCTACCGCCGCAACTTCGAGCGCCTCTCGCGCGGGCTGATCGCCTCGGGGGCCCGGCCGCGCCAGAACGGTGGCGCCGAGGCCGCGAAGGCGCGGGCCACCGCCGACAAGGTCGCGGCTGGCCAGCGCTGGGAGTTCCGCACCGGCATCCACTTCCTCGATGTCGAGGGCCGCTCGAGCGAGACCCCGGGATACCAGGAACTGCTCTACGAGGCCGGCCGGTTCGAGCTGGCCGCCGGGCTCAACGTCGACGTTGGCTCTCCCGAGGACATCGAGCACTACGCGCACGTCCGCCGCACGGGCTTGTCTCCCGAGCTGCGGATCAGCCGCGGCGCCAAGCAACAGCTCGAGCACACCGGCGGCCATTAACGAAGTGCCTACATGGCCTCGCTAGCCTGAGGCCATGGCGATCAGAGCGAGATGGGCGCTCGTCGGCGCGGCCGGGTGTACCGGCCTGCTCGCGGCGACGTGGTTTGCCGCGTTCCACGTCGGCATCGTCCGCGACGCCGACCAGTCGATGTTCGCCGGTTTCTACGACCTGCACAGCCACGGTGCGATCCCTCGGATCGCGAGCTTCGTGGCGCCGCTGTGCAACCCGAGCCCGTACGTGTACTTCGCCGCGATCCCGGTCCTGGTCGCGCTCGGCCGCGGCCGTCCGCGTGTGGCCCTGGCGGTGGCGATGATCCTGATCGGCGCGAACGTCACCACGCACTGGCTCAAGCCGCTGCTCGCCGAGCCCAGGGCGGCGACCCTGCTCGGCGGCTTCACGACGGTGTCACCTAAGTCCTGGCCGAGCGGCCACGCCACCGCGGCGATGTCGCTCGCGCTGTCCTCGGTGATCGCCGCTCCGGCTCGCCGACGGCCGCTCGTCGCCGCGGTCGGGGCGGTGTTCGCGCTGGCGGTCAGCTACTCGTTCCTGACGCTCGGCTGGCACTTCCCGAGCGACGTGCTCGGAGGCTTCCTGGTGGCGGCGGCGTGGGCGCTCGTCGCGGTCGCGGCCCTGCGGGCCGCCGAGAGCCGGATCCCGCGCGGTGCCTACACGAGCGCGCGCATCACGGTCGCGGAGGCGCTCGGTCCGCTCGGCGTCGCGGCGGCGGGCGCGCTCGCGCTCGCGGGGCTCGTGGTGCTCAGCCGGCCCCACCAGGTCCTCGCCTACGCCCAGGGACACAGGGCGTTCGTCGTCGGCGCGGCCGCGATCGCCGCGGCCAGCTTCGCGCTCTCGAGCGCGATTGTGCTGACCGTGCGCCGTTAGCGATACCGGCCGGGCTCCCACAGCGGCTCATCGCCGCCGTTGGCGCCCCGGCTGAGAATGAACAGCAGATCTGAGAGCCGGTTCAGGTACCGCACGACCTCGGCGTTGATCTCCGCGCCGGCCGCGATCGCGAGCCGCTCGGCGCGCCGGCACACCGTCCGGCAGACGTGGAGTTGCGCGGCCGCCCTGGTGCCGCCCGGAAGCACGAACGACTTGAGCGGCGCCAGCGTGGCGTTGACCTCGTCGCAGCGCTCCTCGAGCCACGCGGTCTGCTCGGGGATCACCCGCAGCCGCTCGCGCTCGGGGTCGTGGGGGGCCGAGATGTCGGCGCCCACGTCGAACAGGTCGTTCTGGATCCGCTGGAGCCAGTCGTCGTACTGGGCCGGCAGATCCTCGATCGTCAGCGCAAGCCCGATGTGGGCGTTGAGCTCGTCAACCGTTCCGTACGCCTCGATCCGGGGGTGGGTCTTGAGCACGCGGCTCATGTCGCCCAGATGGGTCTCGCCCGAGTCGCCCAGGCGCGTGTAGATCCGGGTCAGGTTGACGGTCATGGTCTTGCCGGCGAGTCTAGAGGCCGCCGGCGACCCGGTGGCGCTCGGTGCTCGCCGTCGCGGGTGGCGAGTAAGTCGGGGTTGAGCCGGCGCCGCTCGCGCCAGCGCCCATGACGCCCGCGTCACCGGTACGATCTCGTGCGTTCGAGGTCGGTGGCGATGGGAAGCCGGTGAGAATCCGGCGCGGACCCGCCACTGTGATCGGGGACGCCGGCCGCAACACAAGCCACTGGCTGACGCCGAGTCAGCTGGGAAGGCGCGACCGGTAGGCCCGAAAGCCAGGAGACCAGCTTCCGACCGCACAGCCAACAGCCCTCGTGGAAAGGGGTGGCCCTCATGCATCGCAAGACCGTTGTCGCTCTGATCGGAGCCATCGTCGTGGCGCTCGGCGCCTCCGGCGTTGCGCTCGCCGCAAGCTCTCCAGGCCCGTCCGTGTCGGTAACCATCAAGTCCGCGACCAAGATCCTCCGCCAGGTCACCGTGCGCGGCGAGAACGGGTCGATCACCAAGGGCGGGACGCCCAAGGGCAAGTGCCCGGGCAACACCGCCGCCGGCGCGCTCGACGCGGCCACCCACGGCAAGTGGGCCGGCAAGTGGTACTCCAGCGTTCCCGGCATCTTCGTGACCTCGATCCTCGGGGTGAAGCCGACCGGCCAGAGCTTCTGGGGCGTTTTCGTCAACGGCAAGTCCTCGAGCAAGGGGATCTGCGACATCAAGCTAAAGCCCGGGCAGAAGCTGGCGTTCAAGCTCGTCGGGTGAGACCCGCGGGTCCGCCATGACCCGAACTGCACTGGTCACGGCGATCGCGATCGCGTCTGCGGTCGCGATCGCCGGATGCGGCCTGGGCGCCGGCAAGCCGACCTCGGGCGCGGTCACGCTGACCGTGACCCGCGGCTTCGGCACGGCGCCGATCGGCTTGGCGAGCGAGAAGAGCATTCCCGGCTCGCAGACCGTGATGAGGATGCTCGAAAAGTCCTTCCACGTCAGCACCAGGTACGGCGGTGGGTTCGTCGAGTCGATCGACGGTCACGCGGGCGGCTCCTCCCGGCTCGACTGGTTCTACTACGTCAACGGGATCCAGGCGACGCTTGGCGCGGCCGGCGCGTCGGTTCACAAGGGCGACCGGATCTGGTGGGACCTGCACGACTGGACGGCCACCGACACGATCCCGGCGGTCGTGGGGTCGTTTCCCGAGCCGTTCCTCCACGGCACCGGCGGCCGGCGGTTCCCGGTCACGCTCGAGTGCGCGGCCGACGTCGGGACCGCGTGCAAGGAAGTCACAGACGAGCTGACCAAGATCGGGGTGCCGGTGTCGAGCCAGGCGATCGGCACCGGGTCGGGCTCTGACTCGCTCGGGGTGATCGTCGGCACGTGGCGCGACCTCCGACAAGAGCTGTTGGCCACGCTGATCGACCACGGGCCGGCCTCGAGCGGCGTGTACGCGAAGTTCGCCGGTCCCACCGGGTCCTCGCTTCAGCTGCTCGACCCCCAAGGACACGTCGCAAAGACGCTCGGCGCCGGCGCCGGCCTGATCGCGGCGACCGCGCAGACCTCGACCGGCCCGGCGTGGCTGATCACCGGGACCAACGTCGCCGGGGTGTCGGCCGCCGCCGCGGCGCTGACGCCGGCGCGGCTGCACGACCACTTCGCGCTCGCGGTGCAGGGCGGCACCGACCTGCCGGTGCCGCTGGAGGCGACGAGTTGATCTACCGCCGGCGCTCCAGTCCGCTCCACGCCGCCCGCGCGGCCGCCGGCGGCGCCTACTGCCTGGCGCTCGCGCTCGCCGCCCTGCTGCTGTCAGCGCCGATCGCCCTGGGAGCCGTCGTGCTCTCCATCGCCGGCGCGGCGGTCGGCGCCGGTGTCGTGCGCGAGATGCGCCGCGCGGCGCTGCTGGCGCTCCCGCTCGGCCTGCTCGTGATGGCGGTCAACATGCTGGTGGCGCAGGGCGGGCTGACCGTGATCGCCCGCCTCGGCGACCTGCCGGTGTTCGGCCAGACCGACGTGACGCTCGAGGCGACCGTGTACGGGGCCGTGCTCGGCGTGCGGGCGATCGCGCTCGTCCTGTGCGGCGCGCTGTACACGGTCGCGGTCGACCCCGACGAGGTGCTCGGGCTGTTCCGCCGCCTCTCGTTCCACTCGGCGCTGACCGCGACGCTGGCGACGCGGATGGTGCCGGTCCTCGCCCGCGACGCCCGGCGGCTCGCCGACGCCCAGCGCTGCCGCCCGGGGCCGCCGCCGTCCCGCGTCCAGCTGATGCGCGCGACGACGTCCAGCGTGCTCGACCGCGCGCTCGACGTGGCGGCGGCGCTCGAGGTGCGCGGGTACGGCGCGGCGCGCCGCCCGGCCCGCGGATCGCGCGTGCACCGTCCGTACTCGCGCCACGACATCGCGTTCTACGCCTCCGCGGTCGCGGTCATCTCGCTCGCGATCGGTGTGCGAGTCGCGGGCCTCACCCCGTTCCGGTCCGACCCGGCGCTGCACGCGCCCGTCGGCACCGGGTGCGTCGCCGCGGCGGTGGCGATCGTGCTGTGCGCGCTGCTGCCGTTCGCCGACCGCAGGGGGATCGAGCGGTGAGCGTCGTCGCGCTCGAGCGGGTCACGTACGCATATCCGGGCGCGGCCGGGCCCGCGATCGCGGACATAAGCCTCGAGATCGGCCCCGGCGAGCTGGTCGTGCTCGCCGGCGGGTCGGGCTCGGGCAAGTCGACTCTGCTCCGAGCCGCCAACGGGCTCGTGCCGCACTTCCACGGCGGAGTGTTCGAGGGCCGCGCGACCGTGGCCGGGATGGACACCCGCGAGCACGGCCCGGGCGACCTCGCCGCGGCGGTCGGGACGCTGTTCCAGGACCCCGAGAGCCAGGTCGTGATGGGGACGGTCCGCGCCGAGCTTGCGCTCCCGCTCGAGAACCAGGGGAAGGCCCCTGCGGAGGTGGCGCGGGCCGTCGAGGAGGCCGCGCTCGCGCTCGGGATCGCGCACCTGCTCGACCGACCCACCGCCGAGCTGTCCGGCGGCGAGCTCCAGCGCGTCGCGCTCGGCGCGGCGCTCGCGGGCCGGCCGAAGCTGATCCTGCTCGACGAGCCGACGTCGCAGCTCGACCCGGTCGCCGGCGATGAGCTGATCGCGCTGCTCCGGCGGCTCAACGAGGACTTCGACGCGGCGATCGTGATCGCCGAGCACCGGCTCGAGCGGTGCCTCGGCTTCGCCGACCGGGCGATCGGGATGCGCGGCGGACGCGTGGTCTGCGACGCTGCCCCGGCCGAGTTCCTCGCCTGGGCGTGCGACGCGGCGCCCGAGCTCGCGACCCCCGGCGCGCGGCTGCTGTTCGGGCTCGGGGTGGCGCCGGTGGCGGGCGTGAAGGCGGCCCGGTCGGCGCTGCGAGCTCGGGGGATGCTTCCGGACGCCGGCGACGACGCGGGCGGCGCCTCCGGGCGCCGGGAGCGCCGGGCGGCTCGGCGCGCCGAACAACCAGCGCTCGCCCTGGAGCGGATCTGGCGGGAGATCGATCGC
>Ga0335078_10017550_pt1 | contig 10637 bp, 8 predicted proteins | sample Lox_Sample_32_FD_206711 | JGI IMG/M metagenome (GOLD analysis project Ga0335078, IMG submission 206711) | Soil microbial communities from Loxahatchee National Wildlife Refuge, Florida, United States - Lox_Sample_3.2 | ecosystem: Environmental > Terrestrial > Soil > Wetlands | place: USA: Florida...
GGAACCGCCCGGGAGGTGCAGCCGGTACTGGTCGCAGGCGAGCCGGTACTGGCGGCAGTCCACCCCGCTCTCCAGCAGGTAGGTCACGGCCAGGTTCAAGGCCGCCGGCAGGCAGTCCACCACCATGGCCAGGTCCAGCGCACCCGCGACCTGGTAGGGGTCGTCATTGAGCCGCCCGGACAGGTAACTCAGCGCTTCGCGCTGGCTGAAGGCCGGCACGGCGACCGCCAGCTCCGCGGGCGGCGGAGCGTCCGGTGCGTCCGGCATGCCCGGCGTGGCTGGCCCGGTCGCGGGGGACGGCCCCGGCTTCGGCCGCAGGCCGGTCAGCCCGGTGGTGACCAGGACCTGGCCGCTCGGGCCGTGCGGCCACAGCCCGTCCGCGTCGCCCGCGTCGGTCAGGCCATCGAGCACGACGAGCCAGCGCCGGCCGGTTCCCGACAGCCAGGTCAGGAACCGGGCCGCCGCGGCCTCGGGCCTGCCGGGCGGAGCGGCGACCCTGATCTCGGCGAGTGCTCCGGCGTAGCCGCTGACGATGCTGTCGCGGCTGCGAGCCTCCACCCAGACCAGCAGGTCAAGACCGCCCGATGCCCACAGCCGGTGGGCGAACGCGGCGGCTAGCTGGGTCTTTCCCGTGCCGCTCCGGTAGCTAGCCGGTGCCCTGGCATCCCCCGGACCGAGGACGACGGTGCAGCCGGGCAGCAGCGTGTCCCACCGCTCAGGTCCGGTCTCCGGGCGCCAGGTGAAGGCCCCGGTCCTGGGCGGAACCGGCCCGGACCGGACCGGCCACGTTGTGCGCTGCGATGCCATAACCCGTTCCGCCCGCCGAGATCAGCGCGATCACTCATCGAGCAGCTCCTCCAGGTCTGGCAGTTGCTCGTCGGCATCGGCTCGGAACGCCGTCAAGGTCAGCAGCGCGGCGAGCAGCGCTGCAGCCGCGCACAGCACGAAACCCAGCGCATAGGACCGGCTGAGGGCATCGAAGGCGATCCGCTGCAGCGGGTTGAACGGCACCACCTGGCCGCTCGGCAGCGTCACGGTGGCGGGCACCGCGTTCGCCCCCAGCGGGCCCGACGCCACCGCGTGCACCGCGGCCTCGGCCGCCGGCCGCTGTGCCGCCGGGACATGGGCGGGGGAGGACGTGAACGCCGCGAAGGCCGCCCGCAGCCGAGCGCTGGCCGCCAGGTGCTGCCGGATGTCGGTCGCGGCCCGGCTGAGCGCGACGGCGCCGACGATGGCGGGCCCCAGCGTGAAGCCGAAATCGCGGAACATGTTGGTGGTGCCGCTGGCCATCCCGGCGAGGTGGTTCGGCGGCATGTTCACCGCGACCGCCGTCAGCGCGGTGAGGGCGAGGGCGAATCCCAGCCCGACGAGGACGAACGGCGCGACGACCGGGACCAGGGACGCGTCGGTCGCCGGGATGGCAGCCAGCCAGAGGGCACCGCACGCCATCAGCGCCAGCCCGCCGCTCAGCGGCCACTTGGGGCTGTGCCGCTCAAGCAGCCTGATTGTCACCGGCAACTCGATCACGGCCAGGCCATTGAGGAAAAGAAAAGCGCCAGCGGTCTTGAACGGGCTGAGACCCTGGATTGCCGACAAACGGATGCTGGTCGAGTAGGCGATTCCGAGGAAAGCGAACATGCCGATAATGGTGACCAGGGAGGTTACCGCGAAATTCCTGTTGTAGAAGAAGTCGAGACGCAAAAGCGGCGCCTCTGATCTTCGTTCTACGATCACGAACAGCGTCAGGAAAATCGTGGCAACCGCGAACCCGGTCACGACCTGCCAGTTCCGCCAGCCGCTGGTCGGGCCCTGGACGACCGCGTACAGCAGGGCGAATAGCGCCACTGCGATCGTCGCCTGACCCGGTCCGTCCAGGGACCTGCCTTCCGGCGAGGATGAGTCCTTGGCCGCGGTGGCGGACACGGCGGCGCTGATCAGGGCCAGCGCGATCACGACCAGCAAGGCCCATTTCCAGCCGGCCAGCGGATCGGACCCGAAATGCAAGGTCGCGGCGAGTCCGCCCAGCAGCGGCGAGGCGCAATTCCCGACGGAGAGCGCGGCCGCCCAGACTGACACCGAACGTGCCCGGGCGCGGGCGGAATAGGTGCCCGCCGCGATCATGGCGAGGCTGGTCGGGAAGATCGCGGCCGCGCCGAGCCCGGCGATGATCTGACCGGTCCAGAGCACCAGCAGCCGGGTGTCGGTCGACCACGTGGTGCCCGGGGTCAGCACTCCGATGGCGTCCCCGGCCGCGAGCACGAGCGCTCCGCCCACGAGCAGTCGCTTGCGGCCGAACAGGTCGCCGAGCACCCCGAAGGTCAGCTCGAGCATGCACACCGGGACCATGAAGGCGTCCGAGATCCAGGTGAGCTGGGCCGAACTGGTGCCGAGATCCTGCTGGAACAGGCCGTTGAGCACCGCCGGTATGGCCAGCGCCATCTGCGCCAGGCAGACAGCGATCACGGCGGCGATCAGCGTGCCGGAGCGCAACACATAGATCCGCGCGGGGATATATGTGCTGCTTCTGGCGGTTTGGACGTATTCCATGGGCGGACTCCAGCACCCGCGGGCTCGGAACGTCAGGGGGGTGGTCGTAGATGCTGGCACGGCGGGCCGGAGTTGGGCAAGACTCCGGCCGGTCAGATCATCCGGATGGCGATCTGGCCGGCGGTCGCCTGCAGGGCCGGCCCGTACCGGGTGACCAGTTCGCTCATCGTCACCGGTGACCACGGTATGGCCACGTTGACGGCCGCGATGACCTCGCCGGAACGCGAGCGCACCGGTGCGGCGATCGACCGCAGTGCGCTCTCGAGTTCCTCGTCGTTGATCGCGATGCCGGTCCGGCGCACCTGCTCGAGCTCGGCGAGCAGGGCGTCCTTGCCGGTCAGCGTGCGCGGACCGCGCTGGACGAGGTCGATGCGGTCGAGCAGCAGGTCCAGGTCGGCGGCGGGCAGGAAGGCGAGCAGCGCCTTTCCGGTGGCGCTGCAGTAGGACGGCAGCCGCGAGCCGACGTGCAGGGTGAACTCGAGGTGATGGTAGCGGCCGGGCCGCCCGCGCACCCGGTCGATCAAGATCACGTCCGTGTCGTCGCGGATGGCCAGGTTCGACGTGTACCCGGTGGTGTCCGTGAGCCGGCGCAGGCGCGGCGCGGCGATCTCACGCAACTCGAGCGAGCCGAGCATCGAGAACCCGAGGTCGAGGACCCGCGGGCCGAGCCGGTACCTGCGGGTGGGGCCGTCCTGCTCGAGGTAGCCGAGCGAGGCGAGGGTGGCCGCGTAGCGATGCGTGGTGCTGCGGGTCAGGCCCAGGTCCTGGGCCAGCTCGCTGATCCCGAGTTCGGGGCGGTGCGGGCCGAATGCGGCCAGGATCGCCAGGCCGCGCTCCAGCGACTGGGAGTACCCCGGGCCGCGGTCGGCCGGGCGAGAACGCGGTTGCCCATTCGATTTGCTCATTGTCCCGAATATTAGAACGCCATATTGACTATTCGCCACCCCCGTCCAAGACTCTGCGCTGCGGGGCTAGCACCCAGGGAGCCGGCCGGGTTTCCCGGAGGCGAGCGGGCTCACGCTGCGAAAGGGACGCCATGGGCATCTCACGGCTGTGGCTGCGCACGGGATCGCGTGCCAGGGCATCGCTGTTCGTCGGCACGGCCGCGGCCATCTCGGCATTCGGCCTGGCCGGGACCGCGGGAACGGTGGCCCATGCGGCACCTGCCGTGCGCGGCGCGGCTACGGCGGCGAGCACGCCCGCGTTCGGGCCAGCGGTGCCGTGCTCGTCGCTGGCTGGGATGTCGCTTCCCGGCCTGCCGGGATCGGATACGGCCACCGTCACCGCGAGCGAGGTCGCGGGGAGCGGCTGCCAGGTCGCGATCGAGATCACCGACACCGCGGACCCGCGCGGCGGCCAGCCGGGCATGATCGGCATCGACCTGACCCTGCCGGACAGCTGGAACGGCAACTACATGGCCGAGGGCGGTGGCGTCTACTGCGGCCCGGCGAGCTTCGTCACGCTGGCCGGCGACCAGTGGCTGGCCGCCGGGTACGCGATCTCGCAGGACGACTGCGGGCACACCGGATTCACGAACGCGCTGATTTCGCCGTGGGTGACCAACGCGAGCCCGCCGCCCGCGCTGAACTGGAACCGGATCGACGACTTCAGCTACCTGGCGCACCACCTGATGGCCGTCGAGTCGAAGGTCGTGATCAACGCCTACTACGGTGCCGGGGCGCACTACTCGTTCTGGAACGGCTGCTCGACCGGCGGCCGTCAGGGCCTGTCCGAGGCGCAGCGCTACCCGAAGGACTTCAACGGCATCCTGGCCGGCGCGCCCGCGCTGAACTGGGACCAGTTCATGGTCGCGCAGATGTGGCCGCAACTGGTCATGGAGTGGAACGGCGACTACCTGCCCACCTGCAAGGAGGACCTGGTCAACTCGGCGCTGCAGGCGCAATGCCGGGATCAGAACGGCCAGGTCGACGGGGTGTTCGATCCGCGCGACTGCGACGTGCTCGGCGTGCTCGGCAACCTGATCGGCACGGTCACGCCGTGCGGCACGTTCACCGCGACGGACGCCCGGGTGATCCAGGAGATCTGGCAGGGACCGCGGCTGTCCGGATCGCAGCGCGATCTCCTGCACGGCCTGCCCGTCTGGTTCGGGATGGAGCCCGGCGCGAACCTGGAGGGGGCCGAGGCGAACGGCGTCGCCGTGACCTTCCCGCCGGGGATCCCGGGCTTCCCTGCCGGGACCACCGGGATCGGGCTGGCGGCCACGGCCCAGCTGTCCAGCGGGCAGTGGAGCGGCGCGCCGTTCGTGCCGAGCGCCGACTGGTTCGAGAAGTGGATCAAGCAGGACCCGAACTGGGTGTACACCGACGAGACCTACCAGCAGTACTGGCTGGACTTCCTGAGGTCGGGCGCCACGTTCGACTACGCGATGGCGGCCGACAACCCGGACCTGCACGCGTTCAAGGCCGCCGGCGGGAAGCTGATCATGTGGCAGGGCCTGGCCGACCAGCTGATCTTCACCGGCGACAGCATCAACTACTACAACCGGGCGGTCGCGGCCAACGGCGGGATCCGCGACACCGAGTCGTTCTTCCGGTACTTCCTCGCGCCCGGCGTCGCGCACTGCGGCACTCCCGGGCCCGGCAGCATCGCACCGACCAACCCGATGCAGCAGGTCATCGACTGGGTCGAGACCGGCCAGGCGCCCGCTGCGCTGGACGCGAGCGGCACGATCAACGGCCAGCCGGTGACCAGGCCGCTCTGCCCGTACCCGGACCCGGACGCGGTCTACACCGGCGGGGACCCGAACGCGGCCGCCAGCTACGCGTGCATCGACCAGCCGCGGTTCACCGACCCCTTCCTGCTGAATGGCCAGCACGGCTGGCCGCAGCTGGCCAGGCGGGCCGCGGTGCGCGCGGCAGCCCGGTAAGCCGGGCGGGCGGTCCCGGCTGCCGCTGATCGGGCACAATACCGTGGATGACCGCGGAACCGGTCGCGCGCGCTCAGGTGGTGGCGGCGACCCGCCCGGAGAGATGTCGGGCGAAGAAGCGCTCGGAACTGTCCAGCTCGAAGGCGGGCACATTCGCGTGCCGGCCGGGATTGGCGTGCAGCGTCTTCTCGGCGGAGCCGAAGGCGTCGAACAACGCCAGGCCAGAAGCGCGCGGAACGAGTTCGTCGTCCCATTGCAGCAGGAACTCGACCGGGACGGTGATCCTGGCCGCGGCCCCGGCCAGGGTCTCGTGGCCGGCCAGGCCGAAGACGGCGGCCGTGATCCGGGGCTCGGCCGCCGCGAACGGTATGCCGAGCGCGCTGCCCAGGGACACGCCCCAGTAGCCGACCGGCCCGTCGGTGCCGATCTCGTCGAGACCGAGCAGCGCGGTCAGGACGGCCTGCCACTCAGGAACGGCCCGCTCGGCGAGTTCGGCGTTACGCCGGGCGATGAGGAGGCCGACCGGGTCGCCTGCAGCGGCCCGCTGCCTGATTGTCCGCGACGAACTGCTCGTCCCGCTCCGTTCTCGGCCGGGCGCCGAACCCCGGCGCGTCGATCGCCGCGACGGCGAAGCCGCACGCGGTGACGTAGCGCCGGGCGCGCGCCGCCATGCCCGGCCCTGCCTTGTGCCCGCCGCCGCCATGCCCGAGCAGCACCAGCGGACGGCTGCCGGCACCGCCGTCGGGCGACCAGAGCACGCCGGGCACGCCGTCGAGGTCGAAGAGCCGCTCGACGATGCCGTCCGAGGAAGTCTGTGAGCTGAAGTGCATGGCCCTAGCATCGCGGATCGGGGACAATGCGGGTCGATGACCGCGGAATCGGCGCGCCCGGCCGCCCTGACCTGGCGCGGTGTCACGGCCCGGCGGATGGCCAGGCACGCGCTCACCGCACCGGCCTCGGGGGTGAGCCCGGCAGAGATCGCCGGCGTGCTGTGCGGCGCGCACGCCCAGGTGCTCAGTGCCGCCGAGCTGTCGATCGGGCGCCGGATCGCGGGCGGGACCCGCGCGGACGTGCGGCGCGCGCTGTGGGCCGACCGCACGCTGGTGAAGACGTTCGGCCCGCGCGGTACCGTTCACCTGCTGCCCGCCGCCGACCTGCCGATGTGGACCGGCGCGCTGTCCGCGCTGCCGTCGCCGGTGCCTGGTCAGCCGGACGGGATCCGGTTCACCCCGGGGCAGACCAGCGAGGTCCTTGCCGCGATCGGAGCGGCGCTGGCAGGCGCCGAGCTGACGGCCGACGAGCTGACCGAGGCGCTCGGCGACCTGGCCGGCCCGTGGGCGGTGCAGCGGACGTTGCCGGCGTTCGGCGGCCTGTGGCCGCGCTGGCGACAGCTGACCAGCACGGCGGCGCACCGGGGAGTGTTGTGCTACGGACCGGACCGAGGGCGCCAGGTGACCTTCACCAGCCCGCGCCGCTGGTTGCCCGGATTCCGTCCGGTCGGCGGCGATCTCGCACTGCGCACCCTGGTCGCGTGCTACCTGCACGCGTACGGCCCGGCCACGCCGCGGCACTTCGCCCGGTGGCTTGGCGTCTCGGCGCGGTATGCCGCGGACTTGTTCGGCACCCTGGCCGGCGAGCTGGAACGCGTCGAACTGGATGGCGAGCCGGGGTGGGTGGTCGCCGGGGACGTAGCGGCGCCACCTGGCCCGTGCCGCGGGATCCGGCTGCTGCCCTACTTCGACGCCTACGTGGTCGCGGGGCAGCCGAGGGAACGGCTGTTCCCCGGCGCGGCGGCGCTCCGCGCGCTCAGCCCGGCCGGCCAGGCCGGCAATTACCCGGTGCTGCTCGTCGACGGCGTGGTCGCCGGCGTCTGGCGCCAGCAACGGTCCGGCCGCACGCTCGCCGTCACCGTGGAACCGCTGCGCGAGCTGACCGCCCGGCAACTCCGGCAGCTCAGGGACGAGGCCGACCTCGTGGGCGCGGTGATGGAGACGAGCGTGACGCTCGCGATAGGCACCGTGACGTCGGGCCCGCACGCCTGAGCGGGTGCGCAGGCGTTCCGGCTGGGGCACTCGCGCGGCCGCGGCCGCGGCTGCGCCCGCTCTCGGGTCTCGTGCCGCGGGCCGGCCGGGCCGGGACCTACTTTTGAAGAACTCTGTTCCCTGAGTCGCTCAAGATTTGATAGGGTCCAGAGCGTGCTCACCGACCCGGCCGGCTTCCTCCGGCAGCGCGGCTACCGGGTCACCGGCCAGCGGCTGGCGGTCTTGCGCGCGGTCATCGCTGAGCCGCACGTGACGGCGGAGGCTGTGGCCGAGGCCGTCCGGGCCGAGCTGGGCGCCATCTCGCTGCAGGCGGTCTACGACGTGCTCGGCGTCCTGGTCGACGTGGGCCTGGTCCGGCGGATTCAGCCGGCCGGCTCGCCGGCTCGCTTCGAGGCCCGGGTGAGCGACAATCACCACCACGTGATCTGCCGCGCGTGCGGCCGGACCGCCGACGTCGACTGCGCGGTCGGCCTGGCGCCCTGCCTCACGGCGGCCGACGACATGGGATACGAGATCGACGAGGCCGAGGTCATCTACTGGGGCCGCTGCGCCGCATGCAGGTCCCGGACCGAAGCCCAGCCAGCCCAGCGAGCGAAGGGGAGAACAGCATGAGCGACGAGAGCACGTGCCCGGTGGTTCACCCGACCGAGGTCCGGTCGAACCGGGACTGGTGGCCGAATCAGCTGGATCTGAGCGTCCTGCAGCTGAACCCGCCCATGGCCAGCCCGATGGGCGAGGACTTCAACTACGCCGAGGAGTTCAAGACCCTAGACCTCGAGGCGGTGAAGCGGGACATCGACGCGGTGATGACCACGTCGCAGGACTGGTGGCCGGCCGACTACGGCCACTACGGGCCGCTCTTCATCCGGATGGCATGGCACAGTGCGGGCACCTACCGGATCAGCGACGGCCGCGGCGGCGGCGGGGCAGGCACGCAGCGCTTCGCGCCGCTGAACAGCTGGCCGGACAACGGGAACCTGGACAAGGCACGCAGGCTGCTCTGGCCGGTCAAGCAGAAGTACGGCAGGAAGCTGTCCTGGGCCGACCTGATGGTCTTCGCGGGCAACTGCGCGCTTGAGTCGATGGGATTCGAGACCTTCGGCTTCGGCGGCGGACGCGAGGACGTCTGGGAGCCCGAGGACATCAACTGGGGCTCGGAGAGCACCTGGCTCGGCGACGAGCGCTACAGCGGGGACCGGCAGCTCGCGCATCCCTTCGGCGCCGTCCAGATGGGCCTGATCTACGTGAACCCGGAGGGGCCGAACGGCAACCCGGACCCGCTCGCCGCGGCCAGGGACGTCAGGGAGACGTTCCGCCGGATGGCGATGAACGACGAGGAGACGGTCGCGCTGATAGCGGGCGGCCACACGTTCGGCAAGACCCACGGCGCGGCGGTTCCCGAGGGGCACGTGGGCGCCGAGCCCGAGGGCGCTCCGCTGCAGCAGCAGGGCCTTGGCTGGGCGAACAGCTTCGGTACCGGCAAGGGCGACGATGCGATCACAAGCGGCCTGGAAGGCACCTGGACGCCGACCCCGACGACATGGGACAACAGCTTCTTCGAGACACTGTTCGGCTACGAGTGGGAGCTGGTCAAGAGCCCGGCTGGCGCGTGGCAGTGGATCCCGACCGATCCGGCCGCGGTCGGCACGGTCGCCGATGCGCACGGGCGGCCGAGGCAGCACACCCCGGTGATGCTCACGACCGACCTCGCGCTGCGGGTAGATCCGGTCTACGAGCCGATCTCGCGGCGGTTCTTCGAGAACAGGCATGAGTTCGCCGACGCGTTCGCCAGGGCGTGGTTCAAGCTGACCCATCGCGACATGGGGCCGATCGCGCGTTACCTCGGCCCGCTGGTTCCCGCGGAACCGCAGATCTGGCAGGACCCGGTCCCGCCCGTCACGCACGAGCTGATCGGCGCCGAGGACGTCGCCGCGCTCAAGAGCGCCGTCCTCGCCTCGGGACTGACGGTTTCCGAACTGGTCGGCGCCGCCTGGGCGTCGGCGTCGACATTCCGCGGCACCGACAAGCGCGGCGGGGCGAACGGGGCGCGGGTCCGGCTCGCTCCCCAGGTCAACTGGGAGGTCAACAACCCGGCCGATCTCGCGAAGGTGCTGCGGACGCTGGAAGGGGTCAGGGACGAGTTCAACCGCGGGCAGGCCGGCGGGACTCAGGTCAGCATGGCCGACCTGATCGTGCTCGGCGGGTGCGCGGCCGTGGAGCAGGCGGCGAGGAACGCCGGCCACGACGTCCAGGTTCCGTTCACGCCCGGCCGCACCGATGCCCTGCCGGAGCAGACCGACGTGGAGTCGTTCGCGGTGCTCGAGCCGGCCGCCGACGGGTTCCGCAACTACCTCGGCAAGGTGGCGCCGCAGCTGGCCGAGCACACGCTGGTCGACCGGGCGAGCCTGCTGACGCTGACCGCGCCCGAACTGACCGTGCTCGTGGGCGGCCTGCGGGTGCTGAAGACGAACTACGACCAGTCCGACCTCGGCGTGTTCACCAGCCGGCCGCAGACGCTGACCAACGACTTCTTCGTCAACCTGCTCGACATGGGCACGACATGGAAGGCGACGTCGGAGGCCGAGGACACCTTCGAGGGTCGTGACCGCGGCACCGGCGAGCTGAAGTGGACCGGCAGCCGGTTCGACCTGATTTTCGGCTCCAACTCCCGGCTCCGCGCCCTGGCCGAGGTCTACGCGAGCGACGACGCGCAGCACAAGTTCGTCCGCGACTTCGTCGCCGCATGGGACAAGGTCATGAACCTCGACCGGTTTGACCTGGCCTGATCGCGGCGTCCAGGCGGCCGCCGCACGCGGAGCCCGCCGGGTCAACCACCCCGGCGGGCTCCGCGTCGGTCCGCGTCGTGGTCAGGGCCGCGCCTCGAAGACGAGGTTGAAGGGTGTCTGGGCGACGCGGCGGAAGCGCGTGAAGCCGGCCGCCGTCACGACGTCCCTGATCCTCGCCTCGCCGGCCTGGGCGCCGAGCGCCAGCCCGACCTCCTGTGACAGCGAGGCCGGCGTGCACAGCAGCGTCGAGAACGCGTAGTACGCCCGCCCCACCGGGTTGAGGTTGCCCTCGACCCGGTCGTCGGCGGCCGGCTCGACGATCATCCAGGTACCGTCCGGCTTGAGCGCACCGCGGACATGGCGCGCGGCGCCCAC
>Ga0335078_10017551_pt1 | contig 10637 bp, 8 predicted proteins | sample Lox_Sample_32_FD_206711 | JGI IMG/M metagenome (GOLD analysis project Ga0335078, IMG submission 206711) | Soil microbial communities from Loxahatchee National Wildlife Refuge, Florida, United States - Lox_Sample_3.2 | ecosystem: Environmental > Terrestrial > Soil > Wetlands | place: USA: Florida...
ATGGGCGTCGCCCTCGAGCACGGCGCGCTGGGAGTGCCGTCCCCCAATCCTCACGTGGGCGCCCTGGTCGTCAAGGGAGCCAAGGCGGTCGGCGCGGGCCACCACGAGCGCGCGGGCGAGGACCACGCGGAGGTGATCGCGCTGCGGGAAGCGGGGGATCGTGCGCGCGGCGCGACCCTCTACGTGACCCTCGAGCCCTGCAACCACGTGGGTCGCACGCCGCCGTGCACGGACGCCATCCTGAAGGCGAAGATCGCCCGCGTCGTCATCGGGTGCAGGGACCCGAACCCTCACGTGGAGGGCGGGGGCGTCGAGAAGCTCGGCGCGGCGGGCGTCCGCGTCGACATCGGGTGCCGCGACGCGGAGGCCAGGAAGCTCGTCGCGCCGTGGACGAAGTTCGTCACCGAGGGCGTGCCCTACGTGGCGCTCAAGCTCGCGCTCTCGCTCGACGGCCGCATCGCGTCGCGCACGGGCGCATCGAAGTGGGTCACCGGCCCCGAGGCGCGCGCGCGAGTGCACCTGCTGAGGGCCCAGCACGACGCGGTCGCCGTCGGAGTGGGAACGGCGCTGGCCGACGATCCGCGCCTCACGGTTCGTGACGCGCCCGGCCACAGCCCCCTGCGCGTCGTGTTCGACACCAAGCTCCGCCTGCCCGCCGGCTCCCGGCTCGTCCAGTCGGCGCGCGAGGTCCCCACGTGGGTGATCTGCACGACGGACGCGCCGTCGAGCAACGAGGAGGCGCTCACCGAGCGGGGCGTCGAGGTGCTGCGGGCTCCTCCGTCCGCCGAGGGCCGCATCGATCCGACGGCTGCCCTGAAGATGCTCGCCGGGCGGGGGATCGTCACGATGATGGTCGAAGGCGGGGCCGAGCTGGCCGGCAGCCTGCTGGCCGCGACGGTGGTGGACGAGCTGCACTGCTTCATCGCCCCGATCCTGCTCGGACCCCGCGGTCGGCCGGGCGCCGTCGACTGGGCTGGCCCGGCGACGCCCGCCGAGGCGCCCTGCATCGCCGAGCCCCAGTGGGAGGTCTGCGGGGTCGACGCCCACGTCTGGGGCGCCCTGAAGTACCCACCCCGGTAGTGTCCCGGGGCCGGGATTCGTGCCCGAATCCCGACCTCGGGGCTCGGACCGACTCGCCACGTCCGGCGACGCGGATTACATTGGTGAGGTCATGGTCCGCACCATCCTGCACTATCCGGACGAGCGCCTGAGGCAGCCGGGCAAGCGCGTCCAAGAGGTCACGGCCGAGGTGCGCCAGCTCATCGACGACATGGCGGAGACCATGTACGCAGCCCCCGGGGTGGGCCTGGCAGCCACCCAGCTCGGCGAGCCGTGGCAGGTCTTCGTGGTGGACTGTGCGGCGGAGGGCGAGCCCAGCGACCTGCGGGTCTTCGTGAACCCCGAGATCCTGTCCCTCGAGGGCAGCCTGACCTTCGACGAGGGGTGCCTGAGCTTCCCGGGCGCCCGGGAAGAGGTCGACAGGGCCGAGAAGGTCCGGGTAAGGGCCCAGGACCGCGAGGGAAAATGGTTCGAGCTCGAGACGGACGGTCTCTTGGCCGTCGCCATCCAGCACGAGTACGATCATCTCCAAGGGGTCCTGATGATCGATCGGCTCGGCCCCCTCAAGAAGCGCCTGCTCCACCGCAAGATGCTCAAGCGCGAGGCGAGCGCCACCGTCTGAAGGGACGGACTTCAGGGGAGCTTCCCACCAGCCCCCCTGCGCGCACACGACGGGAACGGATGAGGTCGCGCCGAGCCAAAGCGCGTGGAACAACGGTGGTCTACGGAACGTTTGCCCACGGCGTAGATCGAAACATTCTCCTGCTGCGTATCCCTCAAAAGTCGTGACCACATCTTTTCCCACTCCCGCTGCGCGCTCGGATTCTCGTTCGGACGCGGTGACAAGCTACTTCGAGCAGCTCGCTCGAGTCCCCCTGCTCACGCGCGAGGGCGAGGTCGACCTCGCTCGCCGCATCGAGGACGGCGAGCGGCGGGCTCTGCGCGCCGTGGTCGGGCTGCCCGCCGGAGCGCGCGAGCTGGCCGCGATGGGACGCGCCCTCCGCGACAAGAAGCTGCGCCTCCGCGAGGTGACCCGCGCCACGCTCGACGAGGACACGGACGACGAGGAGAGCGCCTCGCTCGCGATCGCGAGCGTGCTGGAGCGCGCGGGTGCGGCGGGGCGGGCGCGACGCATCTCGGCCAAGACGCGCGACGATCTCGCCGAGGCGCTCCTCGGGGTGCGGCTGTCGAGGAGGGCCTTCGATCGCGTCGTGGCGAGGCTGCGCGCGTCGCGGGCCGGTCTTCCCGTCGCCTCCCGTCGCGCGCTCGACGGGGCGCTGTCCGCCATCCGCGCGGGCGAGGCTGCGGCCGAGCGAGCCAAGGCGGCCCTCATCTCCGCGAACCTGCGGCTCGTCGTGTCGATCGCGAAGCGCTACCGGAACCGCGGCATGCACCTGCTCGACCTGATCCAGGAGGGCAACCTGGGCCTGATGCGCGCGGTCGACAAGTTCGAGTACAAGCGCGGCTACAAGTTCAGCACGTACGCGAGCTGGTGGATCCGCCAGAGCGTCAGCCGTGCCATCAGCGATCAGGGGCGCACGATCCGCATCCCCGTCCACATGGTCGAGACGCACAACAAGCTCTCCAAGACGCTGCGCGACATGGTGCAGGAGGGCGGCGCCGAGCCCAGCGTGGAGCAGGTGGCGGCTCGAATGAACGTGTCGGTGGAGAAGATCCACATCCTGCTCGAGGCGACGCGTGACCCGGTGAGCCTCGACGCTCCCGTGGGCGAGGACGGAGGGGCGGCCGTCGGCGACTTCGTGGAGGACTTCACCTTCCCTTCGCCCGAGGCGACCCTCGGCGACAACGAGCTCTCGCGGGAAGCGCGCGATCTGCTCAAGCTGCTGTCACCCCGCGAGGAGCAGGTGCTGCGGATGCGCTTCGGCATCGACGCGCCCGGAGACCTCACGCTCGAAGAGGTCGGCAAGAGCTTCGAGCTGACCCGCGAGCGCATCCGGCAGATCGAGACGAAGGCGCTGCGCAAGCTCAAGCTGCCGTCGTTCCACCGCAAGCTCAAGGCTCACATCGAGCGGTGACGCCGGCTACTTGCGCTTGAACAAGCCGTTGTCCAGCCTCACGCCGCGCGCCGCGAAGTCGTTCACGAGCCGCGGGACGGTGCCCGTCGCGACATAGGCTCCCTCGCCCGTGCCGTCGGCGCTGAGAACGAAGAGATCCCGCGCCGCGATTCCCTTGCCCTCGCTGCCGGCCAGCTCGCACACGCGCAGCACGCGCAGGCGCCCGTCCGCCGTCCGGACCACCTCGACGACCACGTCGAACGACTCGCCCGCCGCCTCGCGCGCGGCCTCGATCGAGGCCCCCGGCCGGGCCAGCGCCACCTGCGCGGCCAGCCGCGCCAGCCCGTGCCGCAGCGAGGGAGCGCCCAGCCCCGCGAGCACCCCCTCCGCGCCCTCGCCGATCGCGTCGAGCGTGCCAGCGGCGATCGAGCCGGCGAGAGACGCGACCACGAGCCGGTCCACGCCGAGCCGGGAGGCGGCCCGCACGGCCTCCTCGCCTCGAGAGTGATCGCCGATCGAGAGCGGGATGACCTGGGCCTGCGAGATCACGATCTCCTCGGAGTCCTGCAGGACGGCGACGCGCTCTCCCGCCGGGATCGCCGAGGCGAGGCCCGCGAGCGTGGTGGCCACGGCGCCCGGGCCCGCTCCGACCACGAGCACGTTGGCGCGGGCGGCCAGGCACGCGTCGAGGAACGTGGCGATCGCGCGCGACATCGCCCCGGCCCGCACGAGGTCCTCGAGCGAGGCCTCGATGCGCCGGCGCTTGCGCAGCGTCAGCACCCACGAGCTCGAGGCGGGGGGAGCGATCGCAACCATCTGGGCGCCCCGGGGCAACCGGCGCTCGATGACGTGCTCGCCCTCCCGCCAGGGCTCACCCGACTGATGCGCCAGGCGCACCACGACGCGCGCCAGGGCGTCCTCGCTGGTGAACGAGGGGTCGGCGAGCGTCGGCTGACCGTTCTTGATCGCCAGCACGTAGTCGGGACGGGTGACGTGGACCTCGAGCGTCTCGTCGTCCTCGAGGAGCGGTCCGATGGGACCCAGGCCGACCAGCTCGCGCAGTGCGTCTCGCGCGAGCAGCTCGAGGTCCGTGCCCTCGGGGGCCTCGCCCTCTTCCCGCATGGCCTTGGCCTGCTCGCGGACAGCACGATCGATCTGCTGCGACAGGGCCTCGGTCACGATCGCGGAATGCTTGAGGGCCGCCAGGTCGGCCACGTCCGCCACGCGATCCACCAGCGTGATCAGCGCCAGACGGCGCGCCGCCTGCTGCGGCGTCTCGCGTGGGAGCGGCTTGCCCGACGACGAGACGGGACGCGTCATCGCCGGGACGGCCGCCGCCGACGCAGCGGCGCGCTGCGTGCTGCCCTGCGCGATCCGCGGGCGCGCCTCGGCCTGCGGCATCCGCGGTGGTCCGGGCACCTTGGGCACCCCGCGCACGTCGGGTGCGCTCTCGCTGTCGTCCGGATCGCGCTCGAGCGGGTAGTGACTGACGGCCTGCTCGGGCGCGCGCGGCGCGGGTGTCGGAGATCCCATCGGTGCCGCCGCAGCGGCGGCGGCGGCGGCCGCAGGCCCGAGCGCCGCGGTCATCGCCGGCAGCGGCGGCGGTCCCACCATGGGGGGCGGCGCGGGCGCGCCCTGGGGCGCCGCGAGCGGCGGAGGCGGCGTGCCGGCCTCGCGGGGAATCGGTCCGACCCGGGCCGGCGTACGCCCCTGCGAGTCGTCCCCCGGTCCGTACGTGGCGTCCGCTCCCGCGACGGCCTGCCCGGCCGTCTCGAGGCGCAGCACGAAGTCACCGATGTAGATCTTGTCGCCCTCGCGGACGATCGTGGCCTGGGAGATCTTGCGTCCGTTGACGTATGTCCCGTTCGTGCTCTTGAGGTCGGTGACGATGAACCGCCCGTCACGGAACAGCAGGCGTGCGTGATGTTTCGAGACGTTGCCCTTCGGCAGCATCAGGTCGTTGCCCTGGACGCGTCCGACGTTGATCTCGTTCTTGTCGAAGGCCTCCCGCCGCTCGGCGCCTCCCTTCTCGCTGATGATGATCGTGAACATTCCGGCCCTTCGAGGGGAGACTCCGCAGGTTTCGCGTGGGCGACACGCGCCCCCGCCACGCTCGCCGCGGGCGGGACGGACGACACGGTCCCGAGGGATTGTCGAAGGATGGCACGCAGCGTGTCAACTGCGTGGCTTACTTCCGTATCCAGGGAGCCGGAATGGCCGGCGAGCCGCGCCTCTCAGGCCTTGCCCGCCCGACCGCTCGCGCGAGGCGATGCGCCGCCGCCACCCGCCGCCGCCCGTCCCGACTCCCGCACGTCGCTGGTGACCAGCGACAGCAGCTCGCCCGCCAGGGCCATGACGTCGCGTGCGTGAAACCCGCTGCCACGGAGCTCGCGGTAGATCGTCTTCGCCAGGATCGCGATGGTGCGCGGCTCGCGCGCGCCCGGGGTATCGCCGAAGGGTAGGGCCATGGTGGATGTCGTGCGCGTCACGCCTCACGCCGCACTGCAGCGGAGCGGACCGAGCCCCACTGTACAAGCGACGTGCCATCGCACCGCCGCGCCACGACTGCGGGAAAACGGCTCCGTTGCCGCTCTCCGTGCGAACGCACCTGCGCACGGCGGAAGGGCCGGAACGCGAACCGACGTTCGCGGAAGCCTCGCCTGAGCTTCGGCAGGGTGGGCCACAAGTGGTAGGGTGCGCCGCCGACATGGCCGACCAGCAAGGGCGGATCGCGCGCTGGATGCGACCGGAATCGCGCACGCGCCGCCTGCTCCTCGCGGCGTCCGTCTACGTCGTGTGTGTGGCGGTCTTCGCGATGCTCGCCGGCCCCGACCGGCTCCTGCGCCACACGCAGTACAACCACTACGCGCTCCTGGCCGACGCCTGGCTCCACGGCCGGCAGAACCTCGTGGGCGGCCCTCCCGCCTACGCGCAGAACAACGACTTCGTGGAATTCGAAGGCAAGACGTACATCAGCTTCCCCCCCCTGCCGGCGATGCTGATGCTGCCGTTCGTCAAGCTCTCGGGGAACGCCGAGAACTTCCGGGACGGGCAGTTCATCGTGTGGCTGGCCGGCCTCGCGCCGGCGTTCCTGTTCCTGGCGCTCGAGAAGCTCCGGCGGACCGGACGCTCCCCGCGCACGGAGCGGCAAGACCTCGTCCTGTCGCTGCTCTTCGCCTTCGGGACGGTCTACTTCTTCACTGCCGTGCAGGGCACGGTCTGGTTCGCGGCCATGGTCGTCGCGACGACCGCCTCGGCGCTCTACGTGCTCTTCGCGCTCGACGCCGAGCATCCACTGCTGGCCGGCGCCATGATGGGGTGCGTCTGGCTCTCGAGGCCGCCCATCATCTGGATGTCGCTCCTCTTCGCGCTCGAGGCGCTGCGGGTGTCGCTGCGGGGCGGGCTGCCGTCGGAGGGCACGGGGTGGCAGCGCCTCCGCGAGGGGATCGATCGGCTCGACGCCCGCGCCCTGGCGAAGCGAGTGGCCCTCTTCTCGATCCCGATCCTGGTCGCCTTTGCCTTCGCCACCTGGACGAACTGGACGCGGTACGGACGCCCCACGCCGGTGTGGTTCGATCACGAGCTGCTGGCGGTCGCGTGGAAGGGACGCATGGCCAAGTGGGGGATGGTCAGCTACCACTACCTCGCCAAGAACCTCGGCGTGGCGCTCACCGACTTGCCGTGGCTGCCCCCCCGCGACGGCGCCGCGGCCTTCGGCTCCCCGTTCAAGATCAACGAGCACGGCCTCGCCCTCTGGTTCACGACGCCGCTCTACCTCTGGCTTCTCTGGCCCAAGCGGTTCGACGGCCAGCCCGACCGCAAGTGGCTCTACGTCGTGGCGGCGCTCTCCGCAGCGGTGCCGGCCGCGATGGACCTCTGCTACCAGAACACCGGGTGGCAGCAGTTCGGCTACCGCTTCTCCAACGACTACTCGGTCCTTCTCTTCGTCATGCTGGCCGTCGGCGCGCGCCCGATGGGGCGGCTCTTCGCCGTCGCGGCGGTCTGGAGCGTGGCGTGGAACTGCTTCGGGGCAGCGACGTTCCTCAAGGGGGGCCCCTTCGAACGCTTCTACTTCCGGGACGGATCGCAGACGATCGTGTACCAGCAAGACTGACGGGACCAAGACGATGGAATGGACGGACGCATCGTTGCTCTTCGGGCTCTGCTGCGCTGCCTGCAACGGTTGCCAGTCGTCGAGCGCCCACCCGGCGGCGCCCGCCGGCGTGACCATCGGATCGCTGACGGTCACCAGCACGGCGTTCCCGGCGAACGGGCCCATCCCCATCGACTTCACGTGCGACGGGGCCGACCGCTCGCCACCCATCACGTGGAGCGCCGCGCCTCCCGGCACCCGGTCGATCGCCGTCCTGGTCGACGACCCCGACGCGCCCGGAGGCACCTTCGTGCACTGGGTCGCGTTCAACCTCCCCGCCACGATCGTCTCGCTCCCCGAGGGCGCCGACGCCGCGAGCGTCGGAGGTGTGTCCGGCACCAACGGCTTCGGACGCCAAGGCTACGCGGGCCCCTGCCCGCCCCGTCACGAGGCGCACCGCTACAACTTCCGCGTCCGCGCCCTGAACGCCCCGATCGACGCCAAGGCCGGCGCCTCACGCGACGCGGTGGACGCAGCGATGAACGGGCACGTGCTGGCGGAAGGCGCGCTCGTCGGCGTCTTCGAGCACTAGATCAGCGAGGGAGCGCGACGCGCTGACCGGCCTTCACGCCGTGGCGGCGCGCCCAGCCCGCGTTCGTCTCGAGCACGTAGCTCGACGGACAGCCGACGCCGCGGGGCGTGTCGTCGAGCGTCGGGGCATTCTCGACGATGCCGACGATCAGCCCGTCGTCGTCGATGTAGAGCAGATCGAGCGGGATGCACGTGTTGTGCATCCAGAACTTGTGGTCCTCGTGCACCCCGAGGTCGAAGAGCATGCCGTGGTCCTCCGGCATGGAGGTGCGGTACATCAGCCCGCGCATCGTGTCGTGCTCGGTCGACACCAGCTCGGCGTCCACGGCCAGCGAGCCCGCGCCGGGGAAACCGACGCGCACCACCGGCACCTTCTGAGGGCCCTCGGGATCGCGGGGACAGCCCGGCGCCGGTCCCGGGCGTACCGGCGGGGGCGGCGTCGCCGGCGTGGGCAGCACGCAGCGTCCGGCCGGGATCGCCGGCGCTCCGGAGGACACCGCGGCGCTCGCCGCCGCGGGAGGCACCGGGGCCACGACCCCCGTCGCCGTGGTCGTGGTCGTGGCCGTGGCGGGAAACTCCTCGGCTGGCGTGCGCGAGCACTCCGCCATCAGCGTCGCCGCGAGAGCGATTCCCATCGCACGCATCGGAACCGCATTAGCGCGGCCGGAGAGCGATCGACAAAAAGAAAACGGCACCGCATAGGGGCCCGGGGGGGGAGAGCCGGCCTACGCGGTGCCGTCCGGGGGCTTTGCGAGTCGCATGCCAATCCCACCCGGATGCGATCTCGGGGCCTTGCGTCATCGTGACGCCCTGCGTGGATGCAGGATCGAAATCGAGGGCGAAATCCCTTGCAGAAGTGAAACGCCTTCCGGTCCAGCACGACCATTCACATTTCCGCTGAGCATGCCCCCGCCGCTGCGACGGCTGGGCTCGCGCCGCGATCGGCCTCGAGCGAGACGTCCCGACGCCGTGGAGCATCGGAGCGAGGTAGATTCGATCTCGAGGCAAATCTCGGCCGACGATGGACGATGAGTAGCGCTGGCCTTTCCTCGATCGCGCGACCGCTCCTCGCCGCTCGACCGCGCCCGAACAAGTGGCTCGTGACGGTCTCGATCACGTTCGGGACGCTCATGGGCGCCATCGACTCATCCATCGTGAGCGTCGCCCTGCCGCACATGATGGGGACGCTCGGCGCGACGGTGCAGGAGATCACCTGGATCAGCACCGGCTACATCATCGCGAACGTCGTCGTGATGCCGTTCACGGCGTTCCTCGGGCGGCTCTTCGGACAGAAGCGCGTGTACATGGCGTGCCTCGTCCTGTTCCTGCTCGGCTCGATCCTCTGCGGCACCGCGCGCACTCTGCCCGCGCTCATCGTCTATCGCGCGATCCAGGGCTTCGGCGCGGGCGCGCTGCAGCCGACCGAGCAGGCTATCCTGCGGCAGACGTTCCCCGCCAAGGAGCAGGGCATGGCGATGGCCGTCTTCGCGATGGCCGTCATGCTCGGCCCGGCCCTCGGGCCGACGCTCGGCGGCTGGATCGTGGACAACTACGCCTGGCCGTGGATCTTCTACATCAACGTCCCCGTCGGCGTGCTCGGCCTGTCGATGGTCGCGGCGTTCGTCCACGAGGACGAGGAGATCGTCGCCAAGAACCACGAGCTCGCGGTGGCGCAGCGCCGCAACATCGACTGGTGGGGGATCGGGCTGCTCGTCGCGGGTCTTTGCTCGCTGCAGTACGTGCTCGAGGAAGGGCAGCAGAACGACTGGTTCGAGTCGCGCGAGATCACGATCGGCTTCGTCGCCTCGCTCGCCTTCGTGTCCGCGTTCGTCGTCCGCGAGCTGACGTGCGAGGTGCCGGCGGTCAACATCCGCCTCTTCAAGGATCCCGTGTTCCTGTCGGGGACGCTCATCGGATCGCTGATGTTCGCGCTGCTCATGGGGACGATGTTCCTGTTGCCCCTGTTCATGCAGCAGCTGCTCGGTTTCACGGCGACGGACGCGGGGTTCGCGATGATGCCGCGCGTCTTCGTGATGCTCGTCGCGACCCCCATCGTCGGCCGCATCTACAACCGCGTCTCGCCGCGCGTGGTCATCGCCGTCGGCGTGATGTTCATCGCCTACGGCGCGCTGGACATGAGCCGCTTCTCGCTGCAGAGCGGGCAGCACGACGTCATCGCCGCGATCATGACGCAGGGAGTGGGCTTCTCCTGCCTCTTCGTCCCGCTCTCGACGGTCGCGCTCACGGCGATCCCTCGCCACAAGATGGCCGATGCCACGGGGCTCAACTCGCTCTTCCGGCAGATCGGCGGCTCGGTCGGCCTGGCGGTCGGAGCGACGCTGCTCACGCGCTACGGGGCGGACGCCCGCGGATCGCTGGTGGCGAAGATCACGTCCACGAACGCGGCCGCCGTGGCCCGCGCGCAGGGGCTGACGACGATGTTCGAGGGCCGGGGCATGGACCCCAACCAGGCGCACGCGACCGCCCTGCGTGCCCTCGACGGCGTCGTGACGCAGCAGTCCACGCTCCTCGCGTTCGACAAGGTGTTCTTGCTGGCGGGCCTCACCTTCCTGGCCGTGCTCCCGCTGCTCTTCTTCCTCAAGACCAAGGAAGAGCCGCACGGCGCGCCCGCCCCGAAGGTGGACGTCCACATCGAGTGACCGGGCTCGGCGAGCCGCTACTGCCTCGTGAAGGTGTCCACGCGACCCGCGGTCGTCGTGGCGCCTCCGCCGACGTACAGCTTCAGCGTGCTGCCGTTCGCGTCGTAGCCGAAGACGAACGGGGCCTGCTGGTTCGGGTAGCCGCAGGTCACGTCGATCGAGACCTGCGTGCCCGAGGCCGTGACGGTCGCGTTGAGATCGAGCGTCGTGGTGGTGCCG
>Ga0335078_10017553_pt1 | contig 10635 bp, 12 predicted proteins | sample Lox_Sample_32_FD_206711 | JGI IMG/M metagenome (GOLD analysis project Ga0335078, IMG submission 206711) | Soil microbial communities from Loxahatchee National Wildlife Refuge, Florida, United States - Lox_Sample_3.2 | ecosystem: Environmental > Terrestrial > Soil > Wetlands | place: USA...
AGAGCCATATTCAGTTTTGTCAGGGTGAGGCTGAACAAAAGCGAGTGTCCGTCGGGCTTTGTTGAAGCGGAGAATTCGGCGATAGTGGGGGCCGATGAAAACTATCAAGCATCTCCTCTTCGCCGTGACCGCGAGCCTGTTGCTGGCCGCCGGTCTCGCCCGGGCCGCCGAGTCGTTCGACGCTGTGGCGACTCATTCCCAGGTGCAGCAAGTCAATGATCAGAATCCGACACCATCCTGCATCATCCTCTCGTAACTCCCGCCCATGACTCCGACCCAACGCATTCTCTTCGGGGTCGTGGCCAGCCTGCTGCTGGTGCTGGGGTTCGTGAAGGCGGCTGAGTCATTCGACCCCGTGTTCCTCGGAGGCCACCCGGGCGGCGTGGGCGACGACGACGTCGTCGGCCCGGCCGCATCGAGCCTGTCCTGAACCCTGCCGCGATTGGTGGCCGGACGCAGCGTTGCGCCGCTAGCGCGGCGACCGGCCCTTGCGCGCCGAGGTTCCGTCAGGTATGCACCACACCATGCTGAATCTCGCACCCTGGCGGTACCGGCGTATCTTCACGGAGCAAGGCGGCCCCATCACTCGTATTGAGTTCAGCGAGTTCCCGGTCCTCGGGCACCGCTGCTACCAGGCCAACGCTTACCTCGCCCCGCACCTGACGGGCAAGGCGCGCCCGCAGCTCACCCTCTACAGCAACGCCGACGGCACCGGCACCCACCCGAGCGCGATGGTCGCCCGCTACATGGCCATCTCCGAGTCCCTCGAGCGCTGGGCGTTCCACGTCAAGGTCAACGACTTCGACCGCGACCTCTACGGCTTCGACCGCGACGCGTCCTCCAACGGCATGGCCGCATTCCCGGGCCTCTTCCCGAGCCAGTGCCGCAAGAAGGCCTACTGGGAGGCGTTGGAGCGTTTCTGCGTGATCGCGTGGTGGGACGGACGCTTGGCGGCGCACACGCGGCCGACCGGGTGGACCGACGTCACCGCGGTGCAGATCGCCCACCCGCTCGATCGCGGCGTCATGGTGATCCTGTATAAGCGCTGCCTGCCGGGTGATTTTTTCAGCTACGGCCACGCCGCCGGCCACGACTTCGGAAGCGCCTGCGAGCGCGCCTCGATCGAACTGTGCCGCAACGAATTCGTCCTGCGGACGTTTCGCGCCACCCATCCGAGCTTCACGGTCGACGACCTCCCGCAGGTCAAGGACATCTTCGAGCGCCGCCTGCTGTATTTCTCCCTGCCCGAGGGGCATGCGCTGTTCCAAGAGCGCCTGCACGCGCAGCCGCGGCGTCCGATCGCGGCGCCGAAGGTGATGTTCGACGGTCCGATCGTGGGGCCGTGGTCGCGCTACGCCACCGTGTGGCGCGTGGCGCTGGAATTGCCTACCGAGAGCTACTTGGAGCCGAAGCTCGAGGTGTTCTTCTGGTAACCGGGCGGGGCCCGGTCGTCCGCCGTCCCGCCCCGGCCGGGCGTTTGTCCGCGTCGGGCCGCCCGCGCGGCGAAAGGCCATCCGGGCTTTTAGGAGAGGTCCCACCGCTCCCGGCGGAGGCGCGGATCGGCCCCAGAAGCCGCTGGCGACCCTACCAAAAATTGAGTGTTCAACGCGCCCGTAAAAGCGGAGTGAATCTGTCTTAATGCAACCCGTTTTCCGTGGAGGACCATTCTTCATCTGCCTTGGCGGACCAGCTCCGCGTCGTCGGACGGGCCGATCGCAGCGGCCCCGCCGGGCCGCGCCTGCGCTCGTTGGCGCAGGCCCTGCCGTGGCGCCGGCTTTCCCGCCTCCTCCACCGACCGGCCCTCGCCCCGGCGGGCGCCGCCGCGCCCACGGGCCCCGAAAGAGCGGTCTTTGATCTGCTCGGCGACTGGATTTGCGGCGTCGATGCGATGGGTCGCATCACCTACGCCAATGCGACGCTTACCCGCGATTGCGGCTGCGCCGCGGACGCGCTGAACGGCCGCCCATTCCTCGAGCTCGTGCCGCCCGGGGCCCGCGACGCGGTGCGCCTGGCCCTGCACCGGGCGGCGACCACGGCGCTCCCGCAAAGCTGCCAGCACGAAACGCTCGCCGCCACCGGCGGATCGTGGCGGCAATGGACCTTCCGGCAGATGCCGGCCGCCCTGGAGTCATGGCCGGGCAGCGCCAGCGTCCTCGCCATCGGGCGCGACATCACGGAGCAAAAGCGCCTCGAGCATCAGTTCCTGCACGCCCAGCGGGTCGGCAGCATCGGCATGCTGGCCAGCGGCATCGCCCACGACCTCAATAACGTGCTCGCCCCGATCGTCATGTCGATCGACCTCCTGCGGCTGCGCATCGGCTCGGAGGACAACCGCGCCTTGCTCGATGTCGTGGCGACGAGCGCCGGGCGCGGCGCCAGCCTGGTCAGCCAGATGCTGTCGTTCTCCCGCGGGCTCGATGACAACCGCGAGGCCGTGGATCTGGCGAGCCTGATCAAGGAACTCGGCCGGTTCATCGGCCGTACGTTCGCCAAGAGCATCGAGGTCCACATCGAGATCGCGCCCGACCTGCGGCACCTGATGGCCAACCCCACCCAGATTTACCAGGTGCTGCTCAACCTGTGCGTCAACGCCCGCGACGCCATGCCCCAGGGCGGCAAGCTCACCATCACCGCCGGCAATGTGACCCTCGACGACACCGCCGCCCGTGCAGTGCCGGGCACGACGGCCGGCGACTTTGTCATGCTCGGCGTGTCCGATACCGGCACGGGGATTGTCCCCGAGATCGTCCCCCGCATCTTCGATCCCTTCTTCACCACCAAACCCATCGGCGAGGGCACGGGTCTGGGCCTGTCCACCGTGCGCTCCATCATCAATAGTTGCGGTGGTGCCATCACGCTGTCGACCCGGGTGGGGCAGGGCACGACGTTCCACGCCTATTTCCCGGTGCTGGAGGCGACGGCCGGGACGTTGGTGGAGCAGCCGAGCGAGGAGAACGCCCGGGGCGCCGGCCAGCACGTGCTCGTGGTCGACGACGAGGAATTCTTCCGCGACGTCACCCGCCGCCTGCTCGAAGATTTCGGATATGTCGTGGACATGGCGGCGGACGGCGCGGAGGCGGTCAAAATCTTCGAGCAGAAGTCGGCCTGCATCGCGGTCGCGTTGGTCGATCTCAACATGCCGGTCATGGATGGCCGGACCACGATCAAGGCGTTGAAAGCCATCAATCCCCACGTGCGCATCATCACCGTGAGCGGATCCAGCGGCGCCGCCCAACCGGAGGATGAAATCACGGACCTGCGGCTGTCCAAGCCCTATTCGATGGGGACGCTGCTGCACGGCCTGAATCAGGTGCTGTCGGACTCCCGGCCGGTGGCGCCGTAGTCCGGCGGCGACAATCGCTGCGGGGGGCGTCCCCCGGGGATTGAGGCGGGCGGCGGAAAAATCGGTGGACGCCTTTTGCCAGAAGGCGCTTATGCATCATTGGTATGCCTGCCCGGCAGGCCGGTGCGGTTGGACGTTGAACCGTGATCATGTCCTTGCATAGGTAATGGTTGCGGCGATCCGACCTCTCCGGCTGGACGGAGCTTCCGCCCACCATGTCCGCCCATCCCTACGCCTTTCTGGCCCTCTTTCTGGCGATTGCGCTGGCGTGCCCGCTGCTGCTGCTGGGCGTCGCCCGGTTGTGGGCGCGGCTTTGCCAGCCGCCCAAGCCCGGGGCGATCAAGAACGCCGTGTATGAGTGCGGACTCGAGCCGACCGGCGACTCGTGGATCCAATTCCGGGCGCATTATTATCTCTACGCCATCGTGTTTCTGATCTTCGACGTCGAGGTCCTGTTCTTGCTGCCTTTTGCCGTCGCCTTCACCGGCTTGTCCGCCGGCGCGCTCGTGACCATGCTGGTTTTCATCCTCTTGCTGGCGGAGGGCCTGGTCTGGGCCTGGCAGCGCGGCCACCTCGAGTGGCATTGAACCCATGACCGCCACCCCCGAGGAACGCGCCGAACTCCGCCGCCACGGCATTCTGCTCACCAGTCTGGAGGAATTGGCCGGCTGGGGCCGCAGCCGCTCGGTCTGGCCCCTCCAATTCGGGCTCGCCTGCTGCGCCATTGAGATGATCGCGTCCTCCATGGCGCGGTTCGACATCGCACGCTTCGGCTCCGAGATCTTCCGGCCGTCGCCGCGCCAGGCGGATCTGCTCATCGTCTCCGGCACGGTGACCAAGAAGATGGCGCCGCAGGTCGTGCGCCTCTGGAACCAGATGCCCGAGCCCAAGTACTGCATCGCGATGGGCGCGTGCGCCATCTCGGGCGGACCGTTCAAGCAGGGCTACAACGTGCTCAAGGGCATCGACCGCTACATTCCCGTCGACCTCTACATTCCCGGCTGTCCCCCCCGACCCGAAGCGCTCCTGCATGGGCTGATCGAGCTGCAGGAGAAGATCCGCCGCCAACATGCCGGCGGTGCCGAGCCGCCGCGCCACCTGCGCCCGGAGGAGCCGGGCGAATTTCCGGTGCCCGCCTTTGGCGCCCACGACCTGGAACCGTCGAAAAACCCCGCCGTCTGGCGGCCGCCCACCGCGGTCCGGTCGGAGGCGCCCTGACCGACGCGCATGGAAACACCCGAGCAGATCCGCGAACGCCTCCTGACCCGGTTTCCCGGCGCGGCCGTCACCCTGCTGCCCAACCCCGCGCCCGGCGCGGCGCCGTCGCTCCTGCTGCCCGCGGCCGCGGCCCGGGCCATCGCCGGATTCCTGCGCGACGACCCGGCGCTACGCCTCGACTACTGCTCGAACGCCACCGGCGTCGACTGGCCGGAGCAGGAGATCGTGGAGACGGTCAAGACCAGGGTGCCGGCGCCGGGCGGCTCGGGGGAGAAGATCGTCGAGCAAAAGGTGAAGCGCATGCAGCCCGGCTGCCTCGAGGCGGTGTACCATCTCTATTCGATGGCGCTGCGCCACGGCCCGCTGGTCGTCCGCCTGCGCACCGAGAACCGCACCGACCGCGTCACGCTGCCTTCGCTGACGCCGGTGTGGCGGTCGTGCGAGTTTCAGGAGCGCGAGATCTTCGACCTCTTCGGGGTCGTGTTTGCGGGTCACCCCGACCTGCGCCGGATCCTGATGTGGGACGCGTTCGCCGACCACCCCATGCGCAAGGACTACGTCGAGCCGGATGACTACGAGTGGGAACCCACCGCCCACGACGAGGTCCTGGCGAAGTCCGCCCAACACCGCCCGGCCGCCGGCCCTCCGATGGCATGAACCCCATCGACTCCGCCATATCCGACCCGGCCCTGCCGCCGCTCATCGCGCCGGCCGGCGTTCACGTCCACCCGGTGCACGATGAGTTTCACGGCGATTTGCTCGAGGTTTCGATGGGCCCGCATCACCCGTCGACCCACGGGGTGTTCCGCATGCAGGTCACGCTCGACGGCGAGATCATTGTGCGGCTCAAGCCTGTCTTCGGCTATCTCCACCGCAATCACGAGAAGCTCGGCGAATCCGTCACCTACCTCTCGTCGATGCCCTACACCGACCGGCTCGACTACTTCTGTTCGATGACGAACAACTGGGCCTACGCGCTGGCGGTCGAAAAGCTCGCCGGCCTCGCCGTGCCCGAGCGCGCCGAATATCTCCGCGTCATTCTTGCCGAGCTGACCCGCCTGCTCAACCACACCTGCCTCGCCGGCTTCCTGCTGCAGGACTGCGGCGCCAGCGGCACGCCGTTGATGTATGCCTTCCGGGAGCGCGAGAAGATCCTCGACCTGTTCGAGGCGCTCAGCGGTTCGCGCATGATGTGCAACTTCCAGCGTTTCGGCGGCTGCCGCGTCGATCCGCCGCCGGCCTGGCTGGAGGCTGCCGCCCGCGTCGTGGCCGGCTTTCCCGGTTTCCTCGACGAATACGAGGCGCTGATCACCGGCAACGAGATCGTCATGGCGCGCCTGCAGGGCGTCGGGCGTTTGTCCGCGGACCTCGCCGCCAGCGCTGGCGTCACCGGCCCGGGCCTGCGTGCCGCCGGCGTCGCCTACGACCTCCGCAAGGTCGACGGCTACGGCGTCTATCCGCGGTTCGCCTTCCGCGTGCCGCTCGGCGACCACGGCGACACCTACGACCGGTACATGATCCGCATCCTGGAGATGCGCGAGTCGGTGGAGATCCTGCGGCAGGCGCTGGGTACGCTGCCGGCCGGCCCGGTCATGGACCCGAAGGCGAAGCTGCGCGGCTTCCGCCCGAAGCCCGGCGAGGCCTACGGCCGCATCGAAGGCCCAAAGGGCGAGATCGGCTTCTACCTGATCAGCGACGGCAGCCCCAACCCGTACCGCTATCGCGTCCGCGCCCCGTCGTTCGTCAACCTCACGATCCTCGAGGACTTGTGCCTCGGGCACACGGTTGCCGACGCCGTGATCATCCTCGGCAGCATCGACATCGTGCTCGGCGAGGTCGACCGCTAGGACTCCCGTCTCGCGGGCGCCTTCCCCTTCCACTCTCCCTTTCACCCTCACTTCATCCTCATGCTCGGCACCGGCATCATCCAGGGACTCGCCGCCACCGCGAAGAATTTCGTGGGCAGCTTCCACGACCCCGAGCGGTTCGTGACCGTGCAATACCCCGAGGAAAAGGCGCCGGTCACCGAGAACTACCGCAACTTCCCGTTCCTCGTCTACGACGACGGGCAGGACCCGATGGGCACGCTGCGCTGCGTCGCCTGCCGCATCTGCGAGAAGGAGTGCCCGCCGCAGTGCATCTACATCGTGCCCGCCGTCGACGAGCGCGGCAAGCCGCGCAAGCATCCCCGGGTCTTCGACCTCGACATCTCGGTGTGCATGAGTTGCCAGATCTGCGTCGAGGTCTGCCCGTTCGACGCGATCAAAATGGACCAGACGTTTGAAATTGCGGCGGCGGACCGGTTTCGCGGGCTGCTGCTCGACAAGCACCAGCTCGCGCGGCCCAACGACTACTACCGCCAGATTCATCCGGCCGAGGCGGCCGAGGTCGACGCCCGCCTTGCCGGGGAGAAACGCCAGGCCGAGGAGAAGGCCCGGTTGGCGGCCGCGAAGGCGGCGTCCCCGGGACCCGCCCGCCCGCCGGCCTCCGCATGAGCGCCGTGCCAACCCCCGACTCCCTGCTGGAACGCGCGCCCCTGCTGGTGCGGGACTGGGTCTCCGGCCTGTTCCCGGCGTCGTGGCGCTGGCTCACGGGCAGCCTGCTCGCGATCGCGGCGGTCATTCTCGGCTTCGGACTGCTCTTCACGCTGCTCACCCTCATCGAGCGCAAAGCGCTCGGGCGGATGCAGAACCGGCCGGGACCCAACCGGACCGGCCCCGGCGGACTGCTCCAGCCCATCGCCGATGGCATCAAGCTGCTGGTGAAGGAGGACATCGTTCCGGTCGCGGCCGACCGGCCGCTGCATTTTCTCGCCCCCGTCGTGCTCGTCGCCTTCACGCTGCTGAGTTTCGCGGTCATTCCCTACGGCCGGCACCTGCTGCCGGTCGACCTTGCCTCGGGGGTGCTGTTCTTTTTCGCCGCCGGCGCCGCGACCGAGCTGGCGGTGTTCATGGCGGGATGGTCGAGCCACAACAAATACTCGCTGCTCGCCGCCATGCGCGCCCTGGCGCAGCTGATCAGCTACGAGCTGCCGCTGCTGCTGGCGGTGGTGCCGGTGGTCATGCTCGCGGGCACGCTCTCGACGGCGGCGATCGTCGCCGGGCAGGGACGGTGGACGCTCGGGTTCATCCCGCACTGGTGGGTGGGCACGCCGTGCGGGGCGGCGGGATTCCTCATCTTCATGACCGCGGCGCTGGCGGAATCCAACCGCTCGCCGTTCGACCTGCCCGAGGCGGAGAGCGAACTCATCGCCGGCCATCTCACCGAGTACTCCGGGTTCAAGTACGCGCTCTTCTTTCTCGCCGAATACCTGGGCATGACCGCGCTGTGCGCGATGGCGGTGACCCTGTTTCTCGGCGGCTGGCAGGCGCCGTGCGTCTGGCTGCAATCGATCCCGTCCTACGGCTGGTTCTTCCTGAAGCTCGGCGCCCTGCTGGCGTTGCTCATGTGGATCCGGGGCACGCTGCCGCGCCTGCGGCTCGACCAGCTGATGCGGCTGTGCTGGAAATTCCTCGTGCCGCTGGCGCTGATCAACCTGGGGACGGCGGCCTTCTGGCACCTGAGCGCCGGGTGGGAGCCCCTGCCGGCGCGTCTCGCCCGGTGGGCGCTGGCGCTGCTGCTGGTGCTCGGGCCGTTTGCCGCGATCGGGCGCCGGCTGGGCGCGGGCGTGGAGCGGCGCCGCTACCGGTACGCGCCCTCATGACCTCCGTCCTCGTCATCCTCGCCGGGTTCACCCTTGCCGCGGCCGCGGTCGCGTTCGCGCTGCGCCCGCTCGTGCACTGCGCGCTGTGTCTCGTGCTGGCCTGGGCCGGCGTGGCGGCCTTCTATCTGTGGGCCGGGGCCGAGTTCCTCGCCTTCGCCCAGGTGCTGGTCTACGTGGGTGCGATATCCATGGTGGTGCTGTTCGCCGTGCTGCTGACCCGCCGCCAGGCCGACAGTGACGAGGCCCCGGGGTCGGGTGGAGCCGGACGGATCGCCGCCGGCCTGGCCGTCGCCGCGGTGGTCGCGGGCGTGCTCGGCCGGGCGGTGCTCGGGGCGAACCTGGCGCCGTCGCCGGTGGCGGCGCGGCCGCTGGATGTCCGCCGGCTGGGCGCGGAGCTGGCGGGCGCGTACGCCCCGGCGCTGCTGGTGGCGGGCGCCCTCCTGACCGTGGCGTTGATCGGCGCCGTCGTGATCGCGGCGACGGACGCCGAAACGCGCGGGGAGGACCGGCGATGAATCCGCTCACGCTCTGCCTCCTGTTCTCGGGCGCGCTGTTCGCCGCCGGCCTCGCCGGCGCGCTTTGTCGCGGGAACGCCATCCTGGTGCTGCTGGGCATCGAGCTCATGCTCAACGCGGCGAATGTGAACTTCATCGCCTTCTGGCGGTTCGGGCCGTCGCCCGCGGCCGCCACCGGCGTGGTGTTCGTGCTGTTCGCGATCGCCGTGGCCGCGGCCGAGGCGGCGGTCGGCCTGGCATTGGTGATCGCGGTGTACCGGCACCAGCGGAACATCCGGCTGGCGGAGGCCGTGCGCTTGAAAGGCTGACGCATGGGGCTCCCGGTCCAGCAGCTCGGTTTCATTCCGGCGCTGCCGCTGCTGGCGGCGGCGGTCGGCGCGCTGACGCCGCGTCGCGGCCGCGCGCTCGCCGCCGGGGCCGCGATCACCGCGATATCCGGGGCGCTGTTGCTGGCGGGGGGCGCCCTCACGACGGCGCTGGCGGCGCCCGGCGTCCACGCCACCGCCAATTTCGGCTGGTTCGACCTCGGCACGGGCGGGGTCGCGCTCGGCTGGCTGCTCGATCCGCTCACCGGCGTGATGCTCGTCATGGTGGCGGCGATCGCGCTGTTGATCTTCGTCTTCAGCCTCGGATCCATGCGCGACGACCCGAACGCCGCGCGCTTCTTCTGTTTCCTCAGCCTGTTCGCCGCCGGAATGCTCGGACTGGTCGCGGCCAACAGCCTGCTGCTGTTGTTCGTCTGCTGGGAAATCGTCGGTCTCGCCTCCTACCTGCTGATCGGTTTCTGGTTTCAGCGGCCGGCGGCGGCTGCGGCGGCGAAAAAGGCGTTCCTCGTCACGCGTTTCGGCGATCTCGCGCTGCTGCTCGGGCTGCTGTGGCTTTACGACGCCGGTGGCACGCTCCTCTGCTACGCCGGCGGCGCGGGCTGTCTCGAGCCGGGCCCTCTCGCCGCGCTCGCGGGCCGCACGGTGGCGGGCGGACTGGTGCTGACCACCGCGATCAGCCTGCTGATCTTCGGCGGGGCCGTCGGCAAGTCGGGCCAGTTTCCCCTCCATGTCTGGCTGCCGGACGCGATGGAGGGTCCGACGCCGGTGAGCGCGCTGATCCACGCGGCGACGATGGTCGCAGCCGGCGTCTTCCTGCTCGCCCGCGTCCACCCGCTGCTCGCGGCTGACCTGGCCGCGGCCGGCGCGCCGCTGCACGCGCTGACCGTGATCGCCTTCATCGGCGCGATCACGGCGCTGCTCGGCGCCGCGATCGCCGTGGCCCAGCACGACTTGAAGCGCGTTCTGGCGTATTCCACGATTTCGCAGCTCGGCTACATGACCCTCGCGGTGGGCGTCGGCGCCTGGACGGCGGCGATCTTTCACCTGCTGACGCACGCCTGCTTCAAGGCGCTGCTTTTCCTCGGCGCCGGGTCCGTGATCCACGCCGCGCACCACGAACAGGACATTCGCCGGCTCGGCGGGCTGGCGCCGCGGATGCGCCGGACCTTCGCGACCTTCGTCGTCGGCGCGATGGCGCTGGCGGGGGTGCCGTTCCTGTTCGCCGGCTTCTGGAGCAAGGAGGCGGTGCTGCACGCGGCCGCGGGCTGGCCGGTGTCATGCCTGCCGCTCGACCTCGGCCTCGCGGGCGTGGCGCTGACCGCCTTCTACATGACGCGCCTGGTGGCGGAGGTCTTCCTCGGCGCCCCGCGTTCGCCGGAGTCCGGGCACGCCCACGAGAGCCCCGCGGTCATGACCGTGCCGCTGGTGCTGCTCGCCGTCGGCGCCGTGCTCCTGGGATTCATCGGCACGCCGGCCTGGCCGTGGCTGCAGGGGGCGCTGACCGGCACGCGGCTCGAGCCGGGTCCGCTG
>Ga0335078_10017554_pt1 | contig 10635 bp, 9 predicted proteins | sample Lox_Sample_32_FD_206711 | JGI IMG/M metagenome (GOLD analysis project Ga0335078, IMG submission 206711) | Soil microbial communities from Loxahatchee National Wildlife Refuge, Florida, United States - Lox_Sample_3.2 | ecosystem: Environmental > Terrestrial > Soil > Wetlands | place: USA: Florida...
GAACGCGCTAACGGTGGTGGCTACAACCCCGTTAGGAACGGTTGGGCCGGATAGTACAGACAATCCGAAGCGATGGTCTGGCTGTGAGGGTCCCCCTGCCCATCTGCCTCGCCGCCCACCGGCTTGCACAACTCTAAGGACCGCGTTCTCGACACGCTCTTAGCCGTCAGCGGCCTGTACGATTGCCGTTGGCGTTCGGATGTCCTCCATTCGAGGTGCCGTGTTGCCGGGCGAGCTGTTCCAGCGGCCGACGTCCGTCATCCTGTGCGGCTCGCAAGGGCCGCTCTTGGATTGGGTGGTCTTCGCCCTCGCCTCGCGCGCCCCTGGGGGTTACTTCTGGACCGACGTCCGCCTGGAGGGCCAACCGGCCGACACGATTGGCCCGCTGGGCCGCCGGGCCATTCCGGAGGACCATCTGAGCGTGCTGTCCCCTCAGGAACTGACGACGAACGATGCCCTCGCAAACGCCGCCATCACGGGGGGATTGCGGCCCGAGGAGCGGTTGTCGGAAATCGAACGTGTCTCCGACTTCCTGCGCTTGCCGAGTCACACGCAGGCGTTGATCGCCGCCCAGCGAACCTCGGGGGCACCCGCCGTACTCGTGCTCTCGAACGCCCAGCGTCTCGCGGCCCTCTATCCGCCCACCACTATCTCTCCGGTGCTTCGCGCGATGGTCGCTGCCGACGTCTCGGTGGTCTTGGTCTTTGCCGACGCCCCTCCGAGGGCACGGGTCGAGTTCGACAACGTCTGGCACCTAGACTCCGCCGAACTCTCGCGGTGGCGCGACGCGGTCCTGCGCATCGAGAAGGCCAACACGCGACCCCCCCTGACTGCGGGGAAGGGGGTTCCGCTTCGCGATCTCCCCGCGGTGGCCGAGACCCTGCAAGGCGTCACGGACCCCCGCCCCGCCGCGGGCCGATAGCCGACCCGGCCACGAGCTTCGCCGTCGAGGTATCCCGGCGCGCCGCCTCCGGAAGTGGAAGCGACGGTCGGCACTCGGTCCGAACGACGGCCCGCCGGGCGTTTCGTTCCGATCGGCTGGGCCGATGGCAGGGCCGGCGTCGCCCGTCAGTCGACGTCCGACATCGACCGAGGGAAGCGCGTACGCTGGAAGTACATCGCCCCGGCCGGCACCATCCAGGGAAAGAACCGGAGCTCCAGCTGCCCGGCGGCGACCGCGGGGTCGTCCTCGGCCATCCCGCGGACGTCGTCGGGCGACCCGCGGAAGATGGCGACCCCGCGCACGGTCGGGTCGTCGGATCCCCCGAGCGGCCCCGCGGCAAGCAGGATCCCCTCGTCGTGCATCGTCGCGAGGTGGGCCATGTGGTCGTCCTGGACCCGTGCCGCCCGGTCCGGGGGCAGCTCGGGACACTGGGCGGGCCGCACGAGAAGGCAGAGCGTGAACCGGTCGAACTCCATGGGGAACGCACGGACGCGAGAGATTAGACCCTGCCGGGCGCCCGGTCGGAAGGGTCGTGGGAAACCGGCACCGGGGGACGGTAGAGATCGGTGCTCAGGTAGCGGAATCCGGAGTCGACGAGGAGGGTCGCTACGGTCGCGCGAGGTCCGAGCCGTCGGGCCACGCGGACCGCCGCGGCCACGTTCGCCCCCGAGGAGGTGCCGGCGAACAGGCCCTCTTCGACCGCCAGCCGACGTGCCGTCCGCTGCGCTTCGTCGGTCGACACCGCCTGGATCTCGGTCGCGACCGCGGGGTCCCACAGCGGCGGGAGATACCCGATGCCGACCCCTTCGATCCGGTGCGCGCCGGTCGCCCCACCGGACAGTACGGGCGACTCCGCGGGCTCGACGGCGACGACCTCGAGGTTCGTCCGATGGCGCCGCAACGCTTCGCTGGTCCCGATGAGGCAGTGGCCGGTGCCGACCCCCTGAACGAACGCGTCGACCTCGCCGTCGGTCTGCTGCCAGAGCTCCTCGCCGAGGCCGTGGTAACCGGCGGCGCCGTCCCGGTTGTTGAGCTGGTCGCAGAGCCAATGGCCGGGTCGGCGCGCGATCTCTTCCGCCCGGGCGACCATGCCGCGGATCACGGCTTCGGTGATCCCGCCCCCGTGGCTCGGGACGGTGGTGACACGGGCTCCGAACGCCTCCATCGTGGCCCGCTTGTCGGGGCTGAACGCGTCCGAGAAGACGATCTCGAGCGGGTGCCGGGTCGCCGCGCAGACGAACGCCAGCGAGATCCCCGTCGTTCCGGACGTGTACTCCACGACGGTACCGTTCGGGGGGAGCCGGCCGTCGTGCTCCGCGGCCCCGATCATCGCTCGCGCCACCCGATCCTTCATGCTGCCGGTGGGGTTCGTGAACTCCAGCTTCGCTACGATCCGCGCGCAGCCGGCCGGCGCGATCCGACTGAGCTGCACCAGCGGCGTGCGTCCGATCGCTCCGAGCGCCCCTGGGTCGGCGGGCATCGCCCGGTTCGAGCGCCCGCGGGCGTATCCCGCTTGCCCCGACCGGCCCGGAAAGCCCAAGTCGGCCAGCCCGCTGGACGGGGCGGTCCCATGACGCGTACCTACCGGTTCGTTTGGGTCGATGTCTTCTCACGGCGGCCCCTCGAGGGGAATCAGCTCGCGGTCTTCCCGGAGGCCGGAGGGCTCCGCGACGACGAGATGCAGGCGATCGCCCGCGAGACCCACCTCTCGGAGACGACGTTCGTCTTCCCGACGGACGACGCGCGCGACCGGCAGGACGGCTTTCGGACCCGCATCTTCGCGGTGGCGTTCGAAATGCCGTTCGCCGGCCACCCGACGCTGGGGACCGCCGCCGTCCTCGCCGAGGCTCGCGGGTGGGACGAGGCCGCCCTCGCGTTGAAGGTCGGCCGGATCCCCGTGCGATTCTCCGTCCGTGACGGGGCCCGGTTCGGCGTCATGGACCAACGCGACCCCACGTTCGGGCAGGTGCACGAGCCGAAAGCGGTCGCCCGAGCCCTGGGAATCGAGCCCGCGGCCTTCGACCCCGCCTTGCCGATCGAGACCGTATCGACCGGTGTTCCGTTCGCGATCGTGCCGTTTCGGTCGTCCGCGGAGTTGGGCCGGCTGCGACCGAGTTGGGCCGCGATGGAAGGCTACCTCTCGGGGACGGATGCCCAGTTCCTCTACCTTGTCGCGCGCGCGACGCACGACCCGGCGGCCACGCTGCACGCGCGCATGATCTTCTCCGGAGGGGAGGACCCGGCGACCGGCTCGGCGGCGGGCCCCGCCGTGGCGTGGCTGGTCCGCCACGGAGCCGTGCCGTCCGGCGAGGAGGTCGTGATCGAGCAGGGGCTCGAGGTGCTTCGGCCCAGCCGGATCTATGGCTCGGCGGTCCGGGAGGGCGATGCGGTCCGGGGAGTACGGATCGGCGGGTACTGTACCCGCGTCGTCGAGGGGTCGATCTCCCTGTAGAGGAGCGGCCTGGGCGCGCGGCGCAGCCAGCGCCGCCTCACGCGATCCCGGGGTCGTTGCGCGGCTGTCGGTCGTACCGGACCTTCAGCGCGAGGATCGTCAGGGCGATCGCGAGCGTGACCCCGTTCGCGACGATCACCGGCCACGAACCGATCAGGACGCCGTACAGCCACCAGATTGCAGTACCGGCCGAGAAGACGACGAACGTCACCAGCGAGATGTCCCGAGCGCTGCGCAGTCGCCAGACGCGGACGAGTTGGGGAACGAACGCGGCCGTCGTGCAGGCGGCCGCCACATACCCCACAACCTCTGCGGTCGACCCGAACCACGCCATCGCGTGCGGGCGTGGCCGCGGGACGGATGAGACTGTCGCCACCGGGCGGGACATCGAAGTGGGGGCAGAAGTTACCGCCCGCAGGGTCTCGCGGACCACCGCGGGTCGGCAGGGTTTAACAAGCGGGCGGAGCTTCGGACCTCGTGGCGCCCCCCTCCCGGTACCTGGCCGCGGTGCTGCTCACCGACATGGTGGGGTACTCGGCGCTAGCCCAGCGCGACGAGCCGGCCGCGCTCGGCCACGCCCAACGCCTGGAGCAGCTCGTCCGCGCGACGCTCCCCGCCCACGGAGGGCGGGCGGTCAAGTCGCTCGGCGACGGACTCCTGGTGGAGTTCCCGAGCGCCCTGGAGGCGGTTGCGTGCGCGGTCGCGATCCAGAAAGCTGCCGCAGGGGCCCGAGGGGGACGGCCCGCCGCGGCCGAGCTGAGGATCGGCATCCACCTGGGCGACGTCGTCCGCCGCGGGGACGACATTGTCGGGGATGCGGTGAACATCGCCGCCCGCGTACAACCGTTGTCCGACCCTGGCGGGATCTGCGTAACCCAGCAGGTGTACGACCAGGTCCGCGGGAAGATCGACGTCCCGTTCGCCCCTATCGGGAGCCCGAAGCTCAAGAACATCGCCACGCCGATACCGCTCTATCGGGTCGGTCTCCCGTCCGCGCGCCCGGCGGAATCGGGGTCCGCCGCCACGGTGCCTCGGGTAGCGATCCTTCCGCTCGTCAACATCAGCGGTGCGCCGAAGGACGAGTTCTTCGCCGACGGGATCACCGAGGAACTGATCCAGACCCTGTCGCGGATCGCCGGACTCCGGGTGATCGCGCGTACCTCGATCATGCGCTACAAGCGGTCCGAGAAGGCGCCCCCCGAGATCGCCCGCGAGCTGGGGGCGACCGCGGTCGTGGAAGGGGGGATCCAACGGGCCGGCCGACGCGTACGGATCACCGCCCGACTGCTCGACCCGACGACCTCGGAAGCGCTCTGGTCGGAGGCGTACGACCGGGAGGTCGAGGACGTCTTCGAGCTGCAGTCGGAGATCTCGCGTCGTGTCGCCGCCTCCCTCGAGGTGCAGATTCTGCGGACGGAGCAGCGCGCCCTCGAGCGGTCGTTCACGGAGGACGTTCGGGCCCACGACCTGTACCTGAGAGGACGACACCAGCTGAACCAGCGGACGGAAGAGTCGCTGCGGCGCGCCCTGGCCAGTTTCCGCGGCTCCCTTCGCCAGGACCCGCGATTTGGCCGGGCGTATGCCGGTATCGCCGACGCGTACAGTACGCTCGCCTGGCTGGAGTTCCAGCGCCCTCACCAGGCGTTTCCACGGGCCCGGATGGCGGCTCAGAAGGCGATCTCGCTCGACCCCGGTCTCGCGGAGGCGCACGCGTCGCTCGGGTTCGTCCGCTTCCTCTTCGACCGAGCGTGGGAGGGGGCCGAGGAGGAGTTCCGGACCGCGATCCGCCTCGACCCCAGCTACCCGACCGCCCATCAGTTCTACTCGGACCTCCTGAAGGCGACCGGTCGGCTCGAGGAGGCCGAGGCGGAAGTGCGCCGGGCGCTCGAGCTCGACCCACTCTCCCTCGCGATCAATACCGCGCTCGGGCACGTCCTCTACCTCTCGCGGCGGTACGACGACGCTATCGCGCAGTACCGGCGGGTGCTCGAGCTCGAACCCGAGTTCGTCCAGGCGCACCTCTGGTTCGGCCGCCCGTATCTGGAGAAGGGGATGTTCTCCCAGGCGATCTCGGAGGTACGCACCGCGGTGCGCCTGTCGGGGGGCAGCACGATGAGCCTCGCGGTGCTGGGACACGCCTTCGCTTCGGCCGGGCGACGCAACGAGGCCCGGCAAATTCTTCGGAGGCTGGCGCTCCGCAGTCGTCTCCACTACGTCCCATCGTACTGGATCGGTCTGGTCTACGTCGGTTTGGACGACCGGGACCGCGCCTTCGAGTGGCTCGCCCGCGCGGAAAAGGAGCGGTCGGCGTGGCTGGCGTGGGTCAACGTGGAACCGCGGTTCGACCGCCTCCGTGGCGACCCTCGGTTCGCTCGGCTCGTCCGCAGGCTCGACCTCCCGTAGGTCCTCGGCCCTCTCCGTTCCCGGCACCTCCGTGGCAGGCGCCGCGGAAACTGTCGGCCAAACCGTTCCACGACCTACCCGGAATCGGGTTAACGGATCGATCCATGGGCTCCTCGGGTACCACGATGATCGCCGTGTCCGACGTGGCCGTGACGGTCCGAGATGCGAACGCCTCCGCTGCCTGGTGGCACGAGAAGGTCGGTTTCGAGGTGCATACGATCGGCGCTCCGGGAGGCCACGCCGTGATGGTGGCGCCGCCCGGGGACCGCTTCGTGCTCCACCTCTGCGAGGGGATCGAGCCGGTCGAACCCGGGAACACCGGGATCGGCTTTGTCACCGACGAGCTCGAGGAGCTCGTTCGCCGCATGGAGGCTTCGGGTGTCCGGTTCACCGAGCCGCTGCGCAAGGAGAGCTGGGGAGGCATGGCGAAGTTCTGCGACCCCGACGGGAACGTCTTCTGGCTCCTAGGGGCCCCGACCCGGTTCATCCGGACCGAGACCCGCCGGATCGCCGGTGCGACCGATACAAACACACGACCGGGTAGGAAAAGACCCGCCCGGTCGACTCGACGCAGTACACCGGCGCACCGCTCGCGTAAGTGATCTAAGGTTCCGGGCACCTGCGGACCGACCCGAGGTCGACCGGACGGGATTAACTAGCTCGGCGGGCTAGCCGCGGCGTGGCGGCGGTCGGTGGCCCGTGGGCCATCGTGCTCGCGCGGCGGGGCTGGCTGGTCCCGTGCGCGATACTCGCCGGGGTACTCCTCGGATTCCTGACCAGTGCCGCGGTCCGCCCCGTGGTCGATCCGTCCGGAATCGTGCAGTCTACGCTCTCCACCCCCCTCCCCGAGCAGATCGATGCGGGGCTCGTCGCGGAGATCGTCGGGCTCCCGTTCGCGGCCTTGGCGGCGGCCTTGATCGCTTCGCTGGGCCTTCCTCGGGCCCCGGCGTGGCCGTACGCCGTCGCGGGGGTGGTCGCCGCCGTGGTCGTGATGGGGCTCGTGACCGTCGAGGCGGTCCCGATCGGCGCGTGGTGGCTCCACCGTCTGCCTACCGACACGAACCGGACGGCAGCGTACGTGAGCGGCCTTCTCGTTCCCCCGGCGGCGCTGGCGCTGCTCCTCGCCGCACGGGCGCTCGCCCCGCCCGCCCCCCCGGCAGATCGGGCCGGACCGATGCTCCGGCTGACGCTGCTCGGCTCGGTACTGGGATTGTTCCTCGGGGCCCTGTTCGGCGGCACGGCCGCGGTGATCACCTGGGCGGCTTCGTGCCCGCAGAGCGGGCTCACGAACTGCTTCACCGTCTCCTCGGTCCTGTCGGGCGGGACGGTCATCGGGTCGTTCGTCGGCATCGCCGCCGGGACCGTCTGCGGGGCGGTCGCATGGCTGGTTCGGCCGAGGGACCCCCATCGGACGCCGGCCTCGGCGTAGCGGTCCGCGCACCGCCCTCGGGCCCGCGCCGGGGCGTCCCCGCAGATCGATCGTCGCGAAAAGAAGGGAATGGGTTCGCGAGGAGGGGCTCGCCGCCCCTCCCCGCGCCGCTCGGCCCTCGGTCGCCCGTCGTGGCTCAGTGGAGCGTCAGGAACACCAGCACGTTGTGCGTGGTGACCGTGAAGCTGCTGCTGGACGGGGTGATCGTGCCGCTGCCGTGGACCACGGCGTCGCTGAACGAGTACGTTCCCGGGGTCTCGTAGAACGCGAGCACCGGGAAGAACGTCGTCTGCGTCACGCCGTTGACCGTCACCGACCAGGTCACGAGGGTGTGCTCCGAGAGCTCGAAGACGACCAGGTACGCCGTGATCGGGAGCGGGAAGGCATCGCCGCCGCTCGAGATGTAGCCGTACTCGTCGTACGGCAGGGTCGTCACGCCCGGCACGTAGTCCGCCCAGTAGTTGCCGCCCTGGAACGCGGACGCCACGATCGAGCCCGTGAGGACGTAGCCGTTGAACGAGGTCGCCCACGCGCTCGGCTCGACCATCGGCAGGTTCCAGTTCTCGAGGTTCAGCTGGGGCGCCCCCGAGAAGAAGTTCTCGTCGGGCGCGAAGGCGGTGATCGAGGTGACGACGTAGTTGTTGTAGATCAGGTCGCCGCTCTCGAACGCGAAGATCCCGATGGGGGGGCCGTTGAACTCGCCGTTCCCCGGGTACATCGTGGGGGAGATGGCGGACGAGTTGACGAACGCGTTCCCCCAGACGACGTTACCGGTCGCGGCCGCCCCGTTGGCGCCCGCGAGGAGCAGCGAGCTCCCCTGGCTCAGGAACAACGAGTCCCCGACCAGGTCGTGGTAGCCGCCCCAGACGACGACGTTGGCGAGGGGCAGGAGACCGGTCGGGCCGTAGTCCTCGTAGAAGAACCAGCCGCTGATCCCGCGGGCGTTCCAGATCGAGACGTTCGAGGCGTCGAACAGCTCGAACTGGAGGTTGTTGGAGATTGGAAGGTCGAGGCGGGTGAGACCCGCCCAGGCGCCGGGCTGGTAGGTGATGTTGTTCAGCGCGGGGTTGTTGAAGTCCACGTGGGCGGTCGTGCCCGCGATCAGGACCCCCGGGAAGACCGGGAAGAGGTAGTCGTTGAACTCCCCGAACACCGGGTTCAGGCCGCCGGCCGCGAGGTTGTTCTCGATGACGTACGGGTGCGCCGCGGTCCCCGCGCCCGACGTCGAGAGCGCGGCGAGCTGGGCGTTGTTCCACGCATCGAGCGGCGTGTAGATGCCGGCCGCCGGGTGGTGGGACATGACGAAGTGCAGCGCGCCGGTCCCGCCGTTGCCGACCGTGAGGGTCGTCTGGATCGGCGTGTAGTCGCTCATCATCGCGTCGACCGTGTAGGTCCCGGGCGGGAGCGAGTAGGAGACCGTGCTCGCGGTCTGCGTCGGTGCCCAGGCGGCCGTCGAGACGTTGAACGCCGAGCCCGGCGTGAAGAAGACGAACGCGTTCGACGGGGAGAGCGGTCCGGAGAACGTCGCCTTCCCGATGTTGCCGCCGGGGGTGGCGTTCCACAGCGGCATCGGTATCGACGGACCCGCGCTCAGCGAGACCGTCCCCGGCGTCGTGTACGTCTCGGCGATCCCCTCGGAGGTCTCGCCGGTGTCGGTCCCGACGTTCCAGGCGGACGGCGGGTTGACGTAGGCGCTGTCCGTGCTGTTCCAGTACTGGAGCTGCTCGGTGCCGCTGATCCCGTAGACGGACGTCGTCGTGCCGCCGCCGGGTCCGCCGATCATGATCTCGGCGTCGTAGAGCAGGAAGTTGGTCGGGGTCAGCTGGGAGCCGCTCACGAGGAACGGCGACGCGGGGACCGACCCGGCCGGGAGGGACGAGTTGAACAGGACCGTGTCGTAGACGCCCGCCGCCTCCGTCACGTGGGAGGCCGCGTTCACGATGTCGTAGCCGAAGCGCACGGTGCTGTAGCCGATCCCGGCGATGTCGGTCGTGCTCGAGTTGAGGAAGAGGTGGACCGTCACCGGCAGCGTCACGGCGACCGTCGGCCCGAAGTCGTAGTAGAACTCGGGGTAGACCGGGGTCCCGTTGTACGAGTAGAGGGTGCCGGAGGTCAGCGAGGTGGCGGGGGAGGAGAAGTTCCAAATGTTGTCGAGGAAGGTGACCGTCCCGGGGACGAGGTTCCAGTACATCACGTTCTGCGTCCAGAAGGCGCCGGTGCTCTGGCTGCCGACCGTGGTGTCGTTGGTGACGGTGTTGAGCTGGACGCCGAAGGTGTTGTTACCGCCGGTCGTCGACAGCGCGCCGTCGTTGTCGAGCATGAAGGTGTTCACGCTGTTGATGGTGATCGACCCCTCCCAGCTGGAGGTCTCGATCGTGTAGGGCACCGCGGTGCCCGTCGTGTTGAGAACGCCGAACGTGCCGATGCCCATCGGGGCCGGGGCGACCGTCGAGATCGGCGAGACCACGCCGTTCGAGACCTTCGCCTGACCGAGCAGGTTAGGGAGAGAGACCGCCGCCATCGGGATGTGGTCCGCCTTGGCGGTTGCGAGCACGTGCTGCTCGAACGCCAGCCGCGGGGCGACCGCCGGGGACGGGGTGTGCGTCGTTACCGCTTCGGAGAGGGTGCTCCCGTGCGAGGGGGCGGCCATACCCGAGTGGATGCCGACGTGGGCTCCCACGATCCCGAGCCCCAGGGACAACACTGTCAGTGCCGCTATGCCTACGACCAAAAACGCGCGCCGTCGATTCATGGTGCGTGCGGTATAACATGTCAGATAAATACCGTTTGGACAATCTTAAAAGGAGATTTCCCGCCGAAGCGGCAGGGCGAGCTCGGGTTCTTCGTAGGTGTAGTGAAATCTCGGTAGTCGCACGACGACCGACGTACGACGTGCGCCCTGCGCGGCGGCCCGATCGCCCCCTCTGCGTCGCGTCGGGCCGGAACGGCAGGTCCCGAACCGGGGGGCTCCCTCGGCGCGCTCCCCGCCGCGGAAGGTCCGTTGGACCAGCATTCATCTACCCCCTCGTTCCGTGTACTTTGTCCGTGACATCGTTACTGCTGTGCCCTAGCTGCGGGGGGGGCCTCCCCACCCGGCGGGGGATGCGACGTCACCTGGAATCCCACGGGTGGGACCCGACCCAGGCGTTCCATGCCGCGACCGACATCGTACGCCGGCCGCCCCCCTCGGTCTGGCAGTGCGCCGCCTGCCGGCGCCGGTTCGGGTCGGTCCGGGGGCTCTTCCGCCACGTCCGGACGATGGGGCACGAGGCGGCGCCCCCGCAGCCGAAATGAGCGACTCCCCGCCGGGGTCGCGTCGGCCGGCTTTGTATACCCCCTGATGCCATTCCCCCCGCAGGCCACCCATGAAGTGCGAGGGTTGCGGAGCGGAGTTGGCTGCGGACGCGA
>Ga0335078_10017555_pt1 | contig 10634 bp, 13 predicted proteins | sample Lox_Sample_32_FD_206711 | JGI IMG/M metagenome (GOLD analysis project Ga0335078, IMG submission 206711) | Soil microbial communities from Loxahatchee National Wildlife Refuge, Florida, United States - Lox_Sample_3.2 | ecosystem: Environmental > Terrestrial > Soil > Wetlands | place: USA...
TTGACGACGAACTGTTTGCCCAGGTATTTATTAATGGTCCTCGCCTTTGCAGGCGATTCCACGATTACCAGAGATCTTGCCATAGGAAACTTTCAGAAAAATCGCGCGCCCTCCGCCGCGACCGCAGAATTGCAGTCCAATACCCTAGTGACGTTACCACACTTTGACGAAATTCTTTCCGGGGAGCTGCTTCACCAAGCCTAGCATTTCCAGCTCAAAGAGCGCCGCGATGAGCTCGGACGCTGAGCTATCTTCCAGAATCTGAAGGAGATCATCCAAGTGTACGGCGTTATCCACAGGCAACGCGGCAAGCAGCCGGCGACCGATCTCGCCCTGCGGTCCCTCCAAGTGAGATGCCGGATCGGGGTCGCCGGATACAGCCTCGGTCCCCAGCAGGCGGGCGCGGCCGCGCTCGATCAACTGGCGGCGGAGGCCGGCGGGGAGGTCGACGATCACGTCGTTCCAGTCCTGCACGAGCTTGGCGCCCTGCTTTATCAACAAGTTAGGCCCCCAGCTCGCTTTGGAGGTGATGTTGCCGGGTACGGCGAAGACTTCGCGGCCCTGATCGAGCGCCAGCTTGGCGGTGATGGCGGAGCCGCTATATTGGGCGCCTTCGACGACCAGTACGCCGTGGCTCATGCCGCTGATGATGCGGTTGCGGATCGGGAAGTTCTGGGGGAATGCGGTGGACCCCATGGGGAACTCGGAGAGGATCAGCCCGTTTTTGGCGAGGTCGGCGGCCAACTTGCGGTTTTCCGAGGGGTAGACCACGTCGACGCCGCAACCCAGGACGGCGATGGTGTCTCCACCGGCGGCGAGGGCTCCTTTGTGGGCGGTGGTATCGATGCCGCGGGCCATGCCGCTGACGACGGTGAGGCCGGCGCGCGCCAGGTCGCCACCCAGTCTCTCGGCGACGGCCAAGCCGTAGGGCGTCGGGCGGCGGGTGCCGACAATGGCGAAGTGGAAGCCCTGGAGCAAGTCAAGGCGGCCGCGCGCGAACAGGAGAATGGGCGGGTCGAAGATCTCGCGCAGCAGGGCGGGATAGCGCTGGTCACAGGAGGCGATTACGGTAGCGCCGTGCTCGGCCATGTGGTGCTGCTGATCGACAGCGTCATCGAAGGAGCAGCCGCTGGCGATGCTTTGGGCGACGGCGCCGGAGGTTCCGGCGGACTCCAATTCCGTGCGGGAAGCGCGGAAGATGGACTGCGGGGAGCGGAAGCGGTCGAGGAGTTTGGCCGCCATGCGGGTGCCCAGTCCGGGAACGAGCAGCAGGGCCAGCCAGTGCAACTCCTCCTCTCTGGTAAGCGGGCAGACGCCGACGTCAGTTAGCAAGCCACTCATTGAGAATTTCTCCTAAGATGGAAGATGGCTGGTGCGGCCGCTTCTCTCACCAGAAATATGCGCCAGGAAGCTTCGTTCTTTGATGGCAAGGAACCGGTACTGGTATATATCGCCAGGCGGTTGAGCGAGGCGTTCCGTCTGGAATCGATCTTCAGCGAGGCCGGCGTAGACTATCTGGTGGAAGCCGATGAATATCGCGGGGGGTTCCTGTTTCCGCGGATTCGCACCGGCGCGTTCTTCTATGTGCTGCCGGATGCGGTGGAGTCGGCGCGGCGGCTGATCCGGGCGAATGGGTATAAGACGATAGACCGGCTGTGAAGGAGAAGGAGTCAGTCGCGGCGGCGGGCCTCGGCCAGCCACTCATGGTAGCGTCTGCGCAGCTCTTTGCGGTACGCAGGCAGGGACATTCCGGCGGCGGCGGCTTGGCGGCTGAGATCCTGCTGCGCCAGTTCCACGGCGGACAGCAACTGGGGGGCGGACCGGAGCCAGCCGGTCCCATAGTTGAAACCGAACGCCCAGATAGCCGGCACGGAGAGGCTGTAATTGTCCGGAAGTCCTAAGGCCTGGAAGGGGAAGCCGGACGACCAATCGGTGTGATAACCCACCAGCATGCTCGAGGGATTGACGGAGACCTGGGCGTGCGTGACGCAATCGGCGGCTGGAATATTGTAACGGCTGCGCAGCATTTCGGTGAGCATGGCGGCGGCGCGGACCTGGGCCTGGCTGGCGACCTCCCCGGAAGGCACGGGCTGGGTTTGGGCTTCAAAGGCTACGCCGAGAAAGCTGCTGTTGAGGTCTACATAGAACCATTGGTCATCAGCCCAGACGGAGTAGCCGGCGTGATTGGCGATGCCGGATTCGGCCACCACGCGGTAGACGCGGCCGAAGCGATCGATCACGTAGTGGTAGGCGCGCTTGCGGCGCACGTAGGCGAGCAGCGATTCTCCCAGCCGTTCGAGGGTGGGAGTGGCGTCGGCTTCGAAAGGCGCTTGGCAGCTTTCCGTGGTGTGGTACACGATGCCGGCCGGAGGGGTGCGCACGACTCCGTTGTTGGGTGCGCGGCGCGAGAACGCCAGGTACTGCCGCGGCCGGGTAGCGACGGTGTAGCGGGTGTCGATGCGCAGGCCGTTGCTATAAACCTCCGAATCGCCGGTCTGTTCGACCAGCCAGACCTGAACGGGAGCAGTGGTTTGGACCGCAGGGGCAGGCGGCGCACTGATGGGTTGGAAAGGCGCGGGTTCCGGATTGCCTGCGGCGAGTTTCACCAGAAGCGGGACCAGCAGCGCAGCCGACAGGGCGGCGGCCCACAGGACCCAGCGCAGGCGGCGGCCGGACCGGCCGGCGTCCGGCTCTTGCGGCGCGGTCATTTGCAGGAATCGCAAGCGCAAGACGGGATCGTCGATACCGGCAGCGATGCGCCCCACGCAGGCCAGGCGCGCCTGCCGCAGGGCTCGCCGGCTGCGGAAGAAAGCGCCGCCGGGCTCAGGGGCAGTGCTGAGGTTTTGACCGATCTCCGACGGGCCGTCGGTTTTTTTCCCCTGGCCTGCTAGAGTACCCATGGCATATTCACGTTTCAGATATTTCGTCGGGCGGGGAAGGGAAATTTCTCACGGCAGCCTGCAAATCGGGGGGGTTCGGGGCGGAAAGGCCTCCGGATGGGGGTGTATTCCGGTTCGGGCAACTTGCCAAGTTTGAGGCGGCCAGCGAGGACGAATCAGCCACCGAGCTTGGTAAGGCGCGTTGGAAAGTCTTTGGCGTCCTGAAGATGCGTGGCCATGCATAAATCCGGGGCTCGACCTCGTATATAGTGTATGGTTGCCCTGGTGACGGCCTTTTCGCGTGTGGCGGAACCCGAGTCTCAGTGCATCGCGCGGGCGCTGCGGCGAAGAGACTCGGAATTCATTGGCCGAATGGTGTCGCGGTATCACTATCGGCTCCTCCGATATCTGGTGTATTGGACATCCAGGCGTGAACAGGCCGAGGACCTCGTTCAGGAAACCTGGTTGCGTGTACTGGAACACGCGGGGCAATATAACGGCCGCCTCCGTTTCGAGCCGTGGTTGTTCTCCATCGCGCGAAACCTGGCAATCGATCACCTGCGCAAGCAACAAGCGGCGACGGCAAGGCATCGGATGTGCCCAGAGGACGAAGCGAGCCTGAACCTTCCGGCGCCGGATTTCGAATCGCCGTTCTTCGCGGCCGCAAGAAGCGAAGATGCCAAACGAGTCGCGGCCGCTTTGGGTGCGCTAGAGCCAATCTACAGGGAAGCGCTTCTCCTGCGTTTCCAGGAAGAACTGTCGCTCGCGGAAATTGCCCAAGTCGCAGGCGCTCCCATCTCGACCGTTTCGTCGAGGATTCATCGCGGCCTGTCGATGCTGCAAGCCTCTCTCGGAGGAGGCGCTGATGCCGCTTGAGAACCATGAAAAAGCCCGCTTTCTGCTTCATCGGTCCCTCGTGGAAGGAATTTCGGTGGAGGACCGGCACTGGCTCGATGCTCACGTCGAGCAATGCGCCGAATGTGGCCGGTATGCCGATCTTTCGGCGCGTGCCGTCCGAGCGCTGGATTGGTTCGCGTTTGAACTCGACCCGGCAGCAGCGCTTCGGGTTGAGAACGTAGTCCGCAGCCGTGCCGAGGGGATGAGATCGGCCGGGGCGCAGGTAAAAAGCCTTTGGATCGGCACAGCGGTCGCAATATTCCTCACGCTCACGGGATCTGCCGTTACGTGGCGCCCTTTGGCATGGCTGGCCAGTCAATGGAATCTCCCCAGCCGCGTATGGCAGGTCGCATTCGTGGCCTTCTGGATGCTGCCATCCCTTTTTCTCGCGTTTCTGCCGCTTTTTCGAAGAAGGCTGCTGGGAGAGGATTCCGATAGCAACGGACAAACTGTATGAGCTGGCGCAGCGGATTCGGTCTTATTCCAGGTCCGGCCAAAATCGTGGCCGCTTTAGCCTTCGTGTTTTTTTATTTCGGGGTCTTCGCGGAGTATCGGGCGAGCGGCCTCGGGGCCTTGATCGGTCTGGTGGGCGGTACGCTTGCCTGCGCTTACTTTCTTCTCGCCGGCTATGTTTACACAGACGCAGGGCGGCGCGGTATGCCGCCGATTCCCTGGACGGCACTCGCGGTGGTCATTCCGAACTGCGTTGGCTTCGTGCTCTACTTCCTGTTGCGAAAGCCCATCCTCCATCCGTGTCCCAGTTGCGGGCGCGGAGTTGCACCAGATGCCGCGTTCTGTCCCCGCTGTGGCCAACCGCAAATGAACATGGGGCCGCAACCCTCACCGGAAGAATCTTGAAAAATGAACCGTCGGACCTCGGTGCGCGTACATCGACGCGCAGAAAGGCGAGTCTCACATGAAACAGACCACTATGTTGACCACAGCGTCCTTGCTTTCCATCCTTTTCATGACGTTTCACCTGGCCGACGATATCCTCTTCGGGATGGCGTCGCCGCGGTTCGTGAATCTGTTTGCAGTGCTCGTTTTCGTCATCTGGCTCTACGGAACAGTGGTGCTCGCCGAACGGCGAGCGGGATACATCATCATTCTCCTCGGGTCGCTCCTTGGGCTGGTAGTCCCTGTCGTCCACATGAAGGGATCCCACGGCCTTGTCGGCGGCGAGATCGGCAAATCCACACATGCATTCTTCTTCGTATGGACACTCCTCGCGTTGGGCGTGACCGCGATGTTCTCCATCATCCTATCGGTGCGCGCACTGTTGAACTTGCCCTGGCGCCGGAGCCGGCGCGCGTCAACTGCCGTATACGCGCGACCCGCCGAAATGGACGTCACGCAGAGATGAAGTCCGAGATCCAGCCCTATCCCGATGCAATCAACGGCCTGGCCCACTGGGACCGCGCAGTGAAAGCCTCCGGGTGCGCGATGCCGGCCAAAATCTCCAGCGAATCGGCCAAACGCGGGCCAGGGCGATTGAAATATTGGTTGCCATCGGCCACCCAAACGCGGTGGTTGCGGACGGCCCGCAGATGCCGCCAGCCGGGGCGGCCGGTCAGCCAGAACATCTCGCCGGCCGCGCGCTGGAGATCGAAGCCGCAGGGCATCACCAGGATCGCGTCCGGATCGGCGGCGGCGAGGTCGTCCCAAGTGCGCCAGGAGACGTTTTCGGCGCCGGCCATCTCCACCAGCTCGGGCATCCAGTTGGCCGCGGGCATGGGGGGCTCGATCCATTCGATGCAGGCCAGGCGCGGGCGCGGTCCGGTTGCGCGCAAGGCATCGGCCACGCCCTGCATGCGTTCCTGGAGCCGCGCCACGAGCTGGCGGCCGCGCTGTTCGATATCCAGGAATTGCGCCACGCGCAGCATATCCTGCCAGACATTCGCCAGCGAAGCGGGATTCAGGGAGACGACCACCGGCCGGCTGGCAAGGCGCGGAGCCACGGAGCGCTCCACATCGTCGAGGCTGACCGCGCAGACCTGGCAATGGATCTGGGTCAGGATGTGGGTGGGCTGGAGACGCTCCAGCACATCGTCGAAGACCTGGTAGACAGAGAGCGAATGGGCGAGCGTGTGCTTCACGAGGCGATCGATTTCGCGGCTATCGCCATCCACGGCGAAACGCGGCGCGGTGCAGGCGGGCAGGGCGCGTACGGCTTCGGGATAATCACACTCATGCGAGCGGCCCACCAGCCACGGCAGCGCGCCCAGGGCGTGCACGATCTCGGTGGCGCTCGAGATCATGGAGACGATGCGGGGATCAGGCACGTTGAGCCGCGGCGGGCAGCAGGTCCGCAAACACGAAGCCATCGGCATCCCGCAGCTCGCCTGGAACAACTGGAATGGCGCGGCTGAACATGGGGCCGCCGTAGGCGAAGGTATGAAACTCGCCGTTTTCGCCGCAGGGATCGATGTGCGGCGGGAGAGCGGCCAGCAGGGCCTGGTCGAACTCGCGGCCGGCGAAGGTGGCGTCCAACGTCTTTTTATCGATGCAAGTGATGCGCGCGCGCAGGCCGGCACGGATCATTTCGTCCGCCAGGCCGCGAGTGGGCATCTCCCAGAGAGGGAACAGGGGTTCGAGGCCGCTTCCCGCCAGCATGCGCTCACGGTACTCGCGAACGTCGCGCAGGTAGAGGTCCCCGAAGGCGACGGCCTCGAAGCCATCCGCGACCGCCGCGCGGCAGGCTTCCGCCATCAGCGCCTCGTACTGTTGATTGGAGCAGGGCCAGGGCAGTTCGACGGCGCGCAACGGAAGGCCGGCGGCCTCGGCCTGCGCGGCGACCAACGCGCGGCGCACGGCATGCATGGCGACGCGATCGGCCACCTGGTTGAAAGTCGTGAGCAGGCCGGCAATGGGCACGTCCCGGGCCCGCAACACGTGCAAGGCCCAGGCGCTGTCCTTGCCGCTGCTCCAGGAAAGAAGGGCGCGCTTCAAGCGGCCGCGGGGATGCGCTCGGCGGTGCGCAACGTGCGGCTGAGCCAGGCGTGCAGGCCGAACAATACGCCGCTATAGACCAGATCGCCCGCGATTGTGCGGCCGAAGAACGGAATGGCCGCGGTGTAGCAGAGCGCGAGTCCGGACAAGGTGTGCGGATACATGCCGCCCAGCCAGGTGGCGAAGTTGGTGATCAGGAAGAATTGCGCGCTGCACACCAAGCAGGCGGCGCCGATGCGCAGCGGATTTTCGGTGGCCTGCAGGCGGCGGCCGATCCACACGTTGACCATGAAGCTGAGATAAATGAGCGGCGTGGCGATGGAGTACCCGCCCAGCAGGGGATCCGTGACAGCCATCAGCAGCAGCGGCACGGCGAATGCCTGCCAGCCGCGCAGCCGGGCGCCCGCGTAGAGGCTCATGCCGCCCACCGGAGCGAAATTCGGCGGATGGGGGGCCAGGCGGACGAGCGCGCCCGCCACAGTCAGGCTCAAGGCCAGTGGCCGGATGTTCTTCCCTCGATCCATAGCGTCTCCTTTAATCAGATAGTTTACCGCCGCTGGTAGCGCGGTTGGGTTCCCAAAGCGTTTCCGGATGGCCGCCGGCGGAACTGGCCCAGCGGCTCCAGACAAAGAAAGCGTCGCCCAGCCGGTTGAGGTACTGGACGGCTTCCGGGGGCACGGATTCCTGGCGCGCCAGCGCCAAGACGACGCGTTCGGCGCGCCGGCACACGGTGCGGCAGAGGTGCAACTCGGCATTCAGGCGGGAGCCGCCCGGCAGCACAAACGACCGCAGAGCCGGCAGCGGCGCGTTCATGCGGTCGATCTCCTGTTCCAGTTGCGCGATGTCGGCAGCGGTGATACGGGCCTGCCGGGGATGCACGTCCTCGGGCAAAGTGGCCAGGATGGAACCGAGGTTGAACAACTCATGCTGGACACGCAGGAGAATAGCCTGGAGCGGCGCGAATGCGGGGTCGGCGGCGGCGGTCTGGCGCGCCAGGCCCACGACGGAGTTCAACTCATCGACCGTGCCGTAAGCCTCGATACGCGGCGAATCCTTGGCGACGCGCTGTCCGCCCGCGAGGCTGGTGTCACCGGCGTCGCCGCGGCGCGTGTATACGCGATTGATGGCCAGGCGCGGCGAATCGAATTCAGGTTCCATGGTTGCAGGATACATCGCCGGGGCAGAGCGCTGGTATGATGGAGGCTGCGGAGTTATGACCTTCGAAGAACGGCTGGAGCAGCTTCGGGAACGCCATGAGGCGCTGACGCAAACGGCGGAGGTTCTGGCGGCCATGCAGCGCGAGAATGAGCGGCTGCACCAGCAAAACGAGCAGCGTATGGCGCAGATGATGGAGGCGATCACGCAACTGGCGAATATCGCAGCCGCGCACGAGGAGCGTCTTGACGACCACGACCAACCTTTGGATGATCTGTCTCACGGCGAATAACTCCACTTATTTCCGCTTCGGCAAAGTCCATTTCAAACCCGAGACGAAATTGAGCTTTGGCGCCGGGTAACCAAGGATTTCCTCGTACGATTCATTCAAGGCGTTGCGCAAGTTTCCGTAGGCCGTGAGGCCCGCGGCCAAGCGGATATTCAGGTTGATTCCAAGGACGAAGTATCCTGGGCCGGGATAGAGGCCGGCGGATGCGCCGTAAGTCGGATCGACATCCAGGTCAGAGCCGCGGAAGTAACCGGTGACGTTCGCCGATGCGCGGCCCTGGCTGAAGGTGGCAACAAACGAACCCGATTCGGCCGGCCGGCGCAGCAATTCCTGGCCCACGGTGAAAGGCACGGGCGCGAGATTGGCCGAGCCATTGAGCGAAAGCACGCGGGAATCGAGATACATATAGGAAGCGGCGAGAGACATCCAGCGCGCCGGGCGAAAACGGCCGGAGAGTTCCGCGCCCTGGGTTCTGGCGTTCGACAGGTTGGCCGTCTGATAGGCGCTCAGCTCGGCCAAGTTACCGCCCAGGGAGACAATCAGGTCATAGTAGCGATTGTAGAAGTAAGTCGCGTCCAGAGACAGCTTGTCGCCAAATAGACGCTGTTCGGCGCCCACGTCGAAGCTGGCGGTGCGCTCGGGCTTCAACGCCGGGTTATCCGTGAAGGCCAATTCCAGGCCGTTGGGGGGGCGGATGCCGGTGCCGAACGAGCTATGCAGCCGCGTGGCGCCGAATATGCCGCCGGCGGAGCGCAAGGCATAACTGGCGGCCAGCTTGGGGTTCAGCCTGGCGATGGTCTGCGCGGGAAACGCGGGCCGCCCGTCCGGGATATCTTCCGGTATGAAGGGCGTGCCGATGATCTCGCCCCGCAGGCCTGCATTGAAGAAGAGCCGGCTGCCGGCCTGGAAGCGATTCTCCCAGTAAATGCCGGCATCGTCGCGGCGGATGGTAAAGGGATTGAAGGCATCGCCGGTAATAAAAGTGTTGCGGACTTCCTCGCGGGCCAGGCTGACGCCGAAGGCGGCGGTGTACCAAGGGGTCAGGCTCACGATGCTGCGGGTTTCGAATTGCCCGCGCAGGTCCTTTTCGAAGCTGAATCCGTAAGGGCTCGAGTAACCGCTGTTTTCGAGGAAGAAGCCGGCGGAGGTTTCCTGCCGGAAGCGCGGTGAGATATCCACGTGGTGATGGAGGAAGTAATCGGAGGAATCGTTTTTGTCGCGGCTGATGAGGTCGAGGCCGGGGAAGTCGTGGCCGGGATCGGAGCCATAAGGGCCGGGCGAGCCCACGTCGTTGGCGTTATATTCGCCGCCGAAGGAAAGATACTGGCGGCCGAAGGCGCGCGTGATGTGCAGCGACAGGTTGTCGTTGCGATAATCGCTGTTGGGCACCGGACCGTTATCGCCCATTTGCGAGGCGAAGGCAGCCACACCGAAACCAGCCAGCGTGCCGGACGCGCCCAGGGCGAAGCGATGCTCCTGATAGGTGCCGCCCTCGGCAAGCACGTCCAGGGCCGGCGAATCTTCCGCCGAACGGGTGACAAAGTTGACCACGCCGCTGTTGGCGTACGCGCCGTAGACTGCCGATTGAGGACCTTCGATCACCTCCACGCGATCGAGCCAATCGGCGGGGATATGGGCAAAGTCGAAGGCGCCGCCGAAGGAATTTACGGGAACGCCGTCGATCTCGACCAGGTCGAAGTTGTAATTGCCGCCGCGAATAAACATGTCGGCGACCGCGCCGGGCGGGCCGTTCTGGGCGATGGTGAGGCCGGGCAGGTAGCGGAGCAGGTTCACCGCCAGACCCTCGTTGCGTTCGGCGATCTCTTCGCGGGGCAGGATGGTGATGCTGCTGCCCTGCTCGCTGAGGGGCACGTCCATGGCCGATCCGGAGACGCGCACGGAATCAACCTGCGGCGCGATGTTCAGGCGTACGGTGAGCGGCGAACTTGCGGGCTGCGGGGGCAGCGGAACGGTTTTAGTTTCGAAGCCGGGCGCGGTGATGGTGACGCGCTGCGCGCCGGATTCAGTGAGACGAAGCGTGAAACCGCCGGCCTGGTCGGTGATGGTTTGGGCCACCACGCCCAGCCGGTTCACTGCGGACACGCGGGCGCCAGGAATGGCCGCGCCGGCCGGGTCCAGGACGGTTCCGTGAATGGAAAGCGATGTGGCGAAGGCGACGGGCATCAGCCCGAGCCATAAGACAAGAATTCGCATTGTAGGCTCCTCCCTCGAGAGCCGCAATCCGAGGACTTGCCGGCCGGTCTCCTGACTTGCGCTTCCGCGGGCCGGTCAGCCTTCCCATCCACGAGGGACAGTGGCATACGACGACCGGTCCTCCACGCTTACAGTGGCGGGGCCGTGCTGGATTCACACCAGCTTCCCAACAACACCGGCAAGCTTTCGAACTTTTTCAGGATAACCGCATTCGGGGGGCTAGGCAAGAGGGGGTGGCGGATGAAAGGAGA
>Ga0335078_10017556_pt1 | contig 10634 bp, 9 predicted proteins | sample Lox_Sample_32_FD_206711 | JGI IMG/M metagenome (GOLD analysis project Ga0335078, IMG submission 206711) | Soil microbial communities from Loxahatchee National Wildlife Refuge, Florida, United States - Lox_Sample_3.2 | ecosystem: Environmental > Terrestrial > Soil > Wetlands | place: USA: Florida...
TTCACTGCACCAGCGTCCACTTGCCCTTGACAAGCTTCACCAACACGAGCGCGCGCCTGTCGACGCCGAAGCTCTCGCCCGGCTTGAAGTTGTAGACCCCGTGCGTGCCGACGACCTCCTTGGAGCTAACCAGCGCGTCACGCAGCGCCGTGCGAAACTGCGGCGTTCCCGGCTGCGCCCCGGTCGCGAGGGCGCGCTTGGCGGCGTCGAGCAGAACAAGCCAGCCGTCGAACGCATAAGGACCGAAGCCGCCGGTCGCCGCCTCGTTGTTGGCCTTGCGATAGGCCTCGCGATACTCCAGCGCGATTTTCTTGGTCGGATAGGTATCCGGCAATTGATCGGCCACGACGACGGGGCCGGTCGAGGCGATCACGCCCTCGACCGCAGCGCCGCCGACGCGCACGAAGTCCGGATTGATCAGGGCCGGCGTGCCGTAGATTTCCTTGGCGTAGCCGCGCTCGCGCAGCGCAATGAACGGAAGCGCGCCGGGCGTTCCCGATCCTCCGGTCATCACCGCATCGGGCGCCGCGGCAACGATGCGCAGCGCCTGCGCCGTAACGGACGTGTCGGTTCGGGCGTAACGCTCGTTCGTTACGATCTTCATGCCGTCGGCGGACTTTTGCAGGCCGCCGTAAACCAGATCGCCCCAGCCGTCGCTGTACCCGATATAGCCGACGGTCTTCACCCCCGCGGCCTTCATGTAATCGACCACCACGCCGACCATGAGCGTCGGCGGTTGCGGAATCGAGATCATCCACGAACCGGGCTCGCCGGGCATGTTCACCGGCGACAGCGTGATGCAGGGAACCTTGAGTTCGTGGCAGACCGCGGTGATCGCCAGCGAGACCGGCGTGCTGCCGGCGCCCATCAGCACATCCACCTTGTCCTGCTCGATGAGCTTGCGCGCGTTGCGAGTGCCGACGGACGGATCGGTCGTGTCGTCGAGCTGAATGACTTTCAGCTTGGTCCCGTCAACCTCATCCTTGTAAGCGACGCCGGCCGCGGTGCCTTTGGCGTAGGGAATGCCGATCGAGGCCCCCGGCCCGGTCATCGACGTGATCAGGCCGACATTGATATCAGCGGCCATCGCCGGTGCGGTCGCGGCGGCAAGAACCACGGCGCCGACAAGACGCAGGAAACTGTTCATGAAGACCTCCCGGTCGCCGGCTGCCGCGGATCGCCCCGCTTTCGCTAATGATTGCTGGCCGCAGGCTTTTTAGGCTTGAAACAAAAGCCTCGCAATGGCTTTCTTGGAAGCCTCGATCGGCGAGGCCGAGCCGCTGCGGAATGACGAATGACACCCGACATCGGCCTCATCCTCGGCATCGACGGCGTGGCCACCGGATCGATCTACGTTCTGGTCGGACTAGGCCTCGTCCTTATTTTCTCGGTCACCCGCATCGTGTTCGTGCCGTTCGGCGACATTGTCGCCTTCTCGGCGCTCACGCTCGCGTCGATGCAGCTCGGCCGCATGCCCGGCACCGTTTATCTGGTGGCGACGCTGGCGCTTGTGGCCTGCCTGGTCGTCGCCGTCCATCACTGGCGGCGCGGTGAACCGCGCCGCATCGTGCGCGGCGTCCTCGGTTACGGTGCACTGCCGCTCATACCGGCCGCGATCGCCTGGCTGTTGGCGGGGACCAGCCTGCCGGAATGGGCGCAGATTCCGCTTGCGATCGCGCTGGTCGTACCGATCGGCCCGCTGATCGAGCGTATCGCGTTGCGGCCGATTGCCGACGCTTCGGTGCTCCTTCTCCTTGTCGTTTCCGTCGCGCTGACGTTCGGACTTTCGGGACTGGGCCTCCTGTTCTTCGGTCCCGAAGGTTTTCGCACCAAGCCGCTGACCAACGAGGTTTTCCGCTTCGGCGCCGTAATCGTGACCTCGCAGACCCTGTTGATGGTGGCGAGCGCGGCGGTGTTCAGCCTGCTGCTGTTTTTGTTCTTCGAGCACACCTTGCCCGGCAAGGCGTTGCGCGCCACCGCGATCAATCGCCTGGGTGCGCGCATCGTCGGCATCCGGCCGGGGAGTACCGCGACGCTCGCGTTTCTGCTCGCCTCGCTTCTCGGCGCGATCTCCGGGATTCTGATCGGCCCGGTGACGACGCTTTATTACGACTCCGGCTTCATCATCGGACTCAAGGCCTTTGTCGGCGCGATTATCGGCGGCCTCGTGAGCTACCCCGGCACGGCCGTCGGTGCCATTCTCGTCGGCCTCCTCGAAAGCTTCGCATCGTTCTGGAACAGCGCCCTCAAGGAGGTCGCGGTGTTCAGCCTGCTCATCCCGGTCATGCTGTGGCGGTCGCTCTCCCTCGCGCGGGTCGATGAGGAAGACGCGGAGATCGAGGGATGAAAGTCGGCGCCGCTCGCGTGCTGGCGCTCGCCGCGATCGCGATCCTTGCGGCGGCGCCGCTGTGGGCCGCCGAGTTCACGATCACGCTCCTCAACTACATCGGCATCTATGCGCTTGTTGCGCTCGGCGTCGTGCTCCTGACCGGCGTCGCCGGCCTCACCTCGTTCGGCCAGGCGGCATTCGTCGGCATCGGCGCCTATGCGACCGGCTGGCTGACCACGGTGCACGGCGCTTCGCCCTGGCTAGGACTGCTGCTCGCGCTCGGGGTAACCGGCGCCGTCGCGACGCTCCTTGGCGCCGTCACGCTGCGCCTCGGCGGCCACTTCCTGCCGCTCGGCACCATCGCCTGGGGCCTGTCGCTCTATTTCCTGTTCGGCAACATCGACGCGCTGGGCGGCCACAACGGCATGACCGGATTGCCGCCGATCTCGATCGGCTCGATCTCGCTCGAGCCGGACGGCGCCGTTTTCTATGTGATCTGGGGCGCTCTCGCGATTGCCACGATCCTGATCGCGAACTTGCTCGAATCGCGACAGGGCCGCGCCATCCGCAGCCTTCGAGGCGGCGCGGTGATGGTCGAGAGCCTCGGCATCAGCGTGTTTCGCATCCGCCTCGTCACCTTTGTCCTCGCTGCCCTGCTCGCCGCCGTATCCGGCTGGCTCTATGCGCATACGAGCCGCTTTGTCAGCCCGGCACCGTTCGACGTGCGCATGGGCATCGAATATCTGTTCATGGCGATCCTTGGCGGATCGGGATATATACTCGGCGCCGTGATCGGCGCGGCGCTCCTCACCTTGCTGCAAAATGCGCTGCAGGACATCGTTCCGCATTTCACCAGCAACGGCTCGCAGATCGAGGTCATTGTTTTCGCGGTGATCTATGTCCTGGCGCTGCAGTTCGCGCGGGGGGGCGTCATGCCGTTCGTTCTGCGCTACCTGCCGCGCGGGCCGAAACCGGCGATCGCGCACGCCGAGCCGCTGCCGCGACGGACGCTGCCGCAGGCGGGCTCACCGCTTCTCGCCGTCGAAGGCTTGGTGAAGCGCTTCGGCGGCCTTGAGGCCGTCAGTCACGTCGGATTCGAAGTCAGGGCGGGTGAAATCGTCGGCCTCATCGGCCCGAACGGCGCCGGCAAAAGCACTGTGTTCAACCTCATCACCGGGGCGCTCGCGAGCGACGACGGCAGAATCACCTTCCTCGATGCCGACATCACCGGTGCGGGCCAACGCCGCATCGCGGCCGCCGGAATCGCCCGCACCTTCCAACACGTGAAACTCCGCGCGAGCATGTCGCTGATCGACAACGTGCTGCTGGGAACGTATCTGCGCACCCGCTCGGGTCTGCTTCGCGCCGCGCTGCGGCTGGATCGGGCCGAGGAAGCACGTGCCCGCTCCGAGGCTTTCCTCCAGCTTGAAAGGGTCGGCCTCGGCGCCAATCCCTACGACCAGGCCGGCAATCTGCCGCTTGGGCGTCAGCGCATTCTCGAAGTCGCCCGCGCGCTCGCGGCCGATCCGGCGCTGATCGTGCTCGACGAGCCGGCGGCCGGACTGAGCCGGCCCGACAAGCTGGCGCTCGCGCAATTGTTGCGCGCGCTGCGCGAGGAGGGCGTGACCGTCCTTCTCGTCGAGCACGACATGGAATTCGTCATGGGGCTCGTCGATCGCGTGGTGGTGATGGATTTCGGCTGCAAGCTTGTCGAGGGGCCGCCGGCCGCGGTTCGTGCCGATCCCCGGGTGCAGGAAGCCTATCTCGGCAGCGTGGCATGAGACCGCTCCTCGAGATCGCAGATCTGCGCGTCGCCTACGGCAAGGTCGAGGCGGTGCGTGGCGTGAGCATTGCGATGGAGCCCGGCCAGATCGTGACCGTCATCGGCCCAAACGGCGCCGGCAAGACCACGCTGCTCGCGGCCGCCGCGGGTTTGCTGCGTTCGCGCGGGAAGGTGGTCTATGATGGACATGACCTTGGACGGCTCGACGTCGAGGAGCGGGTCGAGCGCGGTTTTTGCCTGGTGCCCGAGAGCCGCGAGCTGTTCGGCGACATGACGGTCGCCGACAATCTTCTGCTTGGCGCATATGCGCGGCGCCGCAACGGGACCGAGGTGAAGGAAAGCTTGCAGCACGTGTACGGCCGCTTTCCGCGTCTCGCCGAGCGCCGGCGTCAGAAGGCGCAGACACTTTCGGGCGGCGAGCGGCAGATGCTGGCGCTTGGTCGTGCGTTGATGGCGCGGCCGCGGCTCTTGCTGCTCGACGAGCCGTCGCTCGGGCTGGCGCCGCTCATGGTGCGCGAGATACTGCGCATCGTCGCGTCGCTGCGCGAACTCGGGGTGTCGATCCTGCTCGTCGAACAGAACGCGCGCGCCGCGCTGGAGACGGCCGATTACGGCTACGTGCTCGAAACCGGCGAGATCACCAATCAGGGCCCAGCGGCGGTCCTTGCCAAGGATGCGCGCGTGGTCGCAACCTATCTCGGCGGATCGGCCTGATGGCGCGCTCGGCCTATGACGAGGTCGTCCTGGCCGTGCCGGTGACGATCCCGTATGTGCGCTATTCGATCAAGAGCGCGCACTGGTTTCTCGGGCGCGCCATGGCCGAACTCATCGCCGCCGCGCATATCCCCAAGGGGCGCGTCGACGGCCTCGCGGTCGCAAGCTTCACGCTCGCGCCCGACACCGCGGTCGGCCTCACGCAGCATCTCGGCCTGACGCTGCGCTGGCTCGACCACATTCCAATGGGCGGCGCCTCCGGCATCGTCTCGATCCGCCGCGCGGCGCGCGCCGTGCAGAGTGGCGACGCCGAGATCGTCGCCTGCATCGCCGGCGACACCAACCATACCGACAGTTTTCGCCGCAACGCGGCGAGCTTCAGCCAGTTTGCCCAGGACGCGGTCTATCCGTACGGATCCGGCGGTCCGAATGCGAGCTTCGCGCTCCTCACCGCCTACTACATGCGCGAATACGGCGCGCAGCCGGAGGATTTCGGCAAGCTGTGCGTCGCGCAGCGCAATAACGCCCTGAAGAATCCTTCGGCGCTCTTCAAGAAGCCGTTGACGCTTGCCGAGTATCTCGACGCGCGGATGATCGCCGATCCGTTGCGTTTGTTCGATTGCGTCATGCCTTGCGCCGGCGCCGAAGGATTTCTCGTCATGCTGCGGAAGACCGCCGAACAGCTCGGCTTGCGCTGCGTACGCCTGCTCGGCGCCATCGAACGTCACAACGCGTTTCCCGAGGACCCGGTCCAATATCGCGGCGGGTGGGCCTTGGATTGCGCGGAGCTTTACCGGCAGGCGGCCGTCGAGCCCGCCGACATCGACCTTCTCGAAGCCTATGACGACTATCCGGTGATCAACGTGCTTCAGATCGAAGATCTTGGATTCTGCGGCAAGGGATCGGGCCCTGACTTCGTCCGCGCCCATACGTTCGAGGCCGACGGCACGTTCCCGCTCAATACGTCGGGCGGGCAATTATCGGCCGGTCAGGCGGGCGCCGCCGGCGGCCATCTCGGCATCGTCGAGGCGATCCGGCAACTCACGGGCGAGACGCGCGGCGCCCGCGTCGCCAACGCCAGGCTCGGGCTGGTCTCCGGCTTCGGAATGATCAATTACGATCGCGGACTTTGCAGCGGCGCCGTCGTGCTTGCCGCGGCGTGACTTGTTCGGACCGGTGGACGCCGATGGCTTCTGAAACTGCGGGACGGCCGAGACGGAAGAACCCGCTGCTGCGCACGCGCCAGCCGACTTTGCCTCCGGGCTCGCGCAGCCGCGTCGCCCTCGGACTGACCGCGGCCGCAGCCCGCGGCCGGCTCGAATTACAGGTCTGTCGCGGCTGCGGCGCCGTCCAATATCCGCCGCGCGAAGCTTGCGTCAGCTGCCTTTCGCACCGGCTTGTCTGGCAGCCTCAGGACGGATGCGGCGTTCTGACGACCGAGACCGTTCTGCGCAGTGCGCAGGAATTGTTCTTCCGCGAGCGCGTGCCATGGCGTGTCGGCATGGTTCGCCTTGATGCCGGCGCCAACGTCATCGCTTTTGTACACAAGAGCGTCGCCCGTGCGCCCTGTCGCGTGCGCGTCGAGGCCGCGCTCGACCGCGCCGGCCAAGCGGTGCTCATCGCAGTTCCCGAGAACGGGAGGACGCAATTGTCCGACGACCCCAAATTGCGCGAAATGACCTGCGATCCGCGCCATCGCAAAATCCTGGTCACCGACGGCAAGGGCCAGCTCGGTCAAGCCGTGGCGAAGGCGCTCGCGGCGGCTGGCGCGGACTTGATCTGGATCGGCCGAGCGGAGCCCTGGAAAAAGACCGCCGGCTTCGAGGCGCTGCGGGAGCTGCCGCAGGCGGCGATCGTTCCCCTCGACGTCACCGACGGCGACTCGGTGCGCGAGCTCGCCGGCGAGATCGGCGCCAAGGTCGATATTCTCGTGAACACCGCCGAGTGCCATCGCACGTTCTCCCCAGCCTCGCGGCGCGGCGTGGAGACCGCGCAGCTCGAAATGGACGTGAATTATTTTGGCCTGCTGCGGCTCGCCCAGGAATTCGCGCCGGCGCTCAAGGCGCGTGCTGCCGACGGGGAGACCGGCGCGGTCGCCTGGGTCAACCTGCTGTCGATCTTCGCGCTTTCAAACTATCTGCCGCACGGCACCTACGCGGCCTCGAAGGCGGCGGCGCTGTCGTTGTCGCAAGCGCTGCGGGCGGAGCTGCGGCCGGCCGGCGTGCGGGTCATCAACCTCTTCCCAGGTCCGATTGACGATGAGTGGGACCAGTTGGTGATGCCACCGAAGATATCGCCGGCGGCGGTCGCTTCAGCCGTCGTCGAAGCGCTCAAGGGTTCCGTGGAGGACGTTTATCCGGGCGACGTGGCGCAGGATTGGCTCGCCCGCAATCTCGACAACCCGAAAGCGCTCGAGCGCGAACTGGGCGAGCCGACGCGATGAAGAAGCAAGATAGGCGCGCTGCCGACGGCAAGCTCGGCGCCATTCTGAGCGATCTCCTTGCGTCGGGCGGCGTCCGGCTCGTTGATCTGACGCAGACGCTGTCGCCCGATTTTCCGACGATCACGCTGCCGCCGGAACTGGGCCAGTGCCGCCCGGTCCGCATCGAGGAAATTTCACGCTACGACGAGCGTGGACCGGCCTGGTATTGGAACAATGTGAGTTTCGGCGAGCACGCAGGCACGCACTTCGACGCTCCGGTGCATTGGATTTCCGGTCGCGACCGGCCAGACAATTGCGTCGATACGCTGCCGATCGCGCATTTCATTGCGCCGGCTTGCGTGATCGATTGCAGCGCGCAGGCGAGTGCCGATGCCGATTTTCTCCTGACCGTCGAGCATCTCGCCGCCTGGGAGAAGCGGCATGGCCGCATCCCGGCCGGCTCCTGGGTGCTGATGCGGACCGACTGGTCGAAGCGCACGGACCCGGTCGCCTATCAGAACCTCGACGAAACCGGCCAGCACACGCCGGGACCCGACCCCGACTGCGTCCGCTTCCTCGTGGATCAGCGCAACGTGCTCGGCTTCGGCACGGAGACGATCGGCACCGATGCCGGCCAAGCGGCGCATTTCGCGCCCCCCTACCCGTGTCATTACTATATGCACGGCGCCGGCAAGTACGGGTTGCAGTGCCTGTGCAATCTCGATCGCTTGCCGCCGACCGGATCGCTCATCGTTGCCGCGCCGCTGAAAATTCGGGCCGGCAGCGGCAGCCCGCTCCGGGTGTTCGCCATCGTCCCGGCGCATGCGACAGCGGCCTCAGCCAAATGAAGAAACGGCGCGGCGACTATGCGGCGGGTCGATCACCGCTATACTCGCTATAATCAACTCGACCGGGAAAGGCGCGCGAAGCCGGGCGCGCGGGACTTGTCTCATGAACGTCTATGATCTGAACGAGCGGGTCGCGATCGTCACCGGCGGCGCTCAAGGCATCGGTCTCGCGGTCGCCAAGCGCATGCTCGCCTCCGGCGCGCGGGTGAGCATCTGGGATCGCGACCGCGCGCTGCTCGACCGGACCGTGGCGGGCATCGGCAAGCCCGACCGTGTCCAAGGCCTCGCCGTTGATATCGCCGACCTCGCCGCCGTCGAAGCCGGCACCAAGGCCACGATCGGGCATTTCGGGACGATCGACATTCTCGTCAACAACGCCGCAATCGTCGGCCCCAACGCGCCGACCTGGGAATATCCGCCCGAAGCATTCCGCGATGTGGTGAATGTCGGCCTGATCGGCACGTTCTACTGCTGCCGGACGGTCGTCCCGCACATGATCGCCGCCAATTACGGGCGCATCGTCAATCTCAGCTCGGTTGCCGGCAAGGAGGGCAACCCGAAGGCGCCGGCCTATAGCTCGATGAAAGCGGCCGTGATTGCGCTGACCAAGTCGCTCGGCAAGGAGCTCGCCTCCTACAATATCGGCGTCAACTGCGTCACGCCCGCCGTCGCCAAGACGACATTGGCGCTCAGTCAGGCGCCGGACTTTCTCGCCATGATCGTGTCCAAGATCCCCCGCGGGCGCATGCTCGAGCTCGAGGAAGCGGCGTCGATGATCTGCTGGCTGGCGACCGCCGAGAATTCATTCACCACCGGCGCGGCTTTCGACCTGTCCGGCGGCCGCGCGACCTATTGATTGTCGATCGGCGCGGGCCTCGCCGGGACGCAGGAGCGCCGGGACGCAAGGGCACGAAAGGACAAGACGGGCGTGATGAAACTTTACTATGCGTCTGGCGCGTGCTCGCTCGCTCCCCACATCGCGCTCGAGGAGGTCGGGGCGCCGTTCGAGCTTTCGCGCATCGATTTCGGCGCCAATCAGCAGAACAGCGCCGACTACCTTCGCGTCAACCCCAAGGCTCGCGTGCCGGCGCTTACCGAAGGCGACTGGGTCCTGACCGAGGCGCCGGCCATTTTGCGCTACATCGCGGCGCGGCATCCGGCGGCAGGGCTTTGGCCGTGGGACCCGCGGGAGGAAGCACGCTGCGCCGAATGGCTCGGCTGGCTCTCCTCGACGATCCACGTCGGCTTCATTCACGTGCGGCGCGCGGCCCGCTACGCGACCGATCCGCGGTCCGTCGAAGATGTCGCCGCCACCGCCAAGCAGACGTGCCGCGACCTTTGGCGCGCGGTCGAGATGAGGCTCAACGACCGACAATGGGCGATCGGAGAGCGCTACAGCGTCGCCGACCCGTATCTGATGGTCTACTGGAACTGGGGACGCGGGCCCGTGCTCGGCTTCGACATGGCGCACGACTTTCCGCACTGGACGGCGCATGCGCGCCGGCTCGCCGCCCGACCGGCGGTGCAAAGGGCCTTTGCCAAGGAGGGCCTCGCCCTCCCGACCTGAAGCCGGGGACGGGATTAGCGAAGGGCCGCGATCACCTCGCTCGATTTCGTCACCGCGGCGACGTTCTGCATGGCGTACTGGATCGATGCGCGATGCCAGTCGGCGTTCATCGTCGAGCAGCAGTCTTCCGGCACGATGACGAAATAGCCCTTGTCGGCCGCCGTGCGCGCGGTGTGCTCGATCGACATGTTGGTCCACGCGCCGGTATCGATGATGGTGTCGCGCCCGCCCGACCTCAGCACGGTTTCGAGCTTGCTGCCTTCGAAGGCGCTCATGCGCATTTTTTCCACGATGTGATCGCCGGGCTGCGGCTCGAGGCCGCCGACCGGCGCGACGCCCCAGGTGCCGCGCACCAGCGCCTTCGAATCGACCAGCCCTTCGAATAGCGGCGCGTTGAGCGTGCATCCCGGAGCGCCCGGCTCGACGACGAACCAGACGTGAATGATCATCACCCCGCGCGCGCGGCAGGCGTCCGCCAGGCGGCGGATGTTTTCGACCACGTTCTGCTCGCGGGCGTGCTGTGGAGCGCCCGAGGACGCAAAGGCGCCGCCTTCCATCATCACGTCATTCTGCATGTCCTGGATGATGAGCGCGCAGCGCGCTGGATCGAGGACGAGGCCGCTTTTCATGTTCATCCGCTCCGTTGTCGAAGAGCCTGACGCGGCGGCCGCGCCGGAACCCGCACCCGCCCGCATGAACGGCTCCATGCGCGGGCCGATCTTGGTTCGCACCGCGTAGAGTGAATGGGTGGCGCACATGAACAGCGTGCGCCAATCCGACTTGCCCCAGTGCAAATTGGCGACGAGTTCGGGCACCCTGACCTTGCCGATGAGCGCGCCCGACTTCGAATAGACCCAGACCCCGCCCGGTGCGGTCACCCAGATATTGCCGGCGCTGTCGCACTTCATGCCGTCGGGCACGCCCGGCTCGAGTTCAGAACGGATGCCGGAAGCGAAGATGCGATCGGGGCC
>Ga0335078_10017557_pt1 | contig 10634 bp, 6 predicted proteins | sample Lox_Sample_32_FD_206711 | JGI IMG/M metagenome (GOLD analysis project Ga0335078, IMG submission 206711) | Soil microbial communities from Loxahatchee National Wildlife Refuge, Florida, United States - Lox_Sample_3.2 | ecosystem: Environmental > Terrestrial > Soil > Wetlands | place: USA: Florida...
GATCGCGAAATTCCTGGATGCGCTGCTGAAGATCCTCTTCGTTGCCCATGCCGAAATCCTGGCTGCGCCCCTGCGTGCCGGCTACGGCGAACGATTCCGTAGAGAGATCCGCGCCGGCGCCGTTGTTGGGCAGGCTGGAGAGGTCGCTGGCGCTCACCGCGCCGTTATTTCCTCCATTGCCATTCGCGAAATCGGCCAGATTGGATTGGTTTCCTTCGACGGCCAGGCTTTGAAAGCCGCGCGTTAGAGCCGCGGCCGCGTTGCCACGATTGGCTTGCTCCTCCTGCTGACGCGAAGCCAGCACCAGTTCCTGGTCCACTTTGCCGGAAGGGTTGTCGGGATTGAGCACTACTTCCTGCGTGCTGGTGGCAAAGCCCATGAATTCGGCTTTTACGACGTAACGGCCGCGGATCAGTCCCTTGATCAGAAAAGAACCGTCGGGCGCCGTTGCCGCGCTCGCTTTGTTACCAGTAAGAGTGTTCGCTGCGGTGACCGTGACCCCCGGCAGGGGAGTTTTGCCACTTTTCACTACGCCGCTGACTTGGTACGTCGGGGGGGGAGGGGGTTTCGGTGCTGAAGTTTGGAGAGCTGCCGTGGGTGGCGTTTGCGGCGATGATGCTGGCGTCTGCGGAGAGGTTGTCGGCGGCTCCTGTGCGTACCCCAAGCAGACCAGCACCACCGCGCAAATCAGCGCTATGCACAGCAACACCAGCATTCCACGGAGCACTCTTCGCAAGCGGCCCTCGTTATGGTTTTGGCGCGGGCGCTTCAGAATTGCCAGTCTTGCCACCGTTGGCCTGGGACATAAAATCCTGCATGCGCTTCCATTGTTCCGGGTTCATGACCATGACACCCTTGGGAACAAACACGTTGTTCTGCACGGCTCCGTGGGCCATCAGGTGATCACCGACCTGGATGTCCGCCATGGTGATGCTTTCGCGGCCGCGACGCAAGGTGGTGTCCTCATTCAGTTCCAGTGTTTGTGTGACGTTGTCCGTACGCAATACCGTCAGCCGCGGCGGATCAATGGATTTGATTTCACCGGCGACGTAATCCTTCCCCAGTGTTCCGCCAGCGAAAGCCATTCCACCGCCCTGGCCGCGCCCGCCGCCACCGGGGCCTCCGGCACCGACAGCTCCGGTGCGGCCACCGATCATTTTCGCCGTGACGGTATGGTCCGGGTTGGCGTCGCCGCGAACCATCACCGTATCGCCAACTTTAAAATCGGTTACTTTGGCAGGCTGGCGGTCTTTGCGAAACTCGGTTTCGCCGGTGAGCTTGACGGTGGTGGCTTGGCCGTCCGGTCCGGTTAACTCGATCACGCCGTCATGGATAGCGGCAATTTTACCGAACAGCGGCCGCGGGCCGTTTTCGCCGTCGCGCATGCGCCCTTGCCCTTGCTGGCGAGGGGGGGCGTCGGAGGGTGCTGGGGTATCCTGTGCATAGGCTGCGGTGGCCAAACACAATGCGCTGGAACACAAAAATAAGGAGAAGCGATCCCTCAGATTCACGATTCACCTCGACCCTGGAATTCCACTGTATTTAGACGCGCGCGGTACTTTCCCCGTGTCAGATGCCAAGCGGAAATCGAGCGCTGCTTCCTACAGTTGAAGTTCCCGAAAACCGAGGAGAAGGTTCCCGGAGCCCACAACTGCAAGAATGCACACGAAATCAGGCGTTTTCCGCGGTTTCGCCGACGCTGAAGTAGGTGCAGTCCGGATGGTGGAAGGCCAACGCACTGACGCTGGCTTCGGGGTCCATCATAAAGCCTTCGGTGAGTTGCACGCCGATCTCTTCGGGGCGCAGGAGTTTCCATATTCCGGCCTGGTCTTCGAGATCGGGGCAGGCGGGGTAGCCAAAACTGTAGCGTTTGCCGCGATAGCGCGAGGTAAAGCGCTGGGCCATGGTCATTTCGGGCGGGTCGGGGAAGCCCCAATCTTCGCGGATGCGGCGGTGAAGCCATTCGGCGCAGGCTTCGGCGGTTTCTATCGCTAATGCCTGCAGGCCATGAGATTTGAAGTAGTAGCCAGCCTGCTTGGCCTTTTCGGCGCGTTCGCGGATGCCTTCGCCTGCGGTAACCACAAAGACGGCAACATGGTCGCGCTGGCCGCGCGAGGGGGGCAAGATATAATCGCTTAGGCAGAGCTGGTCCCCGGCTTTCTGGCGTTTGAACGACCAGGTGAGCAGAGGATTTTCGGCCCCTGGCGCGTAAAGATGCAGCGTGTCGCCTTCGGATTGGGCCTCAAAGAACTGCCAAACAGCGCGAATTTTCATGAAGGCCAGCGCGTCGTTTTTCACTTCTTCCATTTCGTTGTACAACTCGACGGCTTTGCTTTCCCGCGCGGCGAGATGCTTTTCGAAATCGCCGCGATAGCCCATGTGGCGGCCATAGAGCATGAAGGGATTGATGTAACTCCAGACTTCGCGCAAATCCGGCACCACACGGGCTTTGCGGTCAAGAGAGGCAACCGACGGAATGGGTAGATCGGTGCGTATCTTTGGAGAGCGCGCTACCGCGGGTTTCTCGACCAGCTTCACGGTGGTCTTGACGCTTGTGCCGTTGCCGGAAATCACGTGCTCGCTTAAGACACGGGCGCGCGTCGTGGGGTCCATCAATTCATTCATCAGGCGCAGGCCGGTCATGGCATCTTTGGCGTAGCACACCGCTCCGCTATAGCTCGGAGCGATTTTCTGCTGCGTGAATTTGGCGCTGAGCGCGGCGCCGCCGACCAGCAGCGGTACGTCGATGCCAGCGTCTTTCAAATCATTCGCGGTGGTGATCATCTGCTGAGCACTTTTGACTAACAGGCCGGACAGGCCAATGGCGTCCGGGTGATGCACCTGGTAGGCCTTGATGAGATCTTCGGGCGGTACTTTGATACCGAGATTCACCACGTCGAAGCCATTGTTCTTCAGAATAATTTCGACGAGGTTTTTGCCGATGTCGTGGACATCGCCCTTGACGGTGGCGAGCACCACTTTTCCACGCTTCGCGGTGTCGGACTTTTCCATGAATTGCTCGAGATGGGTTACCGCGGCCTTCATGGCTTCGGCGGATTGCAGCACTTCGGCAACGATCAGCTCATTGGCGTTGAAGAGCCGGCCGACTTCGGCCATGCCGCCCATCAGCGGGCCATTAATAATGTCCAACGGCGCGACGCCTTCGGCGCGCTTCTGCTCGAGGTCGGGGATAAGCCCGTCGCGGGTGCCTTCGATGATGTAGTTGGCCAAGCGCTGGTCGAGCGGCAAGTCTTCTTTTTTGGCTTTTTGCTTTTTCCCGGCGGTGCGGAAGTGTTCGGTGATGGCCGCGATATGAAACTGATTGACAGCCGCTTTCTGCTCGCGGCTCTGCTGGCGCCAGTCTGCGGGCACGTTGCTCAGCAGCTCTCTTCGCGGATGATCCGCGGGAACATCCTTCGGGGGATGCTGGAAGAGCAAATTCTCCGCCAGGCGGCGTTCGTGTTCCGGAATCGATGGGAAGCGTTCGAGTTTTTCGGTGTTCACGATGGCCAGATCCAGTCCAGCCTTGGTGCAGTAATAGAGGAAGACGGAGTTGACCACTTCGCGCGCGCCCGCCGGCAGCCCGAAGGAAACATTGGAAATTCCGAGGATAGTGCGGACATCCGGCAGCGCTTCCTTGATGACGCGGATACCTTCCATGGTTTCAACCGCACCGCCGATGTAGTTTTCGTCGCCGGTCGCGCAGGGGAAGACCAGCGGGTCGAAGATGATATCTTCCGGGGCAATACCGTACTTTGTCGTTAGTAATTCGTAGGAGCGCTTAGCGATTTCACGTTTGCGCTCGCGGGTAAACGCCTGCGCCTGCACGCGGTCTTCATCGATGCAACCTACGACGATGGCGGCGCCGAAATCGTGCGCAATGGGAACAACTTTCTCGAATTTCTCCTCGCCGTCTTCGAGGTTGATGGAATTGATGATGGCTTTGCCCTGGCAGTAGGTCAGCGCCAGGCGGAGCGTGACCGGATCGGTCGTGTCGATCATGGCCGGCGCTTTGATTTTGCGGATGAGCTTTTCGTAGAACGGCGGGATATCTTTCTTTTCGTCGCGCTCGGTGCTTTGCAGGCAGACGTCCACGATGTGCGCGCCACCTTTTACCTGACGGCGGGCGATTTCCGTGGCTTCTTCCCATTTCTCTTCGGCGACTAGATTCTTGAACAGTCGCGAGCCGATCACGTTGGTGCGCTCCCCAACGAGCAGGGGACGGGTGCTGTCTTCGGCTTCGATGGTCTCGATACCGGAGTACACGGCGCGATGGGATTCGGCAGGACGAACGCGTGGTTTCTTACCTTCCACCATTTGCGCCAGGGCGCGGATGTGCTTTTCGGTAGTGCCGCAGCAGCCGCCCACGATATTCAGCCAGCCGTGATTTACGAACCTCTCCAGCTGGGTCGCCAAACTGGTCGGAGTCTCGAGGTACTTCCCTTCCTCGTTTGGTAAACCCGCATTGGGATAACAGGAGACAAATTCGCCCGTGACTGTACTTAACGTGCGGATGTGGTCGGTCATGAATTCCGGACCGGTGGCACAGTTCATGCCGAACGCCAGAGGATGCGCGTGGCGCAAGGAGGCCCACATGGCTTCGACGGTTTGCCCGGCGAGCATGGTGCCCATCGGCTCGATGGTCACGGAGATGATGAAGGGAATCGACGTGCCGAGTTCTTTAGAGAGGCGCTGGATCGCCAGCAATGCGGCTTTAATGTTCCGCGTGTCTTGCGAGGTTTCGACCAATAGGAGGTCGACGCCGCCTTCGACGAGTCCTTTGGCCTGGAGGTAATACGTGTCCTGTAATCCTTCAAAGGTAACGCCTCCGGTGACGGTGATGGCCTTGGTGGTCGGCCCCATGGACCCGGCGACGAATCGTGGCTTTGCCGAGGAGGAGAATTCGTCGGCCGCCTGGCGGGCAAGGGAAGCTGCCAGCCGGTTCAATTCGTGGGCTTCCGCCTGAAGACCATATTCGCCGAGGACCAGCGGCGTGCCGCCGAAGCTGTTGGTCTCGACGATGTCCGACCCAGCCTCGAAATACTTGCGATGAATATCGAGCACCACGTCGGGACGGGTGCGCACAAGATTCTCGTTGCAACCTTCGAGGGATGGCCCGCCGAAGTCGGCCGCGGAAAGGTCGCGCTGCTGCAGCATGGTACCCATGGCGCCATCCAGAACAAGGATGCGTTGGGCGAGCAGTTCGCGAAGAGCCTTCTCGGATTGTTTTAGATCTCTCATTACCTTGTGTTTCTTAAGGGTCGATACGCCCGACTGGTCCGGCCAAGCGCAGCCAATCCAGCTATTTTACGTGGCTTTGCCCCGCGAATCGAACGCCGTGCACTGAATGGCGCTTGGAAGTAGCGAACGGCCCACGGGCAGGACTGTTCCGCGCTTTAACCCCCTGAAAAGACGCCCTATCCGTCAGTAACGACTCGTGAACACGTGTCCCCAAGGCCCTTGCCCGTACGCCGGGGTTTCTCTACCCTTGAGTACAGTGGCGACGAAAAGCATGGTAGCGAAACTAACTGTTTGCTTACTTTCCCCGCACCCGCTGGTACTCAGCGAATTTGAGCGCCTGTTGGCCAAGGCGTCGCAGTTCAAGGTCATTCCCAAGCAGCTGGAATCCACACTGGCTCCCGATCTCCGCAGCCTGGATCCGCCAAAAGCGCAGGTCTATGTGATTGATGCGCACGCGGCCCGGCAGGCTACCGGCGCGCTGCTGACCAATATCCTGGAGCGCTATCCGGACGCGCGGCTGATTGTGGTGGGCGATTCGGTGAATGAGAATCAGAGTTTTTCGCTGCTGCGGCTTGGGGTGAAGGGCATCCTTTCCTACGCCGAAGCGCGCGACCAACTTGCGCGGGCCTTGCCGTTGGTATCCAACGGCGGCTTCTGGGTGCCGCGTTCGGTGCTTTCCGGATTCGTGGATTCAATTCTGACCAGCCAGGGACGGCGGTTGAAGACCGACTCGGTAACGAACCTGAGCCGGCGCGAGCAGGAAGTATTAGATTCGCTGCTGGAGAACCTGTCCAATAAGGAAATTGCCAGCAAGCTGAATATTGCCGAGCGGACTGTGAAGTTTCACGTGTCGAATTTGCTGAATAAATTCGGGGTGCGCCGGCGCGCGGACTTGATCCTGCTGACCTTCCAACGGCGTCTGGCTTCGCAAGGATAAAGAGGCAAGATCCTGCGCTTCGCTCAGGATGACAATTCTAGTTTGAGTTCAGGGCTGCATCGAGCGACGCAGACTCGGCTGGATCAGTCCCCGAGCCTGTAGCGGATGATGCACCACAGCGCCTGCAGGCCGTCTTTCCAGGTGATTTTCTTTCCCTCTTCGTAGGTGCGCCCAGCGTAGCTGATGGGCACTTCATAGATGCGCCAATTCCCTTTCGCCACCTTGGCGGTAATTTCGGGCTCGAAGCCGAAGCGATCGGACTTGAGCTGAATGCCCTTCAGCACCTCGCGGCGGAATACTTTGTAGCAGGTCTCCATGTCGGTCAGTTTGAGATTGGTGGACATGTCGGACAGCAGCGTCAGAAACTTGTTGGCAACGTAATGCCAGAAGTAGTGGACACGCTGCGGACCGCCGAGAAAGCGCGAGCCGAAGACCACATCGGCGCGGCCGTCCAGGATGGGCTCGAGTAATTTTGGATAGTCGCGCGGATCATACTCGAGGTCGGCGTCCTGTACGAGAATGATGTCGCCGGTAGCCACGGCGAATCCCCGGCGCAGCGCAGCGCCTTTGCCCTGATTTTCACCCTGAAAGAAAAAACGGATGTCCGATAGTTCGATCGGATCGCTTCCATCATTTGCCGGTGCCAGGCGTTCGCCCCGCGTTTGCCGTTCGGCCATATTTTGCAGGATCTGGCGGGTGCCGTCTTTGGAGCAATCGTCCACAACCACGATTTCCCTGCGCATTTCGCCTTCCTGCACGCGGCGGAGGATTTCGAAGATGGTGTCTCTTTCGTTGTAGACGGGAATGATCACGGAGAGTTTCGGGTCCACCAAGGCGGAAGGGTTACGGCGCGGGACCACCGCCTCTCGCGACGGATGGGTAGAAATTTGGCTCATCTTAGCAGCGAGTAGCCGCGCGGGATTCCTGCTTGGAACGCGGCCTCTATGGTTAAATAAGGTATCAGCTTGGGCGAATCATGGCCACCTTCTACATCGAACAGTTCGGGTGCCGCGCGACGCAGGCGGATGGGGCTGCCATTGAGAGGCAATTGCGCGAGCAGGGAGGTGTGCCAGCCGCGCACGCAGCGGGCGCGGACGTTGTGGTGCTGAACACGTGTACCGTGACAGCGGCGGCGGATGCGCAGGCCCGTGATGCCATTCGCAAGATTCACACGGCAAATCCGCACACGCGCATTGTGGTCACGGGTTGCTATGCGCAACGGGCGCCGGAAGAGGTTGCGGCGTTGCCGGGCGTGAGTTTTGTGGTTGGCAATTCTCATAAGGCGCAAATTCCGGCACTGCTCCAGTCCATTGCCCTGGCTCCAGCATTTCCCCAGCGAGAGGACCCGATTCCCTATCACTCGGCGCCGGTATTGGCGGGAGATGTGTTTGCGCTGACGGATGTTCTGGTTGCGCCGGTTCTCGGAGGAGAAGGTAATCACACGCGGCCGACGCTGAAAATTCAGGATGGGTGCAATTCGCGCTGTTCGTTTTGCGTGATTCCATTCGTACGCGGGAGATCGCGCAGTTTGCCGCCCGCAACGGTGGTCAGCGAAATTCAGCGCCTGGCGGATTCCGGATTTCGGGAAATCGTGCTGAGCGGCATCAACCTGGGCACCTACGGACGCGATTTGTCTCGGCGCATTGAATTTCTGGAGTTGCTGAAGCGCATTCTGGGCGAGACCGGCGTCGAACGTCTGCGCATCAGTTCCATCGAACCGCTGGACGTAACCCAGGACCTGATCACGCTGTTCGCTTCCAGCGACCGTATCGCGCCTCACTTTCATATGCCTTTGCAATCGGCCAGCGACCGCATTCTGGCGGCCATGCACCGCTGGTACCGCGCGGAGCACTACGCCCGCCGCGTGCAGCTGATTCACGAGCAACTGCCTCACGCCGCGATTGGCGCAGACGTAATCACCGGATTCCCCGGCGAAACCGACGACGACCATGCCGCCACGCGCCGATTCATCGCGGAGAGGCCGTTCACCTATTTGCATGTTTTCTCGTACTCCTCGCGCCCCGGTACAAAAGCAGCTTCCCTGGCTGCCCACGTTCCGGGAGAGGTCATCAAGCGAAGGGCCCGGGAGCTGCGGGCGCTAGCCGACGAGAAAGCCGCGGAGTTTCGCCAATCGCAAATCGGGCGTACCCTTAGGGTATTGACGCTGCATCGCAGCGACGACGGCCCATCGTTTACGCCAGCACTTTCGGAGAACTACCTTACTGTGCGTGTGCCCGGAGCATTTCCGCACAATGAATGGCTCGATGTCACGGTATTGCACGCGAACGGCAAGCAGTTGATGACCACGCTCGCTGAACTTGCTTTAGCTCATGCCCCGGAGGCCGACTGACCTACCGCCCATGTACATACTCGGAATCTCCACATTGGGACGCAGCACCGCGGTTGCGCTTATGGATGAGCAGGGCGTCCTGTTCGCTATCGAAGAAGAAAAACTGAGTCGCAACGAATCCTCAGAGATTCCCCGCCTGGCCTTAGAGCGCTGCCTGCACGAAACACATACGCGAATAGGGGATTATCGCGCCATCGCCCTGGCCGAACGCCTGCCGCAAAGCTCCGCGCGATCGCGTTCGCGTCACAAGCACACCGAGCGCTCCACGGCACAAGAGCAACTGCACCAATTGCTGCGCGGCGGCCCGCGGCCCTCGCATTTCGACCACCATCTGTGCCACGCGGCCAGTGCCTATTACACTTCCGGATTCGATCGCGCGCTAATCGTTACGCTGGACGGCGGTATGAAATCGCAGTCCGGGCTGGTGGCCCTGGGCGACGGCGACGAAATCCGCCCCTTGGAGGCGCTAAAGTTCCCCGATTCGTTGGGTTGGTTTTATACCCGCGTGACGGAATTGGCCGGCCTTCGCGCTCATAAAGATGAACACAAGCTGCAATGGCTCAGCAAAGATGGTGAGCCGGAATATCTCCCGGTGTTTCGCAAGCTGTTTACCTGGAAAGCGAATGGGCTGCCTGCGCTGAACCGCCGCTATTTTGATTCCGGGCCGGACCATCGCGGCGTTTTCGCGCCACAACTCTATCGCGAGTTGGGCCTCTCCTCGCGCGGTCCAGCACCGAACGCGGTGGTACGTGCCAACCTGGCACGCAGCGCCCAGGATTATCTCGAAGAAGTGGTTCTGCAGCTGGTGCAGACTTTTCAGGAACAAACTCACACCCAACACCTCTGCCTTGCCGGAGGTATTTTCCTGAATGTGTTTCTGGTGCGCGCCCTGGAAACCCGCAGCGCATTTCCGGAGATTTTCGTGCAACCGGTTTCTGGAAACGCCGGCACAGCATTGGGTGCTGCATATCTATTGCGGCGCAAAATCCTGGGATATTCCGGACGCGGCCCGCTGCCAAGCCTCGCTTTCGGTATGCAAGCCAGTTCGCAGGAGATAAAAGCGATTTTGGACAATTGCAAAATCGGCTATCGCTATCTTTCCAGTGAAGACCATTCCGTCGAGGAAGCGGTACACCTGCTGCAGCGCGACAAGATCGTCGCATGGTGTCAGGGGCGCACCGAATTTGGTCATCGCGCGTTGGGCAACCGCAGCCTGCTGGCCTCGCCGTTTTCCGAATACATGGTGGAAAACGTGAACCAATTCATCAAGCACCGCGAAGGATTTCATCCCTTCGCATTATCCGTGCCCGCCGAGCGCGCCGCCGAGTATTTTGAAGCTTCCCCAAATTGCCGGTTTATGGCTTCGCTCGGCAGGCTCACGAGTCCGGTGGCGGGACTCGAGCGCTTCGCGTTTAACGATGGCTCGATTCGCGTGCACACCGTTGAGAAGCACGCCAATCCGCTGTTCTGGAAATTGCTGCACAAGTTTGGCGAGTGCTCGCCCGCGCCAATACTCGTCAACACCTCCTTCAATTTGTTTGGTGAGCCGTTGGTCACCGATCCACGTGGTGCAGTGCGCAGCTTTTACTGCGCCGGAGTAGATGCCCTCGCCCTCGGTCCTTTCCTGCTGGTGAAGTAGACTGTGCAATATCGAGTGCCTCGTGCACTCCGCTAAGGTTGCCCTAGATGTCAAACATAGTAGCCATCAAGAAATTGTCTCCGTGGTCTCTCGGAAAAGTGTTCTGTATCTACTACTTTTTTTGGGGAATCACCTTCGGGATTGTCTATCTATTCCAGGGGCAGCCATCCATATATGCTCCACTTGGGTTCGTGACATTGTTTTTGTCGGTGAAGCTGAATCTCAGGTTATACGCTCAGGACAATTTACTATCGAAGCTTGGGTTCGCGTTTTGGTCCCTACCTTGTTACGCGGTGTCGGGATGGTTGACAGGTTTCCTCGGCGCTTTTCTTTACAACTGGGGGTCGCGGTTCTTACAACTGCGAATCTACGGAGAATCCTCGACGGAGCCCCCAGCTGACGTGAGCCCTAGGCGTTAGAAAGTTCGCTCGATATTTTGGCGGGTGTTCCTTGATGGATCGACTTAG
>Ga0335078_10017558_pt1 | contig 10634 bp, 7 predicted proteins | sample Lox_Sample_32_FD_206711 | JGI IMG/M metagenome (GOLD analysis project Ga0335078, IMG submission 206711) | Soil microbial communities from Loxahatchee National Wildlife Refuge, Florida, United States - Lox_Sample_3.2 | ecosystem: Environmental > Terrestrial > Soil > Wetlands | place: USA: Florida...
AGAAGATCGCGCCGCAGCCACATTCGGAAGTGGCTTATCCCTTCCAAATGGCCAATCGAAACAAGCGTGGCGTTGCGCTCAATCTGAAAGCTGCGGGCGCGCAGCAGGTTCTCGAGCGGTTGGCCAAGTGGGCCGACGTGTTCATCGTCAACACACCCCATCCCGCGCGCAAGAAATTGAAGCTCGAATATGACGATGTCGCGCAGTGGAACCCGCGTCTGATCTATGCGGATCTCACCGGCTTCGGCGAGAACGGTCCGGACGCAAGCCTTCCAGGATTTGATATCACCGCCTACTGGGCGCGAAGCGGTTTGTTATTCATGACGCGCGATGCTGGATCGCCTCCGACCTGGCCTGTGGCAGGTAGCGGTGACAATGCGACTGCGGTATGCATTTATGCAGCGATTGCGACCGCGCTCTATCGTCGCGAACGTACCGGCAAAGGATCCTACGTCACCACTTCGCTTCTCGCGGCAGGTGTCTGGTCGGCCAGTGTCTTTATCCAGGCGGCTCTATGCGGTGCGAATTTCTATGGGCTTCATGATCGAGCGCACCCCGCAAATGCAGCTTTGAACACTTATCGTTCTTCCGATGGCACTTGGTTCGTTCTCGTGGTTACTCCGGACAAGATACCCGCTATTGTGAAAGCAATAGGTCGTGAGGACATCCTGACGGATCCGCGGTTCTCCGATCCTGCCAAGCTAGCGCTGAACCGGCCGGAACTGACGGCAATGCTCGACAAGGTCTTTAGCTCGCAGCCAATGTCGCATTGGTACGAAGTCTTCGACGGAGTTCACGTCACCTTCGGCGCCGTGCGTGAGCCGCAGGAAGTGATTAATGATCCTCAATTGCGAGCGAATGACATCATCGTCCCACTGGGGGGAGCCGGCGAGAAACTGACATCCACCATCAGCAGTCCTATTCAAGTGCACGGTGTTGCTAAAGTGCCTGCCAGGCGCGCGCCGGGAGTCGGCGAGCATAACGAAGAGGTGCTGAAGGAGCTTGGCTTCACCACTGACGATATCGGCGGTTTTCGCGCCAGCGGCACCATCCCCCAGCTGGAACATGTATCCAGCGCGGCTGACTGAATCGGAGGTAGGAGTAAATGGCTCAGCCACGAATCATCATCGTTGGTGGGGGCTTTGGTGGATTAGCGGCCGCCAAGGCACTCCGAAACACGCCTGCAGAGATCATCTTGATCGACCGGACGAACCACCACCTGTTTCAGCCACTGCTTTACCAGGTAGCCACCGCAGTGCTGACACCCAGCCAGATTGCAACGCCTACGCGCGGCATTCTTAGAAAACAGAAGAACGCGGTGGTAGTGATGGGAGAGGTAACCGGGGTCGACAAGGAAAAGAAGTGCGTCTTCGTAACTAACACTGGCGCTGACCGCTGCAATGCCCCTGTCTCGTATGACTACTTAATTCTCGCCACCGGTGCTACACACAGCTACTTCGGCCATAACGAGTTTGAAGAGTTTGCCCCAGGCATGAAGAGCGTTGCAGACGCTGTGGCTACTCGAAACAAAGTCTTGCAGGCATTTGAGCTGGCGGAAGCGGAGGAGGATCCGCGCCGGCATCGCGAACTGCTGACGTTCGTTCTGGTAGGAGCGGGTCCTACTGGAGTAGAGATGGCCGGCGCTCTCGCCGTGCTGGTACACAGAACCTTGAAATCGGAGTTCCGCCGCGTCAATCCGGCCTGCGCAAGAATTGTGCTCGTCGATATGGCGCCCCGGGTGTTGGGTGCTTTTTCTGAGGACCTCTCGGAAGCTGCTAAGCAACGACTCGAGAGATTAGGTGTCGAAGTTCGGCTTGGGCACAGTGTTGATCAGATCGACGCCGACGGCATTGTTGTCGCCGGAAAGCGTATCGCCAGCAGAACAGTCATCTGGACCGCTGGAGTTGCACCGTCGCCGGCGGGCAGATGGCTGCAAGTAGAGACCGACCGCGCGGGTCGGGTGCGCGTTCAAAAAGATCTCGCTGTGCCGGAACATCCCGAAATCTTCGTGGTTGGGGATACTGCGGCGTTTGAGCAGGATGGCAAGCCGCTCCCTGGCGTTGCACAGGTGGCCATGCAACAAGGGCGTTATGCCGCGAAGGTGATTCAACGCCGTCTTACCGGCGATTCACCGCCGGGTCCATTCTCCTACTTCGATAAAGGAAACATGGCGGTAGTGGGCAAAGGTTTTGCTGTTTTGCAAAGCCACAAGGTCCGGCTTAGCGGTTTCGGCGCATGGCTCACCTGGGCGGCAGTGCACCTCCAGTTCCTGGCCACGTCGAGTCTCCGCTTGAGTGTCTTCCTGCAATGGGTTTGGACGTATGTCACCGGCCAGCGAGGTTCCCGATTGATCGTGAATCACCACGGGCCACAACCAAAAGACGCTGCGGAGGAAGCCTGCAGCAAGCCAGCAGTCGCATAAATAAGAAGGAGATCCATTACATGGCAAATAAACAGATTCGGAACATAGCAATCGTCGGTACCGGCGTGATTGGTGCGAGTTGGGCGGCGTTGTACTTGGCACGTGGTTTCAACGTCATCGCCACGGATCCAGCGCCGAACGCAGAGGAAAACCTGCACCGGTTCATTGACGCCGCCTGGAAAGACCTGACCGTGATCGGGCTATCGCCGAACGCATCCCGCGATCATCTTGAGTTCACCACGGACATGAAGAAGGCGCTCTCGGACGCCGATTTTGTTCAGGAGAACGGGCCCGAGCGGCAGGACTTCAAGATCAAGCTGTTCGCAGACATGGACGACGCGACCCCGCCAGATTCGATCATCGCATCGAGTTCATCCGGGCTGACTATGAGCGTGATGCAGTCCGCGTGTAAGCATCCCGAGCGCTGTGTTACCGGCCATCCTTTTAATCCTCCCCACGTCATTCCTTTGGTCGAAGTCGTTGCCGGCGCAAAGACATCACCGCAGACCGTCGAACAGACGATCTCCTTCTACGAATCGATCGGCAAGAAACCGATTCATGTCCGCAAAGAGGTAGTCGGACACGTCGCGAATCGTCTCCAAGCCGCTCTTTATCGTGAGATTGTGTACCTGATCGAGCAGCAAGTGATCGATGTTGCTGACGGGGATACGGCAGTGTGCTGGGGACCCGGGTTGCGGTGGGGCGTTATGGGACCCAATCTTCTGTTTCACTTGGGCGGCGGTCAAGGCGGAATGCAGCATTTTTTGGGGCAGTTCACGGGCCCGTTAGCGGCATGGTGGAAAGATCTCGGGAAAATTACTGAATTCAGTCCCGAGGTTAAACAAACGCTTCTCGAAGGGGTTTTGAAAGAAGCCGGCAACCGCTCGATTGAAGAACTCGAGCACGAACGCGATGCCATGCTGCTGGAATTACTCGCCACGCGCTCGAAAGGCGAGAAGGCGGCCGAGGCGGCGCTAGCGGGTGCCGCGAAATAGGAGCGTCACGCAGGAAAGGGCGAGTACCCGGGAGAGCAATCTCTCTATTTCTTTGGGGTCAAGCGATGATCTATGTCCATTCACTAGGCCGTGGCGCGCGATATTATTCGACGTGGACCGCGCTTGCTCAGGGGCGCGGTGACGTATCTTTCTCCGAGCTCGACCATCGTGTTAAGGGTCTAGCGGCCGCCCTCAGCGCGCACGGATTCACAGCTGGAGACCGGCTCGCTCTTCTTTTGCCGAACAGTCCGGAGTACATCGAGCTGGTGTATGCGTGCGCCTGGCTGGGAGTTATAGCGGTTCCGATCAACACGCGCCTGTCTGTGGCAGAGATTGATAAGATCCTGGCCGACGCGACCCCACATGGACTAATCCGTCATTCCTCCCTACCCACGCCAACAGTCGCGATACCCTGGCAGCGTGTGCTCGATCAATATCCTCTGGAGATTCAAAACGATCCTCCTCCCGACGTTATCTATGACCCGGAAGCGATTCTAGCTCTCATTTACACCAGCGGCACAACCGGACGGCCTAAGGGTGTGATGGTCACTCACGCGAACATCCTGGCAGATATTCACCATTTCAACTACTGGATGCGTTACACGCGGGCTGCAGCATACCTGCACGCGGCACCCCTCTTTCATATTGCGGACTTTCCGGCGATGTTTGCGGCGCCGGCTTTCGGCGCGTGTCAGATCACGATTCCAAAGTTCGCCCCCCAAAGTTTCTGCGAGACCGTGCAACACGAACGCGTCAGTCACACCGTTTTGGTTCCGACGATGATCAATCTGCTGGTTGAGTTCCCAGACGTGAAGAAATACGATTTGAGCAGCCTGGAGGTCTTGGCCTACGGTGGATCTCCAATGTCTCCCGAACTCATCGGGCGCACAATGCATCTTCTGCCACGGGTGAAACTCGTTCAGGTGTATGGACTCAGCGAGACTGGATTCCTCACCGGCTTGCGGGACCAGGAGCATACGCACGATCACCTGCTGTCGTGCGGCCTCCCTTGCCCCGGAATTGATCTGCAAGTCGAAGACGAATCAGGTGAGCTGGTCCCGGCGGGAACGGCAGGCGAATTGGTGGCCCGGGGCTCGAACGTCATGCGCGGATACTGGAACAATCCTGAGGAGACTGCGCGTGTATTCCGAAATGGCTCGTTTCTTACCGGTGACATCGGTTATCAGAATTCAGAAGGGTTTTTCTATATTCTAGATCGTCTGAAAGACATGATCGTCACCGGGGGCGAAAATGTCTACTCCGGTGAAGTGGAGGCTGTGATTGACGCCCACCCGGCAATTGGCGAAGCCGCAGTATTCGGGATACCCGATCCTAAGTGGGGCGAATTAGTGATGGCCTGCGTGGTGCTGAAGCCGGGAATGGTTCTCAACGCTGACGAACTTGTTGAGTATTGCCGTAAGAGTCTCGCATCCTACAAAATTCCACGTCGGATCGAGTTTCTGGATGCTGAGTTACCGAAGAGCGGCTCCGGCAAGGTATTAAAGAGAGTCCTGCGCGACCGTTTCTGGGTGCATGAAGCCCGTGCCGTGAGTTGAGGAAAGAAGCAGAGACTGATGAGTTGAAGATGCCTCGTCTGGTGGGTATTGCTGGCGTATAGTTGTCGCGGCTCTTGATCACAATAAGGATAGAAACCGGCAAAGGCCAAGACTTGATAATGCTAATTCGCCCACTAGACTTCGCACGGCCACGTGGATTGAGCGCGCAGCGGTGCGAAGGTCTTTCTGCTGACGCTTGAATTGTTCGAGGGATATCTGCGCGAACTAAATGGCACTGGTCAGCGGCTCGCGTTACATTCGCAACGCGTGGTCGGAGACAAGAACCAGGAGAATCCAGAACAGGTCTCCTACAAGAAGATGTGTCATTTGCAGCCAGATCGGCGCAAGCAGGAATACGTTCAGGGCTCCCAAACCGAGCTGAAGTAAGACGAGCAGTGTGAGCGTGGCGGCAAGCCGACGGGCAGCCCTGGAAGAACTAACAACACATCTTGCAACCAGCCAGCTCACGTACGCTGCGCCGACAACGGCTGTGGCAGGGTGCAGTAAGCGCAAGCGCAGCAGAAAATGGCTTGCCGCCGAGAAGTCTGACCGTATTGAGCTGCTCAGCGATGAAGCAGGAAACAGAGTATCTCCGAGGGCGGCAAGCGCACCGCTAATCCCAATGAGTATGGCGAGTAGCAAACCGACGACAATCGGTCCAGCCTCGGTACCGCTGAAGTTGGTCCGAGCAGGAGGATCAGTCAGCCAATGTGCCGTGAGCGCAATCGAGCCAATCAGCAATAAGGTATTGGCAAGGTGGAGGGAGAGGAAGACGGCACGTGATGCGGATTGGTCATTACCAACGTGATGCAGCAACACGAGCAAGGCTCCGAGCAGGGCCTCGTTAAGCATAAAGACCACTGAGAGCAAGGCGGAGACCAGCGCCCATGCGCGACGGGCGGTAACGCGCCACGTCAGAAAAAAGAGCGCAAGCACGGAGATAAGCGCCAGTCCGCTGGTGACTCGATGTGTGAATTCGATCAGCCGCTGTTTCGTCGGCGAGGCCGGGATCACCTCCCCGTTGCAAAGCGGCCAATGATTACCGCATCCCGCACCGGAGCCGCTGGCTCGAACATATACGCCCCAGAGAATCACCCCCAGCATGTAGATGAGAACCGCCCACGCAAACCACGACACCGTACGCGTAGTCGCCAGCCGGCGATCCGAATCGAGTGTCGCCAAAAACGAGGTCTGCCCTTCTACGTTAATCGGTACACCCTGATTGACAAGCTTATTCATACACATTCAGTCACTTGCTTCGTCATTTCAGATCCTCGGCACATCATAATCGCCGCAAAGGCTCGGAGATCAAGACTGCCACGGGCAACCAGGACGCCGTCGAAGTCACTTGGACACCGTCATCAATCCACCACCGCGAAAAGCAACACACTCAAATTTCCTTTTGCAAGCAGTCTGTCAGCTCCCCGATTCTGCGCGAGAGAAGGAGAAACGACTGTATTTGGGGCGCGACCTGGTGTTGGCTCGGCGATGCCTTCCATGCGGCTTGCTCGAGTTGGGCATACTCACTTGTCACCCACCCCTGTAACGTCGGCCCATCACCCTCCATTCGATCGGCCATGTCGTCCAGTGCGGTGGCCAATCGGTCATCGAACTCCTCTTGTGCTGGTCGGATTGCTTCCGGTAACTCGAAGCCGGGAAGCCGAAGGCGGTACTTCAGCAAGACAATTCGCGTGATGAAGAGCATGCGCAAATTCGGTTGCCATTGCCGAATGCGATTACGCAATTCGAGATCCTGCTCGCGTGATGGCCCGAATTCGAACAGAACGCCATCCGCGAGGGTTCTTACCTTATCGAGGTTCGCGTTGATTGTTTCGCGAAGGGCAAAGCTTTGTGCCGTTGCGGCTTTCGGGTCCTTGGAAACCGGTCCCCTCGTGAACTGCGCCAACAACCGGAGGTTGGAAGTGAAAGTCTTCTTCATCTGTATAGCAGCGGGCGCACCCCATAATTGATCAAATACCAGCCACATGATGAAAAGACCGAACAAAATGCCGACAACCCGATCCCTAGCGACCGCCAGCGACGTCTGCATTGTGAATTCGCTTAAGTTGACCAAGTAAAAAGCCAAAGCGACTTGAACTCCAAAGTACGACAAGCGGGGACTCGATGTCATGAGCCAGGAGGACAGAGCGGTGACGGCAACGAAAAGAACTACAAATCCAGCGATGGAATCGATGTAGGGCAGAATAAAGACCTGCGCGCCCATCCCAAGTAGAAAGCCGCCAACGATGGCTCCCGCGATGCGAAGAACCTGCTTTTGACGAGATGAACCAACGGTCGTCAGCGCGGTCAGCAGGCACGTGGTCACCGCCGTACTGATGCCCGGCCACGCGATCGCGTTATAGATAATGTAACAACTGGTTGCGGCCAGGCTGCCCTTTAGCGCGAAGCGAAGGTGTTCAGGGTTGACGAGCGCGTCCGGGGCAAGGAGTGTTTGTAGCCGTGTCTCATCTGCCGGCGTCAAGTACCCTTGGATTGATGCAGAGTCCGCAAACGCCTGAGGGATGAGCATAGTTGTATGTTCCATCTCGCCAAGCAGCGGAACGAGATTCCCCGGTTGTCCATCGTTATTGAACTGAACCGGTCGCGGAATTCGCCTGTTCATCAAGTCATCACGAATGCTTGCGATCGTCGAGGCCAAGTTCCGGAATCGTCTCCGGTCCGCGGCTGACAATTCGAAGCTAAGACGGGTCAGGTCTGCTGCAAGGTCTACGAGCCTGCCCACAAGAACTACGACACCACCGATCTCCAGGGAGTACTGAGTCGAATAGTTCAAGCGCCGTAAGGTGCGTCGTACTAATGATGTTCCACGCATTTGTAGCCGAACTACTTCTTGATCGATGCCGTTATCAACAGTGCGTCCCTCAGCGTGGCAGGTTAACAAACTCTCGACTGCTGCCAGTCGTTCCGTAAGAGGTAACATAACCTCGTCCCGAGGCCGCAGCCGCAGAAACGCCATTTCTACCGCCGCGGTAATCACGACTCCAATCAACACTGAAAGGCACAGCCGGAGTGTATCTTCCACATTGGTTTCGGCCGACACATGCCGGTCCCACAAGGGAATTCCTACCGACATCACAATGGCGAAGTACACCGCCGCACTGTAGTTGGCCAGAGTGCTGATCGCATAGAAAGTCAGGAAGAACGACCCGATAACCCAGAGAAAATGAAGCAGCGGGGAACTGATAACAAACCGCAGCGAAATTAGAAGGTATGCGGTGCCTATACCGGTAAGAAGAAACATGGTTGCTGCTGATCGCAGCGTTGCGCGCGGGCTATCACGAGAAATCAGAAGCGCATAAATTGCGCCTTGGAATGCGAACGGGATGCGAAACGTCATGCAGACAATCATCACGAGGGTAGCGGCGAAGGTCATGCGCCCTACCAGCGCTGTCCGGCCTGGATATGGTTTGAGCTCTTCTTTGAGAAACTCCCGCACCCAGGTCAGCGGACCAGGTGACTGCGGCAGGTTTTGGGCCATGGTTGCCATTCTCAATTGCCCCGAATAGTCACTACAGCTGAGGCGCCGACGCGAAACAGATCAGGCGTGGGATTGTCCACCTTCACACGAACTGGATATCGTGATGCAAGGTGTACCCAATTCAGTGTGCGCTGCACATCTGGAAGTCCGGATTGCAAATTGCCAATCACATCGGGATCCGGGGTCACCCCAAATCCGACGCTGTCCACCACTCCGGAGAAACGTAGATTTGGATTCGAAAGCACGTAGACCTCGGCTCGCATTCCCGGGGCGATGCGCTTGATCTGGCCCTCTCGGAAATTGCCGATTGCCCACCAGGTACGGGCGTCGATAAGCGTGAACATTTGCTGGCCGACGTGAGCGTAGGCACCCTCTGAGATGGTGAGATTGGTTACCCGCGCATCGAATGGCGCGTAAACGCGGCAATTGTCCAGTTTGTAGCGAGCGGTCTCCACCGCCGCCGCCTTTGCTCCGCGCTGGTTGATCAAAGGTTCGAGCGTAGTGACTGCGTGGCCGGCTTGTTCGTGCTGTGCCGAAGCTGAGTTCAGCTCCGCCTTGGCCAGTTGAAGCCGAGATTCGGCCTGCCTCAGGGCCTCTGCTTGAGCAATTTCTGAACTTCGGGCTTTATCCACCTGGTCCACCGTGACAAACTGTTTGGTTAAGAGCGGCTCGAGGCGATGCAGATTATTGTTCGCGTAATTCCATTCCGCGCGCGCTCGGCTGACTCCCCGCTCCGCGTTTGTCACGTTAGCTTCCCTGCTGTGGATGTTCGCCTGCGCCACAGACACTGCACTCACTAAAGCTGCTATTTTTCTCTGTTCGTCGGAAATTTGCCCCTCCAGAGCCGCTTGCTCCGACTGAGCATTTTCAAGGGCGTACTGGTACGGCCGGTCATCAATCTCGTACAGTAGTTCGCCCTTTTTCACGAACTGGTTGTCTTTCACATTCACCCGGATAATAGGGCCGTCGACTTGTGGGGCTATTCCGATGAAATTGGCAAATATTTCCGCATCTTCGGTCCGTGGATAGTAGTTCGCGTGGTAAAGCACGGCGAGTCCAAGGACGACTGCGGCTAGCATGATCGCAACGCTGATCCAGCGGCCGAGAAGCTGGCGCATTCCCGTACTCTTATTTGTCTCCATAATCATTGCTCCTTGTTCAGCGGAACAGGGCGAGCCACAACGCGAAGGCAAAAATGGCGGTGAGGCTTGGATAGATGAGAACCGGCCAGGTGATCTCAATGTAACGGATCAACAGCGCTCGCGAAGCGACTGTAAGCAAAATAGCCGCCACAAGACAGACGAGCCATGCCGGAAAGAACGAGCCCAGAATGTCGAATGAAGGAGCTCGTCCGCAACCCGTCATCAGCAGTAGAGCGGGTACGAACACACTGAACACCAATCCGCGAATCTCAGTCATGGTCGGGGCCTCGTATTGGCCCCAAGGGAATCGCCAGTTCTGAAAGCCAGATCCGCGAGTGAAGTCAACACCCGCGTTTGCGCCGAAACATCGGCCGAGCGAGCTTGTGCGAGGGTTCGCTGAGCGGCAGTTACGTCCAGTAAGTTTCGAACCCCATAGTTATACGATTCCAATGCCGCGTTGTACGATTGGGCAGCGGCCTGAAAGAGGGCGATGGCCGCCTGATGCTGCCGAAACGCAGTGTTCAAATTCGAGTACGCTGTCCAAACTTCGTCGGCAATTCGGTTGCGCGCGACATTGGCCTGTGCTTCCGCCCCTAGGACGTTTGCCTGAGCTTCTGCCAACCTGCTTTTTCGTGCCCCTCCATCAAATACGACCCAAGTGAGGTTGAAGGCTAAGGTGCCAGTCAAGTCCGCCGTATGCGTCCAGGGGTACGGCGACTGTAAGCCATAAAATGATGGGATGGCCGGGCTGGCGGTGAGGTTCAATACTGGGTAGTATGCCGCCCTCGCTTCCTTGACTCTGGCAGTTGCGGACCTTATTTCTGATACTTGCCGCATGAGATCAGGACGTTGCCCGAGTGCACGGTCTATCGCTTGCTCGACCGTATCGTCGATCGACTCGGGAGTGGGCACCTGATCCAGGGGTTGGACTTGGATCGCCGTGGTCGCGCTGGCCCCGACCGCAGTTGCGAGGTCGCCCCGTGCGATCTCCTCAGATCCCAGCACCGCTTGCAGATCATA
>Ga0335078_10017559_pt1 | contig 10634 bp, 14 predicted proteins | sample Lox_Sample_32_FD_206711 | JGI IMG/M metagenome (GOLD analysis project Ga0335078, IMG submission 206711) | Soil microbial communities from Loxahatchee National Wildlife Refuge, Florida, United States - Lox_Sample_3.2 | ecosystem: Environmental > Terrestrial > Soil > Wetlands | place: USA...
GTCTACATCGCTCTGGGCGTGGGCGTGGTGATCCCGCCGTGGAATTTTCCGCTGGCCATCCTGGTGGGCATGACGGTAGCTTCGCTCGTCACGGGCAACACTGTCATCCTGAAGCCGTCCAGCGATACGCCCACGATCGGCGCGAAGTTTGCCGAGGTTCTGCTGGAGGCCGGCTTTCCGGAATCGAGCTTCACGCTCCTCACCGGCAGCGGCGCCGCGGTAGGCGACATAATCGTGCAGCATCCCAAGACTCGTTTCATTTCTTTCACCGGTTCGCGTGACGTGGGGCTGCGCATCAACGAACTGGCCGCCAAGACGCAGCCGGACCAGGTGTGGATCAAGCGCGTGATCGCCGAGATGGGCGGCAAAGACGCCATCGTAGTGGATGGCGATTGCGATTTGGAGAAAGCCGTCGAGGGTGTGCTGGTGTCGGCGTTTGGTTACCAGGGACAAAAATGCTCGGCCTGCTCGCGCGCCATCGTGGATGCCAAGGTCTACGATTCGTTCGTCGAAAAGCTGACGCAAAAGACCGGCAATATCAAGGTAGGGCCGACCGACGACCCGGCCAATTACATGGGCCCGGTAATCAGCGCCAGCGCCCGTAAGACGATCCTGGATTATATCGAGGTGGGAAAAAAGGAAGGCCGCCTGGTGGCCGGAGGTGCAGCGCCAGATGGCGACGGCTACTTTATCCCGCCCACGATCATCGCGGACGTCGACTCAAAAGCGCGCATTTTCCAGGAAGAGATTTTCGGCCCGGTGCTCGCCGTCACCAAGGCGCGCGATTTCGAGCATGCGCTCGAGCTCGCGAACGATTCGCAGTACGGCCTCACCGGTGCGGTCTACTCGCATAATGCGGAACACCTGCGCCAAGCCAAGGAGCGGTTCCACGTGGGCAACCTCTACTTCAACCGCAAATGCACCGGCGCCATGGTGGGCGCTCATCCGTTCGGCGGTTTCAATATGTCCGGCACGGACTCCAAAGCCGGCGGCCCGGACTACTTGCTGTTGTTCCTCCAAGCGAAATCGATCGCGCGGAAAGTGGGCTGAACGCACCGCGGCAATCCCGCGCAGCACCGTGGGGCCGCGCCTTCCGGCCCGCCGCCGGGCTTCCGCCCGGCGTGGTCCGTAGTCTACACACGACGCCGAGCGGAAAATCGGCGGCAGGGCCGAAGCCCTGGCCCCACCGATCCGTATGTAATGTCGAAGCCACCCGGAGGCCGTATGGATCGACGAGGGCTGTTGCCCACGGCGCTGCTCGTTGCTTGGGGTGGCACGCTTTCCGCCCAATGGATCAACTATCCCACGCCGCGGACTCGCGACGGAAAGCCGGGCTCATCCGGCATCGGGAATCCGGACTACGCGTCCATTCCGCGCGCCGGCGGCGAAGACGAATTCGTCCGCAAAGCGGTGGGCTCTTCCACCAAATAGTTCCCAGCCGCTGGATCAAGATCAACAGACCTTGAAATCCTCGATTATTTAGGATATGGTGTACCTAGCACGTACTCGTAGCTGAGGTGAAATCCGATGACTCAGGTTCTGGAAGAGACACCCGCCCCGGCGGCTACTGCGGTCAATGTGGAAAATGATGGCGCTGACGAAACTCTTTGCTTCGTCTGCTTGAAATGGACGGCTGGGTATTCCGATTGCCGTCTGGGGCAGGTTTGCGATTTGCAGCGCGCCGTCACACAACCTGAGTCCTAGCGGCTCATTCCGCGATCGCCCCGGCTGTAGCCTCCACGCGCACGACAAACGCTGCGTTCAGCCGCGGATTCCCCTTGACTTGTCTGGCCAGCGATTCGGCTGCCACGCGACTTTCTGCCGCACCGAACAGTACGCTCCATAGTTGCGTGTCTGTGCGGAAGACGACGCGCGCGGTCCCTGTTTGCCGCAGCGCCGCCAAAGCCCTCTCGGCATTCTGACGCAAGCGATAGGCGCCGATTTGCACCGCGTAAATCACGCGCGAATCCGTCGATGGCCCTTCGATCACCTGCAGTATTACCGGAACCACACCGGGCTCGATCATGCCCAGCCTGCGCGCGGCGGCACGGGACAGATCGATAATGCGGTCCTCCGGAATCGGCCCCCGGTCGTTGATTCTGACGACCACATTGCTGCCTGTGTCGACACGGTGCACGCGCACGGTAGTGCCGAACGGCAGGGTGCGGTGCGCGGCAGTCATCTCTTCCATGTCGTAAATTTCGCCGCTGGCCGCCACTCGGCCGTGATAGGGTTCGCCATACCAGCTGGCGAGGCCCTCCTCATCGGCGGCAACGGCCGTGAGGGTGAGGGTAAGGAATAAGCCCGGAAGTGCCCGCTTCATCGGTGGACCCCTGCAATGAAAACGTTACCTGCGGTTACGTATGGGTTCCCAAGTATAGCCTGGAACCCGCGCGCTCCGGAACGCACGCAAATTCGGCCGATGTACGCCGGGATACGGATTTATCGGCGGAAAATCGAGCGACACGGTGTAAGTCTTGTTCCGCCGCCGAGACTATTCCTGTCAGCAATGATTCAACTTCACGATGTCCGCAAGACTTTCGGCCGCCTAGTCGCGGTCGATGGCATCAGTTTCACTGCGCCTGACGGCGCGATCACGGGTTTGGTGGGACCGAACGGATCGGGCAAGACCACCACGCTCCGCATGCTCACCGGCCTGGCGCGGCCCGACCGCGGGCGCATTCTGGTGAATGGAATCAACCCGGCTGACGAACCCATCGCCGCACGCAGCCGCATCGGCGCACTTTCGGACAGCCTGGGTAATTATCCGCGCCTGACGGCGCGCGAGCATCTGCGCTACTTCGCCGAACTGCGCGGAGTGCCTGCGGCCGATCGGGAGCCGCGCATCGAGCATCTGATTGGCAAGTTTGACATGCACGCGATCGGCGATCGCCGCGCGCAAGGTTTCTCGCAAGGGGAGCGCATGAAGGTCGCTCTGGCGCGCGCCATCGTGCACGATCCGCCCAACGTGGTACTGGATGAGCCGGCCAACGGCCTGGATGTCCACAGCGCCCGAACCCTGCGCGCGGTGTTGGCCGATTTCCGCGCCGGCGGCAAGTGCGTGATTCTCTCCAGCCATTCGATGACCGAGATTGCGTCGCTCTGTGATCAGGTCGTCGTCATCTCGCGCGGGCGGGTAGCGGCTCAGGGCCCGCCCGGCGACCTGCTGCGCACGACCGGCGCGAACAATTTGGAGGAGGCCTTTGTGGCCTTGACGACATGAGCCAAGACGCTTGGATGGTGGTTTGTCGCAAAGAGTTGGTGGACACGCTGCGTGACGGGCGCTCGTTAGTGATGGCGTTTCTGTTCGCGTGGCTTGGCCCGCTGCTGGCGGCGGTGCTCGCGTTTACCGTGCCGCAGCCCGGCCTGTTGCCGGCGTTTCTGATGGTGGTGGCGTTCACGGCCTCCATGCCCGTGGCCATCGATTCCATGGCGGGCGAGCGCGAACGTGGATCGCTCGAGCCGCTACTGCTGACCGCGGTTCCCCCCGGCGAGCTCATAGCCGGGAAGTGGCTCGCCGTGTTGATGCTCTCACTCGCTGGCGTGGTGTTGAATCTGGCGTGCACCTTCGTGGCGGTTCACGTCACACCGCTGGGGAAGCTGCCCACCTCGTCATTGCTATGGATGTTCGCAGCCGTTGTGCCGCTGTGCGTTCTCGCCTCGGGGGCTCAATTGCTGGTCTCCACTTTCGCCCGCAGCCATAAGGAAGCGAATTCGTACCTGTCCTTCCTGGTCTTGGCGCCGATGCTGATCGGCATCCTGGGCGAGTTCTTTCCGGTTCGCCTTCAGTGGCTGACGGCCATGGTGCCCGTGCTCGGGCAGCAGCGCATACTGTCCGATTTGGCGCACGGTAACGTGACCTATCCGCCGTGGCTGCTGGCCGGCGGCGTCGTTTCCCTGATCGGCGGCCTTCTCGCCCTCGCAGTCAACGCGCGCCTGTTGCGAAGTGAGAAGGTAGTGTTTGGCCGGTGAGCTAGAGACTCAGTACGAACGCATCTTTGCCGAATATCGGCCCGCGCTCGAGCGCCTGTCCGGCTGCTACGAGTCCGTGCCGCAGGCTCGCGAAGACCTGATGCAAGACATCCTGCTGGCCATTTGGAAGGCCCTGCCGCGGTTTCGCGGCGATTGCTCCGAGCGGACTTTCGTATTCCGTGTGGCCCACAACCGTTGCCTGAGCCATGTGTGGCGGCGCCGAAAGCGGGCCGAGACCGCCGCCGAAGCGCCCGAAGTGCCCGATCCGCGCGCCGGTCCGGAACGACAAGCCATCGAAAACCGGCGGCGCCAGGTGTTACGGGATGCCATCCGGCAGTTGCCGTTGAATTACCGGCAGGTGATCCTGCTGGCGCTGGAAGATCTTTCGCCAGCAGAGATCGCCTCCGTCGTGGGCGTAACCGAGAACAACGTGGGAGTCCGTCTGAACCGCGCTCGCAACGCGCTTCGATGCCTTTTGGAGAAACACGTATGAACCAGGACCAGGAACTCGCCGTCTGGCGCCAGGACTGGCTCGCGGAAGAGCCGGCCGCCGGTCGCTACCAAATTCGGGGAATCGTCGAGCGTGGGCGCCGCCGCATGCGGATCAGCATGGCGGCGCACCTGCTTTTCGCCGTCGTTCTGCTCGCGTTTTCCGCTTGGTGGGTATTCGAGCGCTGGACCGCGGAGTGGATCGTTTGGGCCTCCGTAATCTGGATCGCGACTCTCGTACAGACCGCATTTGTGTTTTGGAACTCTGCCGGCACCTGGGCTACGCTCGATCAATCCACCGCAGGGTTTGTGGACTTGGCGCGCCGGCGGTGCCAGGCAGCGTTGCGGCAGATCCGTTACGGCCGCTGGCTGACCGCGGTCAGCTTCGCCATCGTCGTACCCTGGCTCACTTGGGACTTCGCGTTCCGCTATCCGTCTACTGAGAGACTACTGCTCGGAGACGGGACTGCCTGCGTCCTCTCGGCGGTTTATCTGATCGCGTTTGCCCTTTGGCGCCGGCGGAAGATCCGCGAGCTGAATGAGCTCGATCGATTCACCGATCTGTAGCGGATCCAGCCGGACTACTCTTTCTTCCGCTTGGCTTGGAAATCTCCCTCGGCGACCTTGATCGTGAGGTGGGTGATCTGCCCGCTGTCGTCCTTGCCGAACTCGATTGCTCCGCCGACGCCAGTGAACGTGGTCTCCGAAAGCGGCGTCATGGGCTGCTTCGGGCCATCGTCCACACCGATCTGCAACTGATCGTCCTTTAACGCAACCTTGAGGGCCAGCATCTCGCGGCCGGGCACGCCCAGCGCTTTCGCATTCAATTCATAGGTGCCCACATACTTCGTCAGAACCTCGGAGGTGAGCTTGATAGCGTGCTTGGTGTCGTCCGAGTTCTTGCCCACGAGGTGAGTGCGGTCCTTCTCATTCTCCGCGCAAACATACTCGATCATGTCGGTATCGGCGGTGAACAGTCCTTCGACCTTCTCAGTCCATGGCTTGGCATAGATTTTCGGATCGCTCAGGGTGATGTCGATATCGAGATGGCCGAAATCGCGCCGATGGATGCGCTCCACTTTGCGCAGATTTTCGGTATGCGGGTAGCCGCGCTCCAGCCAGGTTCGATCGTTATAGCCGGTGCTCTCCACGACGAGGGTGTCGCCTTCCCAATGGCCGACGGAATACCCCATCCACGCGGGATTCGGGTCTTTGGGCAACCTGCGGCCGTCCAGAAAGACCTGGCGATAGGTGAGGTCTTCATCCAGCATCACCAGGATCTGGGGCGATTGCACGAATCTGGCCAGGCCACCGACAACTCCGGAGGGAAGACACAGGATGCCGGGACTGTTTTGTCCGCCGAAGTCTTCCTCGCGCTGCTTCGAAAGCTTTTCCGCCCAGGGCTGGATGTCGGCCGGTTTGAGTTGGCTCATGCCGCCCCCCGCCTGTGTCAAGGTCCAGAGGCCCGACAAGTCGGGTTTGCCGTCGTGTGTTTTGGGCGCAGGCGCGGTCAGGTCCGGTTTGCCATCGGCCGTGCGCGGAATCCCCATGGTCGGCTGGTTAAACCATTGAGCCTGGAGGCCAGTGGCTGCCAGGCAAAGAGCGATCGTGACAGACAGTCGTAACATGCACCCTCCCCGGAACGGGCATTGTCACAATAGTACGCGAATTCTACTGATATAACGGCTCAGGCGGCTGGAATGTTCCGCGGAGTTAGCGATTTTCTTGGCGTGCCGCTCGCTCTGTTCACCGGTCTTTTTGCGTTCACCGAGACGCGCCCGACTCAGCGGCTTCTACGCCTAACTGCAGCATCCCAGCAGCTAAAACGGTCTGCGAAGTTAGTCAGCTCCGGTGTGAGATTGACCGTCATAAGGCGTTCCCTTTTCTCCATCCTGGAAGGGGAGTGGTCAGGAAAAAGACTGGCCGCGGATGAACGCTGATCAACGCGGATAAGGTTCCGGTTTGAATCTGTGTTCATCTCCGGCTGGGCTGCCTTACTGCAACTGCACCAATCCGTCCGGGTCCCCCTCACTGACTGGAATCGCCGTCAAATCCTGTGCATCCCGCCAGTTGTCGATGTAGCCGACCTGGTGCACGCAGGCCACCGTGCAGCGCGGCGCGCACTCTTTCACCGTGCGATATTCGCGGCGAATGTCTTCGACCGTGTACTCCATCAGCGGCTTGGCAGGATAGCCGCGCTGCTGCGAGCAGTAGTGCACTAAACCGTTCTCGCAAATGTAGAGATAGCGCGCGCCGGCGCGGCAGCGCCATTTGTTCTCCAGGCCGTGCGCGATGTTGTCCTGGAAGCCGTTGATCTGCGCGTAGCTGGTCTTCTCCATGGCGCGCATCGCCATGTAGACTTCGCGCTCCGCGTCGCCCAGCGGCTGCAATTGGCCTTCGCCATCGTGGATGATGCCGACCGTCGATGTGAATCCCAACTCCACAGCGCGCTTGCCGATCACCAGCGCGTCCTTGGGATTGTGGACGCCGCCGCCCACTACCGAATTGATGTTCACATGGAAGCCGGCATGTTCCGCCAGGAGCTTCAGCTTTTTGTCCAGCACCTTCAGGCTCTTCTTCGACACCTCGTCCGGGGTCACATTGTCGATGCTGATCTGCAGGTGTTCCAGGCCCGCTCGGTTCAAGCGGCGGATGCGATCGGCCGTCAGCAGGTAGCCATTGGTGATCATGCCGGCGATGATCTTGCGGCGCCGGATGTGGCGGATGATCTGGTCGAGCTCGGGATGCAGCAGCGGTTCGCCGCCGCTAATCGTGATGATTGTGGTGCCGAGGTCGGCCAGCCGGTCGATGCGCTGGAACATGGTGACCGTGGGCACCGGGTCGGAGTGCTTGTCGTACTCGTTGCAGTAAGCGCACGAAAGATTGCAGCGGCGCATCGGGATAATGTGCGCCAGGATCGGGTGGTCCCTCGAGACCAAGCCCTTGGCGATCATGCGGAGCTCCCGCAAGCGGCGATGAACCCGATGGGCCAGGGTCTGCATACGAATCTTTTATTGTGACCACAAACCTCTTGCTTTGTATAGTTTCCGGGCCTAAGCGGGGTCTGGAAGGGGTTGAACGGTAGAGAAGGGCAAGCGAATGTTTCTGACACGTTAACCGGGTGGTGCTGACTATATAACTCCCCGAAGGGCTATAAGCACTGTTGAAGAATTTGACACCTGAATGTCCTTTTGATACGTTTAAGGTCTGCACGAGGAGGAGAGATGCCTGACGAGAAACCGGTCCCTCCCAAACCAGCCCCCAAGCCGCCCGCGGTGATGGCAGCCACGCCGTGGAAAAGCGATCTCACCCGCGAGTTGAACGACCGCTTCGGCGAGGGCGTCTGCCAGTGCTTGAGCTATGTCGGGCAGAATTTCATCGTCGTCGGCCCGCAGATGGTCGTTGCGCTGATCTCCTATCTGAAGGTGGGGCCGGGTTTCGATTACCTGGTCGACATCACCGCGGTGGACTGGCCGCAGCGCGCGGAGCGCTTCGAGCTGGTCTACATTCTGTACAGCTTTGCGCGCAACGAGCGCGTGCGCATCAAGACGCAGATCGCGGACGGCTACCGTCCAGCCTCGGTGGTAGCCGTGCATCTGACGGCCAACTGGCTGGAACGCGAGGTGTTCGATATGTTCGGCATCGAATTCACGGGACACCCGGATTTGCGGCGCATCCTGATGCCGGACGAGTGGCAAGGGCACCCGCTGCGCAAGGATTATTCGATTCTGCAGCAGGACCAGCGTTGGGTTCAGGAAAACCTGGACGGGGCGAGCGGGCAATAATCTATGCCGGACACCACCTTTCTCGATTCGACCGAACTGGTGCTCAACATGGGGCCGCAGCACCCTTCCACGCACGGCGTGTTGCGCGTCATCTTGAAGCTCGATGGCGAGAAGATTCTGGGAACGGATTGTGTGATCGGCTACCTCCACCGCGGCGTGGAAAAGATCGCCGAGGCCCGCACCTACGCGCAGTTCAACCCGTACGTCGATCGCCTGGATTACGTGGCTGCCGTTTCCAACGGCTTGGGCTACTGCCTGGCGGTGGAGAAGTTGCTGAATGTAGAGGCGTCGCCGCGGGCGCAGGCGGTGCGGGTGATCCTGACCGAATTGAACCGGATCGCCAGCCATGTCTTGTGGCTGGGGACGCACGCCCTCGACATCGGCGCCATCACGCCGGTGTTTTACTGCTTCCGCGAGCGCGAGGAAATCCTCAAAATCTTCGAACAGTATTGCGGCGCGCGGCTCACCACGCACGCGTTTCGTATTGGCGGTCTGCAATACGAGATCTATGACGGTTTCGAGCAGGAAGTGAAAGCGTTCTGCGACATGTTCCTGCCGAAAGTCGATGAGTACGAAGAACTGCTCACCAACAACCGGATCTGGATGAGCCGGCTGAAGAACGTGGGCATTCTTAATGCCGAAGATTGCAAGCGATACGGGGTGACCGGCCCGGTATTGCGCGCGGCCGGTGTGCACTGGGACCTGCGCAAGGCGCAGCCGTATTCGGGTTACGAGAAGTACGATTTCGAAATCCCCACGCGTGACAACGGCGATACCTATGACCGATACAGCGTGCGCATGCAAGAGATGCGGCAGGCGGTGCGCATCATCCGGCAGGCCGTCGAGGGCATTCCGGAAGGGCCCATCATGGCCAAGGTCCCCAAGGTGATCAAGCCGCCGGTGGGCGAGGCGTACGTTTCCATCGAGGCGCCCAAGGGCGAGTTGGGCTACTACATTGTCAGCGACGGTTCCACGCAGCCGTATCGCGTGCGTGTGCGGCCGCCGTCGTTCGTGAACCTGCAGGCGCTCGACCGGATGGTCCGCGGCGCGCTGATTGCCGACGTGGTAGCGGTGATCGGAACCTTGGACATCGTGCTGGGGGAGGTGGACCGCTGATGCGTCGCCTGCTGAAGAAGATCTTCCTGGTCGATCTGGCGCAAGGCCTCTGGGTCACCTTCCGCAACCAGAACCCCAAGTACATTTACACCGAGCAGTATCCCGCCGAACGGCCGAAGGTCGCCGAGCGCTACCGCGGCGCGCCGCGCCTGAACCTCAACCCGGAAACCGGCGAGACGCTCTGCATGGCGTGCAACATGTGCGCGCTGGCCTGCCCGGAGAGCCTGATCGTGGTGAGCAGCCAGCGCAATGAGAAGACCAAGAAGAAAGAGCTGGTCACGTTCACGTTTGATACTTCGCGCTGCATGTTTTGCGGCCTGTGTGAGGATTCCTGCCCCACCGACGCGCTGGAGCTCTCGCAGGATTTCGAACTGGCCAGCTACACGCGGGAAGGCCAGATCTGGGATCGCAAGATGTTGGAGGAGGGCCCCAAGCCCACGCGATACAAATGCTAACGGATACGATTCTGTTCTACACGTTCGCGCTGCTGGTCGTGGGCGGTGGCATCCTGACCATCACGCGGCGCAGCGCCGTCCATAGCGCGATTGCGCTGATCGTTTCGCTGCTCGGCGTGGCAGGCCTCTATCTGCTGCAACAGGCCGAATTCCTGTTTGCGGTGCAGATCGTGCTGTACGTGGGCGGCATCATGGTGCTGTTCCTGTTCGTGATCATGCTGGTGAATCTCGACCAGGCAGCCCGCGAGCGGCAGTTTAACCGGCAATGGCTGGCGGCATTGGTCGCGGCCGCCGTGGTGGGCGGGCAGATCGGCTATTTCCTGTATCGCGGCAAGTCGGCATTTCACATCGCGGACGTCGCGAGCGCTTTGCCGGCCGCCGCGGGAAACACCGAGATGCTGGCGGACAAGCTCTTTTCCGAGTACCTGCTGCCGTTCGAGATCGCATCGGTGCTGCTGCTGGTGGCGGTGATTGGTTCCGTGGTGATGGCCAAAAAGAGGATTTGACGATGCATCCGATTACGACCGTTCATTACCTGGCCTTGAGCGCGGCGCTGCTGCTGATCGGCACAGTGGGCGTGCTCACGCGCCGCAATATCGTAATCATTCTCATGTCCATCGAGCTGATCCTGAACGCCGTGAATATCAACCTGATCGCGTTTTCGCGCGCGCTCGGCAACGTCAGCGGACAGATCTTCGCGATCTTTGTGATTACCGATGCGGTAGCCGAAGCGGCCGTGGGGCTGGGGATATTGATCGCGCTGTTTCGTAACAAGGAGACGGTGCTGGCGGATGAGATCGATTTACTGAAATGGTGA
>Ga0335078_10017560_pt1 | contig 10634 bp, 6 predicted proteins | sample Lox_Sample_32_FD_206711 | JGI IMG/M metagenome (GOLD analysis project Ga0335078, IMG submission 206711) | Soil microbial communities from Loxahatchee National Wildlife Refuge, Florida, United States - Lox_Sample_3.2 | ecosystem: Environmental > Terrestrial > Soil > Wetlands | place: USA: Florida...
GCGGAGGCCTACATCCTGCGCAGCGCGGGGCGAGTGGACAAAGGCGACTGGGATGGCGCCATCGCCGACGGCACAAAAGCCATCGCCCTCAATCCGGATAATGTGAATGCCTATGTCAACCGGGGCATTGCCAGGAAAGCCAGGGGCGACCTGGCCGGTGCCATCGCCGACAGCACCAAAGCCATCAAGCTCAAACCGGATGCTGTTAAGGCCTACATCCTGCGCAGCGCCGCAAAGGCGGACAAAGGCGACCTGGCCGGCGCCATCGCCGACAGCACCAAAGCCATCGAACTCAAACCGGATAACGCGGAGGCCTATGTTAATCGCGGCGTTGCAAAATTGGCCAAACACGACACGGATGCCGCCATCGCGGATTTCACCCGGGCCATCGAACTCAAACCGGATGATGTGGACGCCTACGTCAATCGGGGGATTGCGAGACGGGCCAAAGGGGACCTGGACGGTGCCATTGCCGACAGCACCAAAGCCATCGAACTCAAATCGCCAAAGGCGGAAACCAACGCCAAACCGGACATGGCGAAGGAAAGTAAAAGCAATCTGGCCGACGCCGTTACGAACCGTACCCAAGTCGTCGAACTCAAACCGCAGGAGACGAAGGCCGACGCCCATCGGGACATGGCAAAGGAAGGCAAGGCCGATGCGGACCGCGCCGCGGCAGACAGGACCAAGGTCAGCGAACCCAACCCGGGCGAAGCGGAAGCCTACATCAATCGCGGCATTGCGAAACTGGCCAAACGTGACCTCGAGGGCGCCATGGTGGACTTCAACCAGGCGATCGAACTCAATCCAGGTGATGCGGACGCCTACGTCAATCGCGGTGTGGCAAAACTGGCCAGGGGCGATCAGGACGCCGCCATTGTGGATTTCAACCAGGCGATCCGGCTCAAACCGGATGACGCGGTTGGCCACTATTTTCTGGGATTCTGCTATGCCCATGGCGAAGGGGTAAAGAAAGATGCGGTGGAAGCGGTAAAAATGTATCGCGAAGCGGCCGGGCAGAATCTCGCCCAGGCGCAATGGAGTCTGGGCCAGTGTTATTATAGGGGCGAAGGCGTGGCCAAGGACGCGGTGGAGGCGTATGCATGGTTCAGCGTGGCGGCCAAAACAGATTCAGAGGCGGCCAGAAGCCGTGACCAGGTGGAGAAAGAGTTGACGGCCCAACAATTGAAAGCCGCGCAACGGCGCTCGAAGGAATTACAATCGCAAATCGAGACCAAGTCCAGACTTTGACCAGCCAGGGAGTTCGAAGTCTGAGGCTCGAAATAGCGACGCGACCAGCCGGTGCGGACACGTGGATTTCAGCCTGAAATGCCTTCGGCAGCCTTAAACCTTTCCCAGTTGGCCGCAGCGTCGGAGTGGGGGCGGATCCGGTCCAATGCGCCGCCTTCGTTTGCGGGAATGATGACGCGGGCGCAGAACAGGTCCCAAACGACTTCGGGGTAAATGTCGCGTTCTTCGTCCCTCAAGCGACATCCCACCACATGCAGCGGGTTCCGACCCTGCCGGGTTTCCAGAACAAAGGCAATGCACTGCGCCAGGCTCTTGACATTGTCAAGGCTGCCACTGCTGGGGCGTGCTTCCCGGCCAAGCATCAGCTCGGCGGCGATTTTCAGGATTTTCTCCTTCGCGGCATTCACGGCTCGTCCAACGCCATGCTTGCGCAGCCAACCACCGCTGTCGAGGTCTAAAGCTTTTTCAAAAATATGCAGCCGACGACGTCAGCCGGCGCAAATCGAGTAAAGACGTTGTTGTCTCTTATCGGTGAAAACCGCCGCCGAACGTCATTCCACCACCCCAATTGGCTCCGCCGCCGGAATGTCCCCCGCCACTCCAGGAATGTGAAGGCGCGGATTGCCAGGTCGGTGCCGAATGCCAGACTGGGGCCGGATGCCAGGCAGGGGTGTAACGCCGGGAGTCGGAATAATCCCGATGGTACGCCGGAGCGGGCGAGAAGCTCCTCGCCTGAGAGTTTCCAGTTCCACTCCACGGCCGGTTGAACGTGTTCGGATACGAATGATTCCAGGAAACACCCGGCGCTGAAGGTCGAAAGTCGTTGGGGCGGCCTGGTTGGAATCGAGTCATGTTGCCAACCTCACGCGGAGCGATGTAATTGTCCCGGCGGTTGGCCCATTGCGCGCGTTGTCCCCGCACGAAAAGATTTTGCGCCGCAGAAATGTTCTGGCCAGGGCGGTAAATCGTCCGCGCATCGCCGTTCCGGGTCAACCGGTCAGGCATGGTGAAATCACCGGAACGTCCGTCCTGGTGCGGCATCTCGCGCACAGCCACGGGCTGAAGCCGCGTATGCGTCGCCGCTTCGATGCGCGACGGGTCAATGCCGCGATTAACGAAGCGATGCTGCGCGTCCACGGCAAAGTTGTTGTCCACTCGTGAATCGTGGAAGAAACGGTCAGCGTCGGGGCCATGCCGGAAGTGCTCAAACGGATGTCGGTGGCAGAAATCGTCAAAAGCACAAAACGTAAAGCAGCGCGGTCCCAGGCCAAAACCGAAATTAACGCCAACGGCGAGCCCATTGAAGGTCCAGCCGACGCCGGCGGTAAAACACGCGCCCGGCGGCAGCGGCGCCCAGCCGCAGTAGCCCGGATAATTCCGCCAGCAGACCCATGCAGGTCCCCACGTGTTATCGGGACACCACAGCCAGCCGTAACCCGGCGACTGGCACCATCGGCCGTAATGAAACGGCGCCCAACCCCACGAGTAGTAGGAACTCCAATACCAGCCCTGGTCCGACCATAACCAGTACCCGTTGTTGCAGTACGGCTGCCAACCGGGATCCACCACCACGACGGTCGGCTGCCAGCACCAGCCATAGTTCGGCACGTTCACCCAGGTTCCGTATGGTGCCAGCGAATTGTAAAAATTCGTCGCGACGCCGTTCACCGGTGGTGGTTCAGTGGGCGAAACGTTGTCGTTGTCTGCCGTCTCGTCCACAGCCGTCGCCTGGGCGTTGGCGGCCATGCCACTATGAGTCACCAAGGCATTAAGCATGGCGGACGAAACGCCCATATCGTGGAGATAAATGATCTGGCCCGCATCGAGGGTGTAAGGATAAGCCGATTTTTGAAGATAAGCCGTAATTACGTCATCACTCATGCCGGCTTCGCACATGCGGAGGACTTCGGCCGGCACTGGCGGCAGGTTGACCTGGGCCGGCGCAATCACCGCGGTCGGAGGGGTGGCATTTGTGCCCGCCGCCGCCGTCCGGGCGGTATAACCCGTCAAGGCCACGAACAGCCCCAGAACTGCCGGCGCAGCGACGGCCATTTTGGTCCAGCTTCGTATTGTCATATTGCCTCTGCCTTTGGTTTCGGTTGGTTGTCGAAGCCTGTTGAGAACATAACACATAAAAATGAACGCCGCTTAAACGAGGCATGACAATGTTGTCATTTCGCCTGTGTACTCTCCGCGTTCTTTGCGATGATTCGACCTCAGAGAACACTGAAGACACATCGTATGAGGTTTGTCCCGGGTCTTTGTTTCCACCGGGAAAAAGTTTTTGCGTTCCTTGCGGTATTTCAATTCAAATAATACAAAATCGGGGGAGTCGGCGTGCTACCAGCTCCAATTTCAGCGCCGGCAACATGCCGTCCTTCCCAATAATATTCCGTTGCCTGATACGGTTCCCAAAGTTATTCATCCGACGACGAGGAGAACGCTTCGAAGCTCCCCGCAGGAGTCGGCGAATAACTTCGTTTTCTTCTGTGCAAGTTGATCCGGATTAGCTAGTTAAAGGCCTACACCCGGGAGAAATGATGAGAACATACCCTCAGAATTGGGCCGTGTTGCTGGCACTCTTGCTCGGCCTGCCAAGCACGCCGGCGCAACCATTGCGCACCGTGCAAATCCGCACCGCCAATGGCGTGCTGGAAGGTGTTATCAGCGGCGACGGGATGGTGCGGACGTTCAAGGGCATTCCCTACGCCGCCCCGCCGGTCGGCCCGCTGCGCTGGAAACCGCCGCAGCCGGCACCGTCCTGGACTGGGGTGCGGAGGGCCATTGATTTTGGACCGCGCCCGATGCAGGGTCGCATTTTCAACGACATGGTTTTCCGCGACAACGGGCCCAGCGAGGACTGTCTTTATCTCAACATCTGGATGCCGGAGCATCATGGGCCCGGCAAATTGCCGGTGATGGTCTGGATTTACGGCGGCGGCTTCGCTGCGGGGTCCACTTCCGAACCGCGCCAGGATGGCGGGGACCTGGCGAAAGGAGGCGTGATCGTGGTCAGTTTTGGCTACCGTTTGGGGGTGTTCGGATTCCTGGCGCTCCCTGAATTGACCAAAGAATCGGAGCACAACGCGTCCGGCAATTACGGCCTTCTGGACCAGGTCGCCGCGCTTCAATGGGTCAGGGCAAACATCGCCGCGTTCGGCGGTGACCCGAACAATGTCACCCTCTTCGGCGAATCGGCCGGTTCGTTCTCGGTCAGCGCGCTCATGGCCTCGCCGCTGGCGCGAGGTCTGTTCAAACGCGCCATCGGCGAGAGCGGCGCGTTCTTCGGCAGCGAGTTGCGGACGAAACCGCGCGCGGAGGCCGAAGCCGCGGGCATGAAATTCGCGGAGTCGGCATTTGGGACAACCTCGCTGGAGGCGTTGCGGGCGATACCCGCCCAAAAGTTGCTGGCGGCGGCATTGAAGCTGCCGTGGAAGCATTTCACGCCGGACATTGACGGTTATTTCCTGCCGACCAATTGTCTGGCGATTTACGCTGCCGGTCAGCAAAGCCATGTTCCGCTGTTGGCAGGATGGAACAAGGATGAAGGCAACTACCGGGATTATTTCACCAACCATCCGCCGGCAGGGACGAACATGGAGTTGACAGTCGGGAATTATGTTGCACGCGCCAAGGGGCGTTTCGGCGCCAATGCCGGGATATTTCTCAAGCTCTATCCGGCGACGACAAAAACCGAGGTCGAGCGGGCGGCACAGGATTTCGCGGGGGACGAGTTCATCGCGTATGCCACCTGGAAATGGCTGGAAATGCAGCTTCAGACCGGCGAAGCTCCGGTTTACCGGTACGAGTTTGATCAGACGCTGCCGTTGCCGGCCAACGCCAAGCCCGGTACGGAGCCGACTGCGCCGCACGCCTCCGAAATCGAGTATGTCTTCCGGGTCTTGTCCGCGAAGCATCTGCCGTGGCGGCCGGAGGATCGGAGAGTGTCGGAATTGATGGCGGCGTACTGGACCAACTTTGCGAAGACGGGCAATCCGAACAGCCCGCGTCTGCCGCCCTGGCCGGCGTACGACCGCCAGGATGATTATCCGGTGATGCATTTCGGCGCCAACTCCAGCGCCGCGCCCGATGCGCACCGGGACCGGTACGAATTTCTCGACCATCTGGGTTCGCCGTGGTAACCGCGAAACAGAGCCAGGGGCTGAAATTCAACCGTAGCAAACCCTGAGACCACAAATAATCGAAGTTGATTTGGACAGAATTTTTCACGTCCGGTCTACTGACAAAACATTTTAAACCATTTGAAAATAAATTAAGATGTGTTAAGTTGACTTCGCTGAGTAAAACATAGAGTTATAAGCCGGCGGGCGTGGTTTTTGACAGTATGTTCCCCACGCCCGCCGTTTTTCATACCGGCGTTTTCCTGTCCGGGCCCATGCGCCCTTTGCGGTCAAACGAGCAGTGATTCCACCGGAAATCAAACTTGCCGAAATAGCGGTGCAAATGCCTCTTGTTGACGGCGTGGCAATCTGGAGCAGAGAATGAAAGAGTCTCAAGCCTTGGCCACATAGCCAAGCTTCTGCGCGTCAGGGATTCGTGACCCGCAAACGAATGAACCGGGCAGTCGCTGCCGGTACGGGCGTGTTGTCGCGCACGACCAGTTGCGTGGGCGTGTTCGTGAGCGTCACGGTGTATGGCGGGCCGGAAAACCACCCGCTCAACAGGTTGCTGGAAACTTCGACAATGCAGGTAACATCAGGCGGTTCCGCCGTGCGGTTGACAGTCAGCGTCAGATAATTTGTAGTGCCGGATGGTTGAATGCCACCGGATGGCAATTGAGCAACCGTAGCCGGGTTGGTTGGATTCAAGCCGAGCGCGTATTTAATCAGGTTGGGGACGCCATCGCCGGCGGGGCTGGCACTGTTGGCACCCGCCCCTACGTTTGACGGATTGCCAAAATAAGTGTTCCGCCAGATTTGGAGCGGTGTCAGCGTGGATTGGTCGAGCAGGCCGAGCACACCCACGCCGGTGGTTGTTCCAACATACACCCGTGCGCTGGCAATCATCGGGGTGATGAATTTGTTGCCGTTGCCGAAACTGTCACGGCTGCCGGCCTGGGTGCTGTTATAATACTCTTGGGCAAGATTGGCCGGCGCATAGGCGTGCAGGATGGCCGGGGAAGTGTTTTCTGTCGCCCAGACGATGCCATTGGAATTGCCGTTGGCAGAAATTCCCGGTGTCGTGCCGGGGTAAGCGAAGGAGACGGCGGTCTGCGAAGAACTATTGGTGAGCCGGGCATTCACAAACGGGAACGCCTGCAGACTGTTTCCGACGGAGCCGTAATAAAGCACGCCGTTGAAGTACGCCGGCATGGCCCACACTCCGCCCGGTAGAACGCCGTCGAGTTCCTGGTAAATGGCGTTGTCGTTGGTTGGATTGAACTTGCCCAGGTTCGTACGGTCCACGAGGTAAAGATTGCCGTCTTTGCCGGCCCCGACGGCGAGCTGGCGCGTGTCACCCTGCCCGTCAACCATGTCCGGCAACACGAGTGCACCACCCGAGCCGAGGTCTTCGTCAATACTGCTTTCGTAGATCGTATTGTACATGTCGAAATAATCCGCCACGGCGAGCTGGTTGCTGGTGGTCGAGAGTTTCATAAACGCGTTGCCATAATCGCCCAGGTCGGGAAATCCATTGGCGGTAAGGTTGGTATCGAACGTTCCGTTGCCGGCAAGAAAGTAAATGTTGCCGGCCGCATCGGCCGCAAGACCGGCGCCGCTCATCCAGATGGCGGCTTCGTTCCCGTTCGGAGTGATGTTCAACACGCTGGTCTGGGCCAGGGTGTGTTCATCGTAGCCGATGATCCAGCCGGTATAGGGTCTGATGTCACAATGCGACGCCCAGGCGGTGTAAATTACGCCGTTCAACAGCAGCAGCCCGCACCGTTCCTTGTATTGGGCCGGATCAAACACGACGTTGGTCCCGACATGGTTGTCGCCGCTGCCCGGATACTGGGCGGCAATGGTGACCGCCGGCAGCCGGTTGGCGCCCGTGGCCAGATCCAGCGCGTGCAGGCGCTGGAAATAGGTGGTCGTGTTGTTGGTCACCAGCTTGCTCATGGCGACGACGAAGATCGTACCGTTGGGGCCGAGCTGCCGGTCAATGACCGGCGTGGCGGTGATGCCAATCTCGGGTGTCACCTGACCACAACCACGGTTATCGGAAGGCACCTCGTTGGCGCCCAGCATCGAAACCTGCCAGAACAAATTTGTGCTGTCGGCGTCATAGGCATAGACGCTGTCATTTTCGGTGGCCACGAACACCACGTTGCGCAGGCCTTTCTGCGGAATGGAAACACCCGCGGCATAAAGCGGCTCGGCATCCACCAGGCCATCCGCGGGCAACACCCACAACTTGCCAAAGTGGGTGGCGTTGACATTGGCGGGGGTCAGGATTTCCTCGTTCAAGTTCTGTCCCGTGCGGCCATTGTCATTATGATACGTCAAGACATCGGCAGCCCGGGCGGGCGCGGTGGGAAAGAGAAAAAAACACAATGACACGAAAGTGCCATAGCATGCGGTCGCCCGGCGCAAGCGTTTCAAATTGTTGGATATTAACACGGGCGCAATTTCGTTCAATTCGAACAAAGTGCAAGTAACAAGGTGGAAACGAAAATTCCCGGGCACCTTGCGCCATCAACCTTGAAAGGCACCATGACCGATCACTTTTTCGCAATGCAAACGAATTCAAGTCGAATTGCCCGCACCTCGAAACTGGAGGCAGGAACGGGAGCGGGGTTTGAACCACCCCTGGGCGTCGTTGCCGGAATCGCCCACAGGAAACGGGGCCGGCGATCTACTGCGGGTCCGACGACAAACTCGAGGGGTTTAATCCGCAATTACCGCCAATGGCCCCGCCGCCAGTACCAACCATATGACCCCCTGCCCCAATAGCCGCCCACCCAAACCGCATGGGGATAGGGCGGGTACGCCCAATAACCCGCCCGCCAGACCCATCGGCCATCCCAGACCCACTCGCCGCCAATCCAAACGTAGCCCGGGCCGGGCGCAACCACCACCGTCTGCGCCGGAGGCGGGGGAGGCGCTTCCGTGACGACCGTGGTGGTTTGAACGGTTGAATCATCCCCGACCAGACTCGGCGAGTTGATCATGAAATTGATGACATTCTCGCTCACACCGGAATTATGCAGGTCAATGATGTCCGCAGTGCTGAGATGGAAGACGGTGTGGGAATTACGAATCTGATTGATAATGACGTCGTCGCTCAGCCTGGCGGCGGCCAGCGCCTTGACATCCGCGATGCTGAGCGGCTGTCCCTGTTGCACGCGCACATAGGTTTGGGGCGCCTGGGCGCGGAGTTCCGCCGCCTGCTCCTGATCCATCGAATTGCCGATGACCCCGCCCGTGATCGCACCCGCCGCCGCGCCGATCAACGCGCCGGCGCCGCCATTTCGCGGACCGCCGATGGCTGCGCCGGCGATGGCGCCCATCGCGCCGCCGATCAAGGCGCCGGACGCGGTGTTGTTGGGTTCGCCATTGGGATATTGGCAACCGGTCAACACCACTGCCGAAGACACCAGGGCCAAAGTTAAAAATTTCAGTTTAATTTTCATATTTAGCTGATTTAACCGTCTTAACCGTTTGGTTACTTAGACAGGTTATCTTGCGCGAAATTCAAGAAATTTCAACCAGAAATGATTATCCACTATGCCCGCGGATGCGCCGCGTCATAGGCTTTTTTCAAGCGCTCGGTGGTGACGTGCGTATAAACCTGAGTGGTGACCAGGTGAGCGTGGCCGAGCAACTCCTGCACGCTGCGCAGATCCGCCCCGGCGTCCAGCAAATGCGTGGCGTAACTGTGCCGCAGCTTGTGCGGCGTCAGAGCCGGGTCGAGACCGGCGATGACCAGGTATTGCTTCAGGCGGCGGGACAATTGCAGTGGCTTGAGCGGCGCGGCCTTTTTGGTCTCGGCGAGAAAAACCGATGACGGGCCGGACGGCGGCTGTTTCAATGCGCTCCAATAGCTTTGGATCGCCTTCCACGCCGGTTCGCCGATTGGCACGAGCCGCTCCTTCTTGCCTTTGCCGCGGACACGGATGAGGCGTTCGCTCCAATCAATATCCTCCGCGCGCAGGCCGCATAACTCGCTGATGCGCAAGCCGCACGAATAAATCGTCTCCAGCACCGCCACGTCCCGCAGGCAGGCGGTGGTTGAAAGGGGGCGGCCCGGCCCTTCCTTGTGCTGGCGCGTTTCGAGCAGTTTCAGCGGGGCCTCCAGCAAATCCTTCATCTGCTGCACAGTCAGGAATTTCGGCAGGCGCTTTTCCGGTTTCGGCAACGAAAGATTTTTGATCGGCAGCATTTCCACGACGTCGTGCCGCAGGAGAAATTTGTAGAACGTCCGCAACGCGGAGAAACGGAGTTGTGTCGCCGCCCGGCTCAAATTGTGCCGGCCGAGGTACCGCAGGTAATTGCGGAAATCATCGCGCTGCAATTTTTCCCACGCCGGGGGCGATTGGCATTCTTCCCGATGCCAGCCCGCAAATTCCGTCAACGCCTGCCGGTAATTGCGCTGCGTGTAGGCCGATGCGCCGCGGTCGGTCGCCAGATGCAGGAGGAATTTGTGGATCCACTTATCGCGGATTTCAGCATCGGAGCTGCCGGGTTCCTGTTTCACTGGAACCGCAGCTTACGCGGATTATGCAAAGCATTCAATCCGTGTCCTCCGCGAAATCCACGGTTATTTCCGTCCTCCTACCGCTCCGGAAATTCAAACGTCACCTTGCCCTTGTCGTCCATCACCAGATACGCCGGGAACGGTTTGCCGGCCTTGGAAATGAATTTATCAAGCAAATCGGTTTTGCGCCCATTCAGCAGTTTCTGCGCCTGTACCAGGTCAATCGGCTGCTGCAAAATCTCCCGGCTGATCTTGAACTTGCACGGCCTCTTCTCCGCCTGCGATTTTTCGCAAAGATAACCCGCTGCCGTGTCGAACACCCGCCCGCCACACCGGGGGCATTTGCCAATGTCGGTCTTGCCGGTGAAATCAATCTTCGGCGCCGGTTCCTTCGGTTTCTGATCCGTCCCCGCCCTGCCCCGGGCTTCGCGCGGGGGAAATTCAAATCCGACTTTGCCATCCTTCCCGGCCACCAGAAATGCCTTGAACGTGCGGCCGTTCCGTTTGGAAACAAATTTCGTCAGCAAATCGGTCTTGCCCGTCTCCAGCAGTTTCTTCATCTGCTCGGGCGCGATTTCCTGCTGTAAAATAATTTTGCCGGAGCGGAAATCGCACGTCTTGTCCGCGCCCGTCGCCTTTTCGCACAGGTAATTCATCCCGGCATCGAAAACCCGCGCGCCGCACTTCGGACATTTGCCCAGCGGCTCCCTGCCAGTGAAATCCAC
>Ga0335078_10017561_pt1 | contig 10633 bp, 10 predicted proteins | sample Lox_Sample_32_FD_206711 | JGI IMG/M metagenome (GOLD analysis project Ga0335078, IMG submission 206711) | Soil microbial communities from Loxahatchee National Wildlife Refuge, Florida, United States - Lox_Sample_3.2 | ecosystem: Environmental > Terrestrial > Soil > Wetlands | place: USA...
ATTCAGGCCCCCTCCGAGAGCATGTCCACCCTCGGCTTTCTTCTGGGCGAAAGTCTTAGCCCGGCCTACCCGCCGGTCAATGACCGGTCCGACCCATTGCGCCGTTCAAGCGGATGAACGCGCGGGATCTCGAGGGCGGTGATCCGCGGAGGTCTAGCCGCGCTGTGACGACGGCCCGTCGAATCCGGCGCTCGCTTCCCGCCTCACCAGGAAGATCCAGCGCGCCTCGGGCGTCTGTATCGGAGGAAAGATTTCACCTGCCCGAGCCAGACTCTGGGAGGTTTGTTCAAAAGAGCTTGAACGGATGAGCCGTTGTTCGGTATCATACGGATTGGCGAAGGATTCGCATCGGGCCTTTTGGGGGCTAAAGATGGGGCAAAATAACGTGAAGTGCGGGGCGTTGGCTGGCGTCTCGATCGACAACCGGTATTCGGGTCTTGTCCGCGGTCGGAGCCGCGGCGCTCATTCCGCTGCCCGCAGAGGCACGACCCATACGACTAACGGGCCGGATACGGCGGCGTTTGCGGTCGCGGCGGGGTCGAAGCGCATCGCGCCGGTGGCCGTGCTCGCGGCCGCGGTCGCGGCGTTGCTGCTGTCGGTCGCGTTGCGGGCGGCCTTGGTTGACGCGCCCGCGGTGCGCGCGGCCCTCGAGATGACGATGACGCTATTCGCGCTCGCGGGGGCCTGGCTGTTGCGGGCCCAATTCGCTCACTCCCGCCGCCTACGTGACCTGCTGCTACTCGGTGGGTTCATGATGCTGGGGCTGATGAACTTCTGGACAGCGGCGCTGCCCGCCGCCCTGAATATGCGGACCGGGGGGTACTTCGCCGCGGCCGAGTGCTGGAGCGGCTTCGCGGTAGGCGCTGTCTTCGCGGGATCGGCGTTCGTCTCCTCGGACCGCCTGGTCACGGGCTTCCGGCATCCCCTTGCCGTCGCCGGCTTGCTCGTGCTGGCCGCGCTCGTGGTCGCCGGCGTCGGCGCTCTTGCGTTGGGTGGACAGGGCCGGGAGGCGACCAGCGAGGCGACGACGTTCGCCGGAGCGTTCACGCACCCGCAGCTGTTTGTTCTCGCGCTCGCTGCGGCCGGTCCGCTCGCCGCCGCGGCGACCGGATTCGCGCGCCGGCACCGGACGGAAAGAGACCGTGTCGCGGCGCTCCTGACGATCTCGATGGCGTTGCTGGCCGTCGTAAGCCTGTCTCATCTGATGACGCTTTCGCTGTCTCCGGGCAGACTCGGTCCCGGCGCAGGGATGCGCGTGATCGCGTTCGCGCTCCTCCTGGCCGCCGCTGCTACCTCGGAGAGACGGGTTCGCGCGCGGCTCGCGCGGAGCGCGGCGTTGGCCGAGCGACGGCGAGTTGCCCGAGACCTGCACGACGGACTCGCCCAAGATCTGGCGTTCATCGCTGCTCACGGCCCGCGCATCGCCCAGGAGATGGGCGACGAGCATCCGGTCGTGATCGCCGCGAAGCGGGCGCTGGCCATCTCGCGGAACACGATCTCCGAGCTGTCGGATCCCGCGGGCGCAACCGCCGACGAGTCGCTCGAGGCCGTGGCTGAGGAGCTGCGGGACCGGTTCGCCGTCGCGATCACCGTAGATGCGCACTTGGACGCCGACCTGCCCCCCCACGTACGGGAGCACGTGACTCGGATAGCGCGCGAGGCGATCGCCAACGCAGCTCGGCATGGGGGAGCAAGGAACGTGATCGTGTCGCTGCGGAGGCGGGCGACCGGGGTTGCGCTCCGGGTCGTGGACGATGGCTGCGGCATCGCCGGGCCGGACGGCGAGCCCGCGACCGAAGGCTTCGGTCTGTGCAGCATGCGTGAGCGGGCCGCCGCGCTCGGCGGCGACCTGAGCGTCCGCCCGGCCCGCAGAGGGGGAACCGAGCTGGAGGTCGTTCTCCCTTGACCGGTCGGCTCAGGCTCCTGATCGCGGACCGCGAAGCGACACGAGTCGGGATCCGGATGGCACTTGACGGCGACGTCGAGATCTGCGCCGAGGTCGACGACGCCGAGCAGGCGATCCGCGTGGCCAAGCGCGAGCAACCCGACGTGTGCCTGGTCGGGGACGATCTCGCCGGTTCCGGAATCGCCGCCGTGCGCGGGATCTGTCGTGCTGCACCCGACGCGGCGGTAGTGGTACTCACCGAAGTTCACGATGTCGATCTGCTGCTGGATTGCGTGCGGGCCGGCGCGGTTGGATATGTGCCTGGTGCGCTCGATGGGGACCGCCTGCGCCGAATCATCCGGGCCGTCGGTGAACGCGAGGCCGTCGTTCCCCGATCGATGGTCCTCGAGCTCCTGCTTGAGCTGCGCGGCCGCGGCAACGGCGCCGACGCCCTCACTACGCGCGAGTCTCAGGTGTTGGGCATGCTGCGCCGCGGTCACAGCACGGCGGAGATCGCCGAGCGACTTGCGATCGCGCCGGTCACCGTACGACGGCACATTTCCGAGTTGGTCCGCAAGCTCGGCGTCGAGAGTCGCGCCGCGTTGGCCGGCGCTGATGTGCGTTTGCGGCGCGCCACGGTCTAGCTGGCCCAGATTCTCGTGCAGCAGACCTGAACGTCTCGCGGCCACTTAGCTCATTGTGGTCTGCCTGGCTTGCGGGCACGATTCCTGGGTTAGCGATGCACCATCCTCGCGATTACCTACCGGCTCTCGATCGAATCGAGGCCGCGCTCGAAGCGAGCTGCGGCGCCCTGGTGACACTCGAGTCGCTCAATCTCGGTGCGGCCGACGGTCTCAGCGATCTCGACGGGATGCAAGGACATGTCGGCCTCGCGATCAGCTCTCTGCGCGACGCGATCCAGGAGCTCCGATTGGCTCAGAGCAACGGCTCCTCCGTTCTCGCGATCGGTTTTGTGCTTAAGGGAAACAGCCGCGAGCCAGGCCCCGTCAAGCCTGGCACCGGTCAGTCCAAGCCGCGGCGTACGGCGTAGATTGCCGCCTGGACCCTGCCGGGCAATCCCAGCTTCGCGAGGATGTTGGAGACGTGATTCTTGGCCGTGCGCGGGCTGATGTTGAGCGTTGCCGCTATCTCCGTGTTCTCCATTCCGCGCGCGATCAGTCGCAGGACGTCGAGCTCTCGCGCTGACAGCTGATCGAGCGATCCGGGCTCCTGCTCCTGCTCAACGCGACGCTGTCTCACCCTGCCCAGTACGAGCTCGGCGGCGCGAGGAGACAACCAGGCCACGCCTTGGGCGGCGGCACGGACCGCGACCACGACGCTGTCGATTGGGGTGTCTTTCGCCATGTAGCCCGATGCGCCGGCCTCGAGCGCGGACTCGACGTCGGCTCTGTCCGAAGCCACGGTCAGCACCAGCACCCGGGTCGCAGGATGCAGCGCGAGGATCTGGCGGGTTGCGTCCGGGCCGGGGAGATCCGGCATACGGAGATCCATCAGGACGACGTCCGGCCGGAGCTCGTCGGCCAGTCGCACGCCCATACGCCCACCCGAAGCCTGCGCCACCACCTCGATGTCGGGTTGCGATCCCAGAAGCGAGGCCAGGCCGGTGCGAAACAAGTCGTGGTCGTCGACAACCAGGACGCGGATGCGCGCAGTCTGCCGTTCGGCCTCGCTCATCGACAAATAAACCATGTTGTAGCCCCGTGTTCGACCTAGGTCGGTTTACGCACCGACGCAGCCCCACGGGAGGAATTATAAGCGGACGCGTTAGGCCCGTTTGTGGAGCTCCGTTCATCTTTTTGAACGACGCGTGGGCAGCTCGCCCTATGCATCCGCGTCCGCCCGCCTTTGCGCCTACACCTGCAGGCGCCACCGTGGCCGGATCGAGACCGAACTGAACGACGCGTTCTCTCGCCATCCGCAATCGGGGTCGGAGCTGCGATGACGGCTGCGCGGCCTGACGGCGGCGGAGCGCCGGCTATTGAGCGACCTGAGACCGGAGCCCCACGCCGCCTCTCCGCCGCCGAGAGCACTCGTTAGAGTTGGCGCGGGCATGCTGATCGGTCTGTTTGATATCGAGACTCCGTTGCTCCCGCTGCGCGAGCAGATCGTCGAGCGTCTGGCGGAGGTGGTCGAACGCGGCGTCTACATCCTCGGCCCCGAGGTCCAGGCGTTCGAGCAGGAGTTCGCCGACTATCTCGGCGTTCGCCACGCGATTGGCGTCGCGAACGGCACCGACGCGATCACGATCGCGCTGAAGGCGCTCGGCGTCGGTCGCGACGACGACGTCGTGGTGCCGTCCTTCACGTTCTATGCATCGGCGGAGGCGATCGTCGCCGCCGGCGCGCGCCCGGTCTTCTGCGACGTCGACCCGGCGACCCGCAACGTCACCGCCGACACGGTGCGTGCGGCACTCACGCCGCGCACCAAGGCGATCGTCGCCGTCGACCTGTTCGGCTGCCCGGCGCCGGTGCCGAACCTGCGCGAGCTGGGCGTTCCCGTCCTCGAGGACGCCGCCCAGGCGGCGGGCGCTAGCCTGGACGGTCGCCCCGCGGGCTCGCTTGGCGACGCCGCCACGTTCTCGTTCTATCCGTCCAAGAACCTCGGATGCTTCGGTGACGGCGGCGCGATCACGACCGACGACGACCAGGTCGCCGAGCTCGCGCGGGCGCTCCGCTGCCACGGCTCCCGCGACAAGCAGACGTTCGCGTACATCGGCTACAACTCGCGCCTCGACGAGCTCCAGGCGGCGATCCTGCGCCTGATGCTGCCCGAGCTCGACGGCTGGTCCGAACGCCGGCGCGCCGCGGCGGATGCGTATGCGGAGGCGGGCATCGCGCGGTACGTTACCCCGCCCGCGGTGCCAGACGGAGCCAAGCCGGCCTGGCATGTCTACGTGGTTACGCATCCCCGCGCCGACGAGGTGATCGCGGGCTTGGCCGACCACGGCGTCCAAGCCCGCGCCTACTACCGCACGCCGCTGCACGAGCAGCGCCCGATGGCGCCTTGGGCGCCGCTCGCCGGCTCGCTGCCCACGACCGATGAGCTGGCGCGCACCAACCTGGCCCTGCCGATGAGCGCCTCGCTCGAGCCCGAGCGCGCCGGCGAGGTCGTGGACGCGGTGGCGGCAGTGCTCCGCGACTGACGGGCCGTCAGCGCCAGCGGTCGATCAGGTCCTCGTCGGCGACGCGTCGGACAAAGCGCGCCGGCACACCCATCACGACCTCGCGCGCGCCGACGTCCTTGGTAACGAGCGCGCAGGCGGCGACGAACGCCTCCTCGCCGATCACCACCCCCGGGACGAGCACCGCCCCGCCGCCGACCCGGCAGGCGCGTCGGAACGTCGGGCCCTGCAGCGGCTCCCCGCGCGGGTGGCGGCCCATCGTGTCGTCGTTGGTGGAGATCACGCCTGGCCCAAGAAACACGTCGTCCTCGACCACCGAGCCGCCCGTGACGTAGACGCCGGTCTGGATAAGGACGCGGTCGCCGATCTGCGCCCCGAAGTCGACCGACGAGCCGCGGCCCACGACCGACCCGGCGCCGATCCTCGAGCGCTCCCGAATCTGGGCCTGGTCGCCGATGATCGCGCCCGTGGCCACGTGCGCTCCGGCATACACGACCGCGCCGCAACACACGGTCACGCCCGATTCGAGTACGAGCCCCGCGAGCTCGCCTCCGGCCGCGCTCGACCCAGCCCGCAATCGCGGACGCTTCCCGAGCACCGCGCCGTCTTCGATAACACAGCGCTCGCCGACCTCGGTGTCTGCATGGACGACCGCCCCCGCTCCGACCACCGATCCCGCGCCGATCCGGGCACCGTCGTGGATGACGGCGCTCGGGTGGATGCTCGCGTCCATGGGCGCGCAGTCTATGTACGACGGGCTTAGTGGGATGGTCGGCGGCGCCTTAGCCGGCGGCGAGCTCGTCCAGCCGGCGCGCGATGAACTCCCGCTCGGCGGGGTTGCGCGTGAGCTCGAGCGCGCGGCGGTAGGCGTCGCCCGCCTCTGCGGGACGGTCGAGCCGGCGCAGAAAGTCGGCGCGGACGGCGTGCAGCAGGTGGTAGCGCTCGAGGCCCTCGATCCGGTCGACCAGCTCGAGCCCGTCCTCGGGGCGTCCCGCCTCGGCCACCGCCACCGCTCGATTCAAAGCGACGACCGGCGAGGGTACGAACAGGAGCAACTGCTCGTACAGAGCCGCGATCTGCGGCCAGTCCACCTCCTCCGCCGACGGCGACGCGGCATGAAGCGCGGCGATCGACGCCTCGAGCTGGTAGCGGCCGGGGCGCCGGAGCCGGAGCGCACGGTTCAGCATTCGGACTCCTTCTTCGATCTCGGCTCCGTCCCACCGAGAGCGATCCTGCTCGGACAGCAGGATCAGCTCGCCCTGGGGGCCGGTCCGCGTGCCCCGGCGCGAGTCGTGGAACAGCATCAGCGCGAGCAGCCCGAGCACCTCCGGCTGATCGGGCATCAGCGTCGCGAGCAGCTTGCCGAGGCGAACCGCCTCCGCGCACAGCTCGGTTCGGAGCAGGTCCGCGCCCGCGGTCGCGGCGTAGCCCTCGTTGAAGATCAGATAGATGACCGCGAGCACGGTGTCCAGGCGCTCGGGCAGCACCGCGTCGCCCGGCAGCTCGAACGAGATCCCGGCATCGCGAATCTTGCGCTTGGCCCGCACCAGGCGCTGCGACATCGTGGCGTCGGGGACGAGGAACGCGCGGGCGATCTCCGCGCCGGTCAGGCCGCCGACCGCCTGGAGCGTCAGTGCCACCCGCGCCTCGGACGCGAGCGCGGGGTGGCAGCAGGTGAACAGGAGCGCCAGGCGCTCGTCGCCCAGCTCGGCCAGGGTGTCGGGCAACGGGTCGGCGGGCTGGCCGGAACTCGGCTCCTCGGGCAGGCCGAGCCGCTCGAGCTTCTCCTCGGCGGTCCGCCGGCGGCGCAGCCGGTCGATCGCGCGGTTCCTGGCCACCGTGAACAGCCACGCGGCGGGCGCCTTCGGCGTGCCGTCTCGTGGCCAGGTCACGATCGCCCGTGCGAACGCCTCCTGAAGCGCGTCCTCGGCCAGCTCGAAGTCGCGCAGGCCCGCAACAAGCGCGGCGAGCACTCGCGCACGGTGCTCGCGAAACGCCTCCTCGACAGCCCGGGTGGCCGCGGCTTGATCGCCGGTTGGCATCGCCCGCAACGTTACCTTTGCGGCTGTGATCGTCCGCAGGGCACACCACGACGACCTCGACGCGATCGCGCGAGGGTACGCAGCGGTCGCCGCGGAGGGCTTCCTGGGCGGCCAGCCGCCGATCGACCTCGAGGACCGCATCGAACGATTCCGCGAGCTGATCGAGTGCGGAGATCCGGCTGCCCTGTGGGTACTCGAGGACGAACACGGCGAGGTCGTTGGACACGCGGCCACGGAAGAGAGCGTGACCGGGGTGATGTCGCTCGGGATGGCGATCCTCGCGCCGGCGCGCGGCCGCGGCGGGGGTCGGGCCTTGCTGGCCGCCGCGCAGGAGCACGCGCGGGCGTGCGGCGCTCACAAGATCTCGCTCGAGGTGTGGACCGACAACGCCCGGGCGATCGCGCTGTACGCGTCGGCGGGCTTCGAGGTCGAGGGCCTCCGTCGCGACCACTACCGCCGTCGCGACGGCCGCCTGCGCAGCACGCTGCTGATGGCGTGGCGGCCGGATAACCGGGAAATCACCCGCGGCCCAACTGGGTAACTAACCTCTGAGAGGTCACCCCACGAACGGAGCGAGAAGATGAGCAACCCACTGCGCGACATCGAGGCCCTCGGTCAGTCGATCTGGCTGGACAACATCAGCCGGCAGCTGCTCGACGATGGGGACTTGCGGCGCCTGATCGAAGACGATGGTTTGAGCGGGGTGACTTCCAACCCCACGATCTTCGAAAAGGCCATGGCTCATTCGGACCGCTACGACGACGCCTTCCGCGAGCTGCTCGGAGAGACGAGCGACGTCGAGGAGATCTTCAACCAGCTGGCCTACCGCGACATCCGCGACGCGGCCGACCTGCTGCGGCCGGCATGGGACCGCACCGCCGGCGCCGACGGCCACGTGTCGTTCGAGGTCGCAGCGTCGCTCGCGTTCGACGCCGACAAGACGATTGAGGCCGCCCAGCATCACCGGGCCGCGATCGACCGCCCCAACGTGTTGATCAAGGTGCCCGGCACCGACGCCGGCGTGCGCGCGTTCGAGGAGCTGACCGCGATTGGGCTGAACGTCAACGTGACGCTGCTGTTCGCGGTGTCGCGCTACGAGGAGATCGCCGAGGCGTACATCCGCGGGCTCGAGCGCCGCGCGGAAGGCGGCGACTCGCTCGAGTCGGCCGCATCGGTGGCGAGCTTCTTCGTCTCGCGTGTCGACACCAAGGTCGACGCCGCGCTCGAGGGCACCGGACGCGAGGACCTGCGCGGCAAGGCCGCGGTCGCCAACGCGAAGATCGCCTACCGCTCGTTCCAGCGGATCTTCAGCGGACCGCGCTGGGAGGCGCTCACGGCCAAGGGCGCGCACCCTCAGCGGCCGCTGTGGGCCTCGACCTCGACCAAGAACCCCGACTATTCGGACGTCCTATACGTCGACGACCTGATCGGGCCCGACACCGTCAACACGATGCCGCTTCCAACGATCGATGCGACCCGCGATCACGGCGTCGCCAAGCGGACGGTGGACCTCCATGTCGACCAAGCGGTCGAGACGATGAAGGAGATCGAGGCGGCCGGCGTCGACGTCGAGGACATCGTCCTGAACCAGCTCGTCGACGAGGGTGTCGAGTCGTTCGCAAAGTCCTACCAGGACCTGCTGGACTCGATCGAGCGGAAGGCGTCGCAGCTGGCGCACGCGTAGCCGCGGTGCGTCAGGTGAGAAGCTCGTCGAGCGCCGATAGGAGGCGCTGCGCCGAATCGACAGCCCGGCTCGCCTCGGTCGGCGAGGCATCAGCAAGAGTGGGCTCGGCCCGAATGTGGTGGTAGCGCGGCGCTCACGGGCTCCACTCACAGGGCGATTTACGCCATGCGCCCGGGCGTTCCAAAGGCGGCCTGGAGCGCGCGTCGGACCTGCTCCACGGTGACCACGCCCCGGAGGATTCCGTCGCCGTCGACGGCCATCAGCGCCCCGAGCCGGCCGAGGTTCTCCGAGGACAGGACCTCGGTGATCGGACGGTCCTCGTTGACCTGCCAGCCGCCGTCCTGCTCGGGCTCGAGCACGGCCTCGACCGTCAGCCAGTCCTCGCCGCGATCCTGGGCGGCGGTCAGCCGCTCCTGACGCGCGATCCCGAGGAACCGGCGGCTGTCGTCGACGACCGGGAACCACGACCACCCGTAGCGCAGGAAGAACTCGTCGAGCGCCTGGGCGACCGCCGTCCGCGACGGAATCGCCACCGGCTGACGGTCCATGATGTCCGACACCCGGACCCCCTCGATCCGGGCGCTGAGCGCGGTTTGCACGAGCGCCGCCTTGGCCGACTGGTAGAGCAGGAACGCGATCGCGATCAGCCACAGCCCGGTGAAGCTGTGATAGCCGACCACCAGCCACAGGCCGATACCGGCGACGAGGAGCCCGAAGCCCTGGCCCATCTTCGCCGCGACCCGGGTGCCGCGCTCCTTTTGGCCGGTCACCCGCCAGACGATCGCCCGGGTCATCCGGCCGCCGTCGAGCGGGAACGCCGGCACCAGGTTGAACAGCAGCAGGAGCACGTTCCAGAACAGGAGCCAGCTGAGCGACAGCAGCACCGGGGTGATCTTGACCGTGCTGTCGAGCTCGGCGGCGTGGATCAACCGGTGCGGACCGACGATCGCGAGGTCGACGACGAGGCACAGGATCACGAAGCCGAACGTGGCCAGGGGGCCCGCCGCCGCGATCCTGAAGTCCTCGCCCGGGTTGGCAGCATCGCGGCTCATCTCGGTCAGGCCGCCGAACAGGAACAGATCGATCCGGCGGACCGCGATCCCTTCCCTGCGGGCCACGATGGCGTGGCCAAGCTCGTGCACGATCAGCGATGCGAACAGGACCAGCACCGTTACGACCGTCGTCAGGTAGGCGACGCCGTCCGAGCTGTGCAGCGCCTGGCGGAACTCCCCGGACAACAGGAAGATCATCAGGAATAGGATCAGGAACCAGCTGCGATCGACTCCGATCCGAAAACCGAAGAGGTCCACTAGCTTTATCGACGACGGCCGCCGCCACATGCTGCAATGGTCGCACAGGGGCAAAGGCGGCTTTGCCCGAATTGGATTTCGGTAGACAGATGTCAGACTCATTTGAACAGCTACGCGAGCGGATGGCCGCGCTCGCGGACCTCAGGAACGTCGCCCAGCTGCTCGACTGGGACCAGCAGACGATGATGCCGCCGGGCGGCGCGCCGGCTCGCGCCGAGACGGTCGCCACCGTGCAGAAGATCAGCCACGAGATGTTCGTCGCCGATGAGACCGGCCGGTTGATCGAAGCCGCAGCGGCGCATCTCGATGGTGCTCCGCCCGATTCCGACGAAGCGTCGCTGGTTCGGGTCACCAGCCGTCAATGGGACAAGGCGCGCCGCGTGCCGGCGCAGCTCGCGGCCGACCTTGCGCGCGCCGCCTCGGTCGGTCACCAGGCCTGGGTTCTGGCGCGGGAAGCTTCGGACTACGCCGCGTTCGTCCCGTATCTGGAGCGGAACTTCGAGCTCGTCCGCCGGTACATCGACTGCTTCGACAGCTTCGACTGCGCATATGACGTGCTGCTCGACGACT
>Ga0335078_10017564_pt1 | contig 10633 bp, 1 predicted proteins | sample Lox_Sample_32_FD_206711 | JGI IMG/M metagenome (GOLD analysis project Ga0335078, IMG submission 206711) | Soil microbial communities from Loxahatchee National Wildlife Refuge, Florida, United States - Lox_Sample_3.2 | ecosystem: Environmental > Terrestrial > Soil > Wetlands | place: USA: Florida...
TCCGCTTCCCGCACGAACATGGCATGGCGATCGGGCTCGGTGAAAAGCCCGATGGTGCGTATCGAGGTGCCGTGCTCTTGATTAAACTCGCGCGCCGCGTGGATGAATCGCATCGCAGCTTCGCCGCGGTTCACAATTGCTACGCGTTGGAACTCGTGTTGCACAATTCTCCTCCGCTAGTCAATCGTCGGGACAAACGCCTCGGCTTACCGAACCAACCCCGCCCCTTGCCGGTAAGGAGGGAAAGCCGAGGTGTCAATTCCAAGCTACTTAAAGAACGGAGCCTGTCCAGTTCCCCTTGCCGTCAAGCAGGGAGCTTGGGAGTACGAAGGGAGCGCCAGGCTGCGCGTCCTTCGGGACATTTAACGGTTTCGCCTCAACGCTGTCAGGGAGAGGCACAGTGCGATAGCCGCGAAGAGTGACGTACCGGTTCCCTTTCGCGTCTACGACCTCGGCATCATAACTCCCCTGATCGGGGTCAGGCGTGACCACCGCGATCAGCGGCTCGTCGGCCGGCCCCGGCGTGCGCCACAACGAGACTTGGTCCACGTGCTTGGGCAAACCCAACTGATTGTGCAGGTCCATCTCCAAAAGTCCCGCGGTTTGAAAACAAAGCTCGATCAATCGCGGCGCCATAAGCGTCGAGCGGTCTGCCGGATGATGATGGATGGGCAAGCTCCTGGCCATCTGGCCCACCATTCGGTGGCCATCTCGCCATGTTCGCTCCAAGACCTGGTAGGCGGGCCCGTGGAAGTAAACCTTATAGATCTCCTCGGCTCCCGTGATGGGGCCGTGCTGTGAAGTCGCCGCCTCTTCGAACAATTGTCCAGCCGGTGAAGCTTCTTGACCCGGACGGCTCTGCCCGGGAGCGGGCGGCTGCTTCGAAAGGCGGACACGCGCCGTGAAGTGCGTCATCGCTTGCGGTTCCAGCTGGTTTGGAAGCTGCCGCTCGCTCGTCAAACGACATTCCGCCACCAGGTCATCACCGTGCGGGGAGATGAGCGCCTGGGTTGTCAGGGTGCGCGGAACGTTCCGGTAGAACTTCAATGGCGCCAGGAAGTTCACATCTTCAACTGCTTCGATGTGCCAGCCGGGAAGCATCCAGAGGGCGGCTTCCGCGAAGGCTTCAATGCCCATCACTCCCGGCAGAACGGACTTGCCATTGATCTGATGATCGTACAAGAACGGCTGAACCTTCGGGTCGAGCGTCGTCTCGATCGTGAGACCGTGCTGGAGCCCCATGCTCACCACTCTACCGATCATTACTCCCGGCATCTCTTGTGGGGGCGCTCCGGGTGGGCGCACCTGGGCGGCCACCTCAGCGGCCCTTCCATCCATCTCGGTCACATCCAACCCGCCTGTGGAATCCCACTCATTCACAAGAATTCCGAGACGCTGTGCGACGACGATTTCACCCCGTGTCCCTCCTGCCGTCAGTTCGCGACGGATCAATGGAATTCCCGCCTCCGGTGGCAGCATATCGATCCCCGCCAGTTCCATCATCTTGGGGATTGAGCCGCGGGCGGCCATGCCGATACCGCCCCACGCTGTCCAGTCGATGGCAATCGCACGCGTCGCCGGGCGGGTGGTGCGGAAGTTCGAGGCGATCTTGCACAGCAAGTCGTTGGCGGCACTGTAGTCCGACTGTCCGCGATTACCGAAACGACCAGCAATCGAGCTGAACGCCACCGTTGCCCCAAGCGGCATATCGCCGATGGCGTGCAGCAGATTGAACCAGCCGTCGCACTTGACGTCAAAGACCAGATCGAATTCCGCCGGGGTCTTGTCGGGCAGCGTATGGCTGCGCTCCATGCCGGCGGCATGCAGCAGCACGTCGATGCGCCCGCTGTGCTCGCGCACCTGCTCGATAACTTTGGCCACCGCCTCTTGGTCCTTAAGATCCACACTGAAATAGCGGGCGGTCCCGCCGGCTGCTCGTACGGTGTCGATCACACTCCGGGCAGCCTGCGCTCGCTCGATAGCAGCCAGTTGCTTTTCGACCAGCGCGGGCGTGGCTCGTTCACCACGCGCTTGGAGGCGTGCGAAGAGATCGCGCTTGAGGCCTTCCCGGTCACTCACCAGGCGTTTCAGGTCGGGATTATCCTGCTCGGGTTCCGGCACAAGGTCGAGCAAGTAAAAGGTGCCGCCGGTAGCGGCTGCCAAATCTCCGGCTATGGCGGAGACGATGCTGCCCGCCGCACCCGTGACCAGGAAAACCGTCTCCTTGTCGAGAGTAAGCCCAGGCTGGCCGTCGGCGGCCGGCCGCTCCTCGAGCCCCACCGTCCACCGCTGCCCGCCTTTGTAACCAATTTCCAACGCGCCAGGATCGCGCAGGGTTTCCTCGATGAGGAGTTCGGCAACTTCTGACACCTGGCGCGCCGGCTCGAAATCCACGGCTTTAACCAAAGCGTCCGAACACTCCCGCTTATACGCTTTGGTGAAACCCACCACGGCGCCTCCTAGCGGGGCTGCCGCTCCGGCGTCATCGTATCCGTGCTGACCACCCAGGTGCGTGGCCGATATAAGAAAAGTGCCCGGTGGCGCAATCTGGGCGTATAAGACGCGCATGGTTATGTAGAGTGATTTCACGCGTTGCCGCAGGGCCTCACGCCAGGCAACCAAGTCCATAATGCTGAAGCTTCGCTCACTATCGAGCGCGGGTAACCAGTAGACCCCCTCGATGGGCCCGGAGGAAAGCCAGTTCTTGAGGCGATCAGCGAGTGCCTCCGCATCTGTGGTGTCCTCTATTTGGAGCACTTCGACACCCATCATTTGAAGCCGTTGCGCCAACTTCTCGCCCACTCCCGCCTTGTCCGGTTTAATCACCACTCGCCGGCCGGGGCCTAACGTTACTCCCGTTGGCTTGCACATCGTGAGCGGCGGGCGCAAGTTGGGAACGGGTACGCGCCGCGGTATGACGTTGGCGGCGTCCAAGGTTGCGGGGATGGGGCGGGGCAATGCCACAGCACCGGCCCGTTTCTCCTCCTGGGAAGAGAAGAGGTCCGCTTCACTAGCCGTGCTCCCCTCTCCCGCTTGAAGGAGACTAATGGGGCCCGCGAAGCTCTCTTGCGCCGCCGCGGTTGCGGTCGCCTCTGCCGATCCAGCCTTTCTGGTCTGGGCGAATTTGATCACGTGAGCCAAGGTTGGAAAGTCTCGCAACTTGAGGTTCTCATCACGCGGAATGTCGAAGGCGGCTCGCACCGAGGAAAACATCTCCGCCTGCTTAACCGTGTCAACGCCGAGGTCCGCTTCGAGGTCCAGGTCTAAATCCAGCATCTCCACGGGGTAGCCAGTCTTTTCTGCCGCGATGGCCAATACGCGTTCCTTCACCGCATCGCCGGCCCCGCTGTTCCGGACGGGCGGCGCGCTCACGGGTTGAGCGCCGGTTCGTTGGTCGGCGCCACTCCTTGCAGCCGTAGGACCGACGGCGAGCTGAACGGCGCTTGACTCCGAAAGATCGGGTCGCCGATCGTAGACGAAACGGATGATGTGTGCCAAGGTGGGAAAATCTCGGAGCTTGAGATTCTCGTCGCGAGGAATGTTGTAAGTCCCGCGAATCGCCGCGAGCAGCTCCGCCTGTTTCACCGTGTCGATGCCCAGATCCGCTTCGAGATCCAGGTCCGGATCCAGCATGTCTTTCGGATAGCCGGTCTTTTCCACCACCAGCTCAAGAATTCGTTGCTTCACCGGATCGCTACCGCCGTTAGCAGGCGCAAGCGGTGCCGGCGCGGACTCAACACTTCCAGCAGGCGACGGGGTTTCGGGTGGCGCGAAACTGATCTGCAAGATCTCCGGCGTTTCGGATCGCGCCGCGACTTGACACGGTTGAGCTCCAGTGGGTCGGGCGCCGGTCGGCCCAGCAATATCAGGACGCCGTTCGTGCACAAACCGTATCACGTGGGAGAGCGTGGGGAAGTCGCGCAATTTGAGCTTGTCATCGCGCGCAATCCCATAAGCCTCGCGAACCGTCGCAAGCATTTCCGCCTGCTTCACCGTGTCGACACCCAGATCCGCTTCAAGGTCCAAATCCAGATCGAGCATGTCGACCGGGTAGCCAGTTATTTTGGCCACCAGGCTGAGAACCTTGTCTTTTACCGTATCGGCGCCCGCGGCGGCCTTCGAGGGCAGCTTCGGCGAAGGTGCGGGCGGGGCGATGTGAACTTCCACGCTCGACTGGCCCACCTCACCAACCGGCGCGGGCGTGGGCGGTCTTGTCTCAGACATCGCCGCCGGCAGTGGCGTTTGTAGTCCGGGCATCGATACAGTCGCAAACCGGAAATCCTGGTTGGTTTCGGCGGCCGGTGTCGCCGGCCCTTGATCTCGAATCCGCAGCGTGCGATGGACCACTTCCAGTTCCGCGGCCGGGAAGCCTGTGACCCGGCTTAACCAAGCGTTCCAGGCGGCTGGATCGACAATGCGATTAGCGTAGCCCAGAGCGTTCGGGCTGGGGCGAGTGCCGTCTTTCGTCCTCACCCACCGCAACAGTGTCATGCTGATTTGTGAGCCAAAGCCTGCGCCCAACCGCAGTGCATATTTGACGGGATAAATGCCGCCTTTCGATAAATTCAGCACGCCCAACTCAGGATCGACTTCCTTGAAGTTGGCCACCGGCGGCACGCAGCCGGTTTCAAGCGCTTTCACCGCCACCACATCTTCCACGCCCGCCCCCATCGCGTGGCCGGTGAAGCCCTTGGTGTTGGCGATAACGATGCTGTCCGCCGCGGCGCCGAAAACGCGGCGCAAGGCGTTGACCTCGGCGGCGGCGCTGCCGCCTCGGGCCGGCGTATACGTTTCGTGGGAAACGAATACCATCTGGGGCGCTATCTGGTGACGCGCAATGCCCCTCGTTGCCTCGGCGCCAGCCACCAGTTCCTCCATCACCTGGCTGATGTGCTGGACGTCAAGACGCGTGCGGTGGAAGGCGCTATTCAATGTTTTCGTGCCCAAGACCTCACAAATGGGCCGGATGCCACGTTCTCGCGCGGCGTCCTCGCTCTCCACCACCAGGGCCGCGGCGCCCATTCCGATAATCATGCCGTTGCGGCGGCGGTCAAAGGGGATCGCCGTATCTTCCACGATGTCGCCGGTAGCTGCCGCACCAGTGGAAAGAAAGGCGGCCCCGAACCATTCGAGGGTATTGTCGGAAGTGATGTCGTCCGCGGAGATGACGATCACGCGACGGCAGCGGCCGAGGCGAATCCAGTTCTCGGCCAGCGCGATGCCTTGTGTAGTGCTCGCGCAGGCGGCGTTGACTTGCGTGTTGGGGCCGCGGGCTCCGATGAGTTCCGCGAATTGGGCGTGTCCCATCGATATGACTTTGAACAGGAAGTGGCGGTCAAAAAGAAACGGCTCCTTCTCGATGGCTGCGCGCAACTCACTCATGCGCCGGTCTATTTCCTGTCCTAGAAGGGCTTGGCCATTCGCATTATTCACCCGGGCGCGCAAGCTTTCCAGCATGGCCAACTGCTCGCGGCGGGCACGATCCGCGTAGTAGCTCGACAGCTCTTTCGTGTAGGAGTCGATGCCCGGGTAGACGGAGGCAAATATCACGCCGGTATCGTCGCGCAGGGCGTCCGGTAACCCCCACCGGTCGGGTAACTTAGTACCTATGCTCGTGTTCTTGTAGCGCATTGCCAGCGGGATTCCGGCATCACGCAAGGCGTCAATGCCCACAGCGATAGCCAGGCTCGCGGCACGGTCGAAGGAGGCCGCACGTTCGGCGGGAATGCCGAATTCCTTTTCCAGATCGAAAGCCCCGCCGCGCCCCGCCAGCTTAACGACATCTCCCAACTCGTTGATGGACTCAAAGGTGGGCCCGCCTTCCCCATTCTTGACCAGACGTGTGATGCGTTTGTCCAGAATGGCGCGACGGAAACGCATGGGGATCGCATCGATGAATTGGTCGCCTCGCAGGATGCGGGCAACATTCGAATCATCGAAGATTCGCTCGGTTCCAGGCAAGCCTAAGGCCGCCCCGGTAATGGTTACGGGGAGGTAGGGCGCGGAACCGTTTTCTCCATGGTAAACCTTCCAGCCGCGGTCGAGAACCTCCGCGAATAGATGGCCGAGCGCCGTAAAGCGGGCGCCATTCGTCGGACCAGGGGATGCGGGGCTATTGCTTTCGACAGGCAATGGCTCAGTCATTGTTGAGCAGCCTCCTTCATTAATGCGAGATGTGAGGGGCGGCGAGCAGGAAACCTGCCTTCCGTACCCACCACCCTTCAACCCCTCCGCCGCCAGAGAGGGGATCTGCGGTGTCGCTTCCGAAATGTCCGCCGGCGCAGGGGCAGGGACCGAATCGACCACGCTGACTGGCGCACCGGGGGAGGTTTCCATGCCTCCCCGTCCCAGTCCCGCGGCATAGAGGCCGCACAGCGCTTGATTGAAAGCCGCAATATCGCCGATTTTCGGATGGTTGCAGAAAAGCGCTACCACATCCTCGCGGTCGCCGAGCACATCCTCAGCAAAGCCCTGCAGCGCCTTCTTCGGCCCGACCTCAACAAACATGCGTGCTCCCGCGTCGTAAAGCGTGCGCAGGCCCTTGACGAACTGCACGGGAGACGCTACTTGCCGGGCGAGAATGTCGACCATCTGGGGCACAACGCCGGGACCGGTGGGATAAAACTCGCCGTTGACATTTGCTACGATGGGGACGCGAGGCGATTCAAGATGCAGGCGCTCCAGAACACGCCGTAGGGGCTCGCTGGCCGGCGCTACGATCGAGGTGTGGAAGGCGTGACTGACCGGCAGAGGGACGGCATTATGGCCAGCCTTCAGGAAAGCTTCCATAGCTTGCTCGACGGCCTTGGTGGCGCCCCCGATGACCGCTTGGATTTTGCTGTTGACGTTGGCCACCACTGCATAGCCGTCGATGGTCTTCAGGATTCTGTCAATTTCCTCGAGCGGCGCGAAGACCGCAGCCATCCGCCCCTTGTCCTCGACCGCCACCCGGGTCATTCCACGGCCGCGGGCGCTGACGGCCTCGAGCGCCTCCGCGAAGGGAAGGGCACCCGATGCAACCAGAGCTCCATATTCACCCAGGCTGTGTCCCATCGTCATATCGGGCCGGATGCCGTACGCGGCTAAGAGCCGGGTGATCGCCATATCGATCGTCAACACGACCGGCTGCGTAATTTCAGTCTGGCGCAAATCCTCTTCGCATTTAGCGATAGCGCCGGCATCGCTCTCGTCAATGAAAACAAACTTGCTGAGCGGCTTGCCGAGCAGCGGAGTCATGATCCGATCCGCTTCGGCAAATGTAGCAGCCACAATAGGTTCGGTGGCGCGCAACGTCCGCAGCATATTCACATATTGCGACCCCTGGCCGGTGTACAGGAACGCCACCTTTGGCGCAGGGCCGCAGCCCCGGAAGATGCCTTGCGCCCGAAGGGCCTTCCACATCGCTGCTTGGCCCGCCCCGAGAGCCTTGAGGGCCTTAGAGCACTTCTCCGCCAAGTCAGCGGCGTCAGCATAGTCGATCGAAATGCGTTCGGGAGCGCTCAGATCCGAGTCGGCCGGGGCGGCCGGCGCCAAGGCTTGGCCTGCTTGGGCAGCCTTTTGAATTTGGCGCAGTCGTTCGGCCAGCCCTGGCCCGGAGGCGGCGCCGACGACCAGCGCGCCGCGTAAGGGTGCCTTACACGGGACCGCAGATGACACAGGAACACTTGCCTGTGCACCGTCGTCTTTATGCTGAAGTGACGGAGCCGAGAGTGCCTGAGACCGCACGGCACTAGATGTCGTATCACTGACCGCCATCAACCTCTTGCCGTTGCCGTTCAACCGGTGGGGAATATATTCCTCGAGCACCGTGTGAAAATTGGTTCCGCCAAAGCCGAAAGCACTGACTCCGGCACGCCGAACCCCATCCGCCGCGGTTGTCGTCCAGGGCCTTAACTCGGTGTTGACGTAAAGAGGAGAGTGGGCAAAGTCGATATTGGAATTGGGGTGATCGCAATGCAAGCTGGGCGGCAAAACTTTGTCCCGAAGCGCCAGGGTAGACTTCAACAATCCCGCGGCGCCGGCGGCTCCTTTGAGATGCCCGAAGTTCGATTTGACTGAGCCCAGTGCCACGGAACCAGTGGGGAGGTGAAATTCGCTGAGCACGTCGACCATGCTTTGCGCTTCAACCACATCCCCCACACTGGTCGATGTTCCGTGGCCTTCGATCATCGTTACTGTCGCCGGGGAAAGGCCGGCATTCTTCCAGGCGCGCTCGATGCAAAGTTTCTGGCCGGCAGGGTTGGGCGCCGTTATGCCCTTGCCGTTTCCATCACTCGATCCACCCACGCCGCGCAATACGGCATAAATCTTGTCGTTGTCACGCTCCGCATCGGCCAGGCGCTTCAGCAGAAACAGGGCAGCGCCTTCACCCATCACAAAGCCGTCGGCTCCCTCGGCGTAAGGACGAGTGCCAGAGGCTGAGAGCGCTCCAATCTTGCAGAACTTAATGAAGGTGGAAGCCCCCATGTTCCGGTCAACGCCGCCGCTGATCGCCAAGTCAAAGTCATTCGTGACCAGACCCTCGACCGCCGCCTTAATCGCCGCCATGGCTGAGGCACAGGCCGCGTCCGTGGTGTAATTGGGTCCGCGAAAGTTGAAAACGTTGGCAACGCGTCCGGCAGTACAGTTCGCCAGTTCGCCGGGCATCGTGTCTTCCGTAACCTCGGGCAGGAGCTGAGCGATCCGCTGGCGCAATTCGCGGGTCAAGTCGCGGCGGGCCTTTTCGGGCAAAGCGGCGAAGCTGGGCGATTCAGCTAACTCGCGGGCATATTCGGGAAAGGCTAGGCGTAAGACCGTGAGATAGTGATGTTCTCCACCCATGGCATTGCCAAGGACGACAGCCGTGCGATTGAGGTCCAGGGGGCGCTCCGGATAACCATAGTCGTTCAACACTTCCCGCGTGCAAGCGATGGCCCACTTTTGAGTCTCGTCCATAGCGGCGGCCACTCGCGGCGGGATCGCCAGGCGCCACTTGAGCGGATCCCATGTATACTCGCGAACCCAACCACCGATCTTGGAGTAGGTTTTGTCCGGGGCACTGCGGTCCGGATCGTAGTAAAGCGCGGGGTCCCAACGGTCAGGCGTGACTTCGCTGACGCTGTAACGGCCACTCTTCACATTTTCCCAGAAGGCGGCTGCGTTGACGGCATCGGGAAGAACGGCGCCCACCCCCACAATAGCAATCGCTCGAGAAGCGGTGTCTTCCATGGTGACCCTCCCCAGTGATTTCCCATCAACGCTCGTAAGGCGATGGCATGCGCAAGCGAGCTAGCACGCTAGGCGGCCGCCCGTGCACTTTTGGCCACCCGCCCATAGAGCACGTCGGCAACGTAATCCAAGTCTGCGATCAGCCCCGCCTGCGCGCGATGAATGGCAGGCAGCCCCAGATTGATTTCAAAAGCGGACATCTCCGGATCGGACACGCCACCTGCTCCCGCCACAAGTTGTAAGCCTTCCGCCATAACCTTGAGTGCCGCCTCACGCGCGAAGCAGCGGGCTATCGTCTGAAGAGCCGTCGCGTCAAAGCGTTGGTTGGCTTTTTCGTGCAGCCGGCCTTGGAGCATCAGAGTGGCGCGGCGAGACAAGCTACCCGCGCACTCCGCATAGGCGATCAGTTCTCCCAGGCGAAGCAGAACATGCTGGTGGCGGGTCAGGCGTGCCAGGCGAGCTCTTTCCATTACTTCTGCTAAGGCATGCAGGGCCAGGGCAGCGATATCCGCGCCGACGCTCGGGTGACTGACATGCAGCGCCTCGAGCTTTTGTGCCTGCTCGTGATAATGCCGGCCGCGCGTCTTCAGGTGGGATTGCCAGCGATCACGGCTGATCGTCATCTCCATGATTTCGGAGGTGCCTTCGTAAATCCTGGTGATGCGAACATCGCGCTTGATCTTTTCCACCATGTACTCATGCGTGTAACCATAGCCTCCCAGCGCCTGTATGCCGGCATCGGCGGCGCGATCGCCGGCTTCCGTTGCCATGTACTTGGCGATGGCGCCTTCGGTGTTTAAGCTGCCTTCGCCGGCGTCGATGCGCTCGGCGGTTTCTTCAATGCAGGCACGCGCGGCCTCCAGGCGGCACACGTTCGGCACTATCAACTTGTGGGTGTACCCCTGCTTTTCGGAGAGCGGCGACCCCGCCTGAATGCGCTGGGTCGAGTACGGTATGGCCCGGTCGAGCGCAGCCCAACCGGCGCCGAGGCCAAAGGCTGCTACCATCAACCGCGTGTAACCGAAAACCGCCTGCGCCTGAATTAACCCCTGCCCTTCCACCCGTCCAACCAGCCGGTCGGCGCCAACGTAGACGTCGGTGAGCGAGAGGGCCGCGGTGTTGCTGAGGCGGATGCCGTGCTTATCTTCCGGCTCATCATGCTTGAAACCCGGCGCGCCCTTTTCGACGATGAACCAACTGGGACCGCCAGGCGTGTTCGCCAGAATCGAGTAAGCATCGGCGATGCCGCCGTTCGAGATCCATTGCTTACTGCCGTTGATTTTGTACCCGACAACCTTGCCGTCCTCGAGCACCCGGTCAGCTGTGCTTTCGAGCGAGCCCAGATCGCTGCCCGCATTTGGTTCGGTGGCGCCGTAGGCGAACAACATTCCTTCTTCCGCGATGCGAGTCAGCCACAGTTTCTTCT
>Ga0335078_10017565_pt1 | contig 10633 bp, 9 predicted proteins | sample Lox_Sample_32_FD_206711 | JGI IMG/M metagenome (GOLD analysis project Ga0335078, IMG submission 206711) | Soil microbial communities from Loxahatchee National Wildlife Refuge, Florida, United States - Lox_Sample_3.2 | ecosystem: Environmental > Terrestrial > Soil > Wetlands | place: USA: Florida...
CCGGCGCCGGTGAATCCGTCGGCAATTTTCTCGCTGCGGTACGCGGGCGGCGGCGGTGGCGCCCCGGGGGCGACGTCGATGGGATCGTAGAGTTCGGCGTAGGCGCACCAGTCCATGTCCTCGGGGACGGCGGCGCCTTCCTGATCTTTTTTGAGTTGCTGAAAGACGGCGAGCTCGCGGGCGGAGTCAGCGGCGCGCCCAGCCTGGCGGTAGAGGGCCTGAAGCTGGTAATGCGGGGCTGCGAGGCGCGGGCTGAGGTCGCGCGCGATTTCGAATTGCCTGATGGCGGCGGGGTAGTCCTCTTTCATTTTGTGGAGGACGCCCAATTGATAGTGCGCCACCGGCTCATCGGGGACGAGGCGGACCATTCCCTGGAACTGCGCGAGGGCCTTGTCGGGATCGTTTTCCTTCTTGTAGAGGATGCCGAGATTGAACCAGGTGTGGGGCAGCTTGGGGTCTTCCTTTTGCACTTTGAGGAGTTCGGCCATGCCGGCTTCGTTCTCGCCCTGGCGCAGGAGGGCCAGGCCGTAGTTGATTTGCTCGCGGGGGGAATTGGGCGCGAGGTCGAGGGCCTGTTTGAGCTCGGTGACGGCTTCGGCGTGGGTGGTCGGATTTTCGTAGAAGGCCTTGCCGAGATTGCGGTGCTGCCAGAGGCGCGGATCGTTGGATGTCTGGCCGGAGACGATCCAACCGGCCCCCGCGGCGGCGGCGAGGACGATTACCCACAGGAAGGCGCGGAGTTTGCCGTGCATGCTAATTGACAGTATGGCAGAAGAGGGCGTCAGTGAGCCGGGGAGAACGAAGATCCGGCGGCGGCAAGATCGTTTACCACAGAGGCACAGAGACACGGAGAAAAACAAAAGTCAAAACCAAAACCGGAGGACACGGAGGTGGCGGAGCACACGGAGTGGGCCGGCTCGGCGGTTCGGGCCGGACGGCCAACTCGGATTACCGCAGAGACGCAGAGGCGCTGAGACAGGCGAAATCCAAATTCACCACAGAGGCACAGAGACACGGAGAAAAACAAAAGTCAAAACCAACACCCGAGGACACGGAGGTGGCGGAGCACACGGAGTGGGCCGGCTCGGCGGTTCGGGCCGGACGGCCAACAGAGACGCAGAGGCGCTGAGACAGGCGAAATACACCACAGAGGCACAGAGACACGGAGAAAAACAAAAGTCAAAACCAAAACCGGAGGACACGGAGGTCGCGGAGGACACGGAGGTGGCGCCTGCGGGCGCCTTTTTCGGATGCCGTCGGAATAGTGGTACGGGTTGTTGGGGATGGGTGACAATGGGGTTTGACCCAAATTCTGAGTCTTTCGGCGCGCGAGCAGGCGCGGATGGTGCGGGAGCGAAGCATTTCCTCACGCGAGCTTGTGGGTGCGCATCTCGACCGAATCGCCGCGGTCAATCCGGCGCTGAATGCCGCCGTGGAGGTGATGAGCGAGCGCGCGATTGCCGACGCGGACGCGGCCGACAGCGAGTTGACGGCGGGGAATTCGCGCGGGCCGCTTCATGGCGTGCCGTTCAGCATCAAAGACTCCATCGAGCAGGCCGGCAACCGGTGCACGGCGGGGACTGTGGGGCGGAAGCACGCCGCAGTTTCAACGGCGGATGCCACGCTGGTGGCACGGCTGCGGCGCGCTGGCGCGATTCCGGCCGCGCGCACGAATCTCCCCGATCTTCTCTTCGCGTTCGAGAGCGACAACCTGATTTACGGGCGGACGAACAATCCTTACGACGTGACGCGGACGCCGGGAGGGTCGAGCGGCGGGGAGGCGGCGCTGATTGCCGCGTGCGGCTCGCCGTTGGGGCTGGGCAGCGACGCGGCGGGATCGGTGCGGCTGCCGGCGGCGTTCTGCGGGATCGCCGGCATCAAGCCTACCTCGGGACGCTTGCCGCGCACCGGTCATTTTCCGCCCGCGGGAGGATGGCTCGAAATGGTGTGGCAGATCGGGCCGATGGCGCGGCGCGTCGAAGACCTGGTGGACGCCATGCGCCTGCTGAACGGACCGGACGGAGTGGAGCCGACGGTTCCCGACGTGCCGTTTGGCGAGCCGGGGCGGGTGAACCTGGCCGATTTGCGAGTGGCGTTCTATACGGATAACGGATTAGCGGCGGCCGATGACGAAGTCGCGGCGGTGGTGCGGGCGGCGGCGCGGGCTATCGAGCGAGAAGTGCGGTCGGTGGCCGAGCGGCGGCCAGCGTGCCTCGCGGCGGCGTACGATCTGGAGATGAAATGGATCGGGCCGGATGGCGGCGACGGCTTGCGGGCTTATCTTCGCGGACTCGGATCGGCACAGGTCCATCCGCTGCTCACGGGATGGCTCGACAAGCTGGAGGCGTATCGTACGGATCTCGCGGGCATGGCGCGGTATTGGTCGGAGCTTGATGCCTATCGCGCGGAAATGATGCGATTCGCAGGCGATTTCGACGTGATTCTGGCGCCGGCGTACGTTCATGCCGCGCTCGCGCACGGCGAATCGATCCGCGACGAGAATTTCCGCGGATTCAGCCACACGATGGCGTTTAACGTGGCGGGATGGCCGGCGGCGGTGGTACGCTGTGGCGAATCGGCCGCGGGGCTGCCGATCGCGGTGCAAGTGGCGGCGGGTCCGTGGCGCGAGGATATCGTGCTGCGGGTGGCGCTGGCGCTGGAGGAAGCGATGGGAGGGTGGAGGCCGGCGCATGTTTAGCGGAACGCTGGTCGGCTCGGTTTTCGATCGCGGCCTGGTTACGCGGTGGCAGTGGGTGTGCGCGCCGCTCCTGTGGGTGGTGCTCAGCCTCTATTGGGACGCCGCGGGGAAGAAGACGGCGGAGACCAGCAGCGCGGAATCGCGGCGGTCGCGCGGGGTTCACTTGTTTCTGGTCAACGCGGCGCTGCTGATGGTGCTGGCGCCGCTTCGCCACATGCATTTCGTCCCGCAGTCCGCGGCGATCATGGCGGGCGGCCTGGCGACGGAGGCGGCGGGGTTGTGTCTGGCGATCGTGGCGCGGCGGCACCTGGGCCTCTACTGGAGCGGGGAGATATCGATCAAGGTGGGTCATCGGCTGATTCGTTCCGGTCCTTATGCGAAGGTGCGGCATCCGATATACAGCGGTCTTCTCGCGATGTATGCCGGCACCGCGTTGGTGACGGGGACGTGGCTGGCGCTGGCGGGATTGGCGATGGCGGGGATCGCTTACGGGCGCAAGATTCGCCTCGAAGAACGGAATCTGCGCGCGGCATTCGGCGCGGAATACGAGGCGTACCGGCGCGAATCGTGGGCGCTGGCGCCGGGATTGTTCTAACGCTACTTGGGATCGAATATCAGCAGGAAATCCACGAAGTTGTGCGGTTGGTTCTCAGTGGAAGCATTGATCTTGCGGAACTCGGTGCGTACGGACGGCACGAAAACCTTCAGAAACTCGGCGGGATATTCGTAATCGTAGGGATCTCCAATCCGCAGCTTCCACATTTTGCGCGCCGTGGCTTCGTCTTCGGGCGACAGGCCTACAATGCTCAATTTTCCCGCCAGGAACTTCGGCCCCATGGCGAATGGAATCTTGAGATCGAGCAATAGCTGGTCGTCGTGGAAGATCCGTTCGGGTTGGGCGGACGCTTTGAAATACCCGGTCCGCTTCAAGGGCTTTTCAGCTTCCCGAATCGATTTCTCGATCTCCGTCCAATTGGCGATTTCGCCCTTCTTGAACTGTGCCGCTCTGAACATGGCCTCCACAGGCAGATTGTCGCCTACGAAGGTCACCTCGCCAAGCTTGAATTGCGGACCCTCTTCAATGGTGGTGGTCACGGTGACGTTTCCGGGAGACGTCTTTTGCGCGGTGATTTTCGGAAACTGCACGCGGTACATGCCGTGTTCCTCGTAGGCGGGCCGGAGATTGAGCTCGACAACCTGACGAAATCGGCGGTCGGTATACCCCTCGTCGGTGACTTTGTTCGCCAGCACGGCGGCAAGCGCTTCGGCAGTCAGCTCGTGCTGGCCGGTGAAGTTCATGGCGGCGACATGGGGCAGGGTCTGCGGCTGAAAAGAGATCTGGCTCTTGCCAGTCCGCAGGTCGGTTTCCACTCGGGTCACGACAGGTTGGCCATCGAGCACCGCCTTGGCGTGCTCGGCCAGCGCTTTGGCGAGGAAATCCTGCGCGGCGTCGTTGTCCGGCACCTGGTGATCGAAGGGTGGATAAAGGGAGGTGAGCCAGCGCCACAGCTCGGAACCGTCGGCGCCAGGGAGATCGATGGAAGCCGGGGAGAACTGCCGCTGGTCCTGGATGGTCAGGGTGAGCACCCATCCACGCTTCGGGCCCGGCGCGTAGCGGTAGGAGACGGTTTGAAAAAGGCCGGTGCCGATGAGTTTGCCGCAGGCTTTATCGAAGGCCGCCTTGTCGGCGGGACCTCCGATGCGCAATTGTCCCGCGGAAAGAATCGCCTCGCGGGAGATTCCAGTGCCTTCGAGAACGAGCGATTCGAGAGGGAGGGATTGAGCGGCCACAGGGTACGCCAGAACAAGCGCGAACGCCAGCTTCCGTAGCATAAGGCGAGTATAGCGGACATACTGCTGAGCCGGCCGCGACGCGAGGGGCCGGTGTTGTGGAGTGCCGGCAGGTTTGCCGGAGCGTCCGCAAAAGCGCGGTGACGGAAACACTCCGGCGAGGCCACGGCCCAGCGCCGGTATGAGCGCCATTGCGCGGCCGGATTGCCGGCGCGCCCGCGGGTGCACGACCGAACACGGACGCCGATCCGCGTGCCGGCGCCCGGTTTAGGGTCTGGAACGATCGCCAGGCCGCCGTTCGCCTTGATCTCCCTGACGCCGAGGATTCCATCGGATCCCGTGCCGCTGAGGATACCAGCGACCGCGTTTCCGTCATGAGTTCCGGCGAGCGCGCGTAGAAAATGATCGCTTGGCGCGCGCTCCTCCCGCCGGTCCTCGAGCCTGGGATGCCAACCACCATCTGGCCGGTTTTGGACAATTCTTCCGGCATTTCCGAGCCCCACCCAAACCCCGAAAGACTGCCTGGCGGCCGATATTTTAAAGGGTCCCAGCCACTCCCAGGCGGTCGCTGCTCAGCCAGCAACGGCGAGCCGTTCCTCCAGGTGCGCCAGCACCTTAGGCCATGCGTCGCGGTGGCGCGCCATCGATTCCTCGGTCGGGAATCCAGCGTGGGTGAGGCGCAGGTGGGTGCCGGCGGCAGCGGGGGAGAGTTCGACGGTGACTACGGTCTCGGCGCCCAGAGTGGCGCTGGTGAGCCAGGTGAGTTCGATCAATCGGTCTGGATCGAGCCTCAAAAACCGGCCGTAATGCGGGTGGCGGGCGCCTTCGAAATGCGTCTCGAAAAAGAAGGGCGCGTTTACCTCGCCCTTCATGAGAAGCGAGCCGGGCGCGGCGAACCAGCGGTCGAACTGCTCGGTCCAGGCGCGGTAGAGCGCCGATGGCGAGGCGGCCATCGCGCGTTCCGCCGTCAGGCGAACGAGGCGGGACGAGAGATCGGGAACTGCGACGGTTTGCGGCATCTTAATTGAGTATTGTACGGGAGCCGGCAGTTACCTGTGGAAATAGAAGCACGCAACGAGCCCGTAGTACGGCCGAGCCGGGCTGCCAGGTCATTGACCGGATGAAGAGTTGCCGGCGGGACGTTAGTCTGCGGCGGACTTCAGACGGCTCCGTCTCAGTGCGTCATCGCGTACACGAGATAGTTTACGCCGATGCGCAGGCCCATGTAGGAGAATTTCTGCGGGTAGGTCGGCTCGTCGGCGTTTTCCCAGGAGTCGCCCAAGTCGTTGTCGTGGGTCATGACGGCGATGAGGCGATGGTGATCGTCGTAGACGCCGCGCCAGTGGGGATCGTCGCCGCCGCTGCCCCAGGTGGGATTGGTGCGGCATTTTTCGCAGATGCTGTGCGTCTGCGTGTATTGCATGCCGGGCACCTGGTAGCGCTCGTCGAGATCGTAGACGGTGTGGAAAATCGGGTCGTCGTTGGGGATGTCGACGATCTGGGCGTCGGGCAGGACCTTTTTGAAACTGTAAACGAAGACTTCCCATTCCTTGGTGCCGTGGAAATCGTCGCACATGAAGAAGCCGCCGCGATCGAAGAACTCGCGGAACTTGGCCACCATCTGGTCGGTGAGCTGCCAGTGGCCCACTTCCACCGCGTAGACCCACGGATAGTTGAAAATGTCGTCGTCCGCTTCCATGTTGATGGGCTGCTCGGCGGAGCGGGCGTCGATGCGGGTGAGGCGGCGGATGGCGAGCGCGAGATGGCGGTCGGAGCGGGGATAGTCGATGGTCCAGTTCGTCATGCCGTTGTGCCAGTCGTACTGCGAATTCATGGTGGACTGCCAATCGACATAGACGGGACTGGTGGGGTACATCAGGCGGGCGAAGGTCCACTCGCCGGGGACGTTGTAATCCTTCGGGAGGGGGAAATTGTTATATTCCCAAGCCGGGTATTCGCGGAAAGGGTCCTGGGCCCAGAGGGTGCAGATGAAAAGAGCGCACCCAGCCAGTCCCGCGAGAATCGCGCCACGCATCTCTTTTCAGTATAGACGCGCGATCAGCGCCCGCGTCTCCCTCCGCCGCTGGCGGCGGTGAGGCGCGCGGGCATATCGGCGACGGCGAAACTCATAACGGCGAGCGCGGCGACGCTCTTGCGGAAGTCTTCGGGGTCGACCTTGTCGAGGGTATCGGCCTCGCTGTGATGCCAATCGAAGTAGTGGGCGCCGGAGGCGCGTTCGCTCATGCCGGGGACGCCGTCGCGCACCAGGGCATTGATGTCTTCACCGCCGCCGCCGCCGGTGATTTCGGTGGCGCCCACCGGTTCCAGCAGCTTGGCGATCTGTTTCAGCATCTCCATGGAATTGGAGTCCACTCCGGCGCCGAAACCGCGCGGCGTTTCGGCGCCGCCATCCATTTCGAGGGCCATTACCTGGTTCTTGAGCTGCTCGCCGACGAAGGCGCGATAGGCCTCGCCGCCGCGTGTACCGTTCTCTTCGTTCACCCAGAAGGCAACGCGAAGCGTGCGGCGCGGCTGGAGGCCGAGCTCATGGATGATGGAGAGCGCCTCCAGGCAGGCCATGATGGACGCGCCGTCATCCTGCGCTCCCTGCCCCACGTCCCAGGAATCGATGTGGCCGCCGATGACGACCACTTCTTCGGGATGCTCCCTGCCGGGAATCTCGCCGATGACGTCGCCGCTGTCGGCATCGGGGAGCATCTGCGCGCCCATCTCGAGGTGGACGCGCGCGGGCGTGCCTTCGGCGTAGAAGCGCGCGAGCATGTAGGAATCTTCGGGCGAGATGGCGGCGGCGGGAATCCTGGGCTGGTCGGGATCGTACTCCATGGCGCCGGTGTGGGGGAGTTGGACGGCGAGGGGAGTGGCGGAGCGGACGAGCACGGCGACGGCGCCGAGGGCGGCGGCGCGGGAGGCGCCGTTCGAGCGGTAGTTGCGGCCCGACCCGTAGTTGGTGAAGAGGTAATTGTAGACGACGATCTTGCCCTGCACTTTGTCGCGCCCGAGTTTGGCGAGCTCGTCGAAGTTGGCGACGACGACGGTATCGGCGGTGATGCCACCAGGCGGGGTGCCGGCGCTCATCCCGAGGCCCAGCATGTGCAGGGGCCGTTCGACGGGCGTGATCATGCGGGCCGATTCGCTGTTGCGCACCCAATGCGGCACCTTGGTGGGGATGATGCGGACGTTGCTCAGTCCCACGGCTTTCATTTGCTCGACGGACCAGGCGATGGCGCGTTCCAGCCCCACCGATCCGCTGAGGCGATTGCCGATGCGATAGCAGAGATACGCCAGACGGTCGTAGCCCTCGCGGTCGGCGAGGGCGGCGCGGATGAGTTTATCGGCGGTATCGCGGTATTGCTCGGTGAGGTTGGGCTCGTTGTGGGCCACGAGGACGGAGGCGGCCAGGACGAGGACGGAAGCGGACGTGCGCCAGGTCATTAGGACATTATTATATGAGGAGGCGGGCGGGAGTGCTGGTGTGGGTGACGGCGTGGGGCGGATTGGCGGAATGGGGACGATACGGCCGGGTGGAATCGGCATTTACCGGTAACGCCGTCTATCACTCGGAACATGTTCGGGCCCCGACGATTCGACGCTCGCTGCGCCTGGCGAGTTCAATTTAATTCGTCTCCCGAAAAGAAATTACGGCTTGCGCAGCCTCATAAAAAAGCTCTTGCCGCCACCCTCGTCCTTGACCTCGTCGATCTGAAACCCCGCATGGGCGGCAAGCCCGGAGTAATACGGAACATCCAGGGCCCTCCCGAATTTCAGGATGGAGTAGCCGTAGACGATGGTCTCGTTGGACAGGTGTGTCCGCAACCAGGCTGTATATGATTCCTTTGCGGAACCAGAGGTGGCGGCGGGCACCACTGAGTCCCAAATCAACCACGTGCCACCCGGCTGCAACACTCGAAACACTTCAGAGAACACTTTCTCATGAATGTCGGGCTTCATGAACAGCAGCGAGTAGTACGCTGTCACCGTCGGGAAACTGTTATCCAGGAACTTCAGGTCGGACGCATCCATCACAATCTTCAAAAAATCTGACGGAGCTTCCTTGAGTTCACGCGGAGAGATGTCGATGGCCACTACCTGCTTGGGCTTGATCCGTCCGATAGTGCCCCGGCAGCCGCCTCCGATGTCCAGGATGTAGCCCGTGTCGGGAAGGCCCTGGACGACGATGTCCTGGCGCTCAGACGGGTGTTCATCCCGATTGGGTGCCGGGGTGGTCTGAGCGGGAGCTAGAACCGTAACGGCGGCGAGGGCAAGCGGAATGCGGAACCAGTTCATATACTGCTCAACACCGCCGCGCCAACTTTTGTGACAGGCGGCACGCTACTTGGGGATTGCCCCGGTGCGCGGATCGATCGAATGCGGTTTCCATGAACGCCGTTCATCGTCCAGAACCTGAGAGATTGCTGCCCGTCAGTGCGAATCAACCGCCCGAACTGCTCGCTCTATGCCGCTATCTCTCGAAGCACTTCGGGATGCCGTTCGGCAACCTGGATCAGTGTCTTCGCCGCACCACTGGGGACACGGCGCCCTTGCTCCCACTGTTCCAAAGTGCGCACGGATACCCCGAGCAGGGTGGCGAACTGCGCCTGTGTCAGCCCCGATTTCAGCCGCACCCGAACGATTGGCGAACGGGGCTGAAGCAAAGTTCGTTTGCCGCGCCCTGCCTTGATCTGCGTGGCGCCGTCCAGAACCTCTTGCCAAACGTCGCGCCTGGACTCCAATCGAGCCAGTTCGCGCGCGGTCAGTTTCTCACTCATGCTCGAATGCCTCCTTCAGCTGTTGGAGAATGTGAGCGGGGATATTTTCCCGCTTCGCTTTTGCATAGAGTGTCAGCATCCAGAATTGGTTTGGCCGATAGCGCACATAATAGATCACGCGTACCCCCCACGCTTCCCCATTCCTGCCCTTCGCCAGCGGAGTTTTCGCACGCCGCCCGCGCCGGGGACGACTCTTCCGGCTTCCGGATGCCGCATCAGGAACTGCTGCAACTCGCCATATTCGTCGTCATCGAGGTAATAGGCCAAGAACTGTTCGAACGCGGCCGACTCGATGAACTCAAACACTCTTCCATACTACGCCTTTGGCGTACTGGCTTCAACCTCAAGGCGCATCGCGACGCTGCAGGCTTTGCCGCTCGCGCCGATCAAATTTGGTCCTGCCCCGATCCGCCTCCCCTTCGTTAGTCCTGAAATCGGACCCGCGAGGTCCACTTTCCGGGTATCCCCGTCTATCAGCCACAACGGACGTATTTGGGGGCTCTGGGCTTGTCATTGTTTGGCAGAACAACTGTTCGAGAACTGGATACTGCCCTCAATTGACATGCCGTTGGCCTCAGGTGGAAACGTCCATTTCGCGACCTCGACTTCGACTGCCTTGCGCAGCAGTGGGTGACCGTCGGTCACCTTGAAATTGGTTATTCTCCCGTCTGCCTTAACATCGAGCGTAAATGAGACCACGCCGGATACTCCGGTCATTCGCGCCAGAGGAGGCCGCAGGGATGCTGTGCATTGGCCATCAAAGGCGGGGAATCGGAAACATCGTGGCGGGACTGCCCTCCGCGGCCGTGGCAGGTTTGCCGGCGGGTACAGTCTGGATCAAACCGTAACCGCATTGATCCGATGGGTTTTGTCTCTTCAATCGCTCACGGCCAACTATTTGGCGTATACAAATTTTCTATCGATTCTTCACGGTTTCTTTATGCCTTTCCTATTCGCACTCCGCTATACTCGCCGAAAAGTCAGAGTTTCCCTCCCGGTTGAGATCGTGAGTCCCCGCATCGACTGAAAAATCGGATTGACAAGGGGATTCATGCGTCCAGCTGGATCCCGGAAAGGTACCTCAATGAACTTGCAAAATTTGCGAAATACTCGCTGTGTGCTCGTGGGCCTTTTGGCGATCGTTTTGGCATTTCTGTTGCCCAACCTGAACGCCCAATCCACCTTCGGCAGCATCCGCGGCACCACGCAGGACCAAACCGGCGCGGCTCTCCTCACGGTGCTGATTACTTTGCACAACGTGGATGAGAACACGCAGGTCATGAGCATCAGTGACGCCACGGGAAACTTCGTGTTCGAGAATGTGAGACCCGGACACTACCGTTTGACGGCCGCGAAG
>Ga0335078_10017567_pt1 | contig 10631 bp, 9 predicted proteins | sample Lox_Sample_32_FD_206711 | JGI IMG/M metagenome (GOLD analysis project Ga0335078, IMG submission 206711) | Soil microbial communities from Loxahatchee National Wildlife Refuge, Florida, United States - Lox_Sample_3.2 | ecosystem: Environmental > Terrestrial > Soil > Wetlands | place: USA: Florida...
GCTCTGGTGTCATCACAGCCACCGAGCCAACTCCCGGAGGGACCCCACGTCGGGGACCGACACGTAACGGTCTTGTCCGGATAAAGGGAGATCAGCTGTCCGCCGGACGGGAACCGTCATGTCCGTCTACAGGGATCTTGGCGTGTCCGCTGTCACCCCAGCCGGCTGGCCGCCTGCGATGGCTATCGTGGCCGCCACGACAGCGGCGGGGGCATTCCAGATCATGATCTGCACAACGATGACCGGCATGCGGAGGGCGGGGCACCGGCCGAGCAGACAGCGGGACGCCGCCAGGACGAGGCACGGGTCGGTCATGCCAAAGACGGCCAGTCTCGTTACGAAGGCCCAGGTGACAGCGGCTGGCCGTCGCAGGCCGATCGGGAGGACGCACAGCGACGTGATCCGGTTCGTCGCCCGCGTCCGGGCGCTCCGCAGCGGGGAGCCTGACGCGCTCGACCCGCGCGCCGCCGAGCAGCAGCTCCGCATGGCGCTGGGCGAGACCATGACCGGGTACTACCCGGATGCGGAAGCCAGGGCCCGCTCCCAGGTCGTCCTCCTTGATGCACTGGTCCAGGCTGACGGCCTTGATGAGCCCGCCCGGGGCGGCCTTCTCGAACAGGCCCGGGACCTGGTGTTGCCCGGCGCTGAAGACCACCATGAAGGCGGCGTTCACGATGCCTATGTGGTGATGTGAAAGAGCCCCGCGGCTCAGGGTGGCTACAGCATCGTCATCGGCCAGGTGCCGCCCCCCACCAGACACCCCCAGCCGGCCCAGCCGCCGATCCCCATCGGCATCCCCAATGCCGCCACAACCCCCCGATCATCGGAATCCTGAGCGCCGTCCAACACCTGGCCAACCGCCTGCTGGCCAAGCGCCCATGACACGAACCTTGCATCGATGAAGCTGGCCCGGATTTGCGCCCCGAGCGAAGCAGGCCGCCCAGCGAGAACTCGGCTCAACGAAACACCCGCCGGACAGCACCCGCGCTTGCCCCCGTCGTCGACGGAGACGGACCCGGCTGTCCCGTGACAACGAAGATTGCTCGACCCGTCCCACTGACCTGCGATGAGGAATCTTCGTTGACAATCCACGGTGGTCCCGGTGCCCGCTTTGCCTGTTTCTGGTGTCTCCGGAAGGCAGCTCTCGTCAATAAAGATTGCTCTGGGTGGGCTTTGCGGGCCAGTGCAGGCGCAGTGTCATGGGCTTTACCGGGCGGCCGTGGCGGACGACGACCGCTACTCGCCGGAGTGCCGCGGGCGGCGGGTCGGGACGGGCGAGCTCCCCTCATGGCAGGCTACTTGACCGCGGTCACGCTCTGGATGATGACCGCGTAGCAGGGATGCCACCACGGTTCACGCAGTCCGGCGGCGGTGATCAGCCTGGTGGCGCGGGACCTGGTGCGGGCCTTGCCGAGGCGGCTGCCCAGCATTGTCGGCCACAGCAGGTTCGAGAACTGGTCGGTCAGCACGAGGGTGGCGCCCGGTGCGAGGGCGCGGGCACACTCGCGGATCCCGGCGGCCTGGTCCGTCCAGTGGGCGAAGGACGTGGTGCTGACCACCAGGTCGTAGGCGCTGTCGTCGACGGGAAGCCGCTCGGCCGTTCCCCGCACGAAGTTCAGCCGCTCATCGGACGACGCTGACCGCGCCGCTTCGATCATCTTCGGTGCCGCATCGACGCCGAGGAATTCGCTTGCCTGCGGCAGCCGGGCGGCGAGCTGACGGAGGACATACCCGGTCCCGCAGCCCACGTCGAGGACGCGTCGCGGCGTCGGCACCTGGCTGAGAGAAAGCTCCACCACGCGGTCGGAGATCTGCAGGTACAAGGCGAGCGACAGCAGCGCGCCACCAGAATGACCCCGGTCACGACCAGGTACACCCCGAGGTAGTGGTGGCTGAACATGGACCAGTTCCCGTTGACCTGCGGGGCGTTGATGCTCAGGAACGCCAGGACCAGGCTGGCCGGGATCGCTGCCACGGACACGAACCCGACGGCCACCGCGTAGCGGACCCGCCGGTTGTCGTCGGACCGGCGTTCGATGTTCTCGATCGCGGTCAGCTCCGCGCGGATCGCGGCGGTGAGGCGTTGCAGCATCTTCCCGGCGGTGAGGGCCTTGGCGGCCAGGCCCACGGCGCCCGGCGCCAGGCCCCCGCCCGCCGCAGGCAGAGGGCCGCAGACACCACCGCTGAGATTCGCCCAGGGGGGCGCGAGGTCCTGATCGAGGCGCCCAATGCCCGGCCCTTATATCGAACCCATGGGACCCTGGTAACCGGATGCCCGGAAGGAAACAGTGTGCTGCCCGGCCTTGCGTGCTGACATGGGAACATCGGCTGCGGGCGCCCCGACCAGCGGGCGGCCTCCTGGGCCTCGGTGACCGCGGCGGGCGGATGGTGGTGGCCGGAAGGATGTGCGATGGCGCAGCCAGATATGGACGTGCCGTGTCTGTGGGCGCACAGTGCCCGAAGCGGTGATGAGGCACGTCACCTGCTGGCGGATCACCTGCAGGGCACGGCGGCCCTTGCCGAGGAGTTCGCGCGGCCTTTCGGTGCTGGTGCGCTGGCCCGTTACGGCGGCCTGGTCCACGACACCGGCAAAGCTGCGCCAAAATGGCAGGCCGGGCTCCTGGAAGCCGAGGCCCGGGACCGTAAGGCTGCCGCGGAGGGCCGCAGCGGCTCCAGAAGTCCGGTCGGCATCGATCACAAGGTGGCGGGAGCGTGGCTGGCCTGGTCCGCCCCGCACGGCCGCGCCGGGCAGTTCGTCGGCCAGATCGTCTACGGCCATCACGGGTACATCCGTTCCCGCCAGGAGCTCAAGGAGCTATTCGATCCGGAGAGGCCGAGCCCGTCCGTGGGGGACCGCGAGCTGGCAGCGATCGCGCGGGTCTCCGCGATCGTGCCGGAGGTCAGCCGGCGGGAGATGCTGGAGTTACCGCAGTGGCTGGCCAGCGTTCCCCGGGAGGAGCGGCTGCTGGCTGCCGAGCTGCTGACGCGGATGGTGGCGAGCGCCGTTTACGACGCCGACGTCCTGGACACGCGCCAGTTCGCCGAGCATACGCACGTCCCGGCGCTGTACCGGGGCCCGGACCTCCGCGACCTGGCTGCACAGGTCGAGGAACGCCGCGCAGGGCTGGTGGCCGGTATCACCTCCCCGGTTGCCGCCGTTCGCGAGGAACTGGCCGGCCTGGCGCGGGACGCGGCCGCGGGTCCGCAGGGCTTTGTCCGGATGGCGTTTCCCACCGGCGCGGGCAAGACGATGAGCGCCGGCCGGTTCGCTGCGCATCATGCCGCCCGGTGGGGTCTTCGGCGGATGGTCTACGCGGCGCCCTACCTGACGATCACGACGCAGAACGCCCAGGTCATGCGGGCGCTGTTTGGCGCGGGCCGGGTCCTTGAGCACCACAGCGGTGCGGACCTCGACCGCCGGTCCGGCTCGCACCCCGGTTCCGGGGTCCGCAACGGCCTGCTGCGCGGTGGCGCTGAGAACTGGGACATGCCTGTCGTGGTGACGACAGCGGTGCAGCTTTTCGAGTCTGTGTTCAGCAACAAGCCATCGGCGTTGCGTAAGGTGCACCGCCTGGCCGCAAGCGTCATCGTCTTGGACGAGGTTCAGTCGCTGCCGGACCGGCTGCTGCTGCCGGTCTTGTCGGCGCTGCGGCACTTGGTGGAGCACTTCGGCACGACAGTGCTGCTGTGCACGGCCACGCAGCCAGCGTTCCAGGCACTGCCGCCGCTGCGCGACCTAGAGGAAAAGGGCCTGATCCGCAATGTCGTGGCCGATGCGGGCAAGTACGCGTCCGCGTTCCAGCGGGTGACCTACCAGTGGCGGCTTGATCCCGCGCCGGCGCTTGACCAGATTGCGCGGGACGCGGTGCGGCACGACCAGGTGCTGGTGATCGTCAACACGACCCGGGACGCCGCGCGAGTCCACCAGGCCATGTGCGACGCGGGATGCCCCGATTCCCTGCATCTTTCGACGCGGATGGCGGCGACGCACCGTGCCAGTGTCCTCGCGGAGGTTCGCGGCCGCCTGGACCGGGGGGAGCGGGTGCGGGTGGTCTCGACGCAGCTTGTCGAGGCCGGGGTGGATGTCGATTTCCCGGCCGTGTACCGGGCCTGGGGGCCCGCGGAGGCGCTGTGCCAGGCCGCCGGGCGCGCCAATCGCGAGGGCCGCAGGAAGGAGGGCCTGGTGGTCATCTTCGACCCTTCCGACGGCGGAGCGCCCCCGGACTACATCACCGCGGCGGCGGTGGCGCGCCGGTATTTCGGCCCAGGGCTCGCCCGCCCGGACGACGCTCACGCGCTGAGCCTGTACTACCGGGACCGTTACCTCGCTAAAGGCGTCGACGGCGACGCGGGCGGCGCGGCGATCCAGCAGTACCGCTCGACCCTGGACTTCCCCGAGGTGGCCCGGCGGTTCCGCATGATCGATGACTTCGGCGTGCCGGCGGTCGTGCGGTACGACCCCGAGGACGGACCCGAGGACACACCCGCCCGGCTTGACGAGCTGATCAGCCAGGCCCGCAACCCGCATGGCGTTCCGGCACAGGTTCTGCGTGACCTGCAGCCCTGGACCGCCACACTGCCGCATTCGCTCGCGATGGCGGCGCAGGCTCGCGGCGATGCTGAGGTCCTGATCGGCGACCTGCTCCTGTGGCTCGGTGACTATCACTCCCAGCGTGGCATCGACGCCGGCACGGGGGCTGACACCGTCACGACAGTGCTCTGACTTGCCAGTACGGCCGGGTCAAGCCGGTCAAGAAAAGAGGGCCGCCCGGTTACGATCGACCTGCATGTGGCGGTCGCCGGTGCGACCGTGGGTCGCAACATATGTGCGTTGTTCGTTTCTGACCCGATTTAACCGGAAAGGCCAGGGCATATGCCCTGGCCTTCCTGATTTTCCAGACTGTCGGCAGCGAGCTTTAGTGTTTCGCCAACGGAACCGCTCCGAACGGGGTACTTTCATCGAGTCGATTGAAGCCCTTTAAACAACGCACATATGAACAAGTGAGGTAGAGGCATGCCTGCTTCTGACCTATCCAGAATGGATTACCCCCATCCTGACCTCGAATTCGAAGTCAGGGGCCCATTGGCGTGCTGGACACGGCCCGACCTCAAGGCCGAACGCGTGTCCTACCCAGTGCCAACACCCTCCGGGGCCCGCGGCCTGGTGGAAGCGGTGTTCTGGAAGCCCGAGATCGCGGTAGTAATCCGGCAGATCGACGTACTGGCCCCCATTCGGTGGACTCGCATCACCCGCAACGAGGTCAAGGACATCGTGACCGACGACTGGCTGACCAAGGCGCGGACGGATCCCCGGCACCGGTTCGACGCGGCGGAAGAACGCGACCAGCGCAGCACGCTGCTGCTGCGGGATGTCCGCTACCGCTTCCGTTTCCAGTACGTGACGCGCCCGCACGCAACCGGGCCGATCGCCAAGTACCGTGACCAGTTCCGCCGCCGCGTGGAGCGAGGCGCGTGCTACCAGCAGCCCTTCCTCGGGACCAGGGAATTCTCCGCAGAGTTCGGCCCGGCCACAAGCGACCCGCCGGAAGAAGCGCTGGACTTAGAACCGTTCGTCATGCTCCACTCGATCGGCTACGGCGATCGCGGGCAGGAGACGTACTCGTGGTTCCTCGCCCAGGTCCGCCGCGGTGTCCTGGAGGTCCCGCCGCTCGGCATCGAGCTGGGCGCGCCAGCCCGCCGCCGGGCAGCGGCGCGGGCGGGTGAGTGACCAGTGCTCGCCGACCTGGCAGCGATCACCCGCGCCCGGCGCGGACAGGTGCCGCCCCGCTACTACACCAGGCGCCGGGTCCGGTTCGTCATCAGCCCCGGCCCGTTAGGCGGCTGGTCGATAACCCCGGCAGGCGACGGGGAAGGAATCTTCCTTCCCGTCCCCACGGTGTACCGCTCGGGTGCCAAGCCGCCGCCGATGCTGATCGCAGACACCGCCGAGTACGTCCTCGGAGTCCCCAAGGACGCCACGGCCAAGGGCCGACGGGCCGCCGATGACCGGCGCGCCGATTACACGGCACTCATCGACGCCTTCGCCGAAGCCGCCCCCGGCGACCCCGTAACCGCTCAGCTGACCGCCTTTGCTCATGGCCCTTTCCCGGCCGCGCTCGCCGACCGCCTGACCGCCCTGGGCGGCACCTCCTCCGACCTGGTGGCCTTCACGATCGAAGGCGTCAGCGCGCACGAGACCCCGCAGGCCCAGGCATTCTGGACCGCCGAGGTGGCTCGCCGGAAAGGCACCGGAGCCGAAGCCGTGTGCTCTGTCTGCGGCGGCACCGGGCCGACTCTGGCCAGCCTTCCCGAATCCATACCCGGGACGCACATCCCGGTCGTGGACAGCGCCGGACGCCCGGCCCGCGGTCAGCCAGCCCAGCTCGTCAGCATCAACCAGCGCGCGCAAGGACGCAACGGCGTCATCCAGCTCGCCAACACGCCGATCTGCGCGGACTGCGGCGGCGACTCGGTCGCGGGCCTGGTGCATCTGCTGGCCGGGGAGCGCTCCCGCCGGAAGAACCGGGACAGCGTCCTCGGCTGGTGGTCCAACGACACGGCCCTGGACGACGAAGACCCGCTCGCCGACCTGGACGAGCCGAACCCCAAGGCCGTGGCCGACCTGCTGGACAAGCTCTGTAACCCGCCCCAGGACGAGTTCTTCACCACGTCCGAGGCGCGCAGATTCCGTGCCATCACCCTGGCAGCCAACAAGAGCCGCGTCGTCATCCGCGATCAGATCGACATCTCCCTCAGCGACCTCGGCGGCAACCTCACCGCATGGTTCGCCGACCACCGCATCGACACGGGCCGAGACGACAGCTCCGGCTCCTATGTCGGCCTGTGGCGGATGGCTGCGGGCACCGGCCGCCCGTCCGACACCGGCGGCTACCTGAAAGACACCGGCATCCAGAGTATCGACCGGGACCTGCTGGCCTGCGCGCTGCGTGGAGCACGGCTGCCCATCAGCCTGCTGCCGCAACTGCTGCACCGCATCACCCACGACGGCGTGATCGACGCGCCCCGCGCCGCGTTGCTGCGCCTGTGCCTTCGCCGTTCGCCCATCACCTCACCCAAGGAAGCCACGATGATCGGACTGAACGAAGACGCTCCGGAGGCCGCCTACCAGTGCGGCCGGCTGCTCCGCATCCTGGAGGACATCCAGCAGAGGGCCATCCCGGAGATCAACACCACCCTCGCGGACCGTAATCGCGGCATCAGCCGCAACCCGGTCGCCCTGCCCGGCCTGGTCAAGAACAGCCGCGCCCACCTCACCCGGCTGCGCCGCACCCCGAAGACCACCCCGACCGCGGTCGCACTGGAGGAGCGGCTCGATGAGGTCCTCAGACGCATCAGACCGTTCCCGGCCCGGTTCACCGTCAACGAGCAGGGACTGTTCATCCTCGGCTACCACCATCAGCGCGCCCAGGACCGCCGGGACGCCCGCGCGGCGGCCGAGCGGGCGCGCCAAGCCGGAAACGGCGCGCCGGCTATCGCTACCGATCGTGACACGCCAGGTCCCGGCCAGCCGAACGAGCCGTGACCACCGCTGCCTCCCCGCCCCCTGTCCGAACCTTCCAAGGAGCCTTTCAGTGAGCGACATATACCTTGACCCGACCCGCAAGCACGACGCCGTCCTGCTCTTCGACGTGACCGACGGGAACCCCAACGGCGACCCGGACAACTCCGGCGCGCCGCGCACCGATCTCGAAACCGGGCACGGCATCGTCACCGACGTGGCCCTCAAGCGGAAGATCCGCGACATGGTGCCGTTGATCGCACCAGGCCGCACCGGATACGACATCTACGTTGAAGCCGACGTCGCCCTGGAGGAACGTCACCTCCGTGCGTACGCCAGCCTCGGCGTCAAACAGGACGCCAAGCCCCAGCCGATCGCGCAGGCCCGCGACTGGATGATCGAGCACTTCTTCGACGTCCGCATGTTCGGCGCCGTGATGGCTTCCAAAGTCGCCCCCGCCGGCAGGACCCGGGGACCCGCGCAGCTCACCTTCGCCCGTTCCGTCGATCCCGTCCTCGTCATCGAGAACGCGATCACCCGGGTGACCCAGACCCGGCAGGCGGACATCGCCGCGGGGCAGACCACCGAGATGGGCTCGAAATGGACCATCCCTTACGCCCTGTACCGGGGCGTGGTCCACATCAGCGCACCGCTGGCCGCCAAAGCTAAAGTCACGCAAGACGATCTCGACGTGTTCTGGCGAGCCGTCAGCCTGATGTTCGAGCACGACCGCGCCGCCACCCGCGGCGAGATGGCCTTGCGCGGCCTGTATGTCTTCACCCACGACGACGCCCTCGGCCGCGCCCCCGCCCACCAGCTCACCAGCCTCGTCACCGTCGAGCCTTCCGTGGCACGGCAGCCAGGCGCGACGTCGGCCCGCACCTTCAGCGACTACCGCGTCAGCATCGACGAGCAGCAGGTCCCCGCGGGCGTCACCCTCACCGGCCTCGTCACCTCGTGACCACGGCCCCGGCGGCCTGGGGCGGCGTCAGTACCGAGCCGCCCCAGGTCACCCTCTCCGCGCTGGAGCACTACGCGTATTGCGCCCGCCAGGCTGGGCTGATCCTGCTCGAAGACGCCTTCCACGACGACGCCGCCACCGTACGGGGCACCCTGATGCACCAGCGGGTAGATGAGCCGGGCCAAGAGAGCAGACCAGGCGCGCGTACCCTGTACGCCCTGCCTGTCTGGAACGACGCCATCGGCCTTACCGGCACCTGCGACGTCGTGGAGATACAGGCAAACGGGCAGGTCATCCCCGTCGAGCACAAGTCCGGCCGGTACCAGCCCGGCGGCCCCGCGGACATTCAGCTCGCCGGCCAGGCGCTCTGCCTGGAGGAGATGTTCGGCGTGACCGTACGTCACGGCTACATCTGGTCCGGCACCGACCGGAAACGCCACCGCGTAACCGTGGACCAGGCAGCCCGGGAGACCGTCGTCCGCGCCGCTGACGCGGTTCGCGCTCTCATCGCTGACGGTCGCCTGCCAGGCCCGGCGCCAGCTTCCCGGTGCCGTCGTTGCTCAATGTCCGTCGCCTGCATGCCGCGACTGCTGGACAAGCCCCGCCGTCATCAGCGCGCCGCCGCCGCGCTCTACACAGCCGAGGAACAACCCGTTGCCTACTGAGCTGCTCAACACCCTGTACGTCCAGACGCAAGGCGCCAGCCTGCACCTCGACGGCGAAGCGATCCGCGTCTACCTCCCCGAGGACAAAGCCAAGCGGATCCTGCCGTTGCGACGATATGACTCGCTCGTGGTCTACGGGCACGTCAGCCTTTCCACCGACCTGATCACCCAGTGCGCCGAGGACGGGCGCGCCGTCACCTGGATGTCGCGCAGCGGCCGGTTCATCGGCCGCCTCGACGGACCCCAGCGCGGAAACATCCTGCTCCGCCACGCCCAGCACAACGCCCACGACGACCAGGCCAGGCGCCTGGGCATCGCCCGGCCGGTCGTCGCCGGGAAACTCCAGAACTCACGCCAGGTACTGATCCGCGCCGCCCGAGATGCCACCAGCGAACGCCAGGAAGCACTCCGGGAAGCAGCGGCGGACATAGCCGAGATGATCCCCCCGGTCGCGACCGCCAGCAGCCTCGACGAGCTCATGGGCATCGAAGGCAACGCAGCACGCCGTTACTTCAGCGTATTCAGCCATCTCGTCACTGCCCACAGCGACCTTCCCCCGCTGACCTCGCGTACCCGCCGCCCGCCCACCGACCCCCTCAACGCGCTCCTGTCGTTCGGGTACGGCCTCCTCCGCGGCCTGGTCCACGGCGCCGCCGAGACCGTCGGACTGGACCCCCACCTCGGTTTCCTCCACGGCATCCGCCCAGCCAAGCCCGCGCTGGTCCTCGACCTCATGGAAGAATTCCGCACGCCGCTGGCCGACCGGCTCGTACTCAACCTGGTCAACCGCCGCCAGGTCACCCGCAGTGACTTCGAAACCCTCCCCGGCGGCGCGGTCCGCCTCTGCGAGGACGGACGCAAAACCGTCCTGACCGCATGGCAGGCCTGGAGGTCCGAAGAGCGAGAACACCCGCTACTGGGCCGCAACGTGCCGCACGGGCTTCTCCCAGTAGTCCAGGCCCGCCTTCTCGCCCGCCACCTGCGCGGCGAACTGCCCTGCTACATCCCCTGGACACCCATCTGATGGACCTCGTCCTCGCCTACGATGTCGACACCACCAGCACTCAAGGTCAACGACGTCTCCGCCGCGTCGCCAAGCTCTGCGAAGGCCACGGCATCCGCGTTCAGAAATCCGTCTTCGAAATCGTCATCGACGAACCTGGGCTGCTCAAGCTCCTCGACCGTGCTGAACGCATCATCGACCCCAAGCTAGACAGCATCCGCATCTACCGCCTGCCAGCCAAGGGCTTCGACGATGTCGTCACGCTCGGTACCGCATCCGCGACACCCCACCGCGACGCCCATATCCTTTGACCTAGCTTCGGAACCTCCAGTGCCCAGCCCTCACCGGAACCGTTCCCGAGCGGAAGGACAACCATTGCCTGTTTTCAGCCCGCCAGAACCGCAGGCGCTCGCACACGCAGAGCGATTCGCCGAGTTCCGGCGGCGTGGCGGCCGTCCTCCGCGACGGCCGAGGATCGCAACT
>Ga0335078_10017569_pt1 | contig 10631 bp, 9 predicted proteins | sample Lox_Sample_32_FD_206711 | JGI IMG/M metagenome (GOLD analysis project Ga0335078, IMG submission 206711) | Soil microbial communities from Loxahatchee National Wildlife Refuge, Florida, United States - Lox_Sample_3.2 | ecosystem: Environmental > Terrestrial > Soil > Wetlands | place: USA: Florida...
CCCGATCCAGTGCCGCGCGGCTTCGCGCGCCGACGCCGCCGTCATCTCGTGCAGCCGGCCCAGGTACTCCAGCTGCTCCAGGATCTTCATGCTGGGGTAGAGGCCGCGTTCCTCCGGCATGTAGCCGAACCGGTGCCGGGCCTCCTCGGTCACCGGCCGGCCCTGCCAGCGCACCTGGCCGGCCTCCAGCGCCACCACGCCGAAGATCGCGCGCATCGTGGTGGTCTTGCCGGCCCCGTTCGGCCCCAGGAAGCCGAAGACCTCGCCGGGCGGGACGCTGAAGGTCAGGCCGTCCAGCGCGACCACGGACCCGAACCGGCGGCGCAGCCCGATCAGCTCGAGAGATACCTCGGTCACTATGCCGCCCCGGCCTGCTGCAGCCGCTCGGCGGCGAGGTCCGCGAACGCCGGGTCGGTTTCCGCGGCGAAGGCACGGCGGCCCAGCGTGACCGCCGCGACCGAGCCCGAGCACAGCCCGCCGAACGGCTCCCACACCACGTCACCTGGCTCGGTCACCGCCGTGATCAGGCGCTTCATGAACTCGAGCGGCTTCTGGTTCAGGTGCGCCGAACTGGCCGCCGTCGGGTTGTATACCCGTGGCGCGGCACGACGGCCGGTGCCCTTCAGCCGCTCCTCGCCGTGCAGCGGCCGGCGCGACCAGACGTTGGTCACACCGTGCGCGTGCCGCCAGGTGTACCGCAGGGCGTCCCATTCGGTCGCGGTAACCGGGCGCTCGCCGTCCAGCGAGTAATAGGGCCAGCCGGTCGGCAGGCCGTGCGCGTTGGCGTACGTGGCGAGCCGTTCGGTCATCTCCCCGGGCGGCCAGTACCACAGCCAGTCCTTGGTCAGGTACTTGCGGGTGGCCGCGTTCTTCACCCCGCAGGCTTCGTTCGCCCGCTGCAGCGACAGCCCGGACCTGGCCCATTCGTGCCGGACCCACTGCTTGGGCGGCATCGGCCCGTCCGGCCCGGTCACGGTGAAGCTCCGCTGGTAGAACGCGCACACCTCGGTCACGACCGGAAACTGCCTGATGGTCCGGCCGTTGACGTTGCCCGCGATGTGGGCCAGGCCCTTATCCCAGACGATGAGCTGGACGTACTCCCAGCCGAACTCGGCGAGCACCGGGTGGACGCTGGCCCAGCCGAGTTCGGTGTTCCAGAACCACAGCGTGGTGGCCGGGCCCGCGGCCGCCGCCCAGGCCGCGATGTGCGGGCGGTACCAGCGCGGGAGGTCCTCGGGCCCGATCGTGTCGCCGTGGAATCCGCGCACCCCGTAGGCGCCGTCGCTGACGATCGTCGCGGGGGCCGGCCAGGCGGAGTATGCGTCGAGCGCATCGCCTCGGAACAGGTCAAACCCTCCCACGAGCTAGCACTCTATGACGTTGACGGCGAGGCCGCCACGCGAAGTCTCCTTGTACTTGTCATGCATGTCGCGTCCGGTGGCGCGCATGGTGGCGATGGCCTTGTCGAGCGAGACGAAATGACTCCCGTCGCCGCGCAGGGCCAGGCGGGCCGCGTTGATCGCGGTGACGGAGGCGACCGCGTTCCGCTCGATGCACGGCACCTGGACCAGGCCGCCGATCGGGTCGCAGGTCAGCCCCAGGTTGTGCTCGATGCCGATCTCCGCGGCGTTCTCCACCTGCTCCGGGGTGCCGCCCAGCACTTCGGTCAGCGCCCCGGCCGCCATCGAGCAGGCCGACCCGACCTCGCCCTGGCAGCCGACCTCGGCGCCGGAGATGGACGCGTTCTCCTTGAACAGGGTGCCGATGGCCGCCGCGGTCAGCAGGAAGCGCGCCACGCCGTCCGCGGACGCGCCGGGCACGAAGCGGTCGTAGTAGTGCAGCACGGCCGGGACGATGCCGGCCGCGCCGTTGGTGGGCGCGGTGACGACGCGGCCGCCGGCCGCGTTCTCCTCGTTGACCGCGAGCGCGTACAGCGTCACCCAGTCCATCGCCCGCAGCGGGTCGTCGCCGTCACGCTCGCAGGTGAGCTGCCGGAACAGCCGCGGCGCCCGGCGCGGCACCTTCAGCCCGCCGGGCAGAATCCCGTCGGTGGCGCAACCGCGCTCCACGCAGGCCCGCATGACCTGCCACAGGTCACCGAGGTCGGCCCGGATCTGTCCGGCCGTCCGGCCGAGCGCCTGCTCGTTGGCCAGCACGATGCCGGAGACCGGCAGCCCGCTGGCCGTGGTGTGGGCGAGCAGTTCCTCGCCGGTGGTGAACGGGTAGGGCAGCTCGGGCTCTCCGGGGCCGTTCGGCTGGACGTCCGGTCCGGCGGCCGCCTGGTCCTCGTTGGCCACGAAGCCGCCGCCGACCGAGTAGTAGGCCCGCTCGCGCAGGCTCGCGCCGTCGGCGCCGTAGGCGGTGAAACGCATGCCGTTCGGGTGGTAGCCGAGCTTTTTCCTGCGGTTGAACTCCAGGTTCTTGCCCAGGGTGAAGGGGATCTCGTGCTCGCCGAGCAGCCGCAGCGTCCCGCTTGTCCTGATCGCCTCGAGGCGGCCGGGCACGGCGTCCACGTCGACGGTGGCCGGCTGCTCGCCCTCGAGCCCGAGCAGCACCGCCTTGTCGCTGCCGTGCCCCGGGCCGGTCAGGCCGAGCGAGCCGTACAGCGCCACCCGCACGGTCGCCACCTGCGGCATCAGGCCGTCCTCGGCCAGCCCCCTGACGAACATCCCGGCCGCCTTCATCGGCCCGACCGTGTGCGAACTCGACGGGCCGATGCCGACCTTGAACAGGTCGAAGACGCTGATGGCCATATGGCAGTACTCCGAAGACGCCGCTGTCAGTGACAGACTACGGTCCGATCGCCGTTGAGCAATACCCGGTGAGGCTAGCCAAAGGGCGACGAGACCGCGGACGGCGCCGCGGCCGCGGCCTGGCGGGCGAGGATCTCGCGCAGCTCGCCGGTGGCGCTGTCCGGATACCGGTCCAAGGTGGCTTCGAGGTCGCAGCGCTGACCCGGGGTGGAATACGCGGCCAGCTCGCGCTCCAGCGCGCGGCGGCGGGTGCGGACCTCCTCCGGCCAGGTCTGCGTGAACGCGGCCGCCACCATGAGCACCATGCCGGGGAGCATTACCACGCTGAACGGGCCGCTGCGCAGGACCAGGCCCGCCGTGGTGAGCGCCATGCCGGCCAGCAGCAGCCGCCAGCGCGGCAGGACGGCGGCGGCCACCCGGAGCAGGCCGATGACCGCGAGCAGGCCACCGGTGCGGAAGCACCAGCGGATCCGCGCGGAGCGGGGCGCCCGGGTAAATCCCAGCGCTCCGGGCCGCCCGGGTGACGAACTCCACACCACGATCTGCCGATGCCGTCGCAGGCCCATCGCAAGCCTCCTGCATTCCGGCGCTGCCGCGCGTAACGCCCATCGTACGCTCCCGGGCCGCGGGCGGCCTAGGAGCTAATCGCCGAGCTCGCGGCGGCGGCGGATCACGAAGTCGTCGAGCTCGGCGCGGATGGCGTCGTCCAGCGGCGGTGCCTCGAACGACTCCAGCTTCTTGCGCCAGATTTCGCCGGCCCGGGCGGCGGTGTCCTTGCCACCCAGCTTGAGCCAGCGCTCGAAGTTGGCCGTGGAGGACAGCATCGGGCGGTAGAAGCACTCGCGGAATCGCTCCATGGTGTGCTCCGCGCCGAGGAAGTGGCCGCCGTGCCCGACCTCTTCGTGCGCGCCGAACGCGAGGGACTCCTCGGTGATCTCCAGCGGGGTGAACTCGACCCGCAGCTCGCGCAGCAGCTCGATGTCGATGATGAACTTCTCGTAGCAGCTGACCAGGCCGCCCTCCAGCCAGCCGGCCGCGTGCATGACGAAGTTCGTGCCGGCCAGGAAGGTCGGCAGCAGCGTCATCAGCGCCTCGTACGCGGACTGCGCGTCGGCCGTCTGCGACGAGTTCAGCCCGCCGCCGGTGCGGAACGGCAGCCCGTAGTGCCGGGCCAGCTGACCGGTGCACAGCAGCCCGATGGCCGATTCCGGGGTGCCGAACGACGGCGACCCTGACTGCATGTCGATGTTGGACAGGAACGAGCCGAATATCACCGGGCAGCCCGGCCGGATCAGCTGGGCCAGCGCGATGCCGGACAGGGCCTCGGCAAGCTGCTGGGTCAGCGCGGCCGGGATCGTCACCGGCGACATCGCGCCCATCAGCAGGAACGGGGTGAGCACCACGGGCTGGCCGGCAGCACAGTACTCGAACTGGGCGTCCAGCATCCGGTCGTCCCAGCGCAGCGGCGAGTTGCAGTTGATCAGCGAGATCGTGGCCGGGGTCTGCTCGATACTCGTTCTGCCCGCTCCCCCCAGGCCGCCGAACAGGATCTCCGTCATCTTGATGGTGTCGGCCGCGTTCGGCCCGGAGACCACGTTGCCCATGTAGATCTTGTCGGTCAGCGTCTGCAGCGCGTAGATCATGTCCAGGTGCCGGGAGTCGAGCGGCGCGTCGTTCGGCTCGCAGATCACGCCGCCGGCCGAATCCAGCTCGCCGTAGGCCTGGGACAGGCTGGCCAGCTGGCGGAAGTCCTGCAGGGTGGCGTCCCGGCGCACGTCCCCCTCGCGCACGAACGGGCAGCCGTACACCGCGCTGAACACCATATGGTCGCCGCCGATGTGCACGGTGTTGGCCGGGTTCCTGGCCTGCACGTCGAACTCGCGGGGCGCCTTGGCCACCTGCTCGAGCACGAACTCCGGGTCGAGCTTGACCACGTCGCCGTCCACCTGCTGCCCGGCCTTGGCGAACAGCTCGACCGCCTCGGGCTTGGCGAACTGGATGCCGATCTCGGAGACGATCCGGCGCCAGCCGCGCTCGAGCACCGCGATCGAGTCGGCGGAGAGGATCTCGTACCTCGGCATCTTGTTGATGAACATCGACTTCACCAAGCCTTACAGGACGGAGCGGCAGCAACTTGACCGATCTTAGACCCGGACCCTACGATCACATAGTAGAACTCAGTCCCATAAAGTGGAACCTATGGAAGAACGGATACCCGACCGCCGATGAGCAACTCCAGCGGCACCCAGGCCGTGGACCGGGCGGCCCGGCTGCTCTCGGAGGTAGTGCACTCGGCCGACCCGATGACGTTCACCGGGCTGAGCGCGGCCACCGGGCTGGCCAAGTCGACCACCTCCCGGCTGCTGCTCGCGCTCGAGCGCAACGGGCTGGTCCGGCGGGACGACCACGGCCGGTTCCTGCCCGGCGAGATGTTCGTCAGCTTCGCCTGGCGGGGCGGGGCCGAGGCCGGCCTGGTCGCGGTGGCCCAGCCCTTCCTCGAGCGGCTCGGCAAGGCCACCGGCGAGACGATCAACCTGGGTGTCGCCAGCAACGGGCTGGTCGAGCAGATCGCCCAGGTGGACAGCACCTTCCTGATCGGCGGCACCAACTGGATCGGCATGTCGGTTCCGCTGCACTGCTCCGCGCTGGGCAAGGTGCTGCTGGCCTACGGCGCAGCGCAGCTATCCGGCCAGCTGCCCGGCGGCCAGCTCGAGCGGCGCACGGACAAGACGATCACCAGCGAGGCGGCGCTGCGCACCGAGCTGGCCACCGTGCGGACCCGCGGCTACGCCGTGACCGATGAGGAGCTCGAACCCGGCCTGATCGCGGTGGCCACGCCCGTCCGAGGCTACGATGGCGCCGTGGTCGCGGCGCTGTCGGTATCGGGCCCGACGACCAGGATGAACCGGGACGGGCTGCCCGCCGTGGCCGGGTACTGCGCCGAGGAGGCCGCCGCCCTGTCCGCGGTCCTCGGTTACCGGCAGCGAGGCGCCCGTCCGCACCGCAAGGCAGGCTGACAGCAACACGGCAGGCTGACCATAACTGGCAGGAGGCACGCCATGACGACCGAGGAGCTGCTCGGCCAGCTCTACGACGAGACGCTGACCGGCAACAAGCCGGCGGTGCTCGAGCTCACCAACCAGGGCCTGGCCCTGGGCCTCGGTCCGGAGACGCTGCTGTACGAGGCGCTGATCCCGTCGCTGGAAGAGGTGGGCGCCCGGTTCGAGCGCGGCGACTTCTTCGTCCCCGAGATGCTCATCGCGGGCAAGGCGATGGCCGGCGCGCTGGAGATCCTCCGCCCGCTGCTGGCCGAGACGGGGGCCCAGACGATCGGGAAGATCGTGATGGGCACGGTCAAGGGCGACGTGCACGACATCGGCAAGAACCTGGTCAACATCATGTTCGAGGGCGCCGGATTCGAGGTCATCGACCTCGGCGTGCAGGTCGCGCCGGAGAAGTTCGTCGCGGCGATCCAGGAGCACCAGCCCGACATCGTCGGGTTCTCCGCCTTCCTGACCACCACCATGCCGATGTTCAAGGCCAACATCAACGCGCTGCAGAAGTCCGGCCTGCGGGACCAGGTCATCGTCATGGTCGGCGGCGCCCCGGTCACCCAGGAGTACGCCGACGTGGTGGGCGCCGACGGGTACGCGGCCGACGCCTCCGCGGCCGTGGTCCGGGCCAAGGAACTCCTCGCGCAGCGCCGCGCCCCCGTCAACGCCTGAGATAAACACGCCTGAGACAAACACGCCGGAGGAGAACGAGCCCGTGCACACCATCCTGTCCTCGGCGACCAAGACGGTGCGGATCGGTGACGACCAGCCGTTCGCGATCATCGGCGAGCGGATCAACCCGACCGGCCGGAAGATCTTCCAGCAGCAGCTCCGCGCCGGTGACCTGTCCCGGGTGGAGATCGACGTCTCCGAGCAGGTGGCCGGCGGGGCCATGCTGCTCGACGTGAACATGGGCGCGCCGCTGGCCGACGAGGCCGGGCTGATGCGCCAGGCCGTCCCGCTGATCCAGGGGCTGACCGACCTGCCGCTGGTCATCGACTCCTCGATCATCGAGGTGCTCGACGCCGGGCTGGCCGCCTACCAGGGCAAGGCGCTGGTCAACTCGGTGACGGCCGAGGACGAGCGGATGGAGGCCATCCTCCCGATCGTGAAGAAGTACGGCGCCGCGGTGATCGGGCTGCCGAACGACGAGGAGGAGATCCCCGAGGAGCCGGCCCGGCGCCTCGAGCTCGTCCGCAAGCTCATCGGTACCGCCACGGAGACGTACAAGATCCCGGTCGAGGACATCGTGATCGACCCGCTGGCCATGCCGGTCGGCGCGGACACCCTGCACCCGACCCGGACGATCGAGACGATCGCGATGATCAGGGCCGAGTTCGGCGTGAACATGACGCTGGGCGCCTCCAACGTGAGCTTCGGCATGCCGGACCGGCACTCGATCGCCGCCGCGTTCCTGCCCATCGCCATCAGCCACGGGCTGACCAGCGCGATCATGGACGCCCGGTCGCCGCAGATCGTCCGCGCGGTCAAGGCCGCCGACCTGGTGCTGAACCGGGACGAGTGGGGCGCCAGCTGGATCGCCGCGCACCGGGCCGCCCAGAAGGCGGCCCAGCTAGCGGCAGAGCAGGCGGCGGAGGCGGCCAGAGCGCAGGCGCTGGGACAGGTAGCCACGTGACGACGGCGGAGGAAACAGTCACCCAGCCCGTTCGGGTCAATCTGGTCTTCAATGACCGGGCGGTGCGGGTTCCGTACGGCGTGACCTTGTTCGACGCGGCCAGCTGGAACGGCATCGCCATCGACTCGACCTGCGGCGGCCACGGCACCTGCAAGAAATGCCGGATCAGGATCGAGCAGGACCCGCCCGCGCCGTCCAGCCTGGATATCAGGGCCTACACGGCGCAGGAGATCAAGGACGGCTGGCGGCTGGCCTGCCGCACCACGGCCGTCCGGGACACGGCGGTCGAGGTGCCGCCGCTGACCACCCGGCCCAAGGCCGCCACCGTCGGCGTCGGCCGCCAGGTCATCCTGCGCCCGGCGGTGCAGAAGCGGTACCTGGAGCTGGCCGAGCCGAGCCTGGGCGACCAGGCCAGCGACCTGGAGCGGGTGCTGGCCCGGCTGGACGACCTGGAGCCGCGGGCCGAACTGTCCGTGCTGAAGACCCTGGGCCGGACGCTGCGCCAGGCGGACTACAAGGTCACCGCGGTGGTCGTGGACGACGTGCTGATCGCGGTGGAACCGGGCGACACCACCGCCCGGCGGTTCGGCATCGCCTTCGACCTGGGCACCACCACGGTGGTGGCCACCCTGCTCGACCTGTCCACCGGCACCCCGGCCGGGGTGGAGTCCGCGCTGAACAAGCAGCAGCCGTTCGGCGCCGACGTGATCACCAGGATCAGCGCCACCATGATGGACCCCGGCGCCCTGGACAAGCTGCAGAACCTGGCCCGGGAAACCATGGCCGAACTGGCCCAGGCCGTCTGCGCCCAGGGCGGGGTGGCGCCGCACGAGGTGTACGAGGTCGCGGTGGCGGGCAACGCCACCATGACCCACCTGGTGCTCGGCATCGACCCCGAGCCGCTCGGCATGGCCCCGTTCATCATGGCGACCCGGCTGTACCCCGAGGTGCTGGCGGCCGACCTGGGCCTGGGCGGCATCGTGCACCCGCGGGCCCGCGCGGTGGTGTTCCCCGCGTTCGGCGCCTACGTGGGCGGCGACATCACGGCCGGGCTGCTGGCCAGCGGGATGGACCGGGACGCCCGGGTCCGGCTGTTCGTCGACATCGGCACCAACTGCGAGATCGTGCTGGGCAACCGGGAGTGGCTGCTGGCCACGGCCGCGCCGGCCGGGCCCGCGTTCGAGGGCGCCGCGATCAGGTGCGGGATGCGGGCCGCCGACGGTGCCATCGAGGTGGTCACGATGACCCCCGAGGAACTGGCGCTGAAGGTGATCGGCGACGCTGAGCCGCAGGGCCTGTGCGGCTCCGGCCTGGTGGACGCGGTGACCGGCCTGGTCCGGGTGGGCCTGCTGGACTCTTCCGGCCGGTTCATCAGCGAGGAATCGGCCCGGGACGTCGCCCCGGGCCTGGCGGGCCGGCTGACCCAGATCGGCAAGGAGCGGGTGTTCGTGCTGCACTGGCGGGGAACCGGAGCTTCGGCGCCGGAGGACAGCATCTACCTGTCCCAGCGCGACGTGCGCGAGCTGCAGTTCGCCAAGGCGGCCATCGCCACCGGCTGGCAGATCCTGCTGGAGGAGGCCGGGCTGGAAGCGGCCGATGTCAAGCAGGTGCTGCTGGCCGGGTCGTTCGGCAGCTACCTGTCCCCGGCCAGCGCGATCCGGATCGGCCTGGTCCCCAGGGTGCCGGTGATGCGGGTGGTGTCCGCGGGCAACGTGGCGGGCGAGGGGGCGAAGATGGCGCTGCTCAGCCTGCGCGAGCGGGCCGGCGGCCTGGCGCTGCTGGAGGAGGTGAGGTATGTCGAGCTGTCTGACCGCGCCGACTTCAACGACCGCTTCGTCGATCAGCTGCCCTTCCCGGGGGGTTAGGGGGGTCGTCCCCCCTGGGGGGCAGAGCCCTTCCCCTCAGGTTGAGATCGTCGCCTGCGGGGCGCTGGCCGGGCACGTGCGCGAGATCGTGGCCCGCCGCGGCTGGCCGGCCGCCGTCACCCCGCTGCCCGCCGTGCTGCACAACCGGCCGCGGAAGATCACAATCGAGGCCGAACGGGCCGTGGCCTCCGCCCTCGCATCGGGCCGGACCGTCGCCCTGGCCTACGCCGACTGCGGGACCTACGGCGCGCTGGACGAACTGTGCGCCCGGTACGGCGTGCGCCGCCTGCCCGGGCTGCACTGCTACGACGTGTTCGGCGGCGCGGACCGGATCGCGGCGATGTTCGACGCCGAGCCCGGCACCTACGTGCTCACCGACTTCCTGCTGCGCGGCTTCGACCGGCTGGTAATGGCCGAGCTCGGCCTGGGACGAAACCCGGAGCTGTGGGACGACTATTTCGGGCACTACACCCGGCTGGTCTGGCTGGCCCAGGAGCCGTCGGCGGCGCTGGCGGCCGAGGCGGACCGGGTGGCGGCGATGTTCGGCCTGCCGCTGACCCGGGTGGAGGTGGGCGTGTCCCGGCTTGAGCGGGCGCTCGAGGAGATCCTGTGACCAGCCTGCGCGAGCTGCTGTCCGCGCCGCGGTACGAGGTGATCCCGGCCAAGGGCACCGAGCAGGCCGTCGCGGACTGGGTACCCGCCGGGATGACGGTCGCGGTCACCGCGTCGCCGGTCAAGGGACTGGAGCCGACCGTCGCGCTGGCCGAGAAGCTGGCCACGCGCGGGTACCGGGTGGTCCCGCACCTGGCCGCCCGTTCGGTGGCCAGCGAGGCGCACCTGGCCGAGATCGTGGCCCGGCTGACCGCGTGCGGGGTGGACGACGTGTTCGTGCCCGGCGGCGACGCGACGCACCCGGCCGGGCCGTTCGACGGCGCGCTGCCGCTGCTCGAGCGGCTGGACGCGATGGGCCGCCCGTTCGCCCGGATCGGCATCACCGGCTACCCCGAGAGCCACCCCAAAATCCACGACGACATCACCGTTCAGGCCATGTGGGACAAGCGCAGGTACGCCAGCTACATCGTGAGCAACGTGACCTTCGACGCGGCCGGGCTCGGCCGCTGGATCCAGCGGATCAGGGCGCGCGGCGTGACCCTGCCGCTGGAGGTGGGCCTGGCCGGGCCGGCCGAACGGACCCGGTTGCTGCGGATGGCCACGGTGGCGGGCGCCTCGGAGTCGGCCCGCTTCCTCACCAGGCATCCCGGCTGGATCCTGCGGTTCTGGGTGCCCGGCGGGTACAGCCCGGACCGTTTCCTCGACCGCGCCG
>Ga0335078_10017571_pt1 | contig 10631 bp, 6 predicted proteins | sample Lox_Sample_32_FD_206711 | JGI IMG/M metagenome (GOLD analysis project Ga0335078, IMG submission 206711) | Soil microbial communities from Loxahatchee National Wildlife Refuge, Florida, United States - Lox_Sample_3.2 | ecosystem: Environmental > Terrestrial > Soil > Wetlands | place: USA: Florida...
AGCTGCGCACACCGCTGGCCGCGATCCGCGGGTACGCCGAGTTCGCCCGCCGCGACCCGGGGCCGGTGCCCGACACGGTGGCGCACGCGCTCAGCCGGGTGGACGCGGAGTCGGCCAGGATGAGCGTGCTCGTCGACGAGCTGCTGCTGCTCGCCCAGCTCGACGCCGGCCGCCCGCTGGCCAGCGAGCCGGTGGACCTGACCCGGCTGGCGATCGACGTCACCAGCGACGCCCGGGCTGCCGGGCCCGGTCACCGCTGGCGGCTGCAGCTGCCCGACGAGCCGGTGTTCGTGAGCGGCGACGAGTACCGGCTGCACCAGGTGCTCGCGAACCTGCTCGCCAACGCGGGCAAGCACACCCCGGACGGCACGACCGTGACCGTGCAGCTCGCTATCCCCGACGCGGGCACGGTGCAGGTCAGCGTCACCGACGACGGGCCGGGCATTCCCGCCGATCTCCGGGAGAGCCTGTTCGAGCGGTTCGTGCGCGGCAACGTCGGCCGGTCCCGCGCGTCGGGCGGCTCCGGGCTTGGCCTGTCCATCGTGGCCGCGGTGACCGCGGCGCACCACGGCACGGTGCAGCTGACCAGTCGGCCGGGAGAGACCAGGTTCACGATCACGCTGCCGCGGCTGAGCGGTCAGCCGGAACAGAGCTGACTCAGAAACGGGCTTCAGCCGCGGAACAGGCTGGCCGGCCAGGGTGATCGCATGATCACCTCTACTGATGTCCTGGCTCAGGACCCCCCGAAGGAACAGCACGATCCCCCGTCGGTCAGCGGGCCGGCCGCGAGCGGCCGGCCCGCCCCAGCGAGCGGCCGGCCCGCCCCCGCGGACCGCGCCGCCCCGCAGGTGGACATCGTCATCCCGGTCAAGGACGAGGAGACCGACCTCGGGCCGAGCGTCCGCCGGCTGCACGCCTACCTGGCCGGGAGCTTCCCGTTCTCCTCCCGCATCACGATCGCCGATAACGGCAGTACCGACGGGACACCGCACCAGGCCGCGGTGCTGGCCGCCGAGCTGCCAGGCGTCCGCGCGATCCGGCTGCCGAGCCCCGGACGCGGCGGGGCGCTGCGATCTGTCTGGTCGGGCAGCGACGCGGCGGTGCTCGCCTACATGGACGTGGACCTGTCCACCGACCTGAACGCCCTGCTCCCGCTTGTAGCGCCGCTGCTGTCCGGGCACAGCGACGTGGCGATCGGCACCCGGCTGGCGCACGGGTCCCGGGTCGTGCGCGGCCCGCGCCGCGAGCTGATCTCGCGCTGTTACAACCTGCTGGTCCAGGGCGCGCTCGGCGCGGCGTTCTCCGACGCCCAGTGCGGCTTCAAGGCGATCCGCGCGGACAAGGCGCGTGAGCTGCTGCCGAGCACCAGGGACGGCGGCTGGTTCTTCGACACCGAGCTGCTCGTGCTCGCCGAGCGGGCCGGGCTGCGGATCCACGAGGTCCCGGTGGACTGGACCGACGACCCGGACTCGCGGGTGCGGGTGCTGGCGACCGCGATCGGCGACCTGCGCGGCATCGGCCGGCTCGGCGGGGTGCGGCGGCTGGCCAGGTTCGCCGCGATCGGGCTGGTCAGCACCGCCGCCTACGTGGCGCTGTACCTGCTCGCCCGGGACGTCATGCCCGCCCAGGCGGCGAACGCGCTCAGCCTCCTGGTCACCGCGGCCGCCAACACCGCGGCGAACCGGCGGCTGACGTTCGGCATCTCCGGCCGCCGGTATGCGGTGCGGCACCAGGCACGCGGGCTGATCGCGTTCGCGGTAGGGCTCGCGCTCACCTCGGGTGCGCTCGTGGCGCTGCACGCGCTGCAGCCGGACCCCGGTCGGCTCACCGAGCTCGCGGTGCTGATCGCGGCGGGCGTCGCGGCCACGCTGGTGCGCTTCGGCATGTACCGCAGCTGGGTCTTCCGCGGGAGCGAGCGATGAGCGCGATCACGCTCGGCCGGCCGGTGGCGGCCCGCAGCGCGCAGTCGGCGCGCCCGGGCTGGCAGCGACCCGCGCTGGCCGCGCTGCTCGCCGTGACCGCGCTGGCATACCTCATCGGGCTCGGCCGCAACGGATGGGCCAACGACTTCTACGCCGCCGCCGTGCAGGCCGGGACCAGGAGCTGGAGGGCGTTCCTCTTCGGGTCGTTCGACTCGGCCAGCTTCATCAGCGTGGACAAGACCCCGGCGTCGCTGTGGGTGATGGAGCTCTCGGCGCGGATCTTCGGGCTCAGCTCGTGGAGCATGCTGGTCCCGCAGGCCCTGGAGGGCGTGGCCACGGTGGCGCTGCTGTACGGCGCCGTGCGGCGCTGGTTCGGCCCGGCGGCCGGGCTGCTGGCCGGCCTGGTGCTGGCGCTCACCCCGGTCGCGGCGCTGATGTTCAGGTTCAACAACCCGGACGCGCTGCTCGTGCTGCTGATGACGGCCGCGGCCTACGCGACGGTCCGCGCGATCGAGTCGGGGCGCACCAGGTGGCTGGTGCTGGCCGGAGCGCTGCTCGGCTTCGGGTTCCTGACCAAGATGCTCCAGGCTTTCCTTGTGCTGCCGGCCTTTGGCGTCGCGTACCTGGTATGCGGTCCGGGCGGAGTCGGCCGGCGGATCGCGCAGTCGCTGGCCGGGCTCGCGGCGATGCTCGCCGCGGCGGGCTGGTGGGTCGCGATCGTGATGCTGACTCCTGCCGCGGACCGGCCGTACGTGGGCGGCTCGACGAACGACAGCATCCTGCAGCTCACCTTCGGCTACAACGGCCTCGGCAGGCTGAGTGGCAACGAGACCGGCTCGGTCGGCTTCCACCGCGGCGCCGTGGCCGGCGGCGGCCCGTCGTTCAGCGGCCCGGCCGGGCTCGGCCGGCTGTTCGCGTCAGCGATGGGCGGTCAGGTGAGCTGGCTGCTGCCCGCCGCGCTGCTCGCGATCGGGGCGCTGACCTGGCTGGCGTGGCGCGACCACCGGGCCGGGCTGAGCGCCCCGGCCGCACCGGCGCTCGGTCGCGGGCGCGGCGGCCTGCGCACCGACCGGACCCTGGCCGCGCTGCTGATCTGGGGCGGCTGGCTAATGGTGACCGGTGCGGTGTTCAGCTTCATGGCCGGGATCATCCACCCCTACTACACGGTCGCGCTGGCCCCGGCGATCGGTGCGCTGATCGGCATCGGCGCGGTCAGGCTCGCCCGCGAGCGGGCGAGCCTTGCGGCCAGGTGGATGCTCGCCGTCGGCGTCGCGGTCAGCACCTGGTGGTCTTACGTGCTGCTCGACCGGAGCCCAGCCTGGCTGCCGTGGATGCGCCCGCTGGTCCTCGTTCTCGGCCTGGCGGCGGTCGTGGCCATCCTGCTGCTGCCCGCGCTGAGCGCGCGGTCCGTGCGGCACGGGCGACCCGGTTGGCTGACCTGGGCGGCCGTCGCCGGGGTGCTCGCGATCGCCGCGGTGCTGGCCGGTCCGCTGGCCTACACCGCAGACACGATCCGCACCTCGCACACCGGAGCGCTGCCGAGCGCGGGACCGGCGGAGACCACCGCGTTCGGCGGGCCTGGAGGGTTCCCTGGCGCTGGCGGCCGGCCGGGCGCCGGCGGTTTGCGGCGAGTCGGCGGTCTGCCCGGCGCGGGCGGTCTGCCCGGCGCGGGCGGTCCGCCGGGTGTCGGCGGCGTGCCCGGTGCGGGCGGAACCGGCCGCCGAGGCGGCCGGCCGGGGCCGGGCGGGTCCACGGTGCCGTCCGGCACTGCCGGACAGCGGGCGCCTTCAGCCGGTGCGCACGCCGCCTTGGGCGGCCGCAGTCCCGGCGGGAGGGGCCCCGGCGGGGGCGGTTTCGGCGGCGGGCTGAACGGCTCGACCGCGGTCAGCCCGGCCCTGACCCGGCTGCTGCGCGCCGACGCGAGCCGCTACACCTGGGTGGCCGCGACCGTCGGATCGGAGAGCGCCGCCCCGCTGCAGCTCGCCACGGGAGACGCGATCATGGCCATCGGCGGCTTCAACGGGACCGATCCGTGGCCGACCCTGGCCGTATTCAAGCGGCTGGTTGCCCAGGGCAAGGTGCACTACTTCGTGGGCACCAACGCCGACAGCTTCGGCGGCGGGTCGGGCGACGCGCAGCAGATCACCGAGTGGGTGAGCGCGCACTTCACGTCCCGCACCGTCGGCGGCGAGACCGTCTATACCCTGAGCGGCGCGTGACCCTGACGGGGCCGGGCGGCCGCCGGCCGCCCGGGCCCCGTCAGCCCGAACCGGGACTCCCGTGCATGACCGTGCGTGACCGGGGTAGCCGACCCGGTCACTGAGGGCCCGGAGGGAGCCCCGGAAAGGGCAGGTCGATGGCCACCGTCACGCAGACCGAGCAGAGCGGCCACATCCGCAGCCTGATCCCCGCACGGGTGGACAGGCTGCCCTGGTCACGGTTCCACACCAGGATGGTGATGGCCCTGGGGGTGGCCTGGATACTCGACGGCCTGGAGATCACGGTCGCCAGCAACGTGGGGCCCGACCTGACGCTGCACAGCACGCTGCACATGTCGGCAAGCGCGGTCGCCGACATCGCGACCTGGTACCTGATCGGCGAGGTCATCGGCGCGCTGCTGTTCGGGCGGCTGTCGGACCGGCTCGGGCGGCGCAACCTGTTCATGGTGACGCTCGGCGTCTACCTCGTCGGCAGCGGCCTGACGGCGGCCACGCCAGCGGGCGGGCACTGGTTCCTCTTCCTGTACCTGACCAGGATCATCGCCGGAGCCGGGATCGGCGGCGAGTACGCGGCGATCAACTCGGCGATCGACGAGATGATCCCGGCGAAGTACCGGGGTCGGGTGGACCTCGCGGTGAACGGCACCTACTGGGCCGGCGCCATCATCGGCACGCTCGCCACGCTGTACTTCCTGAACAACATCACCGCCGCGCTGGGCTGGCGGCTGGCCTACCTGGTCGGCCCGGTGCTCGCGCTGATCATCATCTACGTCAGGCGGAACCTGCCGGAGAGCCCACGCTGGCAGATCATGCACGGCAAGCAGGCCGAGGCCGAGGCGTCCATCGCCAACATCGAGCGTGAAGTCGCCGCGACCAGGGGCGAGCTGCCTGACGTGGACCAGAGCAAGGAGCTTGAGATCCGGCCCGCCGAGCAGATCGGCTACCTGGCCCTGCTTCGGGTCCTCTTCGCCAGCTACCCGTCGCGGTCCGTGCTCGGCGCCGCGCTGATGATCACCCAGTCCTTCCTGTACAACGCGATCTTCTTCACCTACGGCCTGGTGCTTGAGTACTTCTTCCACGTCAAGGCCACCGACACGGGGTACTACTTCCTCGCCTTCGCGGCCGGGAACCTGCTCGGGCCGCTGACCATCGGGCACCTGTTCGACACGATCGGCAGGAAGAAGATGATCTCGGGGACCTACATCGTCGCCGGCGTCCTGCTGATCATCAGCGCGCAGCTGTTCCGGGCAGGGACGCTGGACGCCACTACGCAGACGCTCTGCTGGACGGTGATCTTCTTCTTCGCCTCGGCGGGCGCGAGCGCGGGCTACCTGACGGTGAGCGAGATCTTTCCGCTCGAGGTCCGGGCCAAGGCCATCGCGGTGTTCTTCGCGATCGCGCAGCTGTTCGGCTCGCTCGGCGCGCACCTGTACGGTCACCTGATCGGCACCGGCAAGGACCCCAACTCGCTCTACATCGGCTACCTCATCGGGGCCGGGGCGATGATCCTCGGCGGCCTGGCCGCCGTGTTCCTCGCTGTCGACGCCGAGGGCAAGTCGCTTGAGGACATCGCGCGCCCGCTCTCGGTCGTGGCCAAGCCGGCCCAGACGATCTTCCGCACCGGGGCCAATCCGCCGCCCAGGGGAATCTGAGCGGCTGGCTGGCCGGGAATGATCCTGCCAGGCGGCCGCGGACGGATAGGACTCACCAAGGACCGGGCCGGGCCGGTCGGCTCGGCCCTGGGTGCTCGCGGCCGGTCCTACTGGACGGCGACCGCGGCGACCTGGTCGGCGAAGGCCTCGACCTTGCGCTCCCAGCCGTCCTCGAGCGGACCCTTGATCCCGGTGACGAGCACCGCGGTCTCGGCGACCTTCACCAGGCCCTTGGCCTGCAGCAGCTCATTCATGATCGGGATGACCCGTTCCCAGCGGGCCTGCTCCTCCTCGGTCGGCATCTTGCCGGTCTTCTTGTCCGGCCTGGGCGCGCCCTGAGTGGTCAGGATCGCGTACCTGGTGCCCGGCGCGAGCCGCACCTGCCGCAGGAACCGGCGGGCGTTGCCCTTGGGCTTGCCGATCCGGCCTGGCGAGCTGAAGACGTACAGGTCAGCCGGGGGCAGGTTCCTCGGCCTGGCGTCGCGGACGTGGCTGACGCTGACCGTGATCCCCTTGCCGGCCATGATCTTCTTGAACTCCTCGGCGACCCGCGCGCCGTTGCCGTACTTCGATGCGTGGTAATAGGCGATGTTCATGGCTAGTCCCGTGACTATTGACAGAACACAGTTGCGTTCTCATCTCCCACGCTGCCGCGGCGCGCCTGGTGTGGGCAGAGGCCAACGTCCCGCCGCCGGTCCCTGGCGCGTGCTAAGCCGGGCCGGAATCCAGGCCGTGCTCGATGGCGTACCGAACCAGATCCACGCGGTTGTGCAACTGGAGCTTGTTCAATGTGTTCTGTACGTGGTTCTGCACGGTGCGGTGGGACAGCACCAGCCGGTCAGCGATCTGCTTGTAGGACAGTCCGGTGCCGACCATCCGCAGGATCTCGGCCTCCCGGTCGGTCAGCCGCGGGGTATCCGGTGCCGGGTCGGCGGCGAGGCGGCGGAACTCGCCGAGCACCAGCCCGGCCAGCCCAGGGGAGAACACAGCGTCCCCCGATCCCGTCCGCCGGACCGCGGCGAGGAACTCCGCGCGGCTCGCCGACTTCAGGATGTACCCGGTGGCGCCCGCCTTCACCGCGTCGAGCACATCGCGGTGCTCGCCGCTGGCCGACAGGATCAGCACGTGCGTTCCCGGTTGCGCGGCGAGCAGGCCGCGGGTGACCTCGACGCCGGACACGTCGGGAAGCTGCAGGTCGAGCACGACCACGTCGGGGCGAACCGACGCGGCGATGCGCAGCGCCTGCGCGCCCTCGCCGACCGCTGCCACGACCTCGAAGCCGGCCTCGCCGAGGTCCCGGCTGACCGAGTCCCGCCACATCGGATGGTCGTCAACGACCATCACGCGCATGGCGGGGGGTCGGCTGCCGTGCTGGGGGCTGCCGGGCTGGAAGCTGCCGTGCTGGGGGCTGCCGGGCTGGGGGCTGCCGGGCGCGGTCATGGCGCCATTCTCACAGCACCCGCCCGGTCCGCGCACGATTCCGGCTCCGCCGGCGCTTGGGTTCGGCTCCGCCGTTGACCAGTTCGACCTGCCGACGATTCGCCCGACTCGCGAAGATTAGTCCGACTCTGGCGGCGCCGGCCCGGCCCGCGCTGGAATCAATGCCACATTCACTACGCTATCCGGACTGTATGTCACATTCATCGCGGCAGTGCGGCATCGCGGCGGCCGGTGGTGGGGCGTCGCGGCGGCCGGGGGCTGGCGCGAGGAGCTGGTCGCGGTCCGTGGGCGGATACGCCGCCCACGGCTGGTGCGGAGGAGTCCGTCGCGGTCGTGGGCGGTTACGCGGGCTGGCGGGGGCGGGGGACTCTGAGCCGGACCTCGGTGCCGGTGCCCGGCGTGCTGCTGATCTCGGCCGAGCCGCCGAGATCCCGCATCCGCCCGGTGATGGCGTGACTGACGCCGAGCCGTCCCTCGGCGGCGGCCTCGGCGAGCCGCCCGGCCGGGATGCCCGGCCCGTCGTCCCTGATGGTAACGCTCACCGCAGGACCCTCGTCGTCGACCAGCACCCAGGTCCTGGCCCCGTTGCCGCCGTGGCGCCGGACGTTGTCGATCGCCTCGCGCACTGCCGCTGCCGTCTCCTTGACCGTCTGCTCGGCAAGGAGAGCGGGATCGGCCGGGGTGATCACCGCCACCAGGGAGGATGACTCGCGGCCAAGGAACGCGCTGAGATCGAGATCGCCGGCGGGCACCTGGTCGAGTTCCTCGCCGGTCATGAGGGCGCGCAGCGCCGCCTCCTGCTCGCCGGCCAGCCGGCCGATCTCGGCGGCCTCCCCGCCGGCCTCGGCGCCGCGGCGCTGCACCATGGCGAGCACCTGGAGCACCGAGTCGTGGATGGTGCGGGCGAGCCGTTCCCGCTCCCGGCTGGCCGCCTCTATTTCGGTGGCACGCTGCAGCGCCTGTTCGGCCCGCGCCATCAGGTTCGAGACATAACCAACCAGCATCGCGGCCATCAGCAAGATGACCGGCCCGTCCAGCGCGGTGCTCTTGATGGCCAGGCTTGCTGGTTGTTCGCGAAGCAGCACGGTGCAGCCGCCGAGCACCACGGCTGCCACCGCGCCGGCGCGCGCGCCGCCAGCCACGGCCCAGGCCAGAGCCGGTCCGGCGAGCCAGGTCGCGGTCACGGGCATGACACCGAGCCGCATCGCGGCCGGGGACTGGACCAGCGCGGTCGATAGCAGCGCTGCGACGGTCACCAGCAGGTCGGCGGCGAGCAGCGGGCGGGTCCTGCGGGAAGGTACCGCGTACGCGACCGTGCTGACCGTGGTCCAGCCGGTCATCGCCGCGACTACCACCCAGGCCCACGCCCAGTGGTCGTAGTCGTAGGGACGGAGCAGCAGCAGGATCGCCGCGTAGACCAGGGATGCGAACCTGAACACGGCGATCGACCGCCACAGCGGTGCCTGCAGGCTCATCTGACCGCTCCTGGTATTGGCTACTCAGCCCTGGCTAGGTACCGGCGCCCCGAGGTTGAGTAGGTTGGCCGTTGCCGGAATGCCGCGACTACCGGCAGCGTGAATGGTATGCGCACAGCAGTCAATTCGGACCCTCACTCGCTGGCCGCCTGTCCGGGCTGCTCAAGCACCTGCGGGCCGGGCGAGACCACCTGCGGCCACTGCGGCATCTGGCTGGCCGGGTCGCAGGCCGCCGAGCTGCGGTGGATAGCCGACGAGATGGAGCGAGTCGCCGCCGCTCGCACCTGGCTGGTCAGCCGGCGGCTTGTGCTGCTGACCGAGCTCTACGAGCAGGCGGCGGCCTGGCGGCAGCGGGACGCACGTGCGTCCGCGGCGTCGAGCGGGCCGGCAGTGCCGGTGCTTTCTGGACGCGAGCCGACGTCGCTGCCGCTGGTGCCGCCGGGGGCGGCGCGGGCGGTGTCGGCGTGGCCGGAGCCGGCGGTGTCGGCGTGGCCGGAGCCGGCCATGGCGGGGCGAGAGGCCGAGCCGTCGCGACACGAGGTGTCAGCCCCGAACGCCGCCCGCCTGCTGGTCGCCGTCGGCGCCGCGCTTGTCGTGATCGCAGCAACCGTATTCACGGTCGCGGACTGGAGCCGTCTCGGCCCGCTCGGCCGGTGCGTGATCCTGCTTGCAATGACGGCGCTGGTGCTCGCCGCGCCGCGGCCGCTGGTCCGCCGCGGCCTGACCGCGACCGCTGAGTCGGTCGCGGCGGTCGGGCTGGCGCTGAGCATCGCCGACGGTTACCTGGCGCACCGCGTGCTCCCAGGCGGGCCGGGCGGACTGCTCGCCGTGGCCGCCGGACTCGCCGCGCTGGCCGCGGGCTGGGCCGGATATGGCGCGTTCGCCAGGCTGCGCGGGCCGGGCCTTGCCGCGATCGGGCTCGCGCAGTTCCCCTCCCTGCTCGCTGTCGCCTGGCTGACCCGCGCCGTCGGCGGGCCGCACGCGAACCTGGCCGGCCCGCTCGCTCTCGCACTGGTGCTGACCTGTGCCGCCGACCTGCTGCTTGCCGCGAGATCAGGTCCGGGCCCGGTCGGCGCGATTACCTGGCCCGAGGCGCTCAGGGTCGGCGCCGCAGCGGCCTGGATCGCCGGGGTGCTGCTCGCCGCGGCGCAGCTGTCCGCGGAGCCGCGGTCGTCCTGGCCATGGTTCAGCGCCGTGCTCGCGATTGCGGCCGTGGCGGGGATCGCCCTGCCGCCGCGCGCCGCGTCCAGGCTGACTCCGGCGGCGCCGGTCGCCGCGGTGTCCGGCGTGCTGCTGGCTGCGGCGCTCGCGGCGCCCGTGGTAGCCGCGGGGCGTGGCGCATGGAGCCTCGCGGCAGTTGCCGCCGCCGGCGCTGCGACCAGCGGCGCTGCGCTCGCCGCCGCGACCGGGCTGCGCTGGGCGGCCTCTCGGGGTGCCGGACGGGAATCCGACGGCGGGTCGTCTGCTGCAGTGCCGCGGCTTGACCTGGTCGCCGGGGGATCGAAGGCGGTGCTCGGGTCCTGCGCGGTGATCGCCGCGCCGACCGCGGTGCTCGGCCTGGTCCCGTCCTATCGGATCAGCCCGGCCTGGACAGGTTCTGCCCGGACGGGCACCGGCCCGGCGGAACTGCCGTCCTGGCCGCCGATGCCCGCCGTCGCGGTCGTGCTGGTCCTTGCCGCCCTCGCCTGCTGGGTGATCGGCTCCCGGCGCTCGGCGCCGTTCCCGGCCGTCGCCGTCGCGCTGCTCGCCCTGGCGGCCGGGGCCGTGCCGGCGGCTGCTCAGATGACCGGCTGGCAGACGCTCGCCATGCTGACGGTCGCCGCCGCGGTCCTGCTGGGACTCGGCGTCCGCGCGACCGCGACCGCCCGCCGCCCGCACATCGGGCCGGCCGGGGCTGGCAGGGCCGCCGGGGCTGGCAGGGCC
>Ga0335078_10017572_pt1 | contig 10631 bp, 7 predicted proteins | sample Lox_Sample_32_FD_206711 | JGI IMG/M metagenome (GOLD analysis project Ga0335078, IMG submission 206711) | Soil microbial communities from Loxahatchee National Wildlife Refuge, Florida, United States - Lox_Sample_3.2 | ecosystem: Environmental > Terrestrial > Soil > Wetlands | place: USA: Florida...
CCTCGTCAAGAAGCTCTCGAGCGGCCTGCCGATGGTCATCGCGATGCGCGCGTACGTCTACCGGCAGGGCGAGGACGTCCCCGTGGCCCTCGCGCCGCGCGTCTGCCGCGTGGTGTACGATCTCTGGGACGAAGTGTATCGCGTGCACGTGAGCGAGCCGGAGCGCGAGCGCGACCAGGCCGCGGTGCTCGACGGCGTCCTTCGACTCTGCACCGAGGCGAGGGACCTGGCGGTCGTCCGGCGCGCCCTGCTGACGGCGGGGCAGGCCTACTTCCTCGGCGTGGTCGTGGACGTGAACCCCGTGTCGCCCCAGATGGTGGAGCAGATGCGCCGCTGGATGTCGCGTCCGACGGGCGCCACCGGCATCACCCCGACCGACTCGCTCTTCGGGACCTTCGTGCAGCTGTTCGCCCGCCAGATCGCGACGAGCGACAAGACGCTGACGTTCCGGACGCAGAGCATCGTCGTCCAGCGCGAGGGAGCGGAGGGGCCTTGAGGCGCCTTGTCCTCTTGGCCGCGGTGCGTCATGTTGCCCGGACGGTGCGGTTCACGAGCCTTCCGCGCGGAGTCGTCGCCCTCGCGTGCGGGGTCTGGCTCGCGGCGATCGGCGCCTGCGGTCTCGATCTCCAGGGCCTCGGGGAGCTCGCGGCGGACGCGGGCACGGTCGACGGGACCCTGCCCGAGTCCTCCATGAGCGTGGAGGGCGCCGTGCAGGTGGAGGCCTCGCAGTCCGACGGTACGTCGCAGGACGCTCTCGAGCAGGACGTCGCCGAGGCGGGCGAGCTGGACTCCCCCGTGCAGGAGTCATCCGCGGAAGCGCAGGCCGATGCCGCCGGCGATGCCGGCGGGGCGGACGCCTGCGATGCGGCCGTCGAGGACTGCACGAACGGCGTCGACGACAACTGCGACGGCCTGATCGACTGCGCGGATCCGGAGTGCGCCTCCCAGGGCTTCGCGTGCACGCCGGCCGTACCTCCGGGCTGGTCGCTCGTCGCGTACGTCGGGGACGCCAGGCCGGCCTGCCCGACCGGGTGGGGCGCGTCGGCTCCGCTCGTCGAGGGACCCGACGGCGGCGGGGTCTGCCAGTGCGCCTGCGGAACGCCCACGGTCAACCCCTGCGAGCAGGGGACCCTCTCCATGTCGCTCGGTCAGAACGTCTGCGGCTGCTCGCAGGTGCAGAACGTACCGCTCGTGTCCAACGGGCTGTGCGATCCGATCGGGCACGGGATCGGGACGCCTTGCGGGCCGTGGGGCGACGGCAAGGTCGCCGCGCTGGGTCCCGCGGCCGTCGCCTGCAGCGAGACGCGCTCGCTTCCCGCGATCTCCTACGCGGCGCAGGGAGAGGTGTGCTCCGCGACGGAGAGCGCCGGGGCAGGATGCAGCGCCGGGGGCGGCTGCCTGCCGGAGACATCCCCCGCGACGGCCTGCATCGAGCAGGCGGGCGTCCAGACCGCGTGCCCTCCGGGCTTCACGCAGCTGCACGTCGTCTACGCGCCGGGGAGCATCTTCGACGGGCGCCGGTGCGCGGACTGCGGCTGCACGCCGTCGGCCACGGCGTGCAACAACCCTTCGCTCACGCTGTACGACGACGACGCCTGCTCGAAGAACGGCGTCACCATCCCGGTCGACGGCAACTGCGACGACATCTCCGGCAATCCGAGCGACGCGGGCTGGTTCCTCTACACCGCGACGCCGAACAGCAGCGCGTGCTCGGGCGCGTCCACCACGGGGATCGACGGCGGACTGTCGCTCAACAATCCGAAGACGATCTGCTGCCCGTGAGCCGGCGGCTCGGGCTCCTGGCGCTCGCGGCGTACGCGGCGCTGCTCGTCGCGAGCGCGCCCGCCTGGCCCGACGACTGGGACGGCGTGGGCTTCCTCGAGTCGGTGCGGGACTTCGACCTGGCTCGCTTCCACCCGCACCCGCCGGGGTATCCCGTCTACGTCGCGCTGCTGCGGCTCGCGTCCGCCGTCACGCGCGACCCGATGCGTGCGGCGGTGGTCGTCGCGGCGGCGTCGGGCGCGACCGCAGCGGCGTTCGTGTGGGGCGCCGCGCGCAGGGTGGCCGGAGAGCGGGCCGCGTGGACGTGCGCGCTCCTGGTGGGCGTGTCGCCGCTCACCTGGAGGGCCTGCAGCGGCGTGGGGAGCGAGGGACCGGCGCTCGCGTGCGCCGCCGCGTGCGTCTGCGGACTGGCGGCGGAGCCGCCGCTGGGCGCGCTGGCGCTCGGCCTGGGCGCAGGGCTCGGGCTGGGCGTCCGTCTCTCGTGGGCGCCGATCTACCTGGCGGCGCTCGCGCTCGCGCCGCGGGGTACCCGCGCGCGGGCCTGGCTCACCGCGTCGCTCGCGTGCGCCTCGTGGGCCGCGCCGTTCGTCGCGCTCGTGGGCCCGTCGAAGCTGTGGGCCCTCTACGCGGCGCACTTCGCGGGACACGCGTCGCGCTGGGGAGGAACCGTCGCGACGGAGCCGGGCGGAGTTCGTCTCGTGTGGCTGGCGCGGGACGTCCTGGTGGACGGCCTCGGCGCCGGCGCGGATGCGCTCGGCCTGGCCATCGCGGCGCTCGCGACCGTCGCTGCGACGCAGACGGTCGTCGTCTGGCGAGACGCGCGGTGGAAGGGATGGCCGGCGGCGCTCGTGCTCGTCGTGCCGTACATGGCCTGGATCGGGCTCGGTCAGAACCTGCGGGAGCAGCCCCGGCACGCCCTGCCCATCGCAGTGGCGATCGCTGCCTCGCTGGCACTTCCGGCGATTCGCTCGCGCCGGGCGATGGCGGTCGTGGGCGCGCTCGCGCTGCTCGTCTCGCTGCGGACGGCGCTCGACGCGCACGCGCGGCGAACCGTGCCGCCGGCGGGCCAGCAGCTCGTGCAGCTGGCGCGCGCACAGCCATCGCCCGAGCGGCTCGCGGTGTTCGGCGTGTCGAGCGTGCGCTTCTTCGAGACGAGCGAGCTCGCGTCGCGCGCGTTCGCCGCCGGCACGCTCGGTGACGTGCAGGTGAGGCTCACGCACCTCGACGTGTTGCCCGAGCGCGTCTGGGTGACCGACGAGGTCGACGGCCGCGCCGCGTCGCCCTGGCCACTGATCCCGGTCGCCACGCTCTGTCGGCCCCCGAGGATCGACCGTCGAGAGCCGTGCCTCGAGGTCTTCGAGTGGAGGCTGCCGTACCTGCAGAGGTAGCGCGGGCGCCGATCGATCGAGCTCCACGCTCGAGACGCCGGTCTCTTCCCGTCACGGCGAGTGGAAGTGCACCTGCCCGGCCAGCAGGCTGCCGACCTTCGCCGCCGCGATGTTGAGCACGCAGTCGCTGTCGTGGTCGGGCTGGCTCGGCTGCAGGATCCCGTTGCTCTGCGATCCGACCTCGCCCGTGAGCGCCTGCTCGCCCATCTGCATGCGCGCCGCCAGGCACTCCTGCGGCTGGTCGACGTTCTGATCGCCGTTCAGGTCGTCCCAGCCGTTGAGGTAGAGCGTGTTGACGCGGCCGATCTTGGGCTCGAGCGCGCCCCGGTCGAGGAGCGGGTCGCCGGGCACCCAGATGCCCTCGTACGTCTCGCGCAGCGCCTGCTGCATCCACCCGAATCGCTCGGGCGTCATCACGATGTCGTCGGGGCCGCCCGCCGTGCCCCGAAACATGAGCGCCGGATCGCTCCAGAACGTCGTGAAGAGCGCCCGGGCGACCGCCCGCGCGCGGTCGCGGTAGGTCGTGTCCTGCGTGAGAAACCAGGCCTCGACCAGGATCCGCAGCGCGGCGCCCTGCGACTCGAGCAGGGTCGCGTCGGTCGTCGCCGTCCACTGGCCGCCCGAGAGCGTCGCCCCGTTGGCGACGGTGCCGTCGGCCTGCGTCAGCACGTCCCGCGTGAAGGCGGCCTGCGCGAGCAGCACCTGGCGAACGTAGGAGCTGAAGCAGATCCCCGTGACGCCGCTGCAAGGAGGTGGTGCCGCCCCCGGCGGATGGATGGAGACGGTGTTGAGCTCGCCGAGCGCGTCCTCGGCCGGGTTGGCGTCGGGTGCGCCGTACTGGGTGACGGCGGCGTTGAGGCCCATGAGCAGGTGCCGCAGCCCGACGACGACGTGTCCCAGCGTCGTCGTCGTCAGGCTCGTGCCTCGGCTCACCGTGCCGCCCTGGATGGTCGCGCTGTCCACGATGATGCCGGTGGTCGGGTCCGCGTGGATGCGGGCGAGGTCCACGAAGGCCACGCGCATGACGGCGAGCGCCCGGTCGTGCGGCGTCGACTCGCCGTCCGGCAGCCCGTCGTCCGCGGGGAACACCGTTCCGTCGAACGCGATCTGACACCCGATCTGCTGGCCGACGGCCACGTTGCGCGCGTCCGTCATCCCGAAGAAGAGCGAGTACCCCTGGGCGAGCGCGGCCAGGTCCACCGCGTGGCTCGTGGCGTCCTGGATGGCCAGCGACTGGATGCCCGGGTAAGGCGTGACGCCGTCCTCGGTGACCGCGATGGCCGTCGGGAACCAGACCAGCGGCGACGAGAAGTCGTACTGGATGGCCTGGAGCACGGACCCGAACCCCGACAGCGTGACGCCGTCGGTCGTGCCCAGCGAGGACAAGAGCCACGCCGCTCCGTTGTCGATCTCGTCGATCATGAACAGACCCCACATGCCCTCGAGCGGGGTCGAGCCGATGTAGACGCCGGGGGCCGCATTGGGTGGCTCGACGGCCTGGACCGCGTTGCTCAGCTGGCCCACCGAGCCCATGTCCTCCGGCGCGACGGTCGTGACCGGGTTCGCTGCCGTGTCGTGCAGGCGTCCCGTGAAGTCGACGCTCCAGAGCGCTTCCTTCCACGTCGAGTACCCGAGGATGCCCGGGCCGATGACGGGATCGATCTGCGCGAGGCGATTCGGGAGGTTGAGCGAGTTGTACTGGCACTCGTACTCGTTGACGGGGCTGTTGCCGAAGAACTGGACCCCGCCGTAGCCCGTCACGACCGTGCACGAGTGCGCGATCGTGAGGTCGGGCGCCATGGTCGGGTCGAAGTCCTGGTACGGCATCATGTTGGGCCAGAGCCCGCCGAAGCCGAGATCGTTGATGGGGTTGCCGGCGCCTGCGTCGAGCGCCGCGTAGCCGGAGGCGACGGTCCCGGCCGCCACCACGAGCTGCTGGGCGCGGGTGCGCAGCCGGTCCCGCGGCGTGGCGCCCGCCAGCTGGGCGAGGAGCGGACCGTTGGCGAGCGACACGCCCGCGCCCGTCTGGTTCGCCACCATGTTCATCTGCATCTTCGAGTACTCGTACGACTCGACCGCGCTGCTGAAGCCGAAGACGTCCTTGAACGCCTGGTAGAACGGCGGGCCGTGAGACACGGGCACGAGGTACTCGTCGACGGGCAGGTAGTAGCGGTCGTAGTAGGCGAGGTTGCGCCCGGCGAAGTTCTGCATGAAGGGCTCGCCGCTCGTCTGCATCTCGCCCGCGGCGAACATGAGCTGCATGGTCTGCACGCGCGTCGAGACGAACTCCGCAGCGACGGCCGTGCGAGGTCCGGCGTCCGGCTCCGGCAGGCCGTCGTAAGGAATGCGCACGTACTCCGGGGTCGCGTCGATCGGGGGCGGCATGCTCGCGTCCTCGACGGTCGCTGCGCCCGACGACGCTCCTCGCCCGCAGGCCGAGGCCTGCCCGAGAGCCAGAGCGGCCACGGCCACGGTCCCGAGCGCGGTCGCCCCGGACAGGACTGTGGGACGGGCCCTGGACCTCCGGCGCATCGCCCGCAGTATGGCGCAGCGCTGCACGGGCAGCAGCCGTCCTCTGCGGGAATTGACGGGACCGCCCCGGGGTGCCTACCTAGTAGACGGGAACGTTCATGCCCCGGCGCGACGAGATCGACCCCGTTCTCGCGAAGCACTTCGCGTGGACCTACGTGCGCGCGGAACACACGGCCCTCGTCGAGGACAGGCTGGCGGCCATCGCGCGGGAGCTCGCGGCGGAGAGCCCCGCGTCGCCCGAGCCGGCCGACGAGCGACAGGCGGACGAGCAGCGGGAGCGCAACCGCGCCGCGTGCCGTCCTCTGGCAGCGGCCGTCGCGGCCGTGTGGGGTACGACGGACGACGAGGAGAGCCTGCAGGCGACCAGGCGACTGCTCGGCCGGGCGAGCCGGCTCGGCGCGCAGATCTTCGGCCTGGACGAGTCGCCGGTCGAGGCCGTCCGGCTGCTGCGGCTGCTCGTCCGCCACGCGCCCGCGATGACCCGCAAGCAGCGCGAGCGCGCCCTCGGCGTCGCGTCGCTGATGCCGCTCGACCACCCCGAGACCGCCGATCTGCTGGTGGACATCGCGCGCGCGGGAGACCGGCCGATGGCCGACGCGATCTTCGCGGAAGAAGACTGGCTCCCGGGTGTCGGCGACGAGGACGTGCTGATCGCCCGTCTGGCCGACGTGATCGACGACGGGCCCACGCACGACGCCCGGGCCGTCGCCATCGAGATCGTCGCCCGCTTCGAGTTCCGCGAGCCGGCGAGGGACGCGCTGCGCCGCGCGCTGCGACTGCCGAGCTTCGCCGTGCGCGCGCGCGCGCTCGACGCGCTGGCCACGGCCACGCCGTGCCTTCTCGGCCCCGAGGACCTCGTGCAGGTGCTGCGGGATCTGGTCATGCACGCGCCCCCCGATCCGCTGATGGGCGGCGAGGAGCGAGAGCACGACGAGCGGCTCTTCGCCGACGCGATCCTCGCGGCGCTCCCCCACGTCCGGCCGGACGACGCGGCGGAGGCCCTGCTCGACTGGATCGATGCCGAGCACGATGCCCTCTGGCTCGACGCCGGCTGGGCGACGGAGGCGCTCGCCGTGGGGTTCCCGGAGACGGGGGCGGTCATGACGGATCACTGGCTGCGGTGCGCCCGCGCCCACGACCGCATGCGAGCGCTCGGCGCGATCGAGCGCCTGCCGGACGAGCTCGCGCGGCCGCGGCTCGAGCTCGCGGCGGCGGATCCGTCCGCCAACGTGCGCGAGCCGGCGCGACGGCAGTGGCTCGCACGCTTCGGGCAGGCCTTCCCCGTCTCGCCGAGCACCCTCATCGGAGGGGCGCTCCTGACGGGCGACCCCGGCGATCGCTTCCCGTCGAGGCTCGGCGTCCTGCAGGGCAGGGTCGGCGACGCCCGGCAGGCCATGGCGCGCGCGCTGCTCGCCGAGGCGCCCGATCCGGCGGCGCTCGTCCTGCTCCTGCAGCTCGTCGCCGACGACACGGAGTCCGCCGAGCCGCTGTCCTCCACGCGCGAAGGGGGCTGGGCGCAGACGATCGTCGAGCGGTTCGGGGCCTCGGGGGTGCACGGTCTGTGCGCGATCGCCGCGCGCTTCCCGGAGCCCGAGGTCTTCGGGTGGATGAGGCGGCTGGGGGATCTGGTGGAGCGAGGCGTCATCGCGCGCGAGCACACGGCGCCGCTGCGCGAGCTGGCGGCGAGGCACGTGCTGTCCGAGGACGCGGGTCAGGTGGACGACTCGCTGCGGCTGCTCGCGCTCGTCGGCGCCCCACCGACCCTGCTCGACCGCGTGCTGGTCCTGGCCCTGAGCGACGACCTGGGCTCGTGGGAGGCGCGCAAGCTGATCGTCGCGTGGCCCGACCGCGCGACCGACGCGCGTCTCTCGTCGGAGATGGCGATGGCGCTCGCCGATCGCGACTGGGCGCGGCTGGAGAACGCCGCCTGGATGGCGCTGGCTCGCGGCGCCTCCGCGGCGCGCGTGGTCGCGCAGCGCGTGCTCGAGGTGGTGGTCACGGAGGAAGGCGCGCTGGGGGCCGCGGTCGCCTGCGCGCGGGGGCTGCGACAGCTGCGAGCGCTCGACGACGCGTGGGCGGCTGCCGCCCTCGGCCGGCCCGAGTCGCCGCTCTTCGTCGTCGCCGCGCGAGCCTGGCGCGGCAGCGTGGCGGTCCGCGTCCAGCTGGAGGCGGCGCTGGCCTCTCCGGCTCGTGGAGGATGCTCGGCGGCCGAGGCGGCGCTCTCGCTCCTGGCCAGCGAGCCTCCATGGAGCCCGCGCGACCGGAGGCTCCCGGCGGTGCTGGCCGCGGCCCCTGCTGCCGAGCGGGCCGAGCTCGTGTCGGTCATGTGCGTGCGCGGGGCGCCCTTCGCCGCCGTCGCGCCGCACCTCGAGGGGCTGTTCACGTCGTCGGATCCGATGGTCGTCGAGCAGATGCAAGGTCTGCTGGGCTGGCTCAAGTCACCGAAGCTCCACGCCCTGCTGCGCCACGTGCTGCCCCGGGTGGTCGACGCCGATCTCCGGGCGGAGATCGAAGAGGAGCTGGGCCACGCGCGAGCCTCGTACTGGGCCGAGCGCTGACGCTCGACCGGTTGCGGCTCAACGGCCCAGGACCAGTCGGAAGAGCTCGGCCCGGGTGCTGACGCCGCACTTGGCGTAGATGGTGCTCACGTGCTGGCGGATGGTCTTCGGGCTGTTGCGCTCGATCTCGGCGATCTCGGCGCTCGACAGGCCGTCGAGCAGGAGCAGCGCGACCGTGCGTTCCTTGCTCGTGAGGTTGGCCCGCGCCAGCACCTGGTCGATGGAGTGTCGTGCGTCGCCCGGCTGCGTCCGGACCCGGTCGATCGCCTCGATGAGCTGCGGAGCGCGGAACGGCTTCTCCAGCAGGTGCGCGGCGCCCTCGTTGAGCGCGATCTTGACCTTCTCCACGTCCGCGTACGCCGTGATGACCACGACGGGCGCCCGGACGCCCTGGCTGCGCAGCTCGGCCATGAGGCGAAGGCCGCCGTGGTCGTCACCGCCGAGCACGACGTCGGTCACGACGACGTCCACGAAGCCCGCCTGCCCGCACAGCGCCAGCGCCGCGGCGGGCCCCGCCGCCGACACGCACCGGTAGTCTGCCCGCTCGATCGCGCGGGCCAGCAGCTCCCTCGTGTCGCGCTCGTCCTCGACCAGCAGGACGGTGCCCTTCTTCACGATCCCTCCGGCAGGGGTAGCTCGAGCCGGAACGCCTTGGTCTCGGCGTCCTCGAGCGACACCTCTCCCCGCATCGCGCGCGCGAGCGCCCGGGCGATGGGCAGTCCGAGCCCCAGGCCCTGCGTCTTGGTCGTGCGCAGCGGCTCGAACAGCGCCGCGCGAGCGGCGGGATCGAGCGGCGGCCCGTCGTCGCTCACGCGGACCACGGCGCGACCTTCCTCCCGCCGCACCTGGATGGTGACGCACCGCCCGCCGCCGGCCCGCACGGCCTGCAAGCTGTTGTCGAGCAAGTTCTCCACGATCGTGCGCAGATAACCAGGGTCCGCGGTCGCGTGCACCGTGGAGCACTCCGTGCGCACGACGAGGCCCTCGTCGGCGACCAGGGATCGCATGTCGTCGGCGACCGCGACGATCAGCCGGTCCAGGGCGACCTTCTGGAGCTCGGGCTCGCCGAGGCTGCGCATGGAGCGCAGCGTCTGCAGCTGCGAGAGCGCGCGGTCCGCCTGGTGCCGGGCGCGCCCGACCAGGTCGCCGCGCGCAGGGTCACCGTCACCGGTCGTCGCCAGCTCGTCGAGCAGCAGCCCCAGGGCGTGGAGCGGGTTGTTCAGCTCGTGCAGGACGGCTGCCGCCAGCACCCACACCGCCTGGTCCCGTTCGACCTTCTGCAGCCGCGTCCGCAGCGCCTCCGCGCGGCTCGCTGCCTCCTCGGCCGCCGACAGCTTGGCGCGCAGGCGCAGGTAGTGGGCGCTGACTCCGAGCAGGGCGCCGGCGATGACCGGAAACGAGTGATCGATGATCGCGTGCGCCTCGGCCAGCGCCCCGGTGAGGGTGCCGCTCTGGATCCGGGACTCCGAGAGAAGGTCGAACACGACGACGACGCTGCCAGCGAGGACGCCGAGCCCCACGTAGGCGAGCAGGCGCGGTTCCCACGGACGAGCCGTCGCCTTCATGTCCCGACACAGTGTACTTCGCTGGCGACGGTGACGGTGCGGCGGCGTGCCCCATCCGGCAAGTGCCGGATACCGGCGGTCCGAGGCGCCGACTAGCCTCGTTGTGTCCCATGCGCCGCACGCCGCCGTACCTGATGCTCGTCCCGAGCCTCGGGCTGGCTCTTGCGAGCTGCGGGAGCGGCAGCCAGGGCAGCGACTCCTGCGCCACGGGGGACACCGACGGGATCAACGGCGGCGCCTTTTCGTTCGACGTGACGGTCGACGAGACGGGCTTCTCACCCGTCATCCTCAAGGCGGAGAACCTGGGCAACGTCACGCTCACGCTCAAGAACACGGGCAGCAAGCCGCACGACTTCGTCGTCGACTGCATCCCCCAGAGCGTCGCAGGGTGTCCGTCGCAGTCGTGCTTCCCGGCGGCCGCGAACATCGCGGCGCTGCAGCCCGGCGCGTCCGCGACGACCACGTTCGTCGCCCCCAACCCGGAGGGCATCTACAACTTCCGCTCGGACGTCGCGGGGGACTCGCAGGTCGACGCCGACGACGGAGGCGTGACGGGTCTTTGGGGGCAGTTCGTGGTCCAGTGAGCCCATCGTTCCGGCGTCGCTGCGTCGGGGCACTCATCGCGACGGCGGTGCCGCTGGAGGCGCACGTCGCGCGCGCGCAGGTGGTCGCCGCGGAGCCCGCCGTGCCCGTCGAGGCGTCGACTCCACCGGGTGCACCCGCGATGGAGGTGCAGGTCGCGCTCCAGCTCGTGGTCGACTCGAAGGGGAACGTCGAGTCGGCCGTCGTCGCGTCGGTCGTCCCCG
>Ga0335078_10017573_pt1 | contig 10631 bp, 11 predicted proteins | sample Lox_Sample_32_FD_206711 | JGI IMG/M metagenome (GOLD analysis project Ga0335078, IMG submission 206711) | Soil microbial communities from Loxahatchee National Wildlife Refuge, Florida, United States - Lox_Sample_3.2 | ecosystem: Environmental > Terrestrial > Soil > Wetlands | place: USA...
CTCGACCTCGAGCGGCGCGTCGAGGCGGTCGGCGAAGCACGGGACGTTCGTCAGCTCGACGCTCTCGCAGCGCCCGTCCCTGCACCGCGCGACCACGTCCACGACGCCGGCGGGGGCCTCGAGGCGGAGCCTCGTCTCGGGCTCGAGCATCTCGACCATGCCGGTCTCGAGCAGCACGGTCGCGACGCAGATCGTGTTCGAGCCGGACATCGCCGGATACTCGGTCGGCTCCATGATCACGAAGCCCGCGTCGCAGTCGTCGCGCAGCGTCGGCACGACGAGGTTCGCGTGGACGGCGACGCTTCCGCGCGGCTCGCGCAGCAGCAGGCGGCGGAGCGAGTCGTCGGCGCGGAGCGCGAGCATGCGCTCGAACACGGTCTCGCCGGGCGGGGCGACGACCCCGCCGACGACGACGTTCCCGATCTCGCCGCCGGCGTGGCAGCCGACCACGGTGATAGCGCGGCGGACGCGCATGGGGGCGACCTTATCGTGCGGCGGGGAACGCGACGGAGACGTCGAGGCCGCCCTCGGGCCGCGCGCTCGTCGTCACCTCGGCGCCGTGCGCGCGGGCGATCGCGTCCACGATCGAGAGGCCGAGGCCGAGGCCGGGCGCTTCTGCGGCGCGCTGGAACGGGCGGAAGAGGCGCGGCACCTCGGTCTGGTCGAGCTTGGGCCCGGTGTTCTCGACGACGACGGTGGCGCGGCCGTTGCGCGACTCCGTCCGCACGTCGACGCGGCCTCCGACGACGTTGTGGCGGACCGCGTTCCCCACGAGGTTCGCGACGAGCCGCTCGACGAGCCGCGGGTCGCCGGTGACGCGGGCCGGAGCGAACGCCGTCTCGAACGCGAGCCCGTCGTGGTCGGCCGCGTCGCACGCCGCCGACGCCACCGCGGCGAGATCGACCGGCTCCCGGTCGTCGAGGCCGCGCTGGCTCCGCGAGAGCGTGAGCAGCGCCTCGATGAGCCGCTCCTGCTGCTCGCCCGCCGCGAGCACGCGCTCGCACGCGCGCCGGAGCGAATCGACGGACGCATCGGGGTCGCCGAGCGCCACCTCGATCAGCGTCCGTTCGTACGTGAGCGGCGTCCGCAGCTCGTGCGACGCATTGGCGACGAACTGGCGCTGCGCGTCGAAGGCAGCCTCGAGCCGCGCGAGCAACCCGTCGAAGGTGTCGCCGAGCTGCTTGAGCTCGTCCTCGGGCCCGTCGAGCGCGAGCCGGCGATGGAGGCTGCTCGCCGAGATCTCGCGTGCCGCGTTCGTCATCGTGCGCAGGGGGCGGAGCGCGCGGCCGGCCATGAGCCAGCCGAGCCAGATCGACAGCACTGTCATCACCGCCAGGGCGATGGCGCAGTCGACCAGGAGCTGGTGGAGCGCGGCGATAGACTGTGCGCTCGCGGCTGCGGCGATCGTCGCCGGGTCGGGGGCGAATCCCGGGACGGCTTTTACCGCCACGCCCTGCACACGCGTCACCGCGACGACTCCCGCCTGGCCCTTCGCGACGAAGAAGTTCCCCGTGTACTGATGGCGAACGAGGACGTATGTCAGGGTCAGCAGCGCGGTCCCGCACAGGAGGAACATGCTCCCGTAGACGACGGTGAGACGCGCACGAAGCGTCATGCCACGACCCGGTAGCCGACGTGGGGGACGGTCTCGATCGCCTGCGGCTCGCCGAGCTTGCGCCGCAGGCGGCTGATGGTCACCTTCACGACCTTCCCCTCCGGGTCGACGTATGCGTCCCAGGCTCCGCGCAGGAGCTCCTTCGCCGGGACGGGCGCCCCTTCGGCGGCGAGCAGCAGCTCGAGCACGGCGAGCTCCTTCGGGCTGAGGTCGAGGCGGCGGCCGGCCCGGGTCGCCACACGCTGCACGGTGTCGAGGCGGATGTCGCCGCGAGCGAGCACGGGCGGAAGCGCCGGACGGTTGCGGCGCGCGAGCGCGCGGATGCGCGCGACGAGCTCTGCGAACGCGAACGGCTTCGGGAGGTAGTCGTCCGCGCCGAGGCCGAGGCCGTCCACGCGGCTCTCGATCGTGTCCGCGGCCGTGAGCATGAGGACTCGGGAGCGCGATCCGCGCGCGACGAGTGCCCGGCACACCTCGTCCCCGTGGACCTTCGGCAGGTCCCGGTCGAGGAGGACGACGTCGTACGCGTCGCGCGAGCTCCGGCGCAGCGCCTCGCCTCCGTCGTGCGCGATGTCCACTGCCATGCCCTCGCGGCGCAGACCGACCGCGATCGTGGCGGCGAGCTCCTTGTGATCCTCGACGACGAGAACGCGCATCTGCCCTCCCGTGGCCAAGCATGCACCGACCCGGGTTACATGCAGGTAACACCCGGCGGATGAGACTCCTTTAAGCTCGTTTCAGGGAGCGGGTGCAGACTTGCGGTGTGCCGATCCTCGTGGTCGACGACGACGCCGGCCTCAGGCGCGCGCTCCGGCGCGTGCTCGTCGCCCACGGGTTCGACGTCGAGGAGGCCGCGGACGGGGACGAGGCCCTCGCCCGCTTCCGTGAGCGTCCGTTCGACCTCGTGCTCCTCGACGTCATGATGCCGGGCACGGACGGGATCGAGGTGTGCGAGCGGATGCGGGCCGAGGGTGGCGAGCTCCCGGTGCTGATGCTCACCGCGCGCGACGCCGTCCGCGACCGGGTCGTCGGGCTCGAGGCGGGTGCGGACGACTACCTCGTCAAGCCGTTCGCGAACGAGGAGCTCGTCGCGCGCGTGCGTGCGCTCCTCCGCCGCTCACGCGGTCACGGGGAGACGCTCTCGTTCGCCGACCTCCAGCTCGACCTCCTCACGCGCGACGCGCGCCGGGGCGCACGCGAGATCGAGCTCACACGCATCGAGTACGAGCTCCTCGAGCTCTTCCTCCGCCACCCGAGGCAAGTGCTGCCGCGGAGCCTCATCTACGAGCGCGTCTGGGGCTACGACGGGTCGCTGTCGTCGAACTCACTCGACGTCTTCGTCGGGCATCTCCGCCGGAAGCTCGGCGAGCCGCGGCTCATCCACACCGTGCGCGGCGTCGGGTTCACGTTGAGGGAGCGATGAGCTTCAGGCTCCGCGTCACGATCCTGTCCGCGCTCGCGGTCGCCGCGGCGATCGTCGGCACGTCCGTCGTCGTCTACTACACCGACCGGGCCGAGCTCATGAAGCAGGTGGACGGTGAGCTCGTCTCGAGCCTTCAGCTCCCGCGCGTCGAGGAGATCGTCAAAGGGCCGGCGATCCCGCCCCTCTACGGGAAGAACGTCGTCCACCTCCGCCCGCGGCAGCTCGTGCTCCCCGGGTCGTTCAAGGCCGTCCAGGTGTCCGTGCTCGCCCAGAAGCTCAGCGCCGCGAAGCTCCTGGCGGGCAAGCGTGCGTTCGCGACCATCACCGCGGACGGCGTCACGACGCGCGTGATGACGGTCAAGGGGCCGCAGCGCGTCGTGCGCATCACCGCCTCGCTGCAGGAGGTCGACCGCAACCTCGCCCACCTGCGCTGGCTCCTCATCCTCGTCTCGATCAGCGGCGCAGGCGCGGCCGCCATCCTCGGCCTGCTCGTCTCCAGCAGGGCGACGAAGCCGCTGCGTCGCCTGACCGAGACGACCGAGCGCATCGTCGAGACGGGCGACCTGAGCGCGCGTACGGGGCAGCACGGCCGCGACGAGATCAGCCGCCTCTCGGCGCGACTCGACGAGCTGCTCGCGATGCTCGAGTCATCGCTCGCGACGCAACGCAGGCTCGTCGCCGATGCATCGCACGAGCTGCGCACGCCGATCGCGACCGTGCGCGCCAACGTCGAGCTCCTGGCCGAGCCCGGAGCGCTCGACGACCGCGAGCGCGCCGAGATGCTCGCCGACGTCCGCGGGGAGCTCGAGTCGATGACGACGCTCGTCAACGAGCTGCTCGAGCTCGCGCGCGGCGAGGAGAGCGAGATCGCTCCGATCGAGTTCCGCCTCGACGAGGTGGTGCGGTCGGCTGTCGAGCGGATCGCGCGCCGCTCGGCGAACGTCGCGTTCCGCACGGATCTCGAACCGTCGATCGTGGTCGGCATTCCCGAGCGGGTGGAGCGGGCGGTCGCGAACCTCCTCGACAACGCCCGAAAATGGAGCCCCGCGGGCGAGACGGTCGTCGTCTCGGTCCGCGACGGCGCGGTCGAGGTCCGCGACCGCGGCCCCGGAGTCGCCGACGAGGACGCGGCGCTCGTCTTCGACCGCTTCTTCCGCTCGACGAACGCGCGCGGGATGCCCGGCGCCGGGCTCGGCCTCGCGATCGTGAAGCAGATCGCCGACGCGCACGGCGGCAGCGTCAGCCTCGACCGTCCCGCCGGCGGCGGGGCGCGCTTCCGTCTGCAGCTTTCAGGCAGTCGTTAGGGCCTCTTCACGATCGGTTTAGGGTTCGCCGGTTTCGTTGCGGACGATGAGGCGCCCGTCCGCCCTCTGTGCGCTCGCGCTCCTGGCCGCCGGGTGCGGAGCCGGCGCGACCGCGCCGGCCGCGACGACGGCGACCGGCCCGCTCGCGTACTCCGCGTGCATGCGCGCGCACGGGATTGCCGGCTTCCCTGACCCGAACGCCAAAGGGAACCTCATCGTCACGCCGGCCGACCACTTCGACCCGAGCTCGCCGATCTACCGGGCTGCGGAAGGCGCGTGCGCGAAGCTCCAGGTCGGCCCCGGCGGGGGGATGACGCCGGCGCAGCAGGAGCACGTGTTCCAGAAGCTGTACCGGTACGTCCTCTGCATGCGCAAGCATGGGATCCCGATGGCCGATCCGTTCAAGGGAGCGAACAGCGGCGTCGGCATCGTCGTGCCTCGGAGCATCGATCCGGCGTCGGCGGCGTTCACGAGCGCCGACGAGGCGTGCAAGCCGCTGATCCCGAACGGATGAGGGTGCGGCTGCTCGCACTCGCACTCGTCGTCGCCGCGGCTGCAGGCTGCGGCGGCGGCTCGAAGGCGCCCTCGGTCGCGAGCCTCGGCTCCGCGGCGACGACCACCGAGGCGACGACACCCGTGACGACGAGCTTCGCCGCCTTCGTCACGTGCATGCAGGCGCACGGCGTTCAGGCGCAGAGCCCCGGCGGCCACGGGGTGCAGATCGAGGGCGGTCCGGGCGATGCGAAGATCCAGTCCGCCGTGGCGGCGTGCCGCAAGCTCATGCCGGGCGGCGGTCCGCCGCAGCTCACTCCCGCACAGGCGGCCGAGCGCAAGAACGCGCTCGTGAAGCTCGCGGCCTGCATGCGCAAGCATGGGGTCACGAACTTCCCGGACGACGTCAACCCGGACACGATGCAGGGCATCGACCCGAGCACACCCGTCTTCAGGACGGCGTACAAGACGTGCTGGTCGCTCTACCCGAAGGTCGGGCCCCAGATCAGGTTGGCTCCGTGACGCGGTTACACGCAGGTAACGGCCGTCGTGTCCCCGCTGTTACCGCTGCGGCTCTATCCCTTGTCGCAGCCGCCCACGACAAGGAGCTGATCCCGATGCAATCCCGTCACCTCATCGTCGCCGCCGGTGTGCTCGCGGCAGTCGCGCTTCTCGCCGCCGGCTGCGGCGGGGGAGGCGGCTCCCCGGGGATTGCGAGCGTCGCCGGCTCGACGACCGACGCGACGGCGACGACGTCGCAGAGCGGTCCGGCAACGGGAGCCAAGTCCTTCGACGGCTCCGGCGGCGCCCCGAGCGGCGCACACTTCCAGATCGGTATGGAGGTCGGCACCGGCCCGGACGGGGCGAAGTTCTCCGAGTGCATGCGCAAGCACGGTATCGCGAACTTCCCCGATCCGAACGGCCAAGGCGTGATCCAGATCAGCTCGGGGATGGGGATCGATCCGGGCTCGCCGAAGTTCGAGTCCGCCCGCGCCGCCTGCGCGAAGCTGCTCCCGAACGGCGGCCAGCCGACGCCGCAGCAGCAGGCGCAGCAGCAACAGCAGCTGCTCGCCTACTCGCAGTGCATGCGTGCGCACGGGATCAAGGACTTCCCCGACCCGTCGAACGGCGGCCTCCGGATCCAGATCCACCCCGGCAGCGACCTCGACCCGAACAACCCGACGTTCCAGAAAGCGCAGCAGGCCTGCCAGAAGGACCTCCCCCTCAAGGGGAAGGGAGCGCCGGCGCCGTGACACGCGCATGTGCGATCGCCGCGGTGATCTCGGTTCTGCTCGTCGCCGCCGGCTGCGGCGGAGGCGGGAAGTCGCCGTCGGTCGCGAGCATCGGCGGAACGACGACCGCGTCCTCCTCCCGGGGCGCGGCGCCGCCCGCAGGCTCGGCGCAGAGCTCGGGCGGCGCCAACCTCACCATCAAGCTGCAGAACGGCGAGAAGTTCTCGCAGTGCATGCGCGCGAGCGGCGTCCCGAACTTCCCCGACCCGTCCGCGAGCGGCGAGCTGTCGATCGGCTCCGGCTCCGGGATCGATCCGCGCTCGCCGAAGTTCCAGGCGGCGATGCAGAAGTGCCGCAAGCTCCTGCCGAACGGCGGTCAGCCGTCGCCGCAGCAGATCGCGAAGGCGCAGAAGGCGGCACTCGCATTCTCGAAGTGCATGCGCAGTCACGGCGTGACCGACTTCCCCGATCCGACCTTCTCGGGCAACAGCATCCAGATGAAGGTCAAGGGCGGCCCCGGGAGCGACCTGAACCCGAGCTCGCCGACGTTCCAGCGGGCGCAAACGGCCTGTCAGGGAGAGTTCCCCGCTAAGGTCGGCGGAGGGAAGTGATCGACCTCCGCTCACGGCTCGTCCGGCGGCGCGTGCTCGCGGCCGTGGCGGTCGCAGTTGTCGCAATCGCGGTGATCGTGATCGTCGTCGTCAACCCGTTCGGAGGTCCTGCTGCGTCGAACACGTCGCTCGATAACGGCTCCGCGACGTCGATTGCGACGGTCGTGCGGCGCGACCTCTCCTCCCAGACGCAGGTGAGCGCAACGCTCGGCTACGCCGACCCTGGCACGATCGCCGTCCCTGCGGGGACCGCGCCGCCGAACGTGCAGCAGGCGCAGCAGACGGCCGCGACCGCGCAGTCGACGCTCGCGACGGACACGCGCGCGCTCGAGCAGGCGCAGGCCGCGCTCGCAGGCGACAGCCGCAAGCTCTCCGCCGACTGCAGCGGCGCGAACGCCGCTCAGACCGGCGGGGGGAGCGCGCAGGGCGGCAGCGGCGGCGGAAGCGCAACGCCGTGCGCGACCGATTCGCAGACGGTCTCGACCGACCAGGAGAGCGTCACGACGAACACGTCGAAGGTGCAGGCTGACGAGCGCACGCTAGCCGGTGCGCAGCAGGCGCTCGCCGATGCGCAGGCCTCCGCGTCCTCGTACGGCCAGACGTCGGCATACACGATGCTTCCGCCTCTCGGCCGCGTCGTGAGGAAGGGCGGCGCGCTGTACGCGATCGGCGGCGAGCCTGTCGTCCTCCTCTACGGCGGCACGCCCGCGTGGCGCGCGTTCGCACCGGGCATGTCGCCGGGCCGTGACATCGCCGAGCTGAACCGGAATCTGGGCCTCTCCGGAGACGCGTTCACGTCCTCGACGGAGACGGCGGTGCGCTCGTTCCAGGAGGCGCACGGAATGGAGGCGACCGGGACGCTCCTCCTCGGCTCCGTCGTGTTCGAGCCCGGAGCGGTGCGGGTGACGAGCGTGACGCCGACGACGGGAGCGGCGGTGCAGCCCGGTCCCGTCCTCGGCATCACCTCCACCCGCCGCGTCGTGACGATCGCCCTCGACGCGTCGAGCCAGACGAGCGTCGCGGTCGGCGATCCCGTCATCATCACGCTCCCCGACAACTCGACCACACCGGGCCATGTCAGCTTCGTCGGCACCGTCGCAACCGTCCCCTCGAACAGCGACCAGGGCGGAGGGTCGGGCTCGCCGACGATCGAGGTCGACGTCACGCCCGATCATCCCGGAGCGACGGGCAGGCTCGACCAGGCGCCGGTGGACGTGTCGATCACGACGCAGACCGTCAAGGACGCGCTCGTCGTGCCGGTGAACGCCCTGCTCGCACTCTCCGGCGGCGGATACGCCCTCGAGGTCGTCGGCTCGACCGGCGTGCACCAGCTCGAGGCCGCGCAGGTCGGGCTGTTCGACGACGCCGACGGCCTCGTCCAGGTGACGGGGGCCTCCGTGCACGCCGGCCAGCGCGTGGTGGTGCCGTCGTCGTGACCGCGGTTCTCGAGCTCGACGCGGTGACGAAGACGTACGGGTCGAATCCGCCCATTCCTGCGCTGCAGGGCGTGAGCTTCCGCATCGACGGGGGTGAGCTCGTCGCGATCGTCGGTCCCTCGGGCTCCGGCAAGTCGACGCTCCTCCACTTGATGGGCACGCTCGAGCGTCCGAGCTCCGGACGCGTGTCGATCACCGGCCTCGCCGTCGACGAGCTGTCCGACCGGGAGCTCGCGGTCGTCCGGGCGACGCGGATCGGGTTCGTGTTCCAGCAGTTCTTCCTCGCCGAGCACTCGACGACGCTTGAGAACGTCGCGGACGGAGTCCTGTACGCAGGCGTCCCCGTCGACGAGCGCCGCGAGCGGGCTCGGGACGCCCTCACCCGCGTCGGACTCGGCGACCGCCTCGCCGCGCGTCCGACGCAGCTGTCCGGCGGCGAGCGGCAGCGCGTCGCGATCGCGCGCGCTCTTGTCGGCCGCCCGGCGATCGTCCTCGCCGACGAGCCGACGGGCAACCTCGACAGCGCCACCGGGCAGTCGATCATGACGCTGATCGACGAGCTGAACGCCGAGGGGGCGACCATCGTCGTCATCACGCACGAGCACGAGATCGCCGACCGGTTCCCGCGTCGGATCGCGTTGCTCGACGGTCGCGTCGTCTCGGACGACGAACGAAGCAGGACCGCATGAAGCTCATCGTCCCTGCGCTCCTCTGCGCGGCCGTCGTCGCCGTCGTGGGGGCGGGCTCCGCGAGCGGCGCCGGCAACGCGTGCCCGACCTCGAACGGGCCGAACGAGCTCGTGCTCGCGGGCGGCAGCGGGCAGATGGGGCAGCTGGGGAAGCCCTTCTCGGAGAACCTCGAGGTGAGGCTCGCGAACACGAACGGGTGCGCGCTCACCGGGAACCTCGCCGGCGTGACGGTGGAGTTCGACGCCCCCGGCAGCGGCCCGAGCGGGGTCTTCTTCGGCGGCTCGCACTTCGCCGTCGTCGGCACCGACTCGAACGGGGTCGCGACCGCGCCGCCGTTCACCGCGAACTACACGGTCGGCAATTACTCCGTCGACGCGCATTCCGACTACGGCAGCGTCGGGATCAGCCTGAGCAACACCGCCAACGGCCTGCCCGCCGCGATCGCGCCCCAAGGATCGGCGAGCCAGGAGGCGAGCGTGAACACCCAGTACGCGCAGTCGCTGCAGGTCGTGGTGACGGACGCGAACGGCGCGCCGGTGCAGGGCGCCGCCGTGAGCTTCGCGGTCGTGACCGGCCCGACGGGTGCGGGGGCGAGCTTCCTCGGAGGCGCACAGGCCACCGCCGTCACGAACTCGGACGGCGTCGCGACCTCCTCGCCGCTGCTCGCGAACGGCGTTCCCGGCAAGTTCACAGCCACCGCGTCGACCGACGGTCTCTCCGCGGTGGCGCTGTTCTCGCTCGACAACCACGCGGCCGCGATGACCGTCTCGGCGGTCGTCGCATCCGATCCCACCGCCACGATCGACACGCGGTACCGCGAGCGGCTGCAGGCCCGCGTCCTCGACGCGACCGGCCAACCGGTCGAGGGCGCGACCGTCACCTTCGCCGTCACGGCCGCCGCCGACGGCGCCGGTGCGAGCTTCCTCGGCGGCGGTACGCAGGCGACTGCGCTCACCGGCACGGACGGGAGCGTCGTCTCGCCGGTGCTCGTCGCGAACAAGACCGCCGGGGCGTTCACGGCTACTGCCTCGACGGCCGGATCTGAGCCGCTCGCGTTCACGCTCACGAATCTCGCCGCCGCTCCCTATAGCGTGACCGCGGGTGCGGCATCCGGCACCTCGGCCGTTGTCGGCTCTCGCTTCGACGTCCCGCTCGCGGTCACCGTCACCGACAAGGACGGCAACCCCGTCGCCCACGCCGTCGTCGTCTTCGCCGCCCCGAAGAAGGGTGCGAGTGGCCGCTTCCCGCACAAGCGGCGCGTCGCGCGCGTGAAGACGAACGCGAAGGGGATCGCCGTCGCGCCGGTCTTCAGGGCGAACTCCTCGGCCGGCGGCTACGCCGTAACGGTGGCGGTCAAGCGCGCGTCGCCGCGGACGGCGTTCGCGCTCGTGAACCGGCCGCGCGCATGACCGAGCCGCTCGAGGCGCCGCGACTCCGTCTCTCGGACCTCGCGCGCGTCGCGAGCGTCGGCCTGCGCACGCGGCGGATGCGCGCAGCGCTCTCGGCGCTGGGTATCGCGATCGGCGTCGCCGCAATCGTCGCCGTGCTCGGGCTCTCGTCGTCGTCGCAGGCGGGGCTGCTCGCCGAGATCGACAAGCTCGGGACGAACCTGCTCACGGTGACGAACGGCCAGACGCTTTTCGGCCAGACCGCCGAGCTCCCGCTCGCGGCGCCCGGCATGATCCGCCGCATCGGGCCGGTGCAGCAGGTGCAGTACACCGGCTCGACGAGCGTGAACGTCTACCGCTCGCCGCTCATCCCCTCGGTGAACACGAATGCGCTCTCCGTCCAGGCGGCGAGCCTCGGCCTGCCCGCGACCGTCGGCGCCA
>Ga0335078_10017574_pt1 | contig 10630 bp, 8 predicted proteins | sample Lox_Sample_32_FD_206711 | JGI IMG/M metagenome (GOLD analysis project Ga0335078, IMG submission 206711) | Soil microbial communities from Loxahatchee National Wildlife Refuge, Florida, United States - Lox_Sample_3.2 | ecosystem: Environmental > Terrestrial > Soil > Wetlands | place: USA: Florida...
AGGATCGACCATTCCACCCGGTTGAACATGGCGGAGCGACCCGGGCTCACGAGCAACGTCGCCACCGCGCCTCCGAGCGCGATCGCGTAGAGCGGAACGGCCGGTCCGCTCGTCACCGCGGACGTGACGTCGACCGAGACCACCGCGAGCATCGTCACCGGAAACAGGAGTACGACGGGGAATTGGCGTAGGAGGGGAAGGACCTCACCGCCGGGGAAGAACGGCACCGGGGACACGGCCGGGGCGTGGTTCTGCTCGGCCTGCTGGGCCAGGCGGCGACCGTACACGCGTCGGAGGTAGTAGCCCCCGAGCACGATGTTGACCGCGGTCGGGAGGGCGAGGTAACGCAGGAACGTCGCCACGGGAGAACCGATACCGCTTCCGAGCGAGACGAGCAGGTTCTGGGGGTTCCCGAACGGGGTCAGCATGCTGCCCACGGTGACCGAGAAGGCGAGGGTGAGGAGGAGCGGCTCGGCCGACACGTGCATGCGTCGGGCCACCGAGAAGAGCAACGGGACGCCGACCAGCACGAGCGCGTCGTTCAGGATGAACGCCGAAAGGACGGCGAAGGCGACGAACAGGACGAACGGCACGTCGGCCGGTCCCTTCGCCCGGCCGAGGATCCACCGCGCGAGGTGGTCGAGCGCTCCGGCCTGCTCGAGGCCCGCCGCGAAGAGAAACAGCGCGAACAGAAAAATGAGGATCGGAAGGTTCGAGGAGATCGCGGCCGACGCGCCCGCGAGGGGTAGGGCTCCTGCGGCGACCATCGCAAAGGCGCCCGCGAGGAACATCACCCAGACCGGGGGGCCCCGCTGCAGGAGTTGACGCGCGATCACCGCTCCAACGGTGACGCCCAGGATCGCTGCGGCGGCTGCGTTCACCGAACTCCGTACCTCCTCGTTGAGGGGGCGGCAATCGAGGCATCCCCAAAAAGCGTCGCGGCCCGCGTGAGAGGGTCGCACGCCCGGACCTGGCGTTCGCGTCCTATCCCCAACTGAAATAGTCGCCCGTTCTCGACCCCCGAACTTCGGCGGGCGGTCGACGCTCGGGTAGGGTCTCCATGGAATCTTCCGTAACGGCGAACGGCACGAGCCCCTCACTCCCCTCGTCACCGACGCCGAAGACCCTCGAGACCTACGACCGGCACTACACGAACCGCGTGATGGTCCTGCTCGCGGGCGTCGTGGTGGTCGTCCTCTACATCGAGGGGATGCTGACCCCTTCTCTCCCGACCATCCAGTCCGACTTCAACGTCGATACCGCCCAGGTGAGCCTGATCCTCTCGGCGTACGCCGCGTCGGGGGTCGCTCTCTCCCCGGTGGTCGGCAAGCTCGCCGACATCTACGGAAAGCGGAAGGTCCTCTCGATCGTGATGCTCGGCTACGCGGCCGCGGTGTCGGTGACCGGGTTCTCTCCGAACTTCACGTTCATGGTCGCGGCCCGGACGGTCCAGGGGATCGGCCTCACGATCATGCCGGTCGGCATGTCGCTCGTCCGGGAGGAGTTCCCCCGGGAACTGATCCCGCGAGCGCAGGGGCTCCTCAGCGCGATGTTCGGGGTCGGTTTCGTGATCAGTCTCCCGCTCGGGTCGTTCGTCTCCCAGACCTACGGCTGGCGGGCCACCTACCACAGCGCGATCCCGTTCGTGGTCCTCCTCGCGATCCTCGTGATCCTGTTGATCCGAGAGTCCCCCTACCGACGTCCGAACGTCAAAGTGGACTACGTCGGGGCGGCGATGCTCGGCGGCGCGCTCGCCGGGATCGTCACCGCGCTGTCGCAGGGGCAGGCGTGGGGATGGACCGACCCTCGCACGCTCGGCTTCCTCGCGGCCGGCATCGCGCTGTTCGTCCCGTTCGGGCTCTACGAAGGCTGGTGGAAGCGCCAGAGCCGGGAACCGATCGTCGACGGGAAGCTGCTCCGGGAGCGCAACGTGCTGGTCACCAACACGGTCCTCACCGTCGTCGGTATCGGGATGACCCTCGCCCTGTTCGCGCTGATCTACCAGTTCGAGTACCCTCCCGTTTCGGGTGGGTACAACGGCTCGTTCCCGACGTTCGACATCCTAAGCGCCGGGCTCCAGATCGTTCCGCTCGCGGTCGCGATGATCGTCGTCGCGATCGTCACGAGCGTCGTCGTGACCCGGACCGGTGTCAAACCGCTCGCCCTCGCGGGCTCGGGGCTCACCGCGCTCGGCTTCTACCTGATCTCCACCGCCGCGACGCTGACCCAAGCCCTCGTCTACGAGTTCGTGGTCGGGGCGGGTCTCGCGCTCCTCAACGCGTCGGTGATCAACCTGCTGATCCTGACCGTGGACCCCCGCGACATGGGGCAGGCGACCGCCATGAACAACGTGTTCCGTAACATCGGCGGGAGCATCGGCTCGCCGATCGCGGGTTCGCTGCTCGCGACCTACGTCACGGTGTTCGTCCACGGACCGCTATCGCTGTCCGTCCCGGCCCACCTCGCCTTCCAGTGGGCGTACTGGATCGCGGCGGCCGTCACGTTGATCGGCGGCCTGACCGTGCTCTGGGGCCAGGAGGTCCTCGGGCCGGCCCGGCACTCGAAGTTCGCCCATCTGCCCGTGCTGCTCCACCGCAAGGCGTCGGCCTCGGCCCCCGCTCCGGTGCCGCCGTCGCCGACCGAGGCGGCGTCGGCCCGGGTCGAAGCGCACCCTCTCCCGTGACCCGGTACCGACCGGACCGAGGCGGCGTTCACTCCGAGGTCCGAACTGCTTCGGCCGGAGGAAGGCGGGCCGCCCGCAGTGACGGGAGCGCGATCGCGACGAGCACGAGGATGTAGGCGATCACCCCGACCTCGATCACCGTGAGCCACGGCGCGACGAAGTGCTGCACCCCGTCGCTCACCGCCTCCGGGCTCACCGAGAGGTTGTAGATGATCAGCAGCCCGAGCCCGGCGCCGATCACGACCCCGAGGACGGTGACGAGCGAGTACTCGAGGAAGAGGGCGCGGAGCACCATTCCCTGCGTGAACCCCGTCGCCCGCAGCATCCCGATCTGGCGCCGGCGCTCGACGACCGCTCGGAGGGCGAAGATCCCCATCGCGGCGATCCCGACGGCGAGACCGAGGCCGACGAAGATCTCGAGGAGTCCGATGAACCCCTCGGTCGTCGAGATCGACTGCGCCATCAGACTCGGAAGGTCGTAGAGAACGAGGCCGGTCGAGAAGAACGCCCGCTTCATGTCCTGCGAGGCGAGGCTCGACGAGGCTCCCGGAGCGAGCGTCAGGAAGTAGGCGCTCTCGCTCGTGTAGCCGAGCGACGTGGCGGTGCCCGGATTGAGCCAGACCCCCGTGATGATCGACTCGGTCAGGATCCCCACGACCGTCACGGTGGTCGACCGGGCCCCGTTCGGCGTCGACAGGTGGATCGGGTCGCCGACGTGGACCGTCGGATGGGCCGAGCTCGTCGTAGTGAACGGATTCGCCACGGGCGAATAGCTCTCGTCGACGATCGCGGCGGAGGCGTTGGTCGCGACATCCTCGAACGTCGCCGCGGCGCTCATCCCGTTGAGCGTCGACTGGAAGGTGAACCCGTTGGTCGCGTAGAAGCTCGCCGGACCGCTCGCGTTGGTAGGGGCGGAGTAGAGCCCGTCCCGGTACGGCTTCCCGGTCCAGCCCGAGACGTTGAGGTCGACGATCCCGGTGACGAGGGGGACGGCGTTCGAGAACTGCGGCGCGAGGGTCGCGTTCGCCTGGATCTGGTTCCAGAGGTTCGGCATCGCCACCTGGGACCCTCCGAAGAAGGTGTAGCCACCGGTTTCGGTGGCGATCGAGTCGTTGAGACTCCCCTGGAGGGTCGAGCCGGCGCCGGCCGTGGCGACCATCGTGAACACCACCAGCGCGAAGATCGTGAGGCTCACCGCGGTGCGGCCGGGCTGGCGGGTCGGGTAGTCGGTCCCGATCCGGATGACGGGGCTCGACTGCGCGCGCGTCCCGAGGAGCCGACGCAGGAGCGCGACGAGAGCGTCCGCGTTGAGGAGGAGCGCCATCAGCACCCCGCCGACCAGGATGATGCCCTCCACGAACAGGTTGAAGATGCTGCTCGAGTGCGACGACCCGAACAGGTAGGCGTGGAGCGGCTCGAAGCCGGCCCAGACGACGAGGGCGATCCCCACGGAGGTGAACACCACGCGATTCTTGAGGAAACGGGCCGCGACCAGTCCCGCTCCGAGAATGACGAACGCGCCGGTGATGATCGGGTAGGAAAGCTGCCCCGTCCCGCGATAAGAGCCGAAGAACCCGAGCAGCCCCAACACCACCATCGCCCCTCCCAGGTACGCGAGGAAGGTGTACGTCCGAACCGGCGCCTTCGGTTCGGGAATGTCCCGGATCGCGCGAACGATGTTGAGCTGGCTCGCGCGCCGGCAGGCGACAACGACGGTGACGAGGGTCAGGATGAACCCGACCACGTAGGCGATGACCAGGCTCTGCCCGGTGACGGTGAACGATTGGACGATCGCGCTCTGGGGGATCCCCTCCGACCGCAGGATCGACCCGGCGAGGATGACGAGGAAGTAGCCGACCCCGACGCCGACCACCGTGCCGGCGAGCGCGCTCCCGGCCGCGTAGGCGACCCCCTCGAAGTAGTAGGTGTACACGAGCTCCCGTCGACGCATTCCGATCGCGCGGAGCATCCCCATCTCGCCCTTGCGTTCCTCGGCGAGCATCACGAAGATGCCGACGATCAGCATCGCTCCGGCGAGGATCGAGAAGAGCCCCAGGACGAGGAACAGCGTTAGCAGGCTCTCCCCGCTCGTCGCCGCGCTGCTGAGACCGGTCGCGAGCGGGGTCTTGACCGTGAGGCCGTTCGCCGAGAGGACTCCTTCGAGCGTCGTGTTGAGGTAGGCGCTCACCGTGGAGGAGATCGAAGCGCCGGCCGTCTGCGACCCGGTGTTCGTGATCGCGATATAGTTGATCATCCCGGGCGCCTTCTCGATCGCCTGGGCCGTCGCGAGCGTGACGAACACGTTGCCCGGCGTGAGACCACCGGTGATGAACGCCCCCCGGATGTTCTCCTGGACGACCGCCTGAACCGTCAGCTGGACGGCCGAGAGCCCGTAGACGACGACCGTGTCCCCGGCGCTCGCGTTGAGAGTGCCCGCGGTCTGGTCATCGAGCAACACCTCCCCCGGCAGCGGCCCGGCGATCGAGCTTCCATTGTCGGCGACGAACGTCCCCAGCGCAGCACTCTGGTTGCCGTTCACCCCGATGAGGTTGAGCGCCGTTTCGGGCGTACCGGTCGAACGATCGTAGACCGCCGCTCCGTCGATGATCTCGGGAGTGACCCCGGCGATCGAACTGTACCCGGCGACGGCGCTCGAAACCTGGGAGTAGACCGAGTACGGGTAGTAGGCGAGACCGCCGGACTCGGACGTACCGGTGATCGACTCGTCGACGTATCCCGCGCCGATGTAGGTGTAGTGGTAGACGAGCTGCTGGACCGTGTCCCCGACGATCAGGCTTCCCGACACGATCGTCGTCCCGACGAGCAGGCCCGCGATCAGTAGCACGGTGCGGCCCCGGCCGCGTCGGACGTTGCGCATCGCGATCCGGAACGCGAGGCGGTGACGCGCGGCGAGATAGATGGTCACGAGTCCGATCACGAACAGGATGAGGAGGAGGCCCGCGACCAGGGAGCTGACCGGCATGGGGACCCTCGCTCACCCGAGGAACAGCCCGTCGCGCATTCTCAGCGTCCGGTCGCACGCCGAAGCCACCTCGGCGTCATGCGTGACGACGACCATCGTCTGTTGATACCGGTGGTTGAGGTCGCGCAGCAGGTCCGTCACTTCCTTCGACCCCTCCGCGTCCAGGTTCCCCGTCGGCTCGTCGGCCCACACGATCGCCGGGTGGGCGACCAGGGCCCGCGCGAGCGACACCCGCTGCTGCTGCCCTCCCGAGAGCTCGGACGGTCGGTGGCCGACGCGGTCGCCGAGGCCCATCTGGGTGAGGAGCGTTCGCGCCTCGGCGCGCGCCTCCCGAGCGGGCCGGCCGGCGATCAGGAGCGGCATCTCGACGTTCTCCTCGGCGGTGAGGATCGGAAGGAGGTTGTACGACTGGAAGACGAACCCCGTGCGTCGGGCGCGGTACTCGCTCTTCTTCGCGTCCGGCATCTTGTGGATGTCCGTCCCCTCCACCGTGACCATGCCACGCGAGATGTCGTCGAGACCGCTGAAGCAGTTCAGGAACGTCGTCTTGCCGCACCCCGAGGGACCCATCACGGCAAGGATCTCGCCGCGCTGGATCTCGACATTGAGCCCGCGCAGCGCCGTGACCGCTGTCTCGCCCTGCCCATAGACCTTCCAGACGTCTCTCCCGACGACCACTGGTTCCGGCATCTCGAGCCTCCGTCGCGGACGACCGACCCCCTCAGGGACCGCGCTTGGCTAAAAGTCGACGCTTTCCAGCTTTCCGTGTCGCCCCTGCTCGTACGGGGCCGGGCGAGAACTCGCCGAGACGAAGGGGAGTGCGACCGGTGGTTCACTCCCGTCGTGTCTTCGTGAACGTCTGGAAGTTCGTGGTGCCGAGGATCGTACCGCACCACGCGCAGTAGACGATAGTGACCCCCCTCATCGAAAGCTGGCCACCCGTGTTCTCCCAGAGGAGGTCCCGCTTCGGGTCGATCGTCTGGCGGCAGTGCGGACAGATCGGGAGGGTCGCGTTGGGCGTCGCCACCGAAGAAGGACGTCCGCTCATACGTCGTATCCAGCTACGTAGTACTACAGTATGTTTACGCAAACGCGTGGAGAACTCATCCACGGCGACACGTGGCCTCGGCCGTTAGGGTGATTTGAACCCGGACCATCCCGTTTCGATGCCGACCCGCAAGCGGATCCCTCCGCGACCCCGACGCCTCACGGTCGTGCTCGCGCCGTGGTGCCCGCACTGCGTACCGCTCTCGGTCCGCAACGGGCGACGCCTCGCCCGAACGCTTCACGTGCCACTGCGGACCCTCGACATCGACCGGCGCGCCCAGGAGCGGCTCGCCGACCGGCTGGTGCGACAACATGGAGACCCGGGGCCGGACTACCTCATCCCGCAGGTCTTCCTCGAGTGGTCCGACGGCCGGACCGACCACCTCTTGACGGGGTTCTCCGAACGCGTGCCCCGCACGGCCCGGGCGTGGCGTGACCTGTTCGCGAGCGACTGGATGCGGTCCGTCCAGCGCGGGGACCGTCCGTGACACGCCGAGGCGCCGTCCCCCGGCCGCTTCGAACGGCGCTCGCTTCTCCCGGCGGTTCGTGCTACCGACACTGTGACCGACCGATCCGCGCCCGAGCGGTCCCGAGCCGGCTTCCCGGGCTCCTCTACGTGCGGGCCTGTCCCTTGGGCGTGGTCTCGGTCACGTCCTATGCCGAGTGGACCCGACGGAACCCGATCGCGTCGGTTCGTCGCCTTCTTCGACAATGGAGTGAGCCCCCCTCCCTCGTACGCGACCGGGACCTTCGGCTCGCGACGCGCCACGGACCCGAACTCGGCCACAGCGCCGAGCGATTCCTCTCCCGGCAACGACCCCGCAAGGGTGTTCGCGTCGTCTACTGGAGGGTCTACCCGTTCCGGGACCGGAAGGGGGCCGAGCGACGACTGTTCGTCTGTTTCCGGCGGAGGCACCCGCACCCGGTCTTCTTCGCGGCTTCCCCGACAGAAGTTCCCGCGCCGTGCCCCGCGTGCGCCCGGTCCCTACGCGGTCGGCGGAACTAGGCGGGTCGGGCCGACGGCGGTCAGGACACCGGGTCGCTGCGTCGGCGGATCGCTTCCTCGCGGGCGCGGTAGTAGGCCCACGCGAACAGGAGCGACGGCACGATGTTGAGCAGACCGAGCAGGGTCGAGGTCGTCTGCAGGGAGTTGAGCGGCCCCGGGTTGAACTGAGTCCCCGATGTCGACTGGCTGATCGCGTTTGCGATCTGCGGGTAGAGGATGGCGAGGACGAGGATCGATACGGCCACAGAGAGCGCGAACCCGGTCCAGAGGAGGAGCGTGGTCGTGCGGTCCGCCAGCGCGTACGGCATGATCACCCGTACGAACGACCCGACGACCCCGAGAACGGCCGTCCCGATGAAGAGGACCGCGAAGTCGTTCTGCAGCGCACCGGTCGCCACGTTGACGCTGTTGATGTTCGTGACGAGCTGACCGATCAGCGCGGCGGCGAACCAGATCGCGAGCCCGACCGCCGCGACGATCGTGACCAGGAACAGCACTCCGCCGACCACCACGTTCCGATGGTGAACCGGACCGTACGCGTGGCGGCCCAGGATGAGGAAGATGATCCCGATCAACACGATGAGGTCCGCCACGAAAGCGACGTACGGGATCCAGCTCAGCGCAAATCCGATCACGAGCAGCAGAAGGCCCGTGGCGGTACGCTCGCGGTCGCTCGCGACCGCCGGCGGGACCGCGGGGGCGGGCCACCCCATCGGAGTGTACACCGGTGGCGCCGCGTACGGAGGCGGTGGGGGAGCGGAGGGTGGGGCTGGGGGCGACGAAGGCAGCGCGGTCCCCGCTGCCACGGGCGGCCCGCTGGGGGGGACCGACGGGGCGAGCCGACTGCCGCACGACTGGCAGAAGAGCGCGTTCGGGATGGTCGACGCTCCGCATCGAGCGCAGTTCGACCCGGAAGGGATCATCGACTCACTTCCTGGGGCGGTCGGCCGTCCCCGGACCCGGGGGCATTCACGGAGGGCGATAAGAGTCTCTCGACGGAGCCCAGTGCCGTACGACGACTACGCCGTTTCCTTCTCGGGCGCGGTCTCGAGGTAGCGGAAGACGAGGCTTGCGAAGACCACGAAGGCCACCGCGACCAGCACGAGCGTGACGACGGCGGGGGCCGGAGCCATCGCCCCGGAGTAGCCCGAAAGTGGACCGCTCGAAAGCGTCCCGGAGAGGAAGCTGCGGAGGTAGAATATCACCGTGAACTGGGGAACGTCCCCGGGGAGCAGCGGTAGCAGCTCTTCCCACAGGAACCCGAAGAGGAGGCCCACGAGCAGGGCGGAGCGCGTCGCAAGCCCGAGGAACAGGAAGATCCCCGCGTACGCGAGCGTCGCCAGCACCGCCGCCGTCGCCACCGCTCCCGCGACGTTGGCGGCGTACGCCGTGCCTCCGCCGAGGTCGGACACCGCGAGAGGAAGAAGGGCCGCCGGCAGGACGAACACGAGGGACGAGCCCACCGCGCCGAGGTACTTCCCGACGACGAGGGTCGGCCTCGCCACCGAGCGGTCGGAGAGGTAGATGAGCGTCTCCGAATCGATCTCGGTCCGGAACTGAGCGACCGCGAGGACGAGGAGGATCACCATCGCGACGATCGGAAGGGTCAAGAGGGCGAACAGGGCGAGCGCGGAGTTCGCGAGGGTCGACGCCGCGGGATGGGAGGCGGCGATGGCGGCCACGATCACCGCAGGGAACACCGCGAAGGCGGCGAGACCGATCGCCCGAAGTCCTTGAAGGCCCCCTCGAAACGACAGCCACGCGACGGTCGTGAGGCGGCCGATCTCGCCGCTCATCGACGCTCCTCCGAGAGGTACCGGAAGACGGCGTCCAGGTTGTCGTCCGCGCTCCGGACCGCCTGCACGTTCAATCCCTGGGCCAGGACGAGCTCCGGGAGGGTCGCGTAGAAGCTGTCGGGCGACCGGGTGAGGACGCGGAGATGCCACGGCTCGGGAAACTCGATCGAGACGACGTGGTCCCAGGCGCTCAGGGCACGTCCGAGGGCGCGGGGGTCCGAACTTTCGAGGTCGATCACGTGGGGCCGGGAGTCGATGAGGTCGCGGATCCGGTGCAGGTCACCCTGGGCGATCGCCTGGCCGTTCGCGATCATCACGATCTGGTCGGTGAGGCGCTCGACCTCGTAGAGGACGTGGGAACTCACGACCAGGTGCCGACCCGAGGTGCTCATCTGTCGCATGAGCGCGCTCATCGCGGCACGGCCGACGGGGTCGACCCCGTTCAGCGGCTCGTCGAGCAGGATCAGCTCGGGGTCGTGGGCGATGCACTGGGCGATCTTGACGCGCTGGCGCATCCCCTTGCTGTAGACCCGCAGCCGACGGTTCCCGTCCGCGGTGAGGTCGACCTCGGCCATCGCGCGGGCGCACCGCTCCGTCGCCTCGGTCCGGGAGAACCCATCCACGCGGAGAAGCGTCGTGACGAAATCGTTCCCCGTCATCCAGTCGAACAAGGCGGGGGACTCGGGGCAGTAACCGACCCGGCGCCGGAACTCGCCCTGACCCCAGGCGGGCTCTCCGAGGAGCGTGAGGCGGCCCGCATCGGCCCGAAGCTGCCCGGCGAGCAGGCGGAACAGGGTCGACTTCCCGGCCCCGTTCGGTCCGACCAGTCCCGTGATCCCTTCGGAGAAGGTGGCGGAGAAGCCGTTGAGGCCGAGCACCTCGCCGTACCGCTTCGTCACCGCCTCGGCGTCGACGACCCCGGTCATTCGCCGACCACCTCGATGCGGGAGAGACGCCACCACGCGAGGCCGAGGAGTGCGAGGCCGGTGAGGAGGAGCACCGCGACCGACGCGATCGGGTCCGTCGCGTACGGGGAGGGAAGGCCGAACGCCGCCTCCGCGATCCCCTGGACGTTCGAGGCGATGTCCGCGTAGAGGAGGTCCGCGTTCCCGGTG
>Ga0335078_10017575_pt1 | contig 10630 bp, 8 predicted proteins | sample Lox_Sample_32_FD_206711 | JGI IMG/M metagenome (GOLD analysis project Ga0335078, IMG submission 206711) | Soil microbial communities from Loxahatchee National Wildlife Refuge, Florida, United States - Lox_Sample_3.2 | ecosystem: Environmental > Terrestrial > Soil > Wetlands | place: USA: Florida...
CAGAGCCGCTGCCAAAGCCTGAGCTTTGGAGTGCCGACGCACGCCAGTACATATTCGACAAGTGGCGGGCCACGGCGCGGCGCTACGCCTTCCGCGAATACGACGGCCCACCCCTCGAACCATTGGAACTTTTCACCACCAAGAGCGGGGAGGAAATCGTCGGGCAGCTCTATAACTTCAAAGACAAAGGCGAGCGCGAGGTATCCCTGCGCCCGGAGATGACGCCTACCCTCGCCCGCATGATTGCCGCTTACGAGCGGGGCTATAAAAAGCCTTGCAAATGGTTCGCCCTGCCGCAGCTCTTTCGCTATGAGCGCCAGCAGAAGGGGCGCCTGCGCGAGCACTTCCAGTTCAACGCCGACATTATCGGCGAGAGCGACCCTGCGGCTGACGCCGAGCTCGTTGCGTTGCTGATTGATACGCTCCGCGCGTTTGGGCTGACGGACCAGGACTTCGTCATTCGGCTCAGCAGCCGCAATGCGTGGCAGGAGTTCTTTCGGCAGCGCCAGGGCGACGCCGCGCAGGAATACGTATTCTACCAGATCATTGACAAGCTGGAACGCGAGAAGCCGGAGCAGAGCGAGGAGAAGCTGAGGCGGGCGGGTTTGTCCTTGGCCGAGGTCTCATCCTTCATCGAGCAAGGCAAGCCCACGGCAGAGCTGGAGATGATTCTGGAGAACCTCACATCGCGCGGGCTCAGGGACTACGTGAAGGTTGATTATCACGTCATCCGGGGATTGGCGTATTACACGGGGGTGGTCTTCGAAGCGTTCGACCGCCGAGGAGAGTTTCGCGCTCTCGCGGGCGGTGGCCGCTACGATAATCTCCTCAAACTCATCAGCGGGGGTTCGGTGGACCTACCGGCCCTGGGGTTCGGCATGGGCGACGTTGTGCTGCTCGAAATCCTGAGGGAGCGCGCGCTGCTGCCGAAGTTTGACGCCGCGCTCGACGTCTTTTGTCTGATCGAAGACGAAAAGCTGCGCGCCGAGTCCCTCAGATTGATCCATGACTTGCGCGCTGCCGGTCTGGCGGTGGACTACTGCCTGACGGTCACTAAATCAGATAAACAGTTTAGGCGGGCGCAGGAGCTCAAGGCCGCGCACACCATCAAGCTGGAAGGTAGTCAGTCGGATGAATTGTTGGCGAAGATAAAGCAGCTCAAGACGCGCGAGGAAACCGTAGTCCCGGCAAATGAGGCCATCGGTCGGTTGCGCGAACGCCGCGCCCCTTGCTGAAATCTCAGGCCGCTAGGCCAAGCAAAACGGGTCCGTGGCGGGGGGATTCCCAACGCCTCACAGCCATAGCAAAGGCGAAGCCGGAGCTTTGCGGGCGGGAATTCAATTGTCTGCCGACGCTGGTTCCGCGGCCGCCGTTCCACGGCCCTCTCTTTCCTTGACGAGCGTGGCGCCCTTGCCGAGGCGCTTGCGCAAGTAAGTGAGTTTGGCGCGGCGAACCGAGCCTTTGCGCTCCACTTCCACCTTCTCGACGCGGGGCGAATGGATGGGGAACACCCGCTCGACGCCTTCGCCGTAACTGATGCGGCGGACGGTAAACATCTCGTTCAACCCATGCCCCCGGCGGCCAATTACAACGCCAGCGAAAACCTGGATGCGTTCTTTGTCGCCTTCGACGACCTTCGTATGCACACGCACAGTATCGCCGACGCCGAAGTCCGCGGCGTCTTTGCGATACTGTTCCGACTCAATTTTATCTAGTAATGCCTGATTCATAAAGTCTCTGGCTGGGGTGATGGAATATTGGAGTGACGGAGCACTGGGCTGCCTGTCCAATGCTCCATCACTCCATCACTCCATCACTCCGCTTTTCCAGCAGATCCGGGCGGCGCTCTGCCGTTCGCAGTCTGGCCTGCTCGGCCCGCCACCGCGCGATCTCCGCATGGTTGCCCGAGAGCAGCACTTCCGGCACCTTCAGGCCGCGAAATTCGGCCGGCCGCGTGTATTGCGGGTATTCGAGCAGACCCTGGCTGAACGAGTCAACCTGCGCGCTTTCTGCGTCGCCCAACACACCCGGCAACAATCGCGTGACTGCGTCAATGATCACCATCACAGGCAGGGCGCCGTTGGTTAGCACGTAATCGCCGATTGACAACTCGTCATCCGCAAGCTGCTCGCGTACGCGCTCGTCGAAACCTTCGTAATGACCGGAGACCATCAATAGATGCTCCACCGCTGCCATTTCGCGGGCAATGGCCTGGCTAAAAGGCCGGCCCGCCGGCGAGACCAAGATCACTCGCGTACCCTCGCGGGCCAAACATTCCACTGCTTCAAAGATCGGGCCGGGCTTTAATAACATACCCGGTCCGCCGCCAAAAGGCCGGTCATCCACCGTCTTGTGCCGGTCGTGCGCATAATCGCGCAAATTATGGATCGCTAAATCCAGCCGCCCCGCTTCCCGCGCCCGCTTGATGATGCTCTCGTCAAGCGGCCCCGCGAACATCGCGGGAAACAGCGTGAGCACATCTATTTTCATCTTCCGGTTGAGGTTCGAGCCTACGCTTCAGCCACCGCCGGACTGTGCTTCCCGGGAAACCCACCCGAAACCCAAACTCAAACTCCGCTTAGCGCGCCGGTTGGTCTTCGACGATCTCCAGCGTGCAGCGCAGTCCCTTCTTCGCGCTGCCAGCCAGCAGCAGGGAGCGGATCGCGTTTATCGTCATGCCCTGCCGGCCGATGATCTTCCCCACGTCCTGCGGATGCAGGCGCAACTCATAAACCGTCGTGCCCTCCCGCTCCACCGGGGTGATGGTCACCGCTTCGGGGTTCTGCACCAGTCCTTTGACGACGTATTCGAGAAACGCTTGCATAACCCACACGCAATCGTCAGGCCGCGGCGGCGGCGGCCTTTGAGGCTCGCTTGATGAAGCTGGCGACCGTCTCGCTCGGCTGCGCGCCCTTGCTCACCCAGTATTTGGCCCGCTCCAGGTCCAAAGTGAAGTTGTCCGCCTTCTTCCGCGGCAAGTACGTGCCCAGCTCTTCGATGAACTTGCCATCGCGCGGACTGCGGCCATCCGCCACGACAATACGGAAGGCGGGCTTGTTCTTCGCCCCGACTCGCTTCAAACGAATTTTAACTGCCATAAATCATCATGTTCTTTGGCGGCGGCCACGTCCGGACCAACCCGCCCTAACGGGCTTCCCCAAAAAGAGGGTGGAGCCTAGACTTGCCGCGGCGACTTGGCAAGCCCTGTTTTAAGGTTTTTGCGGATTGCCTTTTACGACGATGCCTGGCGGCATGCCCTGCCCTTCCGATTGGGTCGGCGGACAGGCCCGTAAACTCCGCTTGCGGAACATCTTCGCCAATGGTCTTCTTGGTGCCAGACAAATGCCACCCTTGACCAGCAAAACGTCAACCGCAACCCGCCCCCAGACCGGGGAGCTGCCCCTCGAGTTCTCGCCCTGCCGGAAGCCCGCCAGTCGCCAGCCGCTGGCCGAGGAACTCGCCGCTTACCGCGAGTTTGGGGAAGCCACCCGCCAGATGGTCACCGCCTTTCCCGCCGCCGACGGACAGACGCGTGAAGTCCCCACTTTCGTGAACGAATTCTGGACGGCCAAGCAGCGCCAGGCCAGCTCGCTTCACGAGATCTCCTACCGCGCCTGCTTCAAGCCGCAGTTGCCGCGTTTCTTCATCGAGCGCCTGACGCAGCCCGGCGAAGTCGTTTATGACCCGTTCATGGGTCGCGGCACCACGGTCGTGGAGGCCGCGTTGCTGGGCCGCGTGCCCCACGGCTGCGACATCAACCCCTTGAGCGTCGTCCTGACGCGGCCTCGGCTGCACCCGCCGCGCCTCGAAGAAGTCGCTGACCGACTTGGGCAAATTGACTTCGCTGCGTTCGATGAACTCCCCGCGGACCTCCTGGTTTTCTTTCACTCTGATACGCTCCGCGCCATAGCGTCGCTTAAGAAATACCTCCTCGGGCGGCGGGCGGCAAATGCGCTCGACGCGGTGGATGACTGGATTAGCCTGTTGGCGCTTAATCGCTTAACCGGCCATTCGCCCGGCTTCTTTTCCGTTTATACCCTGCCGCCCAACCAGGCTGTATCCGTCAAATCGCAGCGGAAGATCAACGCCCAACGGAACCAGACTCCGCCGCGCCGCGATGTTACCGCTCTCATCCTCAAGAAGACCCGCAGGCTGTTGAGCGACTGCGATCCGGCCACTCACCGGGTCTTGGCCAGCGTGGCGCCCCGGGCCGTCCTGCTCACTCAACTCGCCGCGCGCACGCCCGAAATCCCCAGCCAATCCGTCTCGCTGGTGGTCACGTCGCCTCCCTTCCTCAACGTCGTGGATTACGCCACCGACAACTGGCTTCGCTGCTGGTTCCTGGGTATCGAAGCCCAATCTGTGAAGCTCACCGTCCCAAGGAAACTCGAGGCTTGGCGCGCGGCAATGACCGCGGTCTTCCACGAACTGCACCGCGTTCTCAAACCCGGCGGCCACGTCGCCTTCGAGGTGGGCGAAGTGCACGGCGGCAAGACGAAGCTCGAAGAGGCGGTGCTGCCCTGCGGTGTTGCCGCCGGGCTGGAGCCGGAACTGGTGCTCATCAACGATCAACAATTCACCAAGACCGCGAACTGCTGGGGCGTGGACAACATGGCCAAAGGCACCAACACCAACCGCATTGTCCTGTTCCGCCGGACGCGGGGCTGAGTGCCGCGCATGAATCCGCGTTTGCCTCGATAGCGCCCCCTGCCTATCCTGCGCGCATGAACGCCAGGAAAATCCGGGCTGCGGTCGCGGATATCTCAGCCGACACAGACCCGACGCGCAAAGCGGCCAAGCTGGCATCCCTCTGTTCCGCCCTCTTTCGCGAGCGCGGCGTGGAACTGGTCGTCGTCGGCGGCTCGGCCATCGAACTGCTCACTGAGGGCGCTTACGCCTCCGGCGATCTGGATCTCTGCCGCCTGACGCCCGCGGCCCTGCCGCTCCGAGAGCGGCAAGCGATCATGGGCCGGTTGGGCGCGCAAGGCGGACCGCGCAGTTGGCAGGTGGCCGGCTTGTTCGTGGACCTGCTCGGCCCGCTGGAGAGCCTGGCCCAAACGCCGCTACGCAGACTTCGAGGAGCATTCGGTGTTATTCAGGTGGCCCAACCGGAGGAGTTGCTGGTCGAGCGGGTGTTGGTCTCAATTTATCCACAGCCCCACCCACCGGCGCGCGACTGTGCGAAAAAGCTGGCAGCCGTCGCCCTCGGTGGCGCCCTTGAACTTGACTGGAAAGAAGTCCGGCGGCTTGCTAGCCGGCCTGAGTACCGTATCCTGAATGCGTGCAAGGCGATTGTGCGCGAAGTGGCGAATGAACTCGAAATCAAAAGCCCCCTCGATACCAATGGATGAGATCATGAGCTGGCAGGATTGGCTCAAAGGCCGCCGCTGGCGCCGTGAACTCGGCAACCGCGTTGCACCGGAAGTGATTCAGCGTCCGCACAGCTCCAGCGACCGCCGCCTGCGCAAGCTCTTCAGAGGACGCCGCGGCCTGCCGTTTACCCCGACCGCGAAGCTCTGACCGGCAAGTTCGACCCAGGGGCCGCAGAAGTCACCCAGCGCCGCAAGCCCGTAACCCGTACTGGCGCATGTGCGTCTATCCTACGACCGCAGGCAGTCGGCGCAGGGCAATAGAATGGTGGGAGCACCCGGGAGGCAGACTGTAGAGCGTGGAACTGAACACCCAAGACTACAGGAATAATACAGGAAGAATACAGCACCAATACAGGAACAATACAGGGCGCCAGGAGGTATTCGCGCGCGCAGTCAGCCATCGCTTGGCCTTGTCCACCTGCTCTTCCCGACCGGGCGTCAGGAGGGCTTGGCACTTAAGCACCCGCGAGCGCGCCAACTTCGCCCGGCTTGGGGCTGGCCCGGCGGGACCGCAAAGGCTTGGACAAAGGCGGCTTTGCTGCTACAACCTGCCTCCCTATGGTTAACAACTCACGCATGTCGCTGCCCGTCCTCATCCTGACTTCGATCGTCCTGTGTTCATCCGTGGCGACTCCCCTGCCCTCCACCGCCAAGGCGTACACTGGCCAAGGGCTTGCCCCGACATACCTTCGCTGTGAGAACCTGATTGATCCCCTTGGCCTTGGCGAGCCCGTGCCGCGACTGAGCTGGATTGTCGAGTCGGGGCAGCGCGGGCAGCGCCAGACCGCCTGCCGTATCCTGGTGGCCAGCAGCCAAAAGCTCCTTAGCCAGGACCAGGGTGATCTCTGGGACACCGGCAAAGTCGCCAGCGATGAAACCATCGGCACCCGATACCAGGGCCAGCCTCTCGCCTCCCAGCAACGCTGCTTCTGGAAGGTCAAGGTCTGGGATAAGGACGACCGCGAATCGCCCTGGAGCAAGCCGGCCCTGTGGTCTATGGGCTTGCTCCAGCCCGGCGACTGGAAGGCCGACTGGATCGGCTACGACGAACCACACCAGCCGATGATGCGGAAGGCGCCGCTCGACACCGCCAAGTGGATTTGGCACGCGACGGATGAGCCGGGCAACGTGCCCCAAGGCCGGCGGCTCTTCTACTACACTTTCACCCTCCCGGATGACGCAAAGGTCAAACAGGCCGAGCTCTGCGCCTCAGCGGATGACGGCATGCAGTTCGCCATCAACGCGCACGTGAGACTGAGCACCGAGCCCAGCGACGACAGTTGGCGCCAGGCGCGCAAGACCCAGGTTGCCGCTGAACTCAGACCGGGCCAGAACGAGCTTCGCGTCTTAGTCGAGAATGCCAAACCCGGCTATGCGGGTCTCATCGCCAACCTCACCATCACGCTCGAGAACGGCCGCACCATCGAGCACAGCACGGATGATTCGTGGAAATCCACCGACACGCCCGGCGACGACTGGCTGACTCGGCCCCTCGATGTCTCTGTCTGGCCCGCAGTCCGGGTGCTGGGTACCTACGGCGCGGAACCCTGGGGCAAACTCGAGTACGCCAACACCTTTCTTCCTCCCGCCTCATACTTCCGTAAGGAATTCCGCATAGACAAACCCCTGGCCCGCGCCACGCTCTACGCCACCGCGCTCGGCCTCGTGGACATGCACCTGAATGGCCGCCGCGTCAGCGAGGATTACTTCACCCCGGGCTGGACCGATTACAACAAGCGCGTTTACTACCGCACCTACGATGTCACGAAACTGGTCCGCCGCGGCGCCAACGCCCTGGGGGCCATCCTCGCCGACGGGTGGTTCAGCGGCTATATCGGCTACCGTGGCGATCGCGACCTCTACGGCAAATACCCGCGTGTGCGGGCCCAACTGCACCTCGAATATGCCGATGGCTCGACGGCGGACGTGGGCACCGGCGCGGACTGGAAGGCCGCCACCGGCCCCGTGCTCGAAGCCGACTTCCTCAAGGGCGAGACCTACGACGCCCGCCTCGAATGCCCCGACTGGGCCGAAGCCGGCTGCGATGACATCCATTGGCATGCGGTCAATGTCGGCAGCGACGAGGTGCAGCCGCTGGTCCGGGCGCATCCCGGCCCTCCCGTGCGTGCCATCCAGGAATTCACCGCGCGCGAAATCACCGAGCCCAAGCCCGGCGTCTTCGTTCTCAACCTCGGCCAGAACTTTGCCGGCGTGGCCCGCCTCAAAGTCTCAGGCAGGCCCGGCCAGCGGATCACGCTGCGTTTCGCTGAGCGGCTCAATCCTGACGGCACCATCTACACGGTCAACCTCCGCACCGCCCGCGCCACCGATACCTACGTCTGCAAAGGCAAAGGCACTGAAATCTGGCAGCCGCGCTTTACCTTCCACGGCTTCCAATATATCGAGGTGACCGGCCTGAACTCCAAACCGGCCAAAGATACTGTCATCGGCGTCGCCCTGAGCAGCGACACCCCGGTCGTGGGCGCCTTCACCTGCTCCGACCCCATGCTCAACCAACTGCACAACAACATCTACTGGACCCAGCGCGCCAACTTCATTGACATCCCCACCGACTGCCCGCAACGCGACGAGCGCATGGGCTGGACCGGCGATGCCGAAGTGTATGTCCGCACCGCCACCTTGAACACCGACGTCGAAGCCTTCTTTACCAAGTGGCTGGTGGACCTCGACGACGGACAGCGCGCCGACGGCCAATACCCATGCGTCGCCCCGTGCGTCGTGGCCGGCAACGACGGCGGCCCGGCCTGGGCCGACGCGGGCGTTATATGCCCTTGGACAATTTACGAAGTCTATGGTGACCGCCGCATCCTCGAGCGGCATTACGACGCCATGAAGCGCTTTGTGGAGTTCTGCCGCCAACGCAGCACCCCCGACCTGCTCCCGCCCGCCTCGTTCCATTGCTTTGGCGACTGGCTCAGCATCAATGCCGACACGCCAAAGGACGTGATTTACACCGCCTTCTTCGCCCACTCCGCCCGGTTGCTCGGGCGCGCGGCCGCTGTGCTCGGCAAGGACTCCGAGGCCGAATCCTACGACCAGTTGTTCATCGGCATCCGCGACGCCTTCTTCCGCACCTATGTCTCCGCCGATGGCCGCATCAAAGGGGACACCCAGACCTGCTACGCCCTGGCCCTGGCCTTCGATCTCGTCCAGGGCGAACAGGCCAGGCTCGCCGCCAAGTACCTTGTCGAGGACATCGAGAAGCGTGGCTGGCATCTTTCCACCGGCTTCATTGGCACCAAGCACCTGATGCTGGTCCTGACGCAGATTGGCCGGCCCGATGTCGCTTACCGACTGTTGCACAACGAGACGTTCCCCTCGTGGGGCTTCTCCATCAAGCAGGGGGCAACGAGCATCTGGGAGCGCTGGGATGGCTGGACGCCCGAGAAGGGTTTCCAGGATCCCGGCATGAACTCCTTCGCGCATTACTCCTTCGGCGCCGTCTATCAGTGGATGGTCGAGAACATCGGCGGCATCTGCAGCGCGGCGCCTTCTTACAAGGAGATTCGCATCGCGCCGCAACCGGACAACAAGCTCACGTCGGCGTCAGTCTCCTATCGCAGCATCCACGGGCTGATCGCCACCGATTGGCGAGACAAGGATGGCAAGCTCCTCTTCAACGTGACCATTCCCGCCAACACGACCGCGCAAGTCGTCTTCCCGGCAGCGTCGGCTGACGACATCAAGGAAGGCGGCCACCCGCTCGCACAAGCTCCCGAAGTCCAATTCCTCCGCCAGGACGGCACCAACGTCGTCCTCTCCATCGCCTCCGGCCATTATGCCTTCACCCTCCCCCGCGTCCCCTGAGCCTCAGCCCTCCTGACTACCCAAGAATAGCAAATACTCAATGCTCAATACTCAATGCCCAATGACCCCTAATGCTCCTCAACACCGCTAGAGCGCCTTCTCCAGCTCCCGATGGTTAACCTTTCCCGTCCCCAGCCGCGGCAGGTCGTGCAGGACCTTGATCGCGCGCGGCACCGCCAGGTTGCTCAGGCCCCGGGCGTGAATCGCAGCCCGTACCCCCTCCAGCGTCAGCCGCGGCTCATTCGTCACCGCAATCAGCTTCTCGCCCCGGCTCGCGTCCAGCCGCGCCACCACCGCCACCGCGAATCGCAGCCCATACTCTGGGAATGCGCCCGCTAGCGCGTCCTCGACCGCCGCCAGGCTGACCATCTCGCCGCTCACTTTGGCAAATCGCTTCAGCCGTCCCTGGACAAACAGGAAGCCGTCCGGGTCTATGCTGACGATGTCGCCCGTGTCGTACCAGCCTCCCAGCGCCTGGAACTTCGTGTTCGCCTCGGCATTGAGGTAGCCGCGCATGATATTGGGCCCCCGTACATGCAGCCGTCCGCCTTCGGCTACCCCTTCCACCGGCTCCAGCCGGTATTCGATGCCCGGCAGCAATCGCCCGGCGGAGCCCTGCCGAGGCCGCATCGGCAGATTCGCGCTCAGGCAAGGGCTGCATTCGGTCGCGCCATACCCCTCCAGTATCCGTACGCCGAACTTGCGCATCCACAGCGCCGCCGTCGCCTCCTGCACCTTCTCCGCTCCCGCAAACAGGTAGCGCAGCGTCCGGAAATCGTAAGGATGCGCCTTCCGGGCATAACCGTTCAGGAAGGTGTTGGTCCCAAAGAATATGGTGCAGTTCAAGTTGTAGAAGGCGGATGGGACGACGCGGTAGTGCAGGGGAGACACGTAGAGGAGCACAAACACGCCCCGCGTCAGCGGCAGCAGGAGGCCGACTGTCAAGCCGAAGGAGTGGAACAGAGGCAGCGCGTTGAAGAAGCGGTCCGTCTCCATCAGGTCTATGACCGAGAGCATCTGGCGGATGTTGGCCAGCAGGTTGCGATGGGTCAATTCCACGCCCTTAGGATCACCTTCTGAGCCGCTGGTAAAGAGGATGACGGCGGTGTCGGTAGTTGATGGATGATAGTTAAGAGTTGATAGACGCGGCTTCCACCACTGGCGCAGCAGGGCGAGCAGACGGTGGCCACTAGTGATGCGGGAGCGGACGTCCTCCAGGAAGATGATGCCAATTCCGGCATCAGTGAAGAGCGCGAGGTCGAGCTTGGCGCGCTGGATGAATGCTTTGGAGGTAATGATGTGTGTCAAGCCGGCTAGCCGGGCGCAGGCCAGCAGGGCGGTTGGACCGATGGAGTAGTTCAGGATCGCTGGAATCCTGCCCGCCGCCCATAAGCTCAGCGTGACGACCGGCATGGCGTTGACGTTTGGGA
>Ga0335078_10017576_pt1 | contig 10630 bp, 10 predicted proteins | sample Lox_Sample_32_FD_206711 | JGI IMG/M metagenome (GOLD analysis project Ga0335078, IMG submission 206711) | Soil microbial communities from Loxahatchee National Wildlife Refuge, Florida, United States - Lox_Sample_3.2 | ecosystem: Environmental > Terrestrial > Soil > Wetlands | place: USA...
CGCCCGCGGCGCCGCCCGCCAGCCCCAGCAGGACGCTCTCGGCCAGCAGTTGCCGGATCAGCGCCGCGCGCCCGCTGCCTAGAGCCATGCGCGTAGCCAGCTCGCGGGTGCGTCCGGCGGCGCGCGCCAGCAGCAGCCCGGCGATGTTCACGCAGCCGATCAGCAATACCAATGCCACCGCCGCCCATAAGACCAGCAGCGGGCTGCGCACGTCTTCGGTCAAACCGCGTTGCAGCGGGAGCAGGTGCAGGCGCGCCTGATCCAAGGTCCCTTGCGCTTTGAGAATCGGCGCGCCAATCGCCTCGATCTGCGTATCCGCCTGTGCCCAGGTGGCGCCGCGGCGCAGCCGTGCCACTATGCGATAATTCGATCCGCCGCCTTCGCCATTCCGGGTGGGCCGCAGCGGCGTCCACAGGTCGGCCGGAACGCCGCTTTGGAAGTTGGCGGGCAGCACGCCCAGAATTGTATAAGGCTCGCCCCGCAAGTTGACCGCCTGTCCCACGATCGTGGGATCTCCGCGAAAGACGTGCTGCCACAGCGCGTAGCTCAACAGCGTGACGGACGGACCGCCTTTGCGGTCTTCGTCCGCCGAGAACTCGCGTCCGATGAGGGGGGCGATGCCCAGCACGCGAAAGAAGCCGGCCGAGACGCGCTGTTGCTGCACGTACTCGACGTGGCCGCCGGCCGCGAAGTTGACGCCATTCGCACCATAGCTGAATGCCGCGGCGTCCAGGTAACTGGCGCCGTCCCGCACGGCTTCCCAGGTGCGTCCGGTCTGGGGCGTGTTGTCGCCGCTGGCGCCCTTTTCCCTCCAGAACCTGCTAACCGTTACCAGCCGCTCCGGCTGCGGATACGGCAGCGGCCGCAACAACACCGCGTCCACCACGCTAAAAATGGCCGTGTTGGCGCCGATGCACAGCGCCAGCGTGGCCACCGCCGCGGCGCTGAACGTGGGGCTCTTGCGCAGCACGCGCGTGGCGTAGCGCAGGTCGCGCGCGAACTCGTTCGGCCACCGCAGCCCCACCGCTTCGCGGCACTCTTCGGCCGCCGCGGACGTGCTGCCGAATTCGATCCGTGCCCGGCGCCGCGCCTCGCCGGGTTCCACGCCGCCGGCCATCAGGTCCGTGGCGTAGCGCTCCATGTGGCTGTCCATTTCCGCAGCCATCTCGCCATCCAGCCGCGACTGGCCCTTCAACGCCCGCCACCACGAACGCGCTTGCGCCAGCATGTCAGGCCTCCTTCGGTTCCGCGGCCAGCACGTCCCCGATGGCCGCCGCCAGGCGCTTCCACTCCTGCCGCTCGGACTTCAATTGTTTGCGTCCCGCGCCGGTCAGCCGGTAGTACTTGGCCTTGCGTTTGTTCTCGCTTTCGCCCCACTCCGCGGCGATCCAGCCGCGATGTTCCAGCCGGTACAGCGCCGGGTAGAGCGACCCCTGCGGGATCTGCAGCGCGTCCCGCGAGACTTGCTGGATGCGCAGCAGAATCCCGTAGCCGTGCAGCGGCCCAAGCGACACGGCTTTCAGAATCAGCATGTCCAGGGTGCCTTGCAGGATATCGACTGGCTTGCCCATTATGCCTCCTCTAGTCATTCTAGGAGTGTTCTCCTAGATTGTCAAGAGGAACGCGTTCTTGTTCTTGGCGGCCTTTGCGCAACCTTAGCGTCTTTGCGTGAAATCAGTTGGCCCGGGTCACACGTCGGGCCACTTTATCTTCCCCGCCAAACCAACAACTTGCCGGAATTGCCCGCCGGATCTCTCCCGCCCCGGCCGTAAGCTTCTGTTAGGAAGAGTCCACGCCCGTCATGATTCCCCACAACGCTACCTTTGTGCGCGAAGGCCGCTGTCTGCTCTTCGCCGAATACGCGCTGTCGTTGCGGGACTGCCGCGGCTGCCGCACCATTGTCTGGTGCCGCCACTACGACCGCGCCGGCGCGCGGGACGCCGACCGCCTGGCCCTGGCGCGCTGGGAAGACGACGGAGGCCGGGCCCCTTGAAACGCATCTGCCCTTGCTGTCACTATTAATCAAGCGAGGGGACTATGCCGTTCAATGACAACCGGATCGAGCACTTCGTCGTCCTGATGCTCGAGAACCGTTCGTTTGATCACATGCTTGGCTTTTCCGGGATTCCAGGCATCGACGGACTCACCGGCACGGAGACTAATCCCGACACCACCGGCGCGCCGGTGGCGGTTTCCAATAATGCGAAATACATCGGCGATTACGAGCCCGACCCGGGGCACGAGTTGTTCGATGTCAACGTCCAGATCTTCTCCAATCAGCAAGCCACGACGGGCGCCGCGCCGCCCATGCAGGGATTTATCCAAAGCTATTTTCAGGTGTGCAACGACCCCAATCGCGCCAGGGACGTGATGAAGTGCTTTTCGCCCCAGACCCTGCCCAACCTCACCTACCTGGCGAAGAACTATGCGGTCTGCGATCGGTGGTTTTCGTCGGTGCCCGGGCCCACTTTGCCGAACCGGTCGTTCGCGCATGCGGCCACCTCGTTGGGTTCCGCCGTGGGACCGCCTTTCCTCGGCAATCTGCATACGATTTATCCGCTCCTGAATCAGCAGCAGGTCTCCGCCAAGATCTACTACCAGGACTTCACCATGGCGCTCACCTTCAAGGAATTGCTGGGCGACCAGACTAAGTACTTTGGCCTCTACGCAGATTTTCTGAACGATTGTAAAGACCCCCAAGCCCTGCCGAATTACTGCTTCATCGAGCCGCGCTACAATGCCGACGACACCGGCGGCGCGCACGAGCCGGCCGACCAGCACCCCGACCACGACGTGCGTGATGGAGAAGCGCTCATTCAAGAGGTCTATGCGGCTTTGACGGGCAACCCCGCGGTCTGGCAGAAAACCCTGCTGCTGGTGGTCTACGATGAGCACGGCGGGCTTTTCGATCACGTCGCGCCGCCCGCCTGCCTGAATCCCGATGGCCTGATCTCCGCCGATCCGCCATTCGATTTCGCCCGCCTCGGAGTGCGGGTCCCCGCCGTGATGGCCTCGCCTTACATCAAGGCCGGCACGGTGATCGGAAGCGCCGACAATACGTTCTACGACCACACTTCCATCATCGCCACCGCGCGCAAGTTGTTTCTGCCGGATTGGCAGAATACCTCGCTCACCAATCGGGACAAGAACGCCGCGCCCTTCGACCACGTCCTGAATCTGCCCACCCCGGCTAACATGCCGATGGCGGCGCGGGCGGTCGCCCTCGCGGCGCACACCGCCATGTTCGCGGCGCGCGCCGCCAGCGTGCCGCCCGGCCAGCCGCGGCCGTCCAGCAAGGATAAACCGCTTTCCAGCCTGCAGACCGACATGGTGGCACACGCCTGGCAGGCAGAACAGGCGTATCTTCCGCCGGAGCGGCGCACCAAGCAAAATCCGGCGGACATTCAAACCGAAAAGCAGGCCGCCGCCTATTTGCAGGATGTCGCGCGGCGGCTCAGGGGTGCCCAATGAGAGCTATCTTCCGCTTCGTCCTGGCAGCCTCACTGGCATCCGCGGCACTGGCCGACGACCAGCTTGCCAAGGAAATTCACACCGCGGATAACTACTGCGCGCCGGCCTTGAAAGACAACCTGCTCGACCGCACTCAGGATACCCAATGCGCGCAAGCCATATTCAACGGCACTCCGCTCCATTTCAATGCCCAGATGTTCGCGCCGGGCAACGGCCTTGGGCTGGGGTTGGGATACAGGCGCCTGTTTACCTTCGGGCAGAGCTGGCAGAACAACTGGGATCTGGGCGGAATGGGATCGGTTCAGGGCGCATGGGAAGGCCATTTCGTGGCACAGTTCGATAAACAGCGGCCGGCGCCCTCCATGACCGACACCACCCCGCCCCAGCATAGGATCATTGAGAAGTTCGAGATCCAGCCCTACGTCAGAGCGCAGCAACTGACTAAGCTGGATGACTACGGCGAAGGCATCCAATCCAGCCGGAGCGCGGTCGCTCTTTACACTGAGCGTGACATCCGCGTGGGCGTGGGCGTGTCTATCCCCCTGGCTTGGTGGCTGAATATGGGCGCGACGGCCGAAGGCTTATGGCCGGCGATCGGTCCCGCTTCGACCAGCACAATCCCTTCCGTATCCGGCTCTTATACCATTGCGCAGCCCACCTTCAGCCACTACCAATTTTATGTGCGTCCGCACTTACCCAATCGGGAACCCTTCGATTTGATCTACAAGGTCGGCTACGAGTATTATCAGGATCTCGGCAGCGGGCACTATTCCTTCGGCCGCTTCCGTGCGGACCTGCTGCACAACCTATACCTGGAGCACGCCGGCAAAGAGAAGCGGCGCGATAGCATTCTTTCCGTCTACGCCCGCCTCACGCTGGCGCAAACCGCGGCCGGAAACACCGTGCCGTTCTACCTGCAGGACACGCTCGGCGGCACGGATGTCAACGGCGACCCGGCCCTGCGCGGCTTCGCCGACTACCGCTTCCGCGACCCGGATAACATGGTTTTCGAAGTGGAATTCAATCGCCGGATCTGGAAGCCGCTGGGCATCATGGTCTTCTACGACACCGGACAAGTCGTCGCGCACGCATCCGACCTCAGCTTCGCGAGAATGCGTCAAAGCGTTGGTGGCGGCTTGACCCTCTGGTCGGCCACCAAAGTGGTGTTTCGCGCCTACGTCGGACTAGGTGGCGGCGAGAGTACCCATACCTTCGTGGGAATCCTTCCCTTGCCGGGCCCCGTCGCCGCACCCTATCGCACCTACTAATTCTGCCTTCTGTCGTCTGAGGTTTGTCTTCTCAGTCCAGCACCAGCTTCATCTTCGTGCCGCCGACCCGGATCTCTTGGACCTTGTTCTTGCCATTGGCGTTGGCGTACTCCACGCTGGTCGAGTTATATTTGGCCTCGCCCGACTCGACCTTCACAGCCGCTTCGGTGGTCTCGTGGCCGTGCTTGATCACGATCTTCTGGTCCTGCAATTCGCACCGGTAGTCGCCGGCCTTCAACTCTGTGCCGCCGATCATGGACGGCTCAAAAAACGTCACGGTGAACGACTTGGTGCTGGCGACGGCGGCTCCTGCCAGCAGACACAAGAACAACAATGCTTTCGTCATCTTCTTCGCTCCTTCAAGCGTTTTGGCGGCCAAGGGGTGCCCTTTGCGCACGGGCCGCCGCAAGGTAAGACGGACGAAAGGGGGGAATGTCGTACCGCGCCTGATCATCAAAGTGTAAGGAATTCGCCAACGCGGGCCAACGCGCGCTCCTGAATGTGCGATTCCTCCCCAAAACCCTTCAGCCATTCCATGTCCGGCTCCTTGCGGAACCAGGTCATCTGCCGTTTGGCGTAGTTTCGCGTGTTGCGCTGCGCATAGAAAAGCGCCTCTTTGGCGCTCAGCTCGCCGCGCAACATCTGCGCCGCCTGGCGATAGCCGTGCGACTCGAACGGCTTCGCCTCCAAGGAGAATCCTTGGCCGAGGATGCGCTCAACTTCCTCCACCAGCCCGGATTCGAACATTCGCCGCGAGCGCTCGTCCAACCGGCGATACAGTTCCTCGCGATCCGGCGCCAGGCCAATCTTAAGCGTGCGAAAGCCCTCCAGCCGGTCGCGGCCTTCCCCAAACATCTCGGTCACCGGCCGGCGCGCCAGCAAGCAGACCTCCACCGCGCGCATCACCTTTGGCGCGTCGTTGGGGTGGATGCGCGCCGCCGCGGCCGCATCGAACCTCCTCAGCAGACGGTGCAGCGACCCGGGCCTCCCCCGCTCCCGCGCTGCCAGACGCTCACGCAGAGCCGCATCGCGCTCCGGTCCCCGGAACAAGCCTTCAAACAGCGCCCGCAGATAGAATCCGGTGCCGCCGGCGACGACCGGTAGCCTGCCGCGGCTCGCGATCGCAGCCAGCGCCGCGCGCCCCAACCGGGCATACTCGCCCGCCGTAAAGACCTGGTCCGGGTCCAGTATGTCGATCAAATGATGCGGAACCCCGCGCATCTCCGCGGGCGTCAGTTTGGCCGTGCCAATGTCGAAGTAGCGGTAAACCTGCAGCGAATCGCAGTTCACCACCTCACCGCCGAATTCTTCGGCAACCCGTAGAGCCAGTTCGCTCTTGCCGGCGCCGGTGGGCCCGGCGATCGCAATTACCGCTTTCAAATAGAACCCCTCCGATAGGTAACACATCTGCGGCGCCCGCCGCCGTTATACAATGAAGAGGAACGCTTCGACCCTCCCGGGCATCTAGGTCGAAAGGAACCACAATGAATTTTTCCCCAAAAGCGCTTTTCCTGGCTCTTCCATTGGCTTGCCTGTCCTATGGGCAGACCGCCGCGGCAACCGCCCCACCGGTCGATAAGGCCGCCGCTTACTACAACTTCTCGATGGGCCATCTGTACGCTGAACTCGCCGGCGTGTATGGCAATCGCAGTGAGTACGTCGGCAAGGCCATCGATTACTACAAACAAGCGCTGAAGCTGGATCCGGGAGCCAGTTTCCTGTTCGAGGAATTGACCGACCTCTACATCCAAAGCGGCCGGCTCAAGGACGCCGTCAGCGAGGCCGAAGATGTCTTGAAGCACGATCCCAACAATCTGGGTGCCCGCCGCATCCTCGGCCGCATCTATACCCGCATGATCGGCGACACCCAGCAAGGCAAGATCAACGAAGAGATGCTTCGCGCCGCCACCGAACAGTACGAGAAGATCACCGCCAAAGATCCCAAGGACGTCGAGAGTTGGCTGACCCTCGGCCGTCTCTATCGCACCGCCCGCAATTCCGTGGACTCCGAGAAGGCTTATTCGCAGGCGCTGGCCATCGATCCCAACAACGAGGATGCCCTCACCGGACTGGCGATTGTCTACTCCGATGTCGGCGATACCCGCAAGGCCATTGAAAAGTTGCAAGCGGTCACCAACAAGGATCCCAACCCCCGCACCCTGGCCGCCCTGGCGAGTTCCTACGAACAGCTTCACGATTACCGCAGCGCCGCCGAAGTGCTGCGCAAAGCCATCGATCTGGACCCGGAGAACAGCCGCATCAAGCGCGCTCTGGCGCGCAACCTGCTGTACTCCGGCAGCCTGGATGAGTCTCTTAAATACTACAAGGAATTCGTCGACGACGACCCCCACGACACCGAGGCGCTGCTGCGCATGGCGGAGGTCTACCGCGAGAAGCGCGATTTCGCCAAATCGCGGGAAATCCTCGATAAAGCCAAGGCCTCGGACCCCGAGAACCTCGAAGTGCGCTACGACGAGGTCAATCTGCTGGCAGTGGCAGGCCAGACCGATAAGGCCATCGAAGCGCTAAAGTCCCTCTTGAAAGACACTGAGCGCAAGAGCTATTCGGAGTCCGAGAAGGGCACCCGCGTCAATCTGCTGGAACGGCTGGGCGAGCTTTACCGCGGAACGAATCAAAACCAGTCCGCCATCGATGTCTTCCGCCAGATCGCGGACCTCGACCCGGATTCCGGCGCCCGCGCCGCGGCCCAGATCGTGGACACCTATCGCACCGCCAAGGACTTCAAGAATGCCCGCGCGGAAGCCGATGCGGCGCGCAAAAAGTATCCCGACGATCGCGCGCTGATTGGGGCCTACGCGTCCTTGCTGGCCGACATGGGCAAAGTCGATCAGGGCGTCTCCGAATTGCGCGGCTTATTGAAAGGCGATCACGACCGCGAAACGCAACTGGCCATCGCTCAACTTTACGAACGGGCCAAACGCTTCGAAGATATGGCCAAGCCTTTGGACGCCGCCGAAAAGCTCTCCGAAACCAAGCCCGACAAGGAAACCGTGTTCTTCATGCGCGGCGCCATGTATGAGCGCTTGAAAAAGTACGATGCCTCCGAGGCTGAATTCCGCAAAGTGTTGGACCTGGACCCCGACAGCGCCGGCGCGCTGAACTATCTCGGCTACATGTTGGCCGATCGTGATGTGCGGCTGGATGAAGCCCAGAAGATGATCACCCACGCCGTGGAACTGGATCCGGAAAATGGGGCTTATCTGGACAGTCTCGGCTGGGTCTATTACCGCCAGAATCGCCTGGACGACGCCGAGCAAGCCTTGGTGCGCGCTTTGTCCAAGAGCGGCATCGGCCAGGACCCCACGGTCCACGACCACCTGGGCGACGTTTATCTCAAGCTGGGAAAGACCAAGGACGCCATCACCCAGTGGCAGGCCTCTTTGAAGGAAGCCGAAAGCGACACGCAGTCGGACATCGAGCCCGGCGAACTCGCCAAGATCAACAAGAAGCTGGAAGACGCCAAAGTCCGCTTGGCCAAGGAAACCGGCGCGTCCAAATAGTGAATGGGGCGGCTCCTCGAGGACCCGCCTCGCACTGCAAATCGCGGTATGCTTGAATATGCCCGCGGCCGGGTCTGGCGGCGGGCCCAAAGGAATCTGCTCCCATGAGTCTGAAGATCAATGTTCGGGAAAGCGGCAACGTAGTGATTCTGGACCTGAACGGCCGGATCACCATAGGTGAAGAAGCGGCGTCGCTGCGGGACACTATTAAAGAACACCTCGATAACGGGCAAAAGAACATTTTGCTCAACCTTGCCGAGGTCAGCTACATCGACAGCACGGGGCTGGGTCAGTTCGTGGGCAGCTTTGCCACGGTAACCAGCCGGGGCGGCCAGCTCAAGCTGCTGAACCTGCAAAAGAAGCTGCAGGAGTTGATGCAGATCACCAAGCTCATCACCGTGTTCGAGACGTACACCAGCGAATCGGCCGCCATCCGCAGTTTTGCGGTGGCAGCCACCGCAGGCTAATCGCCGCGCTACTGCACGTCTGCCGGATCCACGGTCTTCCGCGATCCGGTCGCGGCCCACCGGACAAAGGCGACGATATCCGCGAGTTGTTCGTTCGTGTAACCGCCGACCGACGGAGGGTGCTTCCAGCTCGAATTGTCCGACTTCGATTGGACATCCTCGGCGGGAAATTTTCGCAGCTCGGGCGGCGTCTTGGACAGATCGTAATACTGTAGTGTGGCGGCGTCCGCCGACGCGACCTTCATGCCTGGGAACGGTTCCCCTTCCTTCAGCTTGATGGTTTCGACGTATTGCGTGCGCGAGGCGTGGATGGCGGTGACCAGAGCAGCCACGCTGACCTTCCCCAGAGCCCTGAGATCCGGCCCCACGGCCGTACCTTTGCCCTTCAAAGCGTGACACATGCCGCAATTCTTCTCCGCGAAGAAGAGCGTCCGGCCACGCTCAATCTGCTTGTCCGCCGCCGATGCCTGCAAGAACAGCAAAACCGATAACCAGATCATCAGATCCTCCGACCATAGTATAGTCTGGTGCGGCCCGTCCCGGTGCGGTGTACTACATTTCCAGCTTTCCTTTGAACCGCATGTCCCGCACCCGGAATTCCGCGTCGTGGTAAGGGCCGTAGCCCGGCAGATACAGTTCGAAGGTGATGGTCTTGTCCCGCTCCGTCGCCGCACGCGGGTAGACCAGCCGCAGGAACGGGTCCGAAGGCACCGGCGGAAAATGCCCTTCCATCTTGTACTTCTGGCGGCCCACCCGCATGATGGACTCCTCCTCCATGCGGTGCGCCTCCTCGCTGTCCGCGAGCGCTGTGAGGTTCTTATACGCGATGGCCACCACCAGCTTATTCGCGCCTTCCTGCGCCAGGTAATCGACGTACTCTTCGTTAAGTATTTTGCCGCGGCGGCGGGCCAGTTCGGCTTCCGCCTCCCGCACCGGGCGCGCGGTGGCCAGGTAGACCTGCACGGCGGGAGCGGGGTCGGCCATCTGCGCCCAGGGACTATCGTGAAGCAGCAGGTCGATTTGGGCTTCGGTCCAATCGGCGGGGGCTTTCGTTTCCCAGAACGGGGCGGCCAGCAGCGCCAGTAACACGCACACCAGATGCATAATAGTTCCAATATGGCAGAAACCCGGTACCGTGGCCGCCGCGCCACTTCCATCGAGAACGAGCTGGTGCGCGTCACCGTGCTGCACGAAGGCGGCCACATCGCCGAGATCCTGGACAAGCCGAGCGGCGTCAATCCGCTGTGGACGCCTCCCTGGGAGTCGATCGAGCCTTCCACCTACGATCCGCGGAAGCACCCGGAATATGGCGCCGACGCCGAGAGCAAACTGCTGAGCGGCATTATGGGACACAACCTCTGCATGGATATTTTCGGCGGGCCATCTCCGGAAGAGGCCGCTGCCGGGCTGACGGTGCATGGCGAAGCTTCCGTGGCCGTCTACCAGGTCGCCGCCACCGGGACGGAATTGATCCAGCGCGCCAGCTTCCCGCAATCCCAATTGCAATTGGAGCGGCGGATCACGTTGGCCGGCCGGACCGTGGAGATCGTCGAGTCGGTGGAAAACCAGAGCGCCACCGACCGTCCCATCGCCTGGACCGAGCACGTCACCCTCGGCCCGCCTTTTCTGGAGAAAGGCGTTACCCAGTTCCGGGCTCCGGTCACGCAGTGGCAGGTGCTGGAGGAAGGCAACGGCGATCTGGAGTTGTACACCAATGCGCCTGTCTCCGGCGGGTTCACCACCCACCTGATCGACCCGTCCCGCGAGACGGCGTTCTTTGCGGCCTGGTCGCCGCGCAGCCAGGTGGCGCTAGGCTACTTCTGGCGCCGCGCGGATTTCCCCTGGCTGGGAGTCTGGGAAGAAAACCACAGCCGCATCGGCGCTCCCTGGAATGGCCGAACCC
>Ga0335078_10017577_pt1 | contig 10629 bp, 8 predicted proteins | sample Lox_Sample_32_FD_206711 | JGI IMG/M metagenome (GOLD analysis project Ga0335078, IMG submission 206711) | Soil microbial communities from Loxahatchee National Wildlife Refuge, Florida, United States - Lox_Sample_3.2 | ecosystem: Environmental > Terrestrial > Soil > Wetlands | place: USA: Florida...
CGGTACAGCACGGAAGTACCGCAACGCACCCGGACGGAGGTGGCCGTGCGGGGACGCGGCAGGACGGTGACCTGCACAGGTGGACGCGGGTGGACGTGCTGCCGCCAGATGGCATGCAAGAGGTCAGGAGTTCGAATCTCCTTAGCTCCACTGGTTTTCCGGACCTTTGTTCGACTTTGAGTGACTAACCAAGTGACCACGCTTCGGATGCTGCCCCGAAGACGTCGTCCATGATCGTTGCCCCGCCTCGGATGGCCGGGACGATCACGTGCCGGTAGACGGTTTCCGTGACATGCGTGGACTTGGGGCCCACGGTGTCGGAGATGTCTTGGATCGGGACACCGCGAGACGGCACACCACGAGTTCGGTCACTGGTTTCCACCTGGTAAACCTCACTCCGCGTCCCGGGCCACCCTTCGGCCCCGATCGGAGCCCGATTCCCGCGCGGGCTTCGAAGGATTGACAACGGCTGTCTGGGAGTTATCTTCAGGAAGAAGCTGACCCCGGTCCTCAGTGCCGGGTAGGCATTACTGACCGTCCCTCGGTGTGTGAGGCCGAGGGGCGGTCTTTTATCCCACGACGACACCATCGCTATTACCAGCGAGGCTATTGACTTCTCTACGGATGGCCTGGCCGAGCGTGCCCCACATGGCCTGGGGACATACAGCTCCCTCCCTTGGAGGGATCGCGTGCCGGTATCCCGCATAGGCAACCAGGTCGGCCATCTGAGTGAAGTACGAATGATGGGACTTGCGGGGAACGGGGTCGTCGACGAGCCGGAGCCTGGGCAGTCTGAGATAACGCGGGTCATGGTCGTGCACGCTGCCCGCCCACATCACTCGGCGGGCGCGTCGAAGGACCCGCCGCACCTCATCGTTCTCGCCTTCGTCGTGAATGATCATCAACGTGTCGCTGTTCTCCCGGCACGCGTGCTCCAGCCGCTGCGCGAGATACGTCCAGCTCCGGCGCACTATCCCATCCGGCCCGTCGTCCCGGTGCCGGGCCTTCACGATCACGATCGCAAACGCCTGGGCAGGTAGACGTTCTGCAAGCCGCATATGCCGCTCGTAGATCTCTCTCCGCTGACCGCGCGACAGGGCTAACGCCCGGAGAGCGCCCTTGTCGTGGAGCAGATAGTTCGCTTTCACCTCGTCTCTCATCCGGATACCGAATTGCCTTCCCAGTCGCCGCCGGAAGTCCACGAACCTGTCAAAGGCATCGGGCCACGCATCGGCATCCATGAGAAGGCACCCGAGGGTGTAGGTTGCCGTTGCCCCGCGCAAGGGGTCGCCACTGTTGCCGGACTCGTCGACGTAGGCCAAAAGCATGGCGGGACCCTTACGTGCTGAACAGGGAAACATGCCGAACGTAACTCGTGCTCACCGGCTGTCAAGAGCGTCGCCGGACGGCGGGTTTACGTGCTGTGCGGGCGCACGCGTCCGCCGGGCGGGAACACCGGCACCGCCCGCCGCCGGGTCGGCGGGCAGGGGGATCTGGCCGATGATCGATCCGTCACAACAGCGGCGCCCTTTTCCCTCATTGCCGGGTTCAGCCTAGGAGCCAGTTCAACAGCGCCTTCGTCACCGAGGCGTTCGAGAAGTACGAGGAGTGCCAGACGTTGGCCGTCTGGTCGAGGCGCAATGTTCGGTCCGCCGGGAGGGGGAAGCCGTCAGCGTCACGCGGATGGGCGACGCCCTCGGTTGGCACGACGAGATCGTTGAGCACCTGGGAGAACACGTCGTCAGCAACCAGGTCGACCGCGCGAGCCAGCAGTTTCAGCCCGCCGGACGGCTCGAAGTCGGCGGCGATCCCGTAGTAGTCCGGTCTATGCGGAGCCCCGGCGCCCAAGGCGGTGAGCCAGGCGTTGCTTGGGTCCATTACCTGCAGACCCGGCAGCCCGCCCAGGGCGCCCTGGCCGAGTACTTTGACGGCTGTGAGTACACCCTGGAGGACGTCCGTGGCGACAGACCAGGGGCCGTCCGGGATGAGGTTCAGCATCGTCGTGTAGCGGTTCACCAGCGCTCCGAGACGCTTGGGGTCTGCCAGCACGGTGCCCTTGTTAGGGGTGGCTACGAATACGATGCGGCGGACGTCGTACGCCGGGGCGCCCGCGGCGTCGAGTGCCCGGGCGACTAGGCCCCCGCGGCTGTGGCAGAGAACGTCCACTTTCAGCCGTAGACCGGCCGGGGTCCGTGCGAGAAGCTCCGTGACGTTTTGCTGGGGCGTGACCGACAGGGTCGGGTGGTCGAATGCGAACAGCCGCGTGCCGTACGTGTTGTTCAGCCGGCCCAGCACTTCCGCTGGCAGCCCGCCGAAGCCTCCGCGGCTGCTGCTGAAGGTGCCGTGGACGAGCAACAGGGCGGGGCCGCCAGACAGGTGTGACCAGTCCACCGTGTCGACGGTGCCAGTTCCGAGGACCTGATAGTCGTCCGGGGTGAACGTGCGGACGCGGTATGGCCGGTTCTTTCTCTCCCAGTAAGCAGCGACGCGCTCGGCGGCGGCCCCGACGATTTCCTCGACGATGGGGAAGACGACGATCGAGAGCAGCTGGTGGACGACGGCGCCGATGAGCCCGCGCTGCCCGGCTGGTGTTTCCACGACCGGCGACGCCGTCTCGACCGGTACCACGAATTGAACTCGCCCGGCCGCCGCCGGGTCGGACTGAGGGTAGTGCCAGGTGACGACGCCGGACGGGTCGACGAGCAGGGCGGCCTGTCCCTGCCCGGAGCCGGCCTGCGGGAGGTTGACGACCATCGCGTCGGCACCGCCTGGGACCCGGGTGCCTGCGGGCCGCGGGCCGGGCACTGATCGCAGGTCAATCGTAAAAGTGTGCGTAGTTTGCACCTCGGCGGCGGCAAGTGCGTCAGACAGCGGCCGCTTCGTCGCGGTGCCTGCTGGAGCTCTAGTGCCGCCCACGGCTGGCGGCGGCACCCGCGTGATCTCGCCGCGGTAGCCAGGGGCGCGGACGCTGACGCCGCCCCCGACGTCGGTACGGGTGTTTGATCCGTCGAGCCTAGCCATTCTCAGGAACCTCCCTTCACCCGGCCGGGATGGTCTCAGGCGGTGTGCTGGTGCGGGCCAGCCGAAGCAGCGGGTTACCGTAAAAGATGTAGGCCAGCGGGGTAGGCGAGTCGGTTTCCCCTGGCCGGTAAGTGCGGCGCAGGCTGCGGACTGCGGCGGCGACCGTCCGGCCTTCGGTGAGAGTCTGCCGATAGAAACTGAGCGCGAGGTCGTGCGCTGGCTCGTCTTCTACATACCACAGCGGTGCGACGAACCCCCGGGCACCTTGAGCCAGGAAGGCACCGGCCAGTCCGCTGTAGGCGTTGAGCACCTTGATGGCGGTGCCGACCTGGCAGGCATTGACGAAAAGAAACGGCCCGCGCTCGCGCACCATTCGCGATGCGCGCAGGGTTAATGGGTCGAGATGGCGGCCGCTGGTGAGGACGATGCCGGTGTACTGCGGGTTGGCCGGGTCGACCTCACCGTGGCTGGCGATATGCAGCAGTGTGGGCTGCACGGGGGTCCCGTCACGGATGAGTGCTCCGGTGAGCAAGGCGGCGATCTCTTCCTCGTCGGCGGCCACCGGGATGCCGCCGTAGCGCTCGGCGAGTTCTTGGCCCTCCTTGACCGCCCAGGGCAGCGCGTCGGTGTCGTAGTGGCCAGTGACCACCGCGACCTGGTCGACCTCGACGAGGTCAGGCGGGGGAGAGACCGGCTTCGGGTCCCGCGCCTTCGGGTTGAGCGCAGGCACCCACCGGCCGACGTCCACGAGGCAGCCGAGGTGCCCCCCCTCGGCGCCATCGAGGAGCCCGGCGTCCACTCGATCGGCGCCGACCCACGCAAGCTCCCAGGGGACGAAGGCCTCGTCTGTGGTAACGAGCAGCGTGGGCTGTTCGCCTGCCGCCTTGGCGCGGGCCCAAGTCTCGCTGAGCACCGGCCAGAACTCGGCCGGCATTGCCTCGGCGATTTGCTCGCCGTTGCCCTGGAGCTTCAGCGGCAGGAGTGGAGAGCCTTTCGCGGTGGGCAGGTCGTTCATGACCGAGGCGGCGAACGACAGGGCGCTGTGCTCACCCAGGTTGGTGGTAACGCGGTAGCTGGGCCGGGGGACGTCGGCATAGCGGGGATGGAACACCCACTCGACCTCTGGTCCGCCGACCTGACAGCGGATGTCGACGGTCAAGTGTGGCCCGGTCAGCGGCCCGCCCGGTAGTTGCACGCCAGTGCCAGCGACGGGCGCCCGCCCCGCCTCCGGCAGGCCGAGCGGGACGACCGTGACCTCGGCCCAGGCTTGGCCGACAACGACGCCTGCGTACTCGTACGACACCTCCAGCACCCGCGGCGCTGTCACTGGGACGGGGTCGGCAACGACGTCGAACGTCTGGGTGCCAACCGGGTTGTCCCGTTCGACGGTGAGTTCGCGGCGGATGCCACTCGGGAAGTCGAACCCGAACCCGGCCACCTGGACGGTGAATGTCAGCCGTGGCGGGGCGTGGGGCACGAAAATGTGCTGCACCGATGGGTCGGCCTTGAGCGGCCGCTGGGCGGTGAACCCGGCCGACAGCCTGAAGCCCTCGCCGGGCGAAACCTCCCGGGGGGCCTCAAGCGAGGGGTATTGCCGGAACATACGCCGATCCGAAGGGTGGCCAAGCGCGCCAGCGCCGGTTCCGGCGATCGCAGGCTCAAGCGCGGCCGGCTCACCGGCAAAGGCGTCGGCCTCAGCACCGGGATAGGTTGCTGCGTCAGCGGCAGCACCCGGAGAGATCTCTGTGTCAGCCGCAGCATCAAGGGGGACTTCTGTGTCAACGGCAGCACCGCGAGAGGTTTCTGCGTCACCGGCGCCGAGAGTCTCCCCGAGGCGGGTGCGGCCGGGGCGCGCCGCATTACGCAGCAGCGCCCGGCGAACCGCCCATCTGACCCGGTGAACGCCGCGGGCCGTCCGGCTCGGTGGCGCGAGCAGATCTTCATCCTCCCTCGTCGTGACCGCAACGACCACGCTGGCGACCTGTCGGCCCGCGAGCAGCACAGCGCCCTCCGGCGGTTCGTCGGCGTCGAGGTCCCACGTGGCGGCGGGGGTGCGTACGTCGAGGCTCACCCGGTCACTGAGGCGCTCGCCGGAGCCCCGGCCCAGCAAGGAGGCAAGGTCGTGGCGGCGGAAGACGAAGTATGACGCGCCGGCCTCGCCGACGCGGACAACCACGATCCGGGCCGCATCGCCGAGCACGGACAACTGGACCAGCGCAGCTGCTGCGGGGATGTTGGCGTCGAGAACCAGCGGAACGTCGGTGCGGATACCGAGCCGCAAGCTGTATCCCCCTGGGATGTTGTGGGGCGGGTCCCCCGGAGGCCCGGCCACGATCCTCAACCTAGTGGACGCGCGGCCACACGACTAGGGATGTGTAGTCGGGCACTTCGGGGAGTTCTGGCGCGCTTGGGCCGCGCCGGTCCTCGACGAGGCTGCGGCAAAGGATGGCGCAAAGCCCGTCGAGGTCTGTTTGTACGTAGTGGGGCTGCTGGTCGTCGAATGTGAGCCCGAGTTCGATGTACAGCCAGGCCAACAGCCGCACAAGCCAGGTGGGCTGCCCCGGCTCATCTTGCCAGCCACCCGGTACGAAGATCAGCGCGCCGAGGCCGCCTTCTGAGGGCCGGTAGACCAGCAGCGGGTGGTCGTATGGCATTTCGTGCGCGCAGGCCGGGCACACCATCCGGCGGATGCGGTCGGCCAGGCAGCGGCGGACCAGGTCGCGTCGCGCGTCGGCGTCGAGGACGTAGACGATGTCCTCGCGGACCGCCCCGCCACAGCGCTCGCAGGCCACGTCCACCTGCTGGATCCGCGACGGCACCTCAACCACCGACCACGACGAAACCGGCCCATGAATAGGCGTCCGCGAATGGCCGCTCGCCGGGGGCGAGGGCGGCAAGCTCGTCGCGGGCGTGGACAGGCAGCCAGGGCGCGGTGGCGAGCAGCGCCGCCGCGGTGCTGCTGCGCAGCCACACGGAGGCCCGCTGCAGGGCCGCCGGGGGAGGCAAGTGCTGTTCGAGGAGCCCAGCGTGGAATGCGTCGATGAGCAGTGCGGTGGCCAGGTCATCGACCCGCCACAGCGAGCAGACAACGGCGTCGGCCCCGGCTCGTAGGAACGCCGACGGCAGACCGAGGAACTCGTCCTGCACTTGAATGAAGCTCGATAGCCCGGACTCGCACGCCGACAGCACCACGACCCGGCAGCCTCGCAGGTCCAGGCCCGCGATCTCGTCGGCGGTGAGCGGGACGCCCGCGTGCACCTCGACCGAGGAAGCGCCGACCTTCGACCATTCATGGCGGCCGTGGCACGCGAAGTGGAGGATCTGCTCACCGCCGTAGGCGTCAGCGAGCCGCTCGGTGGGCTGCAGCCGCTTGAGCCGCCTGGCGGGCAGCCGGCGTTTCAGGCGGTCCACTTCCACTGGCGCCAACGGCAATGTCCCGGTCTCGTCGACAATGGCGAGGCCGGCCGGTGCGGGGGGCAGCGGAGCCGAACGATCGCCCAGCGCGCGGAGCACTGTCAGGCTGGGGACGTAGGATGTCGGCCATCGGTCGCCGAGTTTCCCGTCACCGGTGGGCGCCGCGTGCAGTGGGAGTGTGGACAGCTCGCCGTCGGGCGCGAGAACAAGCCGGGTGCCGGGGTCAACGTGTAGTGCCATGAGCCGCTCGGCGACGGGGGCGACGAGTTCTTCGCCGAGGACAGCCAGCGTCGCGTCGACAGCGCCGACGAGGTCGGCGAGGGCCTCGTCGTACTCCTCCTCGGTCTGCGACAGTTCCAGCATCATCGTTCGCATCAGCAAGCCGGGGGTGCCGTCGCGGGTACCGACCGTGAGCTCGCGCAATCGGCCGCCGGTCAGGCCGGGCAACATGACGGTGTGCTGGCGAGTCAGGGTGCCGGTGCTGGCGGGGACGACGAAGGCGGTGGTCCCGTGCATCGACACCGCCAGGGACACCAGCGTGCAGCCGTCGGGCACGTCGCCGGGACTGGCGAGGCCCACATCGCCCGGCACGGCGTCACTGCTGATCGCAAGGGCGCGGGTAAGCAGCCTGGCCCGGCTCCGTTCGACCATCGCGAACGCCTCGTCGTAGCGGCCCAGGTAAGCCAGTGCGCGCACCGCTGATGGAAACGCCTCCGTGAGGCGGCGGACCACTGCCAGCTCGCCCGGTGGCAGCTCGGTTGCCGCGAGAGCAGCCTCGGAAAGCGTGGCTGCCTCGCAAAGGTCTGCGGCCGCGGGCTCCCACTCGCCCAGCTCGAGGCGGGCCAGGCCGCGGTTCGACAGCACGCCCATCCGCCGGACGACGCTGCTTTCGTCAAGCCGCTCAAGGGCGACCGTGGCGTGGTGTACGGCGCGGCGCCGCTCCTCATCGTCAACGGCGCTGGCCTGCAGCGCGGCGCCGAGGGTCGCCTGGCAGCCGGCGAAGTCGGTGGCATCGAGCTCGGCCCACTCATCGCCCGCATCGTCGATGAGGTCGACCGCATGCCGGTGGAAGACAGGGACATGCTCTGCCTGGGCGTAGGCGGCGCAGACTAAGCCGAGGTCGGCGCGAGTGCGGGCGACCTCGAGCGGAGAGCTTGCGCTGAGGTACAGGTCCTCGGCGCGCTGCGACCAGCGAAAGGCCTCGATCAGCCGCCGATGCGCGGGCAGGTCGGGGCGCCGCGCCGACACGCTGGCGAGGTTGCGGGCGGCGGCGGCCTGCTCGCGTACTTTCCGGTGATTGGCGAAGACCTTGAAAGCGCTCTCCAGCAGCCGCGCTGCCCGCCGAAGGTTGTCCTGCGGCTCGCCCACAAGCCGGCGGCCATAGGCGTCGCCGAGGCTGTTCATCGTGTACCCGGCGGTCAGCGACCGCCGGTCGGGGATCTGGTCGAGGCCGTCCTTAAGGGCGACGATGGCGCGTTCGACCTCCGCGGCAGGGTCGCCGGTGTCGGTACGCCGGCGCGCCTCGCCAAGAGCGCGTAGTACCTGGGCGTGGTGGCTCGGATGGGTTTCAGCGGTGAGCAAGCGGGCGGCCTCCTCGAGATCCGCGACGCAAGCGCGGGTCCGCGGCGGGGTTGGGCCGAACGTGAGGTTGGCCCGCGCCCGCCTCATCAGTACGAGCCCGCGGGTGGCTCCTGCGCAGTTTCCCCCTTCCAGCACCTCGGTAGCCGCGGCGGCTACGGCGGTGGCGGCGTCCTGGTCGCGCGACGGCTGGAGCACCGCCGGACCGTCGGGCCCCAGTTCGTCGGCGGCAACCGGCTCGAGAAGGACATCGCCTGGGGCCTCGATCCGGCAACGTGCGAGGACGCGAAGCCGGTGCGGAGCCTGCTCGAACTCTCGGCCCACGTGCCGCCGCTGCATGCGGTCGGCGACCTCGGCGGCCTCCGCGCCAAGGAGCGCGTCGCCGTGCTGGCGGAGCAGCACTGCGGCGGCTGGCCAGTCCGGCGCGTCGCACCAGGCGGTAACCAGTTCTTCGATAGTGGCGGGCCAGCCCGCCGGATCGCGCGCGGGATCGGCCATGACACCAGTATCGCGCCGTGACGGCGGCCGGACCTAGCATGGACGAAAGGGAGCGGAGGGGACGCCATGCCGAGCGCGCGGGCGCACTTCCAGCGGGCCGTCGAACTCGAGCAGCGCGGAGACCGCGGCGGGGCGGCGCGCGAGTACAGCGCGGCCATGGCCGTCGGCGATGACGACGTGACCGGGACCGCCGCGTACAACCTCGGCAACCTGCTCGCCGACGAGGGAAATACGGCCGCGGCGGCAGACGCGTGGTACACGGCGGTCAACGCCGCGCCGTCAGCGGTCACCCCGAGTGCTGCGTTCAACCTGGCGAACGCGTACGCCAGTGACGCGGACACTGGTTTTGCGACGGCGCTCTATGAGATGGCCGCGCAACTGGGCTCACCGGAGTTGCGCGCGCAGGCGCTCGTAAATCGCGGCAACATGCACGCCGCCCATGGCGCGGCAGATGCGGCGCTGGCCGACTACTCCCGAGTGGTCCAGCTCGGGCCGCCGCAGTACACCCAAGCCGCGCGGATACAGGCCGCCGCGGTCCATGCGGCCGCCGGTCGCGGTGCAGAGGCGGTGCGGCTGCTCACTGAGGCATCCAGGGGCCCGGGGCGGCGCGAGGCGGCCACGGCGCAGTTCAACCTGGGAAACTTGCACGCCGACCTGGGAGACCGGAACAGGGCGCGCACCGCCTACGTCGCGGCGCTCGACTCCGGCATCCCCGACATGGCCGCGCGCGCAGGGATCAATCTCGGCAACATGCTCCGCGACGCGCGGGACATGACGGGCGCAAAGGCCGCATACGCCAGGGCGGTGGCGGCCGCCGGCCCCGAATTTTCCGCTTGGGCGCTCAACGAACAGGGCGCAGGCTTCGCGGCCGCCGGCGACCACGTCGCTGCTGAGGAGTCGTTCCGCAGGGCCGTGGAAGCCGGTGGATCGTCGGTCGCCATGGCACAGCTCAACCTCGGTGTCGCGCTGAAGGACCAGGGCCGGGTCGCGGAGGCCCGCAAGACGTGGTCAGCCCTGCTGGCCGCGGGCGACCCACAGGTGCGCGACCGCGCTCAAGCGTTTCTCAGGCAGTACCGCTCCTGAGCGACCCGCGATATTCCTACTGACGACCATTTGGTGTGAAGCCTCGCCCGCTGTGCCTCTCCACAGTGCATACAGCCGCGGCGACCGGGAAACGGGGCGGGCGCCGCCCTGGTGATGAGCCGCCACGCCCGAACCACAACAACACCGAGCCGCGGGCGAATCACCGACCCGGACCTGCGGGTGATGCGCAACCAGAAGGGATACGTGGCCGGCTACAGCGGCCAGCTGGTCGTCACTACGGGCCAGGTCATCGTCGGCGCGATGCTGTCCCAGCACCCGGCCGGCCGCACCGTGCTGCACCCGCTGCTGGACCGGTGCCGGGGCCAGCTGACCGCGGCCGGCCTGCGGCTGCTGGCGCCGCTGGCCAAAGACCCCGCCCGGCGTAACGTCCGCACTCCCCAGCATGCCCTGCACCTGGACCGGTTTCCAGCCACCGCCCGCGCCCGCCGGCGCCTGCGCCATCCTCGCGGCCGCGACGACTACAAACTCCGCGCCCGCACCGTGGAGCCGGTGTTCGGCCAGCTCAAGACCTGCCAGAAACTGACCATGATGTCCGGCGCGGCCTGGCCGCGGGCGAGCTTTACGGGGTGCTCGTCGAATGGGGCGAGCCGCTCACGAAACTTCGCCGCGTTCTTCGCGCCACCAGAGCGTTGTCGACACGACAAATTGAGTTCGCCAATGACGTATCAGGGCGCCTGGTGCATGCCTCCGCGAGGAATATAGGGCAGGAACTGCGGAGGAGCGGCCATGGCTAGGTCAACCTTCGATCGAAACCCGGGTCGCGGATCTCCCGCGAATGTGATTCCTGAGTTCGGGACGTTCGTGGTGGGCGGCCCCGCGTTTTCCGGACACCTAAATTGGTGCTATTTCATGCTGCGAGCTGCTGATTCAGGTACTCGTCGAGAACTTCTTGCGGGGTCCGGTACCCGAGCGCCGAATGAAGACGCCTCTGATTGTACCGCAGCTCGATGTACCGGGCAATATCCTCCATGGCTTTCTTGCGCGTGGGGTAAACGGTCCGGTGGACGCGCTCTA
>Ga0335078_10017578_pt1 | contig 10629 bp, 5 predicted proteins | sample Lox_Sample_32_FD_206711 | JGI IMG/M metagenome (GOLD analysis project Ga0335078, IMG submission 206711) | Soil microbial communities from Loxahatchee National Wildlife Refuge, Florida, United States - Lox_Sample_3.2 | ecosystem: Environmental > Terrestrial > Soil > Wetlands | place: USA: Florida...
GATTGGACGCGGTAAAGTTCCCTGACTCTGAACCCACCCGGCGACTCGCGAGAAGAAAACCAATAGCCAAACAAAAAAGCCGCTAGCGTTTCGCTGGCGGCTGATCGTTTCTCCCACCCTTTGAAAACCGCAAAGGGTGGGGACCCCGCTAATTCTCGTACAACAGCACGCCTTCGGTTTCCTTTGAATCCACCGGGCGGTAGTACAGCTTGTTGTCTTCGAGGAAGACTTCGATGAACGCCGGGCGCGTAGTAATTGTGCCCTGAATCAGCGCTTCCGAGAGCGGGTCCTCGATGTATTTCTGCAACGCGCGGCGCAGCGGACGAGCGCCGTAGCTGCGGTCGCCGAGGGTCTGGTTCAGGATCCACTTCTTGGCCTCATCGGTCACCGTCACCGTGATGGATTTCTGCGCCAGGTTCTGGTTGAGCTGCGTCACCATCAGTTCCAGAATCTGGATCAGGTCCTGCTCGGAGAGCGCCGTGAACAGGATGATTTCGTCGAGCCGGTTCAAGAACTCCGGATTGAACGTGCGCTTGACTTCGTTCTTCACCAGGTCTTCGACCTTGCCCGAAATCATGTCCTCGTTGGTGGACTGGAAGCCGAGCCCCTCGCGCTTCTGCAGGTGCCGCGCGCCAATGTTCGAGGTCATGATAATGATCGTGTTCTTGAAGTCCACGGTGTTGCCCAGGCCGTCGGTGAGCTGGCCATCTTCAAACACCTGCAGCAGGATGTTGAACACGTCGGGATGAGCTTTTTCAATTTCATCCAGCAGCACCACCGAATACGGCGCGCGCTTCACGCGCTCGGTCAACTGCCCGCCCTCTTCGTAGCCGACATATCCGGGAGGCGAGCCGATCAGCTTGGAAACGGAGTGCTTCTCCATGAACTCCGACATATCGAAGCGCACCAGCGACTTCTCGCTGCCGAACATGAACTGCGCCAGCGTGCGCGCCACTTCAGTTTTGCCCACGCCGGTCGGACCGAGGAACAGGAACGAGCCAATCGGCCGATTCGGGCTCTTCAGCCCGGCGCGGCTGCGGCGGATGGCGCGGGCCAGGGCAGTAATCGCCTTGTCCTGCGAGATGATGCGCTTGTGCAGCTCCTCTTCGATGCGCAGCAGCTTCTGCGACTCTTCTTCCTTGATCGAAGTGATGGGCACGCCGGTCCAGCGCGAGACCACGTCCTCGATGTCCTCGCGGCCCACCACGCCGGTGGAAGACTCATCGAGATGATATTTTTCGCGAAGAGCGCGCAGGTTCTCGCGCTCTTTGCGTTCCTCGTCCGAATAGAAGCGCGCCTTCTCGAACTCGTGGTTCGCGATGGCGTTCTCCATCCGGTGGACGATGAACTTGATGCGCTTCTGCACTTCGGTGATCTCTTCCGGCAGCGAAGTCTGGCGCAGCTTCACGCGCGCCCCGGCTTCATCCACCAGGTCTATGGCTTTGTCGGGCAGGAAGCGGTCGGGAATGTAGCGGTTCGAGTGCGAAACCGCAAAGCTGATGGCGTCGTCGGTGTAGGTGACGGCGTGAAACTTCTCGTAGCGGTCTTTGATCCCGAACAGAATCTTGGTGGCATCGGCCTCATTCGGCGGCGGAACTTTCACGGCCTGGAAGCGCCGTTCGAGCGAGCGGTCTTTTTCGATGGATTTGCGGTACTCGCCGGGCGTAGTCGCGCCGATGCACTGGATTTCGCCGCGCGAAAGCGCCGGTTTCAGAATGTTGGCGGCGTCGAGCGAGCCTTCCGCCGAGCCCGCGCCCACCAGGGTATGCAGCTCGTCAATGAAGATGATGGAATTCTGCGACTCCATCAATTCCTTCATGATGGTCTTCAGCCGCTCTTCAAACTGGCCGCGATATTTTGTTCCGGCAACAATCAGCGAGAGATCGAGCGCCAAAATGCGCTTGTCGGCCAGGAATGACGGCACTTCGCCATCGGAAATGCGCTGCGCCAGGCCTTCGACAATGGCAGTTTTGCCCACGCCGGGCTCGCCGATCAGCACCGGATTATTCTTGGTGCGGCGGCACAGAATCTGAATGACGCGCTCGAGTTCGCCTTCGCGGCCGACGAGCGGATCGAGCTGCGTATCCATCGCCGCCTGCGTCAGGTCGCGCGAAAATTCGCTGAGCAGCGAGGACTCCCGCTGCCGCTGCGGCTGGGCTTTCTCCTGGCTGCTCCGGGCCAGCTCTTCGCGAATGGTGGAGAGCCGCAGGCCGCGCTCGTGCAGAATTTCGGCGGCAAAGCACTTCTCTTCTCTCAGCAAACCCAAGAGCAAATGTTCTGTCCCAATGTGCTTGTGCGAAAGGCGTTCCGCTTCTTCGGCGGCGTAGGCCAGCACCCGCTTGCACTCATTGCTGAGCGGCAAGTCCACGGACGTGGAAACCTTCTCCCGGATCGTGGTGTGCCCCTCGATCTGCTTGCGGATGGATTCGACCGAGGCGTGGGAGCGCAAGAAACGATTGGTCAGCGCTTTATCTTCGCGCAGCAGCCCTAGCAGCAGGTGTTCCGTCTCGATGTAAGGAGAACCGAACTGGCTGGCCTCATAGCGCGCAAAAAAGATGACGCGTCTTGCTTTCTCCGTGTAGCGTTCAAACATATAGCCCGTTTCCCCCTTGAGCCACCGCCGGGGAGGAAAGCCGCTTGTTCAGCTTAGTCCCGTGCAGAGGCAAGCCCCCGTGATATCTAAGCAATCGAGGTGCCAACGGCTACTAAGTCTAAATAACACAACCTGCTACCCGCAGCCTCTATTACCAAAGACACCTGGATTCGATTTCGCCATCCCGGTTGCAACAGTTTGCCACCCGGAACGCCGTATTTCGTCACACCCTGACAACTCTCACGCCGGAAGGCTCTCCGGCACCACCTCCTCAATCTGGCCCTGCTGTAGTCGCAATACGCGATGGCAGCGCCGGGCAAAAGCGGAATTATGCGTCGCGATGAGTGAGGTCAACTGGTAGTCGCGATGTAACCGGGAGATCAATTCAAAAACCGCATCGGCCGTCCGGCTGTCCAAGTCGCCGGTGGGCTCATCCGCCAACAGAAGCCTAGGCCGGGTCACCAGGGCCCGCGCCAGCGCCACGCGCTGCTGTTCACCGCCGGAAAGCTCGCCAGACCGGTGATGCGAGCGCTTTTCGAGGCCTACTTCGCAAAGCCAGGCGCCCGCCTGGCCCACGGCCTCCCGCTGAGTTACTCCCCGCAGCAGCAACGGCATAGCCACATTTTCCAGCGCCGTAAATTCCGGCAGCAGGTAGTGGAACTGCCACACAAACCCAACTTCGCGATTGCGAAAGTCTGCCGCTTGGTTCTCCGTGAGAGAACTCAGGCACAAGTTGGCGCAGTATACGTCACCCGCAGAAGGCCGATCAAGCGCGCCGAGGATGTGCAGCAACGTGCTCTTTCCCGCGCCCGATTCGCCGACGATCGCGAGCATTTCGCCCTGCGCCGCCTGAAACGTCAGATTTTCAAAGAGCACCAATTCCGCACTGCCCGAGCGGAAAACCTTCTTCAGGCCCTCCACTCGCACCATCTCCTGATACCTTAGATGCGCGGTGGAAGCTTCACGGCTCAATTGCCCATCGTTTTGACCGCCATGTATTCGGTGCTGCGCTTCCATGAACGTACTGTACACCTCCATTAAACCATAGCGCGAAGTGAATGTTGCTTTTCCTGCCCTGCGGATACCACAAACATCACTTCGGCCAGGATGATGCTTCTGAGTGCTGGCAGCAGCCAAGAGTAATCACGCGACGGAATACTCCCATTCAAAGCGGAACTGCGGCCCCGGAAGGGGACGGGATCGCGCCGATCAGAATGGAATTGCTCCGGAACAAAGTGGAAGCGATTTACTCATAGCGGAGGGCTTCGGCGGGCAGGATTCCGGCCGCTGACCACGACGGATACAGCGTGGCCACTAGAGAAACGCCGATGGCAACCAGCGCCACCCACAGGCCATCTGTGATGCGGGGAGCGAAGGGAACGTAGTCTATGGAATAAACCTCGGGCGAGAGCGCAATGAAGTGGTAGCGCCCACCGGCCCAGCAGAGCGCATAGCCGAGAATGAGCCCGGTCAGCGTGCCGATCACGCCGATCAGAACTCCCTGCGCGATGAAGACGCGGCGAATTTGCGATTTGCGCGTGCCCATGGACATGAGCACGGCAATGTCGCGGGTCTTTTCCATCACCATCATAATCAGAGAAATCAAAATGTTGAGCGCGGCCACGAAAACGATGAGCCCGATGGTGATGAACGTGACCAGCCGCTCCATGCGCAGCGCGTGAAAGAGCGCGCGGTTCTGCTCCATCCAGTTGGTGGTCATGAAGCCGGGGCCGGCGGCGCGGTCAATTTCATCGGCGATCGGGCCAGCCTGATAGATGTCGTCAATCTTGAATTCGAGGGCGGCCACTTCATCGCCCAGACCGAAAAGCCGTTGGGCATCGGACAACGAAGTGAATGCCCATGAGGTGTCGTAATCGTAAAAACCGGAATTGAAGATTCCGGCGACGCGAAAGCGGCTGTATTTGGGCACCAGGCCGAAGGGAGTGAGTTCTCCCTGGGGGCTCGTGACCATCACAACAGAACCGATGGTCGCGCCCAGTGCATCGGCCATATCCGTGCCCAGGATGATCGGCGGCATGGCGGCCACACGCTGTTCCACGCCAGTGAGTGAATCAGGGGATTCGGGTGGCGTCTGGCTCGGATTCTCTTTGGAGTTCTGGGCAGACGAGCTGGGCGTTGCGGTCACGGCTGCCGTTTGGTCCAGAGCATCGGCCGAGCCAATCTTGACGGTGTTGAGCAGGTCGCTGACGCGGCGCTCATCCGCGGGAACAATGCCTTTCAGCACGGCACCGCGAGCGCGCGGGCCGCGCGAAATAAGTACCTGTTCGTAAACCGCGGGAGCAGTGGCGATCACGTGCGGCAATTTGGAGAGCCGCGCCATGAGCGATTGCCAGTCTTTGATTCCATCATCCTGAATGCGCAGCAGATTGATGTGCGAGGTGGAACCGAGCAGGCGGCTTTGCAGGTCCTGGCGGAAGCCATTGTTGATGGCGAGGGCGATGATGAGCGAAGCCACTCCGGCAGCCACGCCGAGGATCGAGATCGCGGTGATGACGCCGATGAAAGCCTGCCTCCGCTTGGCGCGCAGATAGCGGGAGGCGATGAAGAGCTCGAAGCGCATGTGAAACCCATCATATATGCAGCCAGGGCGGCGGTTGTAGCTTGGCGAGACGGTGGTGCCGTGTCAGCGTGGCGCTGTGCGGAGCGCGGCCGACTGTGGCACAGTAGAAGCTCATGGCCCCGGCGGAGACGTCAGAGCTTTCCGGACGCGTCGCATTCACCTACCCGAGCTTCGTTCTCTACGAAATCGCGCGCTTCTTCATCGTTGCGGCCACGGAAATGCAATCAGTGGCGGTGGGCTGGCAAGTCTACGAGATCACGCGCCGACCGCTCGATCTCGGCCTGGTGGGGCTGGCGCAGTTTCTGCCCGGCATTTTGCTTTTTCTGATTTCCGGTCACGCGGCCGACCGCCTTGACCGGCACAAGATTCTGGTGGTGTGCTACGCGGCCTATGCGTCGTGCTCCGGCCTGTTCCTGGCCATCACCTGGAAACGGCCGCACTCAGTCGAGCTGATTTACGCGGTGCTGGTGTTGTTTGGAGTGGTGCGCTCGTTCAATGCGCCGGCGGCCCGCGCGCTGCTGCCACAGATCGTTGCCGAAGAGCACTTCCCCAACGCAGTGGCCTGGAACGCGACCATCTTTCAGGGCGCCACCATTCTCGGTCCGGCGCTGGGCGGGGTGGTGTATGCCCTCTTTCGCGGGCCGGCGGGGGTTTACGCCCTCTCACTGCTGACTGCGCTGCTGGCGATGGCCTCGATGCTTCGCGTGGAGGCGAGACGCCAGGCGCGCCCGCGCGAAGAAATGAGCCTGCAAACCGTGCTGGCCGGCCTGCATTACATCTGGCAGAAGAAAATTGTTCTGGGAGCAATTTCGCTCGATCTGTTCGCGGTGCTGTTGGGTGGGGCGGTGGCGTTGCTGCCCGTGTATGCGCGGGAAATTCTGCGCACCGGGCCCTGGGGACTGGGCCTGCTGCGCAGCGCCCCGGGGGTGGGCGCGGCGGCCATGGCGATCCTGCTGGCGCATCGCCCGCTGCGCGCCAGAGTGGGCGCAACCATGCTGTGGTGTGTGGGCGGATTCGGCGTGTTCACCATTGTGTTCGGGATTTCGCGCAGCCTGACCCTTTCGCTGATCGCCCTGCTGCTCACCGGCGCGTGCGACATGGTGAGCGTGGTCATCCGCGCGATCCTGGTGCAGCTGGCTACGCCCGACGAGATGCGCGGCCGGGTCAATGCGGTGGATATGCTGTTTATTGGCGCATCCAATGAATTCGGCGAGTTCGAGTCGGGCCTGACCGCACACTGGTTGGGCACGGTGCCCGCGGTCGTGCTTGGCGGCGTGGGAACGCTGGTAGTAATTGGACTGTGGGCCTGGCTGTTTCCCGAGCTACGCCGGGCCGATCAGATCACGGGCCAGGCTTGAAGCGATTATTTCAACCCCCGGGGCCGCAGAGAACACCAAGAAAAGCTTCGGACATTTACTTTCCGCGGATCACGGTTTTTGCAGAGCTCATGTTATCGAAGCGGTCATAGGCCCGCACAACCACTACGTGCTCCGATGACGCCTCCGGCTTGTGCTGCCCGGGATCCGCGCCGCTATCCGCCGGAACGGGCATTTTGAAGTCGTAGCGTTCGGTCTTCGCGTCAGAGAGCTTGTCCGTCGGTTCGACGAACTGCCAGTCGCCCGCGTCTATCGAGCATTCGGCGCGCTTGATGGGGGAAAAGCTGTCGCTCGCGAGAAAGCTCACGTGAATCTCCCGGCCATCGGCCGCGGCACTCAGATTTTCGATTCGCGGCGGGGTGGTATCCACTTCGAAGCGTCCGCTTTCTTTTTCCGCGGTGAGGGCGTCTCCCGGTGAGTGCGAGGGGGCGTCGGAGGCGACGATTTTGATGGTGTATCCGCCATCGGGAAGCAGCGACGCGTCGAAAGAATAGAACTTGTCCGTAAGATTGTCCTTCAGCAGAAGCCAGCGGCTATCGCCATCGCCGCGGAAGTAAATGGAATAGACCATGTCATCGTCGTTGTCGTCGTGGACGGACCACTTCACGCCGATGGAGTCGCGATCGTGCACGGTGGGCACGGGCACATCGAAATGCGGCTGCGAGGGATTGGCGCTGCCCTGCGAGCCCCCGGCCTCGCTGCCCGCCATCTTGGGGATCGGCTGGAAGCGGACCCCAAGCTGCACGCTGACGTCATCGAAATCCGGCGCGACGTTCTTGGGAAGGTAATTCAAGGTGATGCTGTCCACGCGCGGAGGCGCACTGCCGGCGTGCAGCACCGCCTTCCACTGAATGAAGCGCGCTGGCGGCGACATGATTTCAGCGTCTCCCTGCAGGGCGACTTTCTGCCACGCACTCCAGTTGCGGTCGGGATTGTCCACGTTGCCGCTGCGCGCGAAAAGTTCAACTTTGCCGGCGCCGGCAAATTCAGCCCGCCCCCAGCGGGAAAAGATGTGAGCATCGAGAACATCGCTTTCGTAGGTGCCTTCGGATTCGGGCGACGGCCCCATGAGAAAAACCTTGCCCAGGTTGCTGCTGGCCACGTACAGGCCGCGGCCGGGAGCGGGAGCGAAGGCGGTGACCTGGTTGGCGCTGGCCTTGAGCAGATCGGAAAATTCGTCTTCGCCCTCCACGGCAAAAACGTGGCCGCGATTGCCCGTGCCCACGAGCAAGTGGCCCTCAGGATCGAACGCCAGCGCGTACACCAGGTCTTCGTGCGAAGTCCACAGACGCGTGGGCGAGCCATCGGGAGCGATTCGATAGATTTCCGAGCCGCCGGTGGCGCTGCCACCGGGCGCGGGAAAGTTTGCCATTGAGACCGAGGGCGGCGGCGGCGCGCTAGTGATGACCATTCCCGGAGATTGAGTCGAACTCACTGAAGGCGCGGGACTCTGCGGCAGCACCGGCGAAAAACTCGAGGCGCTGGTGCTGCCGGCCTTTTTTTCTCCAACTCCGGCGGCGTAGATGTTGCCCGCGTCGTCCACGGCCAGCGCGGTAATTTCCTTTTTGGCTGCGCTGTAGAGAACGAAGGCGTTGCCATCCGGCGCAATGCGGTAGACCAGGCCGCTGCCATCGGAGCCGGCGATGACGTTGCCTTTGTGATCGAGCGCCAAGACGCGAATGTGCGCCTCGTCGCTGGTGAAGAAGACGGAATGCTCGCCCTTGGCGTCAACGCGAAAGATTTCGCCGTGATCGCCGGTGGCGACGTAGAGATTGCCGGACGAGTCGAGCGTCAGGTCCCAGATGTATTTCGTCTCCGGATCGAAGTAAACGGTCGAGGTCCAGCCGGGAGCAACCGGAGTTTTGGGCTTTTCGTCCGGGCTTTTCGAGTCCGTTCCGTGGTTCTGGCCTTTGTCTGCTGATTTGTCTCTGGCGTTTGGCGCGTCGCCGTTTGCGTGATGCTCGATGCGGTAAACCTTGCCATCGGGATTGGTCGCGGCGTAGATGACGCCGTTTTTGTCCACGGCCAGCGCCTGTACCTGCAGCTCCTGGGGCTCGAACACGACCGACGATTTGCCATCGGGTGTGATGCGATACACGCGCGCGGGAGAGCCGGCGGCGGCGTAGAGATTACCGCGGGAATCGGCGGCGATCGCCCAGATGTAGGCCGAGGGCGTGGTAAAGATGGACTTGAACGAGGGAGCGAGCTCCAGGCCGCCGGCACTGCGCAGGGCGACGCCGTTGGCCGTGCCTTTCGAGAGATCGTCAAACTTCGATTGTTCCCAGGTGCGGGTGCCTTCGGCTGCGGCGAAGATGGAAAAGAAAATCAGGAAAACAACAGGCTTTCGCAGATGCGCCAACAAATGCTTACCTCGATGCCGCAGGAATGAGCGGAAGATTCAGCTTACCACGCGTGGCAGGTCGAGGCGTCGGGGCAGGGCGGTGTGCGAGCCAAGCGGGATTACTTGATGTTGATGCTCAGAACCTGGGCCCCTGCCACGACGGTATCCAGCGGGCCGGTCCCGGATTCGTTCACCGCCGATTCCGCCTGCACCACCATTTCCTGGGTGCCGCGCATGCCTTCCATCACATTCATGACGGAAAGCGGCAAAGCGGGCATGACTTTATCGGCGACCATGGCTTCGGGATTGGCTTCGAGCAGCGAGACGTACACGCGATTGTTGACGTGCTGCTTGTTGAGCAAAGCGATGGTGGACCCCAGGTCAAGATTGCGGCTGAAGAGCGAAGCGCTGTGGCGGAGGCGATCGAGCGTTTCGCCGTCGCTCACCAGAATGCGCAGCGGCCCTTTCGAGATTGACGTGGGAATGCGGATGGGAATCTGGCAGACAAACGGCTCGCCGCGATAGGGGCGCAAGACCGCTTCCACAGTGATATCGCTTCCGGGGCGGGCTTCAGTGAGGTCGGTGCGGGCGGTTTCGAGGCGCGCCCAGCGGCGTTCGCGGACCAGGTCGAAATCCAGATGCACGCCGCTGATGCCGGGAACGCTGTAAGGATTGTCGTAGATGCGGCTGAAACTCTCGCCGAGCGAAAGCGCGGCCAGAATGGCGGCGGGCTGGCCGCCATCGGCGGGCGCGAACATGTTTTGCATGGTCACATCGGGATAGCCATTCACTCCGATGCTGCCGCTCATGCGGTAGGTGGTCTCTTCGCCGTATTCATTCACGCCGTGCAGGCCGTTGAAAATCGTCACCATCATGGCCAGAGGGCTCAGGCGGGCATTGTTGAGCACTTCGTAGTGAAACTCGTGAGTGCTGTTGCCGCTGCGAATGGTGAGGGCGACCGGAATCATGTCCGGCTTTTTGCCGAACTCGCCCATGATGCCGGTATGGCGGTCCTGCACGAAGGCGCCGACCGGTTCGGTGGCGTTCACAATCTTGAAGGCGTTCAGCGGCGAGGCCAGAGTAGCCACGACATCGGCCTTGGTCATGGGCAGGTCCACGGCGCCGAACTGCAGCAGAGGATGGCCGCAGGCGAGCAGATGATCGGCGTCCATGTAGGTGACGGTGCAGGTGGCGGCGATATCCATATCGCCGCGCACCAGAATGGCGCTGATCGCCGAGCCGGGTTCAAGTGGCTCAGGTTGTTTGGCGTCGCTGACCGAGCCGGCGCCCATCACCGGGACAATTCCGGTGGCGGCGAATTGGGGAGCGAAGCGATTGATGGCATCCTCGGAAAATCCGTTAAAGACGAGCGGGGTCTCGATAGGCTGCAGATAGTTGGAGAAATCCTGAACCGGCACGCTGGAGGAGCCCGGCCCGGAAGTCTTACTGGGCGCGCGAACTGAAGTCCTTGCTTCGGCGGAATCGTTACCGGGCGTCTGGTCGAGCGCGTTGATCTCCAGCATTTCGGCGATGGGCGTCACGCCTGCGATGGGCTCCTTGGAAAATTCGCCGATACGGAACGCGAGCGCCCCAGCCAGTTTGCCTTCCAGATAAACCGGGCTGCCGCTCATGCCGGCGACCACTCCTGTGTATTCCACCTTTGCTCCGCCCAGGCGGACGAGAATTACATCGCCCTTGGGCCCGTTGACGTTCTTCAACACGCCCAGGACTTCAACGT
>Ga0335078_10017579_pt1 | contig 10629 bp, 17 predicted proteins | sample Lox_Sample_32_FD_206711 | JGI IMG/M metagenome (GOLD analysis project Ga0335078, IMG submission 206711) | Soil microbial communities from Loxahatchee National Wildlife Refuge, Florida, United States - Lox_Sample_3.2 | ecosystem: Environmental > Terrestrial > Soil > Wetlands | place: USA...
ACGGTCGTCAACGACATCGCGATGCAGGTGCGGCCCGGCGAGATTTACGGCTTCCTCGGCCCGAACGGCAGCGGCAAGACGACGTTTCTGCGGATGCTCTGCGGTCTGCTCCGGCCCGACGGCGGCAGCGGACGTTGCCTGGGCTTTGACCTCGGCAACGAATCCGGCGAGATCAAGAAGCACATCGGCTACATGACGCAGCGGTTCAGCTTTTACGAAGATCTGACCATCGAAGAAAATCTGGATTTTGTCGCGCGCATTTATGGCGTGCCGGAACGCAATTCCGCTGTGGGGAAAAGCCTGGAACGTCTCGGCCTCACCGAGCGCCGCCGCCAGCTTGCCGGCGAATTGTCCGGCGGTTGGAAGCAAAGGCTGGCATTGGCCGCCTGCCTGATTCATGAGCCGCAATTGCTTCTGCTCGATGAGCCGACGGCCGGCGTGGACCCGAAGGCCCGCCGCGATTTCTGGGAGGAAATCCACCAGCTCGCCGCCGAGGGCCTGACGGCACTGGTCACGACGCATTACATGGATGAAGCCGAGCGTTGTCACCGGCTGGCTTACATCGCGTACGGCAATCTGCTCGCCAGCGGGACGACAGATGAAGTGGTTAAAGCCGCCGGGCTGACGACTTGGGAAGTCTCGGGCGAAAATCTCCCCGCACTCGTGGCCAAAATCCGGAAGCTGTCCGGGGTGGAACAGGTCGTCGCGTTCGGTTCCACGCTGCACGTGAGCGGGCGCGACGCGGACAAATTGCGCGTCAGCATCAGTCCATTCATGACCAGCGTGTATCGCTGGGAGCAAATCGAGTCCGGCCTCGAAGACGTGTTCATCGGCCTGATGGAAAAGGCAAAAGACAATTTTTCATGAAGCCGCACGAATTCAATTGGCAACGATTTTGGGCGATTGTCGGCAAGGAATTCATCCAAATGCGCCGCGACCGCGTCACGTTCGCCATGATGGTCGGTATCCCGCTGCTCCAACTCGTCATCTTCGGTTACGCCATCAACTCAGACCCCAAACACCTGCCCACGGCGGTTTATTCGGCCGACAACAGCGTTTTTTCGCGCACGCTGGTGTGGGGTTTGCGCAACAGCAGCTATTTTGACATCACCCGCGAAGCGAAGAGCGAGGTGGACATTCAAAAAATGCTCGCGCAGGGGACCGTTCAATTCACCCTGCAAATTCCGATGGATTTTTCCCGCAAACTGTTGCGCGGCGAAAAACCGGATCTCCTGTTGGAAGCCGACGCGACGGATCCGGCGGCGGTCGGTTACGCGATTGCCGCAGTCAACCTGCTGACCACCACGGTGCTGAACCGCGACCTGATCGGGCCGCTGGCAAAACTGCGCGGCTCGTCCCCGCCATTCAATCTGGTGGTGCATCAGCATTACAACCCGGAAAACATTACCCAATATAACATCGTGCCGGGATTGATGGGCATCATGCTGACCATGACGATGATTGTCATCACGGCGCTGGTCATCACGCGCGAACGCGAGCGCGGCACCATGGAAAACCTGCTTTCGACCCCGGTGCGCCCCGGTGAGGTGATGATTGGCAAAATCGTACCCTACATCATCGTCGGTTACATTCAAGTGTTTCTGATTCTGGTCGCGTCAAAGTTTCTCTTCAATGTGCCGATTGTGGGCAGCGTGCCGCTGTTGCTGGTATTGGCGTTCCCGTTCATCGTGGCCAACCTGGCGGTGGGCATCACCTTTTCGACTATTGGCAAAAATCAGTTGCAGTCGGTGCAGATGGCATTCTTCTTTTTCCTGCCGTCGCTGTTGCTGTCCGGTTACATGTTCCCATTCCGCGGCATGCCCGATTGGGCGCAGGACGTCGGCGAGGTGCTGCCGCTGACGCATTTTTTGCGCGTCGTGCGGGGAATTTTGCTGAAGGGCAACGGACTGGCTGAAGTTGCGCCCGACCTCTGGCCCATCGCGTTGTTTTTGGTCGTGATGCTGGTCATCGGCATCAAACGCTACCGCCAGACGCTGGATTAAAAGACGTGATAGGGGATGCCAAACCCGGTTTTGGCTCGTTTTTAACGCCAAAATTTTTTGAAAAAACCTCTTGCGTTGAAACGTGGTTTTGATATTTTCTCCGCTCCGTTTTGCCCAAGGGAAGCCCTTGCCGTGCAGGAGCGCGCTTTGGCCCCGCGAGCGATGGTCAGCATGGTTGCAGGCCGATAACTGATTCCCCGCAGGGACAGGAATGATGGTCTTGCCGACTCCCTGAGTTGCTGCTGAAATCATTGATATTATGCCAGTTAAAACATTTAGACCGCTAACGCCGTCTCTGCGCTACGTCACGTTCGCAGATTACGGTGAGATCACGAAGACGACGCCGGAGAAGCGGCTGGTCGTCACGCGGAAGAAGACCGGTGGCCGCAACGCCTTCGGACGCGTGACTGCTCGTGGTATTGGGGGCGGTCACAAACAAAAAATCCGTCTCGTGGATTTCAAACGCAACAAGCACGGCGTCGAAGCAACGGTCGCTGCCATTGAATACGATCCGATGCGCTCGGCCCGGCTGGCATTATTGCAATACAAGGACGGCGAGAAGCGTTACATCATCGCCCCGATGGGCATCAAGGTCGGGGGGACGATTTCCAGCGGACCGGCAGCGCCGCCGGAAGTTGGCAACGCTCTTCCCCTCAAAACGATTCCGGTTGGCCTGCCCATTCACAACATTGAAATCGTCCCCGGGCATGGAGGCCAGATGGTGCGCACGGCTGGCGGCGCGGCTACGTTGATGTCGCGCGACGAAGGTTACGCGCAAATCCGCCTGCCGTCGGGCGAAATTCGCAAGATTAACGAAGAATGCTACGCGACCATCGGCCAGGTCGGCAACGCGGAGCATGAAAATGTGATGTTGGGCAAGGCGGGCCGTTCGCGGCATCGCGGCATACGGCCCATCAACCGCGGTGTTTCGAAGAACCCGGTGGATCATCCAAATGGAGGCGGCGCCGGCAAATCGAAGTCGGGCGGTGGCTGGCAGCAGTTGACCTCGCCGTGGGGTTTGCTGGCCAAGGGCTACCGGACCCGCCACAAGAAAAAGATTTCCAACCGTTTCATCATCGTGCGCCGCGACGGTCGGCCCATGAAGCTCAAATAACCGTTGAACTGTTAAATCGTGATGCGTAACGCGTAATTTATGGGACGTTCGATTAAAAAAGGTCCGTTTGTGGATTTTCACCTGCTGGACAAAATCCAGAAGGCGAAGAGCGCGAATCAAAAAACGCCGATCAAGACATGGTCGCGGCGTTCGATGATTACGCCGGATTTCGTCGGGCTGACGTTCAATGTCCACAACGGCAAGGTGTTCAATCCGGTGTTTGTGACGGAAAACATGGTCGGCCACCGGCTCGGCGAATTTTCGCTGACGCGCATCTTCCGGAAACACGGTGCGCATACGGCCAAGGCGGAGGCGAAATAACATGGAAGTTCATGCCATTTTGAAAAATGTGCCGATGTCTCCGCAAAAAATGCGCGCGGTGGTGCGGCAGATTCAGGGAATGCCGGCCTTGCGGGCACAGGCGGTGCTCGAGGTCGTGCCGCGCAAGGGGGCGCGGCTTGTGGCCAAAACGCTCAAGTCGGCCATCGCCAACGCGGAAAACAACAACAAACTCAAGCCGGAGGTTTTGCGCGTCAAACAGGCCGTTGCCGGTTCGGCCATGATCATCAAACGTTATATTGCCAAAGCACGCGGTTCCGGCGGACCCATCCTCAAACGCCGTTGTCACATCAAAATCACCTTGTCCGACGAATAATTCCCATGGGCCAAAAAACCAATCCAATCGGTTTGCGCGTCGCCGTCAACAAGGACTGGCGTTCCAAATGGTTTGCCGGCAAGAAAGAGTTCGGCACGCTCCTGACCGAAGACCGCGAAATCCGCGAATTGTTGAAAAAGAAACTGGAATCGGCGTCCGTGCCGAAAATTCTCATTGAACGCGCGACGAACCGTTGCCGCGTTACCATTCTCACCGCCCGCCCGGGTGTGGTTATCGGCCGCAAAGGCGCGGAGATTGACAAGCTTAAGGAGGAATTAAGCCGTAAAACCGGCAAGGAAGTTTATGTGGACATCGTCGAGGTGAAAACCCCGGAACTCGACGCCCAGTTGGTGGCCGAAAACGTCGCGCTGCAACTGGAACGCCGGGTATCCTTCCGGCGCGCGATGAAGAAGGCGTTGCAGACGGCGCAGGATTTTGGCGCGGAAGGAATCAAAATCCGCTGCTCGGGGCGATTGGGCGGGGCGGAACTCGCGCGCGTGGAGATGTATCACTGGGGCCGTGTGCCGTTGCACACGTTGCGCGCGAACATTGATTACGGATTTGCCGAGGCGTTCACCGTGTATGGCAAGCTCGGCATCAAATGCTGGATTTGCCGCGGGGAAAACAAGCCCAAGAAGGGCGAACAGCCGGCCGAAACAACGCCCGTTTAAAAGAGGATTTTTATTATGCCGTTGATGCCTGAAAGAGTGAAGTATCGCAAGATGCACCGTGGCAGCCGGACCGGCCTGGCGTCGCGCGGGCACACGGTCGCGTTCGGCGAATTCGGCCTGATGTCGCTGCAACGTTGCTGGCTGGACACCAAGCAGATTGAGGCCGCGCGCGTGGCGATCGCGCGAAATCTGAAGCGGCGCGGAAAAATGTGGATCCGCATCTTTCCCCAGAAATCATTCACGAAGAAGCCGCTGGAAACGCGCATGGGCAAGGGCAAGGGCCCGTTGGAATCATGGGTGGCAGTGATTCGCCCGGCGAACGTACTGTTTGAAGTGGACGGTGTGACGGAAGTGGAAGCGCGTGAATCGTTGCGTCTGGCGGCGACGAAGTTGCCGATAAAAACCAAATTTATTTCGCGGCATCACTTGAGCAGATAAATGTAGCGACGCACACAGAGCACCGCTACCGAAATGATTGTATGAAGTTTGCGGAAATGAAAGACATGACGCTGGTGGAGTTGTCGGCCAAGAGCCGCGACCTGCGCCATGAAATGTTTAATCTGCGTCTGCAACAGGCGAGCGCCCAACTGGAAAAGTCTGGCCGCCTGCGCACGCTGCGCCGCGATATCGCGCGGCTCGAAACGCGCATCTCGCAATTGCGCAATAAAGCCGCTTGATTGTATGACCGACCCTGTGAATCCAACGGAAATGGCGCGCGGACAACGCAAACAGCGCGTCGGCGAAGTCATCGCCAGCAAGATGGCCAAGACCATCGTCGTGCGCGTCGAGCGCCGCTTTCCCCATCCGCGGTTCCGCAAAGTGGTGACCGCTTACAAAAAGTTTTATGCCCATGACGAGAAGGGCGAGGCCAAGCCGGGTGACCGCGTGCGTATTGAGGAAACGCGGCCCATTTCCCGGACGAAACGTTGGCGGTTGCTGGAAGTGGTGGAGCGCAACCAAGGCGTTGCGCCGGTGGCCGAGTAAAGAGATTTTATGCTGCAAATTCGTTCCCATCTGGACGTGGCGGACAACACGGGTGCGAAGATCGCCTGGGCGATCGGTGTGTTGGGCCGCAACCAGCGTTACGCGCATGTGGGCGATGTCATCAAAGTCCACATCAAGGACGCCGCGCCGGATGGTCAGGTGAAGAAAGGCGAGGTCCACAACGCGGTGATCGTTCGCACCCGGCAGCCGATCCGCCGCAGCGACGGTTCGTATCTGCGCTTTGACAGCAACGCGGTCGTCATCATAGACCCGGAATTGAATCCGAAAGGCACGCGCATCTTCGGGCCAGTGGCGCGCGAGTTGCGCGACAAGAAATTTATGAAAATCATCTCGCTGGCGCCGGAAGTGATTTGAAAATTTTATGAAGTGTCACGTTAAAAAGGGCGACGAAGTCGTGGTGCTGGCCGGGAAGGAAAAGGGCAAGCGCGGCAAAATCATTGCGGTGTCGCCGAAAAAGGCCCGCGTTATAGTCGAGGGCCTGCAATTGATCAAACGGCACACGCGCAAGAACCAGCAGCATCCGCAGGGCGCCATCGTCGAACGCGAAGGGACGATTCATATTTCCAACGTGATGAAGGCGGAGCGTTTTGATGCGCGCGCACAACAAACGGCCCCGGCGAATGCCTGATTGAGCTATGAAAGCCAGACTTTATAGCAAATACGTGAACGAAGTGGCGCCGGTGCTGAAGGACAAGCACAAATACACCAATGTCCATCAGGTTCCCCGCATGGTGAAAATCGTCGTGAACATGGGTGTGAGTGCATCCCTGGAAAAGAATGCAGTTGAGGACGCAGCGAAAGACCTGGCGCTCATCACCGGTCGTAAACCGGCCATTAGCAAGTCCCGTCACAACATCGCGAACTTCAAGTTGCGCCAAGGTCAGGCCATCGGTTGTCGCGTAACGCTGCGCCGCGACGCCATGTATGAATTTTTCGATCGGTTGGTTGCCGCCGCGTTGCCGCGCATTCGCGATTTTCGCGGCTTGTCACCGCGTAAATTCGACGGACGGGGCAATTACACCTTCGGTATCGCGGAGCAGACGATTTTCCCGGAAATCGAACTGGACAAAATCAAGCGTACGCAGGGTATGGACATTACGATTGTGACCAGCGCGCGGAGCGACGCCGAGGCGTTGGATTTGTTGAAACTGATGGGTCTTCCCCTGGCGGAAGCAAAGGAAACACCAAAGGCCGCTGCGGTAGAAGCAAAGGCGGAGGCAAAATGACGAAGGGAATGCAACCATCGGATGCGGCGCTGAATTATAACCGTTACCTGAAATAATTTATGTCCAAAAAAGCATGGAGAGAGCGTAACAAGCGCAAAGCAGAAACGGTGAAGAAATATGCCGCGATTCGCGCGGAACTGAAGGGCCGGCACGATTATGCCGGCCTCGCCAAGCTGCCGCGCGACGCCAGCCCATCGCGGTTGGTGAATCGCTGCGCGATGAGCGGACGCCGCCACGGTTATTTGCGCAAATTTGGCATTTCACGCCTCACCTTTCGGGAAGCGGCGTTGAACGGTCTGATTCCCGGCGTGATAAAGGCCAGTTGGTAAGAGCAGACCAGCGATCAAGATTTGATATGACAGACCCGATTTCAGACATGCTGGCACGCATCCGCAATGCCGGCCGTGCCCTCCGCCCGGCGGTCGCCGTGCCGCATTCACGTTTGAAGGAGAACATCGCGAACATTTTGAAAAAGGAAGGCTATGTTGCCGAAGTGGCCGTCGAAGGGAAGGTTCCCCGGACCATCAACATCAAATTGAAGTATCAGGGCAAAAAGAACGTGATTGAAGGGTTGCGCCGCATCAGCCGTCCCGGCTTGCGCCACTACGTCGGGGCCACGAAAATCCCCCGCGTGCTCGGCGGTCTGGGAATCGCAGTCGTGTCCACGTCCGAGGGCGTGATGACCGGCAGCCAGGCAAAGAAGAAAAACCTGGGCGGCGAATTACTTTGTTACATCTGGTAAGATTTATGTCGCGTATTGGAAAACAACCGATTGCCATCCCTCCCAAGGTGAAAGTGGAGGTCAAAGGGCAGAAAGTTTTCGTTGAAGGCCCGAAAGGCAAGCTCGACTGGGAATTGCCGCACCGCACCAGCCTTAAGGTGCACGACGGCAAAATTGTCGTCAGCCGTGACGGCGAAGACGCGCAGGCCAAGGCGTTGCACGGCTTGAGCCGCGCGCTGGTCAACAACATGGTCAAAGGAGTGACCGAAGGCTTTGTCAAGAAACTCGAAATCCAGGGTGTCGGCTTCAAGGCCGCCGTCCAAGGCAAGAACGTAAACCTCGTGCTGGGCTTTTCCCATCCGGTTAACTACGCGATTCCCGACCAGATCAAAGTCACGGTTGAAGAGAATACCAAGTTGACCATCGAAGGCCCGGATCGTCGGATGGTCGGCCAGGTTGCCGCCGAAATCCGCAGCTTCTATCCGCCGGAGCCCTACAAAGGCAAAGGCGTGCGCTACGTGGGCGAACACGTCCAACGCAAGGAAGGCAAGACGGTGCAATAGAAATTCTGGGTCACGGCAAAATCCGTGACGCAATAAAATGAGAACGGAACAGAAACAAAAATTGGCGCAACTCCGCCACTGGCGGGTGCGCCGGAAAATCCACGGCACCTGGGAACGCCCGCGCATGAGTGTTTGCTTCACGAACGAGAACATTTACGTGCAGTTCATTGACGACCAGGCCGGCACGACGCTGGCGGCGGCTTCGACCACGGGCAAGAACGCGCCTGATCGCGGCAAGCTCGCAGCGAACGTGGCCAGCGCCAAGGTCATCGGCAAGCTGGCGGCGGAGGCTGCGCTCGCCAAGGGCATCAAGACAGTCGTTTTTGACCGTGGCGGCGCGCGCTATCATTGGTCCCAAAACAAAGGCAAGGATGGCAAACCGGTGACGGTACTCGGCAAACTGGCGGCGTTGGCCGGCGCGGCGCGCGAGGCCGGACTGAAATTTTAACCTGAAACCAGAAAAATACTGTGGCTGAAATCGAAAAAATTGCAGGTGAACCGCAACGCGGCCCGCGCGGTCGCGGTCGCCGCGCCAAGTCCGTTTCCGAAGCGTCGGAAATAAGCTTTGAAGGCGGCGCGGCGGAAGAGCTCACGGAGAAGGTTGTTTACATCAACCGTTCCGCGAAGGTCGTCAAAGGCGGACGCCGGTTCAACTTCAGCGCGTTGGTCGTCATCGGCGACAAAAAAGGGCGTGTGGGGGTCGCGCTCGGCAAGGCGGGTGAGGTAGCCGACGCCATCCGGCGGGGCGGTGAATTGGCCCGCAATCAGATGGTTTCGGTGTCGTTGAAAGACGCGACCATTCCCCATGAAGTCTTTTCCGAGTTTGGCGGCGCCAAAGTTTTGCTGCGTCCGGCGTCGCCGGGCACCGGCATCATCGCCGGCAAAACCGTCCGCGCGGTTTTGGAATCCGCGGGGGTCAGGGACGTTTTGAGCAAGTCGCTCGGTTCGAAGAACGCGGCAAACGTCGTCAAAGCCACACTCAATGCGCTGTTGAGCCTTCGCACCCGCGAGAATATTTATCAGGGCCGCGGTCTGGAAATTAAGAAAGTGGAAGCGCCGAAACCGGCCGAAGCTACGGCGTGAAGATGTGATTTGTAATTGGTTAAATGAATTTGCTGCTGTGCGACAAATCAGCACTGAACCAATGACTCATTTAGTGAGTTACTGATTTAACAAAGATATGCGATTACATGATTTGAAACCCCGTCCTGGTGCGAAGCATCGCCGCAAGCGGCTTGGCCAGGGTGAATCCAGCGGCCATGGCAAGACGAGCGGTCGCGGCGGCAAAGGCCAGACGGCCCGTTCCGGCAGCTCGATTCGCATCGGTTTTGAAGGCGGCCAGATGCCGCTGATCCGCCGCATTCCCAAGCGCGGGTTCAACCATGCGCGGTTTGCCACGCGCTATATTCCCGTAAACGTCGGCGACCTCGAGCGGTTCGACGACGGGGCGCGGGTGGATGAAGCGGCGTTGCGTTCAGCCGGGCTGGCCAATGGCCGCGCCAGCGGTGTGAAAATCCTCGGAGGAGGCGAATTGAATAAAAAGCTCGCCGTGAACGCGAGTGCGTTCAGCGCTTCGGCGCGGGCCAAAATCGAAGCCAAGGGCGGGACCTGCGAGGTGGTAAGTCGCAGGCCCGCCAGACAGGCGAAGGTTTAACGGTGTTTAACGCATGTTCCGCAACATCTTCAACACCTTTGCGAACTGCTTCAAAATTCCGGAGCTGAAGTCTCGAATTTTGTTTACGTTGGGTTTGTTGGCGGTGTGCCGGCTGATGACGTTCATCACCATCCCGGGTCTGAATGGAACGGCGCTGACTGATTACTTCAACAAAAACGCTCAAGGCGGATTGCTGGGCATGTATAACACGTTCGCCGGCGGCGGTTACGAACGATGTGCCATCGGCGCCCTGGGTATCATGCCTTACATCAGCGCGACCATCATCATTCAATTGCTTACCGCGGTCTGGCCGAAACTCAGCAAACTGGCGCGCGAGGAAGGTGGCCGCGCCAAAATCATCCAGTACGGTCGTTATCTGACAGTGCTGATCTGTCTGGGACAAGGTTTCTATTTCGCCGGCAACTGGGAAAACCCCGAGAAGATTTTTCAAGGCTTTCAAGGCCGGCTCGTGCTCGTTGACAATCAATTTTGGTATTTTTTCCAGACCGTGCTGGTCATGACGACGGGCACCATGCTGCTGATGTGGCTGGGTGAACAAATCAGCGAACGCGGTGTCGGCAACGGCGTGTCGCTGGTCATCACCATCGGCATTGTGGCGCGGTTGCCGTTTGCGGTGCAGGGGGTAAGAGACATGTTTTTTCCCGCGGGCGGGACGGAATCGAATTATCACTTCATGGGCACGGGAGTGATGCTGGTGCTTCTGCTGGTATTTGTAATCGGCGGGATCATTGCGGTGACGCAGGCGCAACGGAAAATCCCCGTGCAATATGCGCAGCGCGCAGTCGGACGCAAACTATATTCAGGCGGCACGTCGTTCATGCCATTGCGCGTGAATTATTCCGGCGTCATGCCGATCATTTTTGCGCAATCCATCCTGATGTTTCCCCAGATGATTTTTGAAGGAATCGCAAACCATTTCAAGGTGCCTTTCGTGCAGGATTTTTTCCACGGGCTGGCAATACAGATGGGTTACGGTTCATTGCTTTATATGACGGT